>Ga0316601_100000976_pt1 | contig 13366 bp, 10 predicted proteins | sample OWC_soil_day5_no_FD_207663 | JGI IMG/M metagenome (GOLD analysis project Ga0316601, IMG submission 207663) | Wetland soil microbial communities from Old Woman Creek delta, Ohio, United States - OWC_soil_day5_noCT | ecosystem: Environmental > Terrestrial > Soil > Wetlands | place: USA: Ohio...
CGGACCGACTCCACGGTCCTGCTGCGGGGGGAGACCGGGACGGGGAAGGAGCTGTTCGCCCACGCGATCCACGCCGCCGGCGCGCGGCGGGCGGGACCCTTCATAAAACTGAACTGCGCGGCGGTCCCGGCGGAGCTCCTCGAGTCGGAGCTGTTCGGCTACGAGGAGGGGGCCTTCACGGGGGCGCGCAGGGGCGGCAAGCCCGGCAAGTTCGAGCTCGCCGCGGGGGGCACCCTCTTCCTCGACGAGATCGGCGACATGCCGCTTCCGATGCAGGCGAAGCTCCTGCGCGTCCTCCAGGAGCGGGAGGTGGACCGCCTCGGGGGGACCGGCTCCCGCAGGGTGGACCTGCGCCTGATCTCCGCCACCAGCCGCAACCTGGAGGAGCTGGTGGGGCAGGGGAAGTTCCGCGCCGACCTGTATTACCGGGTCAACGTGATACCCGTCCGCGTCCCTCCGCTCCGGGAGCGCGCGGAGGACCTGCGCCCCCTCTCGGAGGCGTTCCTTGCGGGGCTCGCCGCCGACACGGGAGAGCCCAGGAAGCGGGTCTCGGCGGAGCTGCTGGAGATCCTCGAGTCGTACGCGTGGCCCGGGAACGTCCGGGAGCTGCAGAACGTGCTCGAGCGGGCGGTGGCCATGTCCCGCGGCGAGGTCCTGTTGCCGGAGCACATCCCCGCCCACCTGGTGCGGGACGCGACCGGCGCGAGGAAAGAGGTGGCCCCGGGGTCGCTGGCCTCCGCCAGGGCCGAGGCGGAGCGGGCCGCCATCGTCGCCGCCCTGGGCGCAGCGGGTGGGAACAAATCGAAGGCGGCGGCGATGCTGCGGATCCACCGCGTCAAGCTGTACGAGAAGTTGAAGCGGCACGGCATCGAGGCCCCACCCAAGCCGTAGCCCGCCGGTGAGCTAGGCCTGAAGGGCGGCCACCGCCATGGCGTCCACGATGTCCGATGGGCCGCAACCCCGGGAGAGGTCGTGGGCGGGTTTCGCGAGGCCCACCAGCAGCGGCCCGATGGCCCGGGCGCCGGCGAGCCGCTCGGTCAGCTTGTACGCGATGTTGCCGGCGTCGAGGTCGGGAAAGACGAGAACGTTGGCGTGCCCCGCCACCGCGCTGCCGGGGGCCTTCCTCTCCCCGACGGAAGGCGCAAGCGCCGCGTCGCCCTGCAGTTCGTCCTCGATGGCCAGATCCGGGGCCCGCGCGCGGGCGAGTTCCCCCGCCCGCCGCACCTTGAGCACGTCGGGGTGGTCGCCGCCGCTCCCCTTGGTGGACCAGGAGAGCAGCGCCACGCGCGGCGGATGGGTCAGGAATCGGCTCCAGAACCGCGCGGCCAGGATGGCGATGTCGGCCAATGCTTCCGCGTCGGGGTTCGGGTTGACGCCGGCGTCGGTGTACAGCAGCACCCCCTCCTCTCCCCAGCGTGCATCGGGGTGCACCATGAGGAAACAGCTCGAGACGATGCGGACCCCTTCCTGCAGGCCGATGATCCGGATGGCGGCCCGGAGCACCTCCGCGGTGGTGTGCGCCGCCCCCCCGACGGTGCCGTCCGCCAGCCCTTCGCGCACCATCATGGCGCCATACGGAAGCGGCTGCGCGACCGCCCGCAGCGCCTCCGCCATGGTGTGGACATCCTTCCCCTGCCGAAGCCGGAAATAAGCGGCAGCGAACTCCCCGGTGCGACCGGAACCCGCAGGGTCCTCCCGGAAAATCCCCTCCAGCGTCACGCCGGCGGCAGCAGCCGCCGCGTCGATCCCGGCGGGACGTCCGAGCAGCACGGGCCGGGCGACGCCCGAATCGGCCGCCTGCCGGGCGGCCGCGACTACCCGGGGGTCCTCCCCCTCCGGCAGGACGATCGTTTTTCCCCGCTCGGCGGCGCGGGACCGGAGGCGGGCGAGGAAATCCACTTATTCTCCCTTATAGACGGGCTTGCGCTTCTCGGCGAAGGCCGCGAGCCCCTCCGCGCGGTCCCGGGTAGGGATGACCGCCTCGTACGCCGCGGTCTCCAGCTTCAACCCGGTGGCGAGGTCGGTTTCGTACCCCTGGTTGATGGCCAGCTTTGCCTGTTGCAGGGCGACGGGGCCGGCCGAAAGCATCTCGCCGGCCAGCTTCCGGACCGCCTCCATCAGCCCGCCGGCGGGGGCGACGCGGTTCACCAGCCCGATGGCCAGCGCCTCCGCCGCCCCGATGCTGCGGCCGGTGAGGATCAGTTCCATGGCGCGCCCCTTCCCGATCAGGCGCGGCAGCCGCTGGGTGCCGCCGGCGCCGGGGATGATGGCCAGCTTCACCTCCGTCAATCCGAGGGTGGCCCGGTCGGATGCGATCCGCAGGTCGCACGCCAGCGCCAACTCCGTGCCGCCTCCCAGCGCCACGCCGTTGACGGCGGCGATGACCGGCTGCGGCAGCGCCTCGATGGCGGTGAAGGTGTCGCGGATCGTCGCGATGAACCGGCGGACCTGGTCGGGCGGGAGGGTGGCGCGCTCCTTGAGGTCCGCGCCGGAACAGAACGCCTTCTCCCCGGCGCCCGTGATCACCGCCACCCGCACGGACCGGTCGAACCGGAGCGCGGCCACCGCTTCCGCCAGCGCTTCGACGATCCGGAGGTTGAGGGAGTTCATGCTCCCTGGACGGTTGAGGGTGATGGTGCAGACGCCGCCGGCGGACTCGACGAGCAGCTCCCGGAGTTCCATCGCGGTCTACTCCGGGAGTTCCACAAGGAGCCGCAGCAGCGCGCCTCCCATGGTCTTCCCCTGGTTGTCCGCCCGCAGCGAGGCGGTGGCGCCGCCCCCCAGGGCGTCCTCGAGCAGGAAATTGAGGGAGTGGATGTTGGGCATCTCGTAGCGGACGACGTTGCCGTGCACCCATCCCCGGAAATGGTCCCGCACGCGCTCCGCAGTGACCTGCTCCACCAGGACAGGGTAATGCTCCGGCTTCCGGGCGATCAGGCCGATGTTGCAGCTGTTCCCCTTGTCCCCGGAACGGGCATGGGCGATCGTGACCAGCGGTACGCGTCGCATCATCTCACCTCCACGAAGTGCACTTCCGGCCGGATCGCGGCCGCGGGGATCAGCGCGGGCCAGTACTCGAGGATCTCCTGTGGAGTCGCCCGGGCGGAGTAGCCGCCCCCCTGCGGCGGCCCGCACGTGACCAGGCAGGGCACTTCCGGACCCAGCTTGCGCGCCTCCTCCGCCGTCCTCGTGCGGATGCCCACCCGCAGCCGGACCTCCTGGGGATCGTGGCCGGGGAACTCCGCGAGCGGCCCGTGCAGGGAGTTGTAGCCGATGTAGTCGAACAGGACCTCCTCGGCCTGGAGGCCGACGATCCGGAACCTCTCCGCAAGGATTTTCGCGGCCAGCTTCGCTTTCTCCAGTGCCCGGGGCCAGGAAAACCCGAGGTCCGCGAAGGCGCGGTACCCGTTGCGGTAGCTGATCGAGACCTTGAGGGTGTCCGGCGCGGGCCGCCCCTTCGCGCCCCAGAGCTTCACGCGGTCCGGCCCCGCGTCCTCGATGCGCACCGGACGGAAATCGGCGACCACGTCCGGGGTGATGTAGTTGCCGGGATCGCCGATTTCGTAGAGGAGTTCCTCCTTCACCGTGCCGGCCTCCACCAGCCCGCCCGTCCCGTCCGGTTTCGTGATGACGGCGGAGCCGTCCTCCGAAACCTCGGCGATGGGCCAGCCGACCCGCGCCAGGTCGGGCACCCGGTCCCAGCCGCCGGTGTAGTTGCCCCCGGTCACCTGGGCCCCGCACTCGATGACGTGGCCGATGCAGATCCCGCACGCCAGCTTGTCCAGCTCGTCCATGCGCCAGCCGAACTCGTGGATCATCGGGGCGAGGAAAAGGGAAGTGTCGGTGTTGCGGCCGGTGATGACGATGTCGGCTCCCCCGCGCAGCGCCTCGATGACGGGGGCGACCCCCAGGTAGACGTTCGCGCTGGTGATCCGGTCCCGGATTGCCCCGATGCCCGACCCGTCGTCCATGTTCTTCAGCGCGTACCCCTGCGCGGCCAGGGAGTCGAGGCGGTCCAGGATGTTGTCCCCCTCGACGGTGGCGATTTTCACCGTGAGGCCGTGTCCGCGGGCGACCTGCGCGATCGCCTCGGCGCAGCCGCGGGGATTGACCCCGCCGGCGCTGGCGATGAGCCGGATCCCCTGCTTCCGGACCCGGGGAAGGATCTGCCGGCACAGGGTCACGAAGTCGTGCGCGTACCCCTTGGAAGGATCCCGCTCCTTCTGTTTCTGCAGGATCGACATCGTCAGCTCGGCAAGGTAGTCGAAGCAGATGTACTGCACCCGGCCCCTGTCCACCAGCGCCAGGGGCGCGTCCAGCCGGTCTCCCCAATACCCTTGCCCGGTCCCGATCCGGATCGACTTCATCGTTCCTCCGGCATGGCACGCGGTTCCCCGTCGTCGATTTCGAGCAGCTCCGCCCCCTCGCTGACCAGGCTGCCCTCGGGATAATTGAGCCGGGTGACGACCCCTCCCCGGGGGGCGGCGATGGTGTACTCCATCTTCATCGCCTCCAGGATCAGGAGCGGATTTCCCTTCGCCACGCTCTCCCCCTCTCGGACCATCACCGCGACCACCTTCCCGGGCATCGGGGCGGTCAGTTTTCCGGCGACCTCCTCCTCCTCCCCCGCGAGGGCGTGCGGATCGTGGACGGCGAGCACGTGGGCGCCGCCCTGTTCGAGGACGGTGACGGCGGTCCCGTGACGGACAACGGTGGCCTTGACGCGGATCCCGCCGAGGTCGGCCAGGAGGTCGCCCGCCGCATCCAACTCGCCCCGGGCGAGGAGTTCGCCGCCCGGGAGGTCGAGGAGGTACCCGTCGCGGCGATAATGGGCCACGACCCGGATCGTCCGTTCCCCGTCCACGAAGTGGATGTCGTGGTGGTTCCCGGAATTGAGCCGCCACCCGCCGGTCATGTTCCAGGGGGAGTACGGGTCGGAAGAAGCGCGCGCGGCCCGCATCGCGTTCCCGGCGTGGCGCAGCAGCACGTCGAGGCACGCCAGGGCAAGCGTGCGGTCCGTGGCCGGGCGGGGATCGGGGAAGAGCGCCGCCCGGTGCCGGTCGATGAAGCCGGTGTCCAGCTCCCAGGCGGCGTAGGAGGGATGCGCCGCCACGTTCTCCAGGAAACCGATGTTGGTGGCCACCCCCACCACCTGGCACTCGGAGAGCGCCTTCCGCAGCCGGCGCAGGGCGCTGGCCCGGTCGGTGTCCCAGACGACCAGCTTGGCGATCATCGGATCGTAGTGGATGCTCACCTCGTCCCCCTGCCGCACGCCGGTGTCGATCCGGACGTTGGCGCTCTCCGCGGGGGCGCGGAGATGGGCGAGCCGTCCGGTGGAGGGGAGGAAATCGCGGGCCGGGTCTTCGGCGTAGATGCGGGCCTCGATGGCGTGGCCGCCGATGGCGAGCTCCTTCTGCCCCCTGGGGAGCGGCTCGCCTGCCGCCACGCGGAGCTGCCACTCCACGAGGTCCTGCCCGGTGATCATTTCGGTCACCGGGTGCTCCACCTGGAGGCGGGTGTTCATCTCCATGAAGCAGAAGGAGCCGTCCTCGTCCAGGAGAAACTCTACGGTCCCCGCGCCCACGTATCCGATGGCGTGGGCCGCCGCCACCGCCGCCGCCCCCATCTTCGCCCGCAACGATGGCCTAACCCCCGGCGCCGGCGCCTCCTCCAGCACCTTCTGGTGACGGCGCTGGATGGAGCAGTCGCGCTCGAAGAGGTGGACCGCGTTCCCCTTCGCGTCGCGGAAGACCTGGACTTCCACGTGACGCGGACGGGCGAGGTACTTCTCCAGGAGGACGCGGTCGTCGCCGAAGGACGCAAGGGACTCCCGTTTCGCCGATGCGAGGGCGTCGTCGAACTCCTCCGGGCGCGCGACCGCCCGCATTCCCTTCCCGCCGCCGCCGGCGCTCGCCTTGATGAGGACCGGGAAGCCGATCCGGGCGGCCTCTTCCCGCAGGCGTCGCGGTTCCTGGTTTTCCCCGTGGTACCCGGGGACCAGCGGCACCCCGGCCTTCTCCATGATCTCCTTGGCGGCGCTCTTGGAACCCATGGAGCGGATCGCCACCGCGGGCGGACCGATGAAAACGATCCCCGCCCCCTCGCACGCCAGGGCGAAGCCGGCGTTCTCGGCCAGGAAACCGTACCCCGGGTGGATGGCCCGGGCGCCGCTGCGCGCCGCCGCCTCGAGGATGGCCTCGACCTTCAGGTAGCTCTCCCGCGCGGGGGCCGGTCCGATACGGTACGCCTCGTCCGCCGCCGCCACGTGGAGGGCGCCCGCGTCCGCGTCGGAATAGACCGCGACGGTACGGATCCCGAGGCGCTTCGCGGTGCGGATGATGCGGCAGGCGATCTCGCCGCGGTTGGCGATGAGGATCTTCTCGAACATGCCCCCGTCCCTCACTTGCGGCGTCACATCCGGAACACGCCGAATTCGGTTTTCTCCGGCGGCGCGTTCAGGGAGGCCGATATCCCCAGGCCGAGCACCATGCGGGTGTCGGCCGGGTCGATGATCCCGTCGTCCCAGATCCGGGCGGTGGCGAAGTACGGGTGCCCCTGGGTCTCGTACTGCTCCCGGATCGGTTTCCGGAACGCCTCCTCCTCCCCGGCGCTCCACGTCTCTCCCCGCGCATCCATCCCGTCCCGCTTCACCTGCGCGAGGACGCTCGCCGCCTGCTCCCCGCCCATGACGGAGATCCGTGCGTTGGGCCACATCCAGAGGAAGCGGGGTCCGTATGCCCGGCCGCACATTCCGTAGTTCCCCGCCCCGAAGCTCCCGCCGATGACGAGGGTGAACTTCGGAACCCTGGCGCACGCCACGGCGGTGACCATCTTCGCCCCGTCCTTGGCGATCCCTCCGGCCTCGTACCGGCTCCCGACCATGAAGCCGGTGATGTTCTGGAGGAAGACGAGGGGGATGCCGCGCTGGCAGCACAGCTCGATGAAGTGTGTCCCCTTCATCGCCGACTCGGAGAAGAGGATCCCGTTGTTCGCCACGATCCCCACGGGGTACCCCCAGACGCGGGCGAAGCCGCAGACGAGAGTGGTCCCGTAGAGCTGCTTGAACTCGTCCAGCTCGGAGCCGTCCACGATGCGGGCGACCACCTCCCGCACGTCGTACGGCTTGCGGACGTCGGCCGGGATGACGCCGTACAGTTCCGACGGATCGCACGCCGGCTCCACCGGCTCCCGGAGGGAGATCTCCATCCGCTTCCGCCGGTTCAGGCTCGCCACGGCGCGCCGGGCGAGGGCGAGGGCGTGCCCGTCGTTGACGGCGTAATGGTCCGTCACCCCGGAGGTGCGGCAATGGACGTCCGCCCCCCCGAGATCCTCCGCGCTCACCACCTCGCCGGTGGCCGCCTTCACCAGCGGCGGGCCTCCGAGGAAGATGGTCCCCTGCCGCCGGACGATGATGCTCTGGTCGGACATGGCCGGGACGTACGCCCCGCCGGCGGTGCACGACCCCATCACCACCGCGATCTGCGGGATCCGTTTCGAGGACATGACCGCCTGGTTGTAGAAGATCCTGCCGAAATGGTCCCGGTCGGGGAAGACCTCGTCCTGCTGGGGCAGGTTGGCCCCGCCGGAATCCACGAGGTAGATGCAGGGGAGGTGGTTGGCCTCGGCGATCTCCTGGGCCCGGAGGTGCTTCTTGACCGTGAGGGGGAGGTACGTACCCCCTTTTACGGTGGCGTCGTTGGCGACGACCATGCACTCCTGGCCGCAGACCCTGCCGATCCCGGTGATGATCCCGGCGCCGGGGACCTCGTCGTCGTAGAGCCCCCACCCGGCGAGCTGGGAGAGCTCCAGGAAGGGGGACCCCACGTCGAGGAGGTGCCGCACCCGCTCCCGCGGCAGGAGTTTCCCACGCTCCACGTGCCGGGCCCGGGACTTCTCGTCCCCGCCAAGCCGTACGCGCGCCACCTTCTCCCGCAGGTCGGCGACCAGGCCGCCCATGATTCCGGCGTTCCGGCGGAACTCCTCGGAACGGACGTCGATCGAACTCTTCAAGACGCTCATGTCGGGTCGGCTCCCCTTCCGCTTCTCACCGGCATCCGGCCCCTTCCCCGTCCCCGGTTTTATACCACAGCATCGGTATCTCAGTTCATAATTGCGGCAACTTGGCTGTACTTTTAACGGAGAGCGAAGCATGCCCTCGCAGGGGTGGTGCCGCGTGGGCCGACTGCAAGCTGCTTTGTGTAACTGAACTGGTATATGTACCTATACGGTTACGCATGGTGTTTGGTTCGAATATCCAGCGGATTTTTCTGTCGGCAGGGAAGGATAGCCAGCTATGTACCTTTTATGGTACACACGCGAGTGGAGTCCTTTCCCGTCACCGTGTCGCGAAATATGGTGGAAGTATTCGTTATTAAAAGATAATATCGGACACCTCTCGGTTGATGGAATAACTGGCACCCCCCTTGCGAAACAAGGTTTCCAATCTCGTTATCCGGGTGAAGGATGTACAAGGTCGGGGAGTTCGCCGAGTTCACGAAAGTCTTCTCCGAGGAGGACGTCTTCCTCTTCGCCGGGATCTCGGGGGACCGGAACCCGATCCACGTGGACAAGGAGTTCGCGGCGAAGACCCGGTTCAAGGAGCGCATCGCCCACGGGCTCCTGACGGCGGGGACCATCTCGGCGGCCATCGGGATGAAGCTTCCGGGGCCGGGGTGCGTCTACCTGTCCCAGACCCTGGAGTTCAAGGCCCCCGTGTTCCCCGGCGACGAGATCACGGCGCGCGTGGAGATCGTGGAAGTGATCTCCGGGAAGCGGCTCCGGATGAAGACCCGATGCTTCAACCAGGACAAGGTGCTGGTGATCGACGGCGAGGCGATGATCGTCCCGCCCCACCCGGGGCCGGGACAGGGACGCGACGGCATCAAATAAACGCAGGGAGAAGGAGGGAACGATGCGGAAGACGGCTATCGCGGTTACGGCGGTGCTGCTGTTCGCCACGACGGCGGTCGCGGCGGACACGATCAAGATCGGGGCGATGTACCCCCTGTCGGGGCGCGCGGAGGCGCTGGGCCGGGAGTGCAGGCTGGGCGCGGAGCAGGCGGTCGAGGAGATCAACGCGAAGGGCGGGGTGCTCGGGAAGAAGCTCGAGCTGTCCTCCGCCGACGACAAGGCGAACGTACAGGAAGGGGTCAACCTCGCGAAGCGGTACATCCAGAAGGACGGCGTGAACTTCCTCTTCGGCACGGTCAGCTCCGCCGTCGCGCTCGCCGTGGCCGAGGTCGCGAAGCAGGAGAAGGTCGTCACGATGATCACCATCGGGTCGACCGACACCGTGACGAAGGAGAAGTGGAACCGGTACACCTTCCGCTCCGGGATGTGCAACTCCCAGTTCGCCAACTCCCTGGCCCTCTACACGGCGAAGAAGTACCCGAAGCTGACGAAGTTCTACAACATCGGGCCGGATTACGAGTACGGCCGCACGATGTGGGAGATCTTCAAGGCGAAGACGAAGGAGCTGAACCCGAAGGCGGAGTTCATCGGGGAGCAGTGGCCCAAGCTCGCCACCCCGGACTACACCTCCTACATCAACGCGATCCTGCAGGCCAAGCCCGACGCGGTGTACTGCTCCCTGTGGGGCGGGGACCTTGTGGCGTTCTTCAAGCAGGCCAAGCCGTACGGACTGTTCGACAAGATGAAGTGGGTCATCGCCACGGGGGCGGACGTCTCCCTGGCGCGGGCGATGGGGAAAGAGATGCCCACCGGGATCATCGCCGACCAGCGGTACTACTTCCACTGGCCCAACACCCCGAAGAACCAGGAGTTCGTGAAGGCGTACCTGGCGAAGAACAACGAGTACCCGAGCGCGTGGGCCGCCCAGGGGTACGACGGCATCTACTTCCTAGCCGAAGGCGTGAAGAAGGCCGGGTCGCTGGACGCGGAAAAGGTCGTCGCGGCGCTGGAGGGGCTTTCGATCGACGCCCCGCGCGGGAAGGCGACGCTGCGGAAGGAGGACCACCAGCTGTACGCGGATTACATGATCGGGGAGATCGGGTGGGACAAGAACTACCCCATCACGATCGTGACAAACACCGAGGTGTTCCCGGCGGATAAGGTGATCTACTCCCTCGCCGACTGGAAGAAGGCGCAGGAGGCGAACAAGTAGAGGGTCTTTCGGACCGGCGCAAGATAAACGGGAGCCCCCTCGCGGGGGGGCCCCTTCCACGATCCCAGGCGAAACGGACCATGGCATGATGGCAACCATCGACGTGTCGTTCCTGACGGTGCAGGTGCTCTCCGCGCTGCGGCAGGCGGCGTTCCTCTTCCTCATCTCCTCCGGCCTCACCCTGATTTTCGGTGTGCTCAATATCCTCAACTTCGCCCACGGGGCGCTGTACATGCTCGGGGCGTATTTCATCTACGCCCTCACGCTGCACCTGACCGGCCCGGCGGGGTTCGTGGTAGCGCTGCTGGCGGCGCCGCTGGGGGTGGCGCTCATCGCGGCGGTGATCGAGACGGGACTGCTGCGCCGGATCTACGTGCAGGAGGAGATCTACCAGCTCCTGCTCACCTACGCGCTGGTCCTCATCATCGACGACCTGGCCAAGATCGTCTTCGGACCGGAGTACAAGTCGATCCCGAAGCCGGACGCGATCTCCGGGGCGGTCACGATATTCGGCGGCACTGTGCCGGTGTACACGCTGCTGGTGCTGGTGCTGGCGCCCGCGATCGCATTGGTGCTCTGGTACCTCCTGTACAGGACCCGGACGGGGAAGATCGTCCGGGCCACCTCCTCCGACCGGGAGATGGCGGACGCCCTCGGGATCAACATGTCCGCCCTCTTCACGCTGGTCTTCGCCTTCGGCGCCATCCTGGCGGGGTTCGGGGGGGCGCTCGCGGGACCGGCGCGCACCGTGTTCCCCGGCGTGGGGACCGAGGTCATCATCGAGTCGTTCGTCGTGGTGGTCATCGGGGGCCTGGGGAACCTGTGGGGGGCCCTCATCGGCTCGCTCCTCATCGGGACGCTGGAGACGGTGGGGATCATCGTCTTTCCCGAGTTCGAGATGTCGCTCATCTACCTGCTGATGGTGGCGATCCTCGTGGTCCGCCCGTGGGGGCTGTTCGGCCGCCCCCTGAAGATCAAGGCGCTCTCCGAGAAGAACCTGGGCATGGAGGCGCAGGAGATCTCTCCGGTCCACTTCTCCGTGAATCCCCTGGTGCGCGTGATCCCGGTGCTGCTGCTGCTGGCCGTCCCCCTGGTCACCGGCCGGTTCTACCAGTACCTCCTGACGCAGATCTTCATCGCTTCCCTTGTGGCGGTCGCCTTCAACCTGCTCCTCGGAACCACCGGCCTGCTCTCCTTCGGGCAGGCGGCCTTCTACGGCGTGGGGGCGTACACCGTGGGGCTCCTAGCCACCAAGGCGGGGGTCTCCACGCTTCCGGCGCTCCTCCTCGCTCCGGTGTTCGCCGCCGCCGTCGCCGCCCTGATCGGATTCTTCTGCGTCCGGCTGTCTGGTGTGCACTTCGCGATGCTCACCCTGGCGTTCGGGCAGCTCGTCTTCACCATCGCCTTCAAGTGGTACGGCTTCACCGGCGGGGACAACGGGATCCAGGGGATCCCCGTCCGGCCGCTGCCCGGAGGGGTGGAGATCGGCTCCACGCAGGCGATGTACTACTTCGCGCTCGCCGTGGTGGGCGTCTCCGTGGAGATCCTCCGGCGGATCCGCTCCTCCCCCTTCGGGTCCACCCTCAAGGCGATCCGGGAGAACACCCAGCGGGCCGCGTACCTCGGCGTGAACGTGAAGCTGTACCAGTGGGCCGCCTTCGTGATCGCCGGGGCGTTCACGGGCCTTGCGGGCGGCCTGTACGCCCTCATGGAGAAGTCGATCACCCCGGACATCATCCACTGGACCAAGTCGGGCGAGCCGGTGTTCATGACGATCATCGGCGGGATCTACACGTTCGCGGGGCCGATGGTGGGGGCGGTGGTCTTCACCGTCCTGAACTCGTACCTGGTGGCGTGGACGGAGAAATGGGCCCTGGTGCTCGGGATCATTCTGCTCGTCATGGTGCTGCTGCTGCCGGGCGGAGTGGTGGGGTTCGTAAACGAGAAGGCGCGGGCAGCCTTCGGGAAGCGGGGATGGGTGCGCCGATGGACGTTCTCGAAATCCGCGGCGTCGTGAAGTCGTTCGGAGGGGTGCGGGCCCTCCAGGACGTGACCTTCTCGGTCCGGCAGGGGGAGATCCGCGCGATCATCGGGCCGAACGGGGCGGGGAAGTCCACCCTCTTCAACGTGATGACCGGCCTGTTCCCCCCCGATTCCGGGGAGGTGATCTTCGACGGGGAGCGGGTGTCCGGCGTGCCGCCGTACCGGATCATCCGGAAGGGGGTCGGCCGCTCCTTCCAGATCACCAACATCTTCCCGCGCATGACGGTGTTCGAGAACGTCCAGGTGGCCCTGTTCGCCCACCACCGGAGCAGCCGCAACCCCGTCGGGCTCGCCCGGCGGTACCCGGCCGTGGCGTCGGAGGCGCTCGGCATCCTCGGGCAGGTCGGGCTGGCGGAGAAGTACGAGCAGTCCGCGTCGATCCTCTCCCACGGGGACCAGAAGCGGCTGGAGATCGCCATCTCGCTGGCCTCCCGTCCCCGGCTGCTGATGCTGGACGAGCCCACCGCCGGGATGTCCCGGTTCGAGAGCCGGGAGACCGTGGAACTGCTGCGCACCATCTCGCGGGAGCAGGGGCTGACGCTGGTGTTCACCGAGCACGACATGGACATCGTCTTCGGCATCTCCGAGAAGATCGTGGTGCTGCAGCAGGGGATGGTCATTGCCGACGGGACGCCGGCCGAGATCCGTGCGAACCCCCAGGTGCGCAAGGCGTACCTCGGGGAGGAAATTTCCGCGTAGGGGGGGAGGCGTACCGATGGCGCTTCTCGAACTCGACGGGGTCAACACGTACTACGGCCGCAGCCACATCCTCTTCGACGTCTCCCTGTCCGTCGCGAAGGGGGAGGTGGTGGCCCTCCTCGGCCGCAACGGCGCCGGGAAGAGCACGACGTTCCGATCCGTCATCGGCCTGACGGCCCCCCGGTCCGGGGAGGTGCGGTTCAAGGGGGAGAAGGTCAACGGGCTGCGGGCGTTCCGGATCTGCCGCAGGGGGATCGGCTTCGTCCCGGAGGACCGGCGCTGCTTCCCCGACCTGACGGTGCGGGAGAACCTGGAGGTTGCGACGCGCCGGGAGAAGCAGGCAGAGAACCCGTGGACGGTGGACCGGGTGTACGCCCTTTTCCCACGGCTCCAGGAGCGGGAGAGGAACCTGGGGTCGCAGCTGTCCGGCGGTGAGCAGCAGATGCTCACCATCGCCCGGACGCTGATGACGAACCCCGAGCTGCTCCTCCTCGACGAGCC
>Ga0316601_100000977_pt1 | contig 13365 bp, 13 predicted proteins | sample OWC_soil_day5_no_FD_207663 | JGI IMG/M metagenome (GOLD analysis project Ga0316601, IMG submission 207663) | Wetland soil microbial communities from Old Woman Creek delta, Ohio, United States - OWC_soil_day5_noCT | ecosystem: Environmental > Terrestrial > Soil > Wetlands | place: USA: Ohio...
CTCACGTTGGTCTCGACGTGGGACGGCGACGAGCTCTCGCTGATCCGCCAGCACCATCAGCTACGAGCCGCCCGCCACCTCGACATCGCCGCCGCCTCGACGGCCCTCGATCACGCCCTCGCGACCGTCCCTTCGGCCGGACTCGGTGCCTACCGCGTCATCGATGCGGGTCCCCGGGCCGCCACGATCGCGGAAGCTCTCGCCGATCGCGGCATCGCCGTGCGGCGGTTCCCCGCCGGCAAGCTCGGCATCATCCCGGCGCTCGACCAGATCGAGCCCGCCGCCCAGGCCGTCGCCGCGGCCCTTCGTGAGCTCTGACATGGACGCGATGGGAGCATGGTCATGAGGACGCTGGAGCTGCCGGCCGGGAAGTCCCCGCGCGAGTGGGGCCGGATCCACGGCGAGAGCTTCGCCGGCGAGGTGAAGGCACTCGCCGCGATCCGCGTGTTCCTGTGCACGAAGGTCGGCGGCTTCAAGACGGCGGAGCAGGTGATGACCGCCGCGCGAGCGCACCTGCCCGTGCTCGAGCGCTATCACCGCGGGCTCTACGAGGAGCTGCTCGGGATCGCCGAGGGCGCGCGCGTGTCGGCCGAGGAGATCGTGGTCGCGAACCACTACACCGATCTGCGCGACCTCGATCCGGATCCAGCGAGCTGGCAGCCGGCTCCGACGCACGACGATCCCCACGGGGCGCGGGCGGGGCAGGGCGCGGAGGGCCTCGGTGGAGACGGCTGCAGCGTGCTGTGGTCCGAGTCGCCGACCGGGCGCATCTTCGCGCAGACGTGGGACATGCACGCGACGGCGATTCCGTACGTGATGGTGCTGCGCGTGCCGGCATCCGACGACGGTCCCGCGTCGACGTTGCTGACGGTCACGGGCTGTCTCGGTATGGCCGGGATGAATGGCGCGCGCGTCGGGGTCGCGATCAATAACCTGTTCTCGACCGATGCCACGCTTGGCGTGGTGTGGCCGGCGGTGGTGCGGCGCGCGCTGCACCAGACCACGGCAACCGCGGCACGCGACGTCATCGCCGCGAGCCCGATCGGCTCGGGCCATCATTACTTCGTCGCCGACCGCGATCACGCGTTTGCACTCGAGGCGTCGGGCACGCGGCGCAAGCAGGTCTTCGCGGACGGCCGCGCGTATTGCCATACCAACCACGCGCTCGATGCGGACGTCGCCGCCCGCTCGAAGGTGCCGGTCACCAGCACGACCTATGATCGCATGAAGTGGCTCGAGGCCGACCTCGTGCGCGCCCCGGTGGCGAATCTCGAGGACGCGTGGAAGCGGCTCGGCAGCGACGAAGGTTGGCCGCGGAGCATCTGCACGAACCTGGCGACGCCCGAGTCTCCGCATGGCGCGGCGACCTGCGGCGCGATCGCGGCGAACCTCGACACCGGCGAGCTGTGGGCCCAGCAAGGCTTCATCCACAACGTTGCCGCCGAGAAGTGGCGCCTGTGACCGCGCTCCGGTTTGCTCGCCCCGACGATGCCGCGGCGATCCACGCCATCCTCGCGCCGGCCGTGCGCACGACCGCGATCAACTTCATCTCGACGCCGCAATCCGCGGACACCGTCGCGGCCCGGATCGCACAGCCGACCCATCCTTGGATCGTGGCAGTCGACGACGACCAGCGCCTGCTCGGGTGGGCGGTTGCACGCGAGTGGGGGAGCGCGGAAGGCGAGCGGTGGAACGTGGAGACCGGGGTTGCCCTCGCATCCGAGGCGCGCGGCGCGGGCCTCGGGACGCGGCTCTACACCGCGCTGCTCGACGTGCTCGTCGCCCAGGGCTTTCACAGCGCGCTGGCCGGCATCACGATCCCGAACCCGGCGAGCGAGCGGCTGCACGAGCGGCTGGGGTTTCGCCGTTACGGCGTGATCGATCGCGCCGGCTGGAAGCTCGGCCGCTGGCACGACACGAGCTGGTGGCAGAAACGCCTGGTCGACAGCGACGCAGAGCCGGGTGAGCTCCGCGCGTGGCACGGGCTTGACGGGATCTTCGGCAGCGAACCGGGTGCGAGGTGACCATGGAATATCCATTCTTCTTCACGTGGACCGCGCAGAGCGGCGCCAAGCCATTCGAGCTGACGGGCGGCGAGGGCGCGTGGTTCACCACGGCCGACGGAGCACGCTGGCTCGATCTCGGCGCGCTCAGCTACCAGGTCAACGCGGGCCACGGCCAGAAGCGGATCGTCGAAGCGATCAAGCGGCAGGCCGACGAGCTGTGCCTGTCGGCCCCAAACGCGGTGTTCCCCGCGAAGACCGAGCTCGCCGAGCGCTTGCTCGCGATGGCCGGGCCCCAGTTCACCAAGGTGTTCTTCACGCTCGGAGGCGCCGAGGCCAACGAGAACGCGATCAAGATGGCGCGCCAGTTCACGGGGCGCACGAAGCTCGTCAGCCGGTACCGCAGCTATCACGGTGCCTCGTTCGGCGCGCTGTCGCTCACCGGTGACTGGCGCCGTCCAGCGCTCGAGCCCGGCATCCCGGGGGTGGTCCACGTGCAGGACTGTTACTGCGATCGCTGCCCGTTCGGACAGCGCGTCGAGACCTGCAAGCGCGAGTGCGCCACCAACATCGGGGCGACGATGGAGCTCGAAGGCCCGCGCTCGGTGGCCGCGGTCTTCCTCGAGCCGGTGCCGGGCGCGAACGGGGTCCTGGTGCCGCCGCCCGAGTACTGGCCGATCGTGCGCACGGCGTGCGATGCCGAGGGTGCGCTGCTCGTCGCCGACGAGGTGCTCACGGGCTTCGGCCGCACCGGCAAGCCGTTCGGGTTCCAGCACTGGGACGTGGTGCCCGACCTCATCACCTGCGCGAAGGGCCTCGCGTCCGGCTACGCGACGATCGGGGCCGTGATCGTCCACGAGCGCGTCGCCCGCTTCTTCGAGGATCACGTGCTCGCGTGCGGGCTCACCTACTACGCGCACCCGCTCGCGTGCGCGGCTGCGCTAGAGACCATGAAGCTCTACGAAGACGACAAGCTCTATGACAACGCCGCGAAGCTCGGCCCCGTGCTCAGGCGCGAGCTCGAGGCCGCCTCCTCGCGCGTCCGCGAGCGCTCGTACGTGCGATCGCTCGGGCTGCTCGGCGCGCTGGAGGTCGAGGCTCCGGCCGAGGCGTGGGGCCGGCTCGGCGCGGAGCTCGGGAGGCGCAAGCTCTCGCTGCATGTCGATCCGAAGCGCGGGACCGCGATCTTCGCGCCGCCGCTCTGCATCACCGAGGACGAGCTCGTGCACGGCATGCGCGGCTTCGCAGATGCCGCGGTCGTGGCGTTCGGAGGGGCCGCGTGATCGGGCGGCACGGCGACAAGGTCGTCCCGTCGGTCAGCGATGCGCTGACGCCGCTACGCGATGGCATGACCATCCTCGTCGGGGGCTTCGGGCTGTCGGGCAACCCGGAGGCGCTGATCAAGGGCGTGATCGAGCGCGGGGTCCGGGACCTCACGCTGGTGTCCAACAACGCCGGCAACCTCGGCAAGGGCCTCGCCCAGTGGTTGCGCGCCGGCATCATCAAGAAAGTCATCTGCAGCTACATCGGCGGGAACGAGGACCTCCACACGCGCATGGCGTCCGGCGAGGTGGAGGTCGAGATCACGCCGCAGGGCACGCTCGCCGAGCGGATGCGTGCGGCGGGAGCCGGCATCCCGGCCTTCTACACGCCGACCGGCGTCGGTACCGTCGTCGAGGAGGGCAAGGAGACCAAGGAGATCGACGGTCGCCGCTATGTGATGGAGCGCGCGCTGGCCGGCGATGTGGCGCTCGTGCGCGCCCACATCTCCGACCGGTTCGGCAACCTGCGGTTCTGGCGCACCGCGCGCAACTTCAACCCGGTGATGGCAAGCGCCGCGCGCCTCGCGATCGTCGAGTGCGACCAGCTCGTCGACAACGGCGCCATCGATCCCGACGACGTCCACTTGCCGGGCATCTTCGTCCATCGCATCGTCCACGTGCCCGAGCACGAGAACGCCTTCGAGTACCGCACCGTGCGAGCGCGCTGAGGTTCCCTATGTCCACCCCCAAAGCTCCCTTCGCCCTCGCGCCTTCCGAGCAGCACGTGATCATGCGGCCGTCCGGTTCGCTCCGCGGCATCAGCATCACCTCCGGCCGGCTCTGGCTCACCAGCGAGCGGCTCGTGTTCCAGCCCGTCGTGTTCTGGGTGTTCTGGCTCGCGCCGCTGGTCGGCCTGCTGCTCTGGCTCCTCGCCAGGCCCCATCGGCTCGAGCTCCCGCTGCGCGCGATCACCTCGCACAACCGTGACACCTTCGGGCGCAATCCGAACCTCCTGCGCCTGCGCACGGACGGAGGCGTCGAGCACAAGTTCGTCATCGATGACTTCACGCCGTTCGCGACCGCCCTCGCGACGCAGCCCGCCTTCGTCTCGCAGGCGCGAGCCTCCTAGGAGCCCATGCCATACTCCACCGAAGACATGGCTCGCCGCGCCGCGCGCGAGATTCCCGCTGGCTCGATCGTCAACCTCGGCATCGGCCTCCCTACCCAGGTCGCCGATTACCTGCCCCAGGGGCACGCGTGGCTGCACTCCGAGAACGGCCTGCTCGGCATGGGGCCGTTCCCCTACGAAGGCGACGAGGATCCCAACCTCATCAATGCCGGCAAGCAGACCGTCACGGTCTTGCCCGGTGGCTCGACCTTCGACTCAGCCTACTCGTTCGCGATGATCCGCGGCGGCCACGTCGACCTCGCCATCCTTGGCGCGATGCAAGTCTCCGCGGGTGGCGACCTCGCGAACTGGGCCGTGCCCGGCGGCAAGGTCATGGGCATCGGTGGCGCGATGGATCTCGCCTCCGGCTGCCGCCGCGTGATCGCGATGATGCAGCACACCACCAAGAAGGGCGAGCACAAGCTCGTCGCGCGCTGCGACTACCCCCTCACCGCCACCCGCACCGTCTCGCTCGTCATCACCGAGCTCGGAGTCTTCGAGCCGTCCGGCCATGCCTTCCGCGTCGTCGACCTCGCCCCTGGCATCACGCGCGACCAAGCTGCCGCCGCCACCGGCGCCCCCCTAATCTAGGACGCTCTACACTCTCACCACTCTCTCCCGGACCCCGCTCCGCAAACTCGCGTAACTGCACGCGTGATTACAGGACGCTCTACACTCTCACCACTCTCACGCCGAGTCGCTCGAGCACGAAGTCGCGGGCCTGCGTCAACCTCGGTTCGAGCGCGGAGCTCGCCATCTTCGACACGGCTTGCTGGCTGATCCCGAGCACCGCGGCGACGTCGGACCCGGTCAGGCCCATCGCTTTCCCGACATGCACGGTCAATCGCCTGCCATCGAGCGCCCTCGGCGCGAGCCGCCTCGAGCACATCACGAGCGCGTTCAGTCCCAGCACCGAGGCCACCACGCCGACCAGCTCGCGCGGATCCACCCGGATGTGACCAAACGGCCTGCGTACCAACGGCACCATGGGATGCTCGCCGGCTGTTGGCGTGGCCAGCTCGATCGCGCCGCGCCGCCGGCTCGCGGAACGGATAGGCTCGAGCTCGAGCTCCGGGATGGCGTGCTCCTTGTGAACATCGACCCACGCATCGAATGCGTCGCGCCGGCCCGGGAACCCGCTGCGCGCGAGGCCCTGGTCGCACGAGAGCCACGACGGCGCGGGGGCAAGCCCGAGGTACGCCCGATGACTCGTCCAGTCGCTGTCGCGCGCGTGACGGACGACGCCCGCCTGCACGGGGTTGTTGTGGATGTACGCGATGACGCGCCCTTCATCGTGCGCCTGGATCGCGGGCGACTTCGGGCGATGCGCGAACAGCGGGCCGAGCCGGTGATGGCGAGCATTCATCCACGTGGCGAATGGTGAGTGCACCCTGCGGATCCATGAGTCGAGCGTGGACTCGCCGGCCACCAGCGCGAGATGGATGTGATTGCTCATCAGCGCATAGGCGAGACACAGCCAGTCCGAGGTCGCGACCGCGCGGCCGAGCAGCTGGAGATAGCGTTCGCGCTCTTCGTGGTCCTGGATGAACCACTCGCGATCTACGAACCTGGTGGTGACGTGATAGACGACGGAAGCGGCAGTGATGCGAGCGATGGTCATCGCGCGGACATCGGCCCGATGCGCCCCGGGTTGCGTCGAAAGTTGTGAGAGTGTAGAGCGTCCTGGGAACGTTCCCAAGATCTCGCGAACTTACGCGCCGGGGTCGGGGAGAGAGTGGTGAGAGTGTAGAGCGTCCTGGATCGCCGCGGCGAGGGCGGCGGGCTGGTGGCGCTGGAGGGTGTGGCCGGCCTCGGCGAGGACGATGTGGCGGACGTTGGCGAACGAGGCGCGGCGCGAGGCACGCTCGGGCTCGGAGAGGTTCATGCGTGAGCGGGCGCCATCGACGCAGAGCACGGGGCAGGTGACGCGCTCCCAGTAGCGGCGGGCGGTCTCGAGCCGGTAGGCGTACGGGCCCATCGTGGTGTGCAGTGGATCGTGTTTCCAGACGAGGCCGCCTTCGACGGACCGCGTGCCCGCCTCGGCGAGGCGGCGGGCGAGGGCGGGATCGAGGAGGTCGTCGTTGCGGCGCAGCCGGCGAACGGCGTCATCGAGGTCGGGCATCACTCGCTGCTTGTCACGCCCCGTTCGCCAGCTGTCGATCCAGTGGGCGGTCCGGCTCGGGCCATCGGTGATCGCTTGATCGGGCGGGCCGAGGCCTTCGAGAAGCACGAGGCCGGCGAGGCGCTCGGGACGGACGCCAGCGTAGTAGCCGGCGATGCTGCCGCCCATCGAATGACCGACGAGCACGACGCGCGTGCGAGCGCGCTGCCGGATCACATCATCGAGATCGGCGACGTAGTCGAGGAAGTGGTAGTAGCCGCCGGCCCCGATCCAGTCGCTGTCGCCATGGCCGCGGAGGTCGCACGCGAGGACGTGGCCATGCACGGCGAGCAGCGGCGCGACCTCGCACCACCCGAACGCGAAGTCGGTGAAGCCGTGGACGAGGACGAAGGTCGTGTCGCCGGGCCCGTCCCATTCGAGCAGGTGGTAGCGCAGCCCGGTGGCGAGCGAGATGTGCGAGGACTTCAGGGACTCGCCTCGAGATGGTGGACGTTGCCGGCTGTGTCGGTCAGATAGAGCTCGCCGCGCGCATCCTCGTGCAGGCTCGCGGGGCTCGCGGGAAACGATCCCGGGAGGTTCGCCTTGGTGAGCGATCCGTCGCCGTTGAGCGTCGCCTTGGCGAGGCCGCCGCGACCGTTGTCCGTGTAGAAGTAGGTGCCGACGATGTCGGGGTAGCAGGTGCCGCGATAGACCTGGCCGCCGATGATGGCGTTCCAGCCATCTCCATTCGGCGGTGAGGTGTGGGTGCGCTCGTCCTGCGGCGCGAACTGCGCGATCGTGCACTGGGCGCCAGCGGGCTTGAAGTTCTTCGAGCCTTCACAGGTCGACCAGCCGAAGTTCTTGCCCTTGAGCTCGCCGGCTTTGATCACGTCGACCTCCTCGATGTCCTCCTGGCCGACATCGCCGATCCACATGTCTCCGGTGAGCCGATCGAACGACCACCGCCACGGGTTGCGCAGGCCGATCGCGAAGATCTCCGGCAGCCCGCCGCCGGCCGCGAACGGGTTGTCGCTGGGGATGCCGTACTCCTGGCCCGCCAGCTTGTTGTCGACATCGATCCGCAGCAGCTTGCCGAGCAGCGCATGGGTGTTGGCGTTCGGCGAGCCATCGGTGAGGGCCTGGCCGTTGTTGTTCGGATCGTTGGCCTGGCCGCCATCCCCGGTGCCGATGTAGAGGAAGCCGTCCTTGCCGAACTCGATCATGCCGCCGTTGTGATTGGACGCGAAGTCTGGAATCGCGAGCACCTCGACGCACGTCGGGTCGGCCTTGTTCGGATCGGCGACGCTGCGCTGGCAGCGCGCGACCACATCACGCGTCGGGTTGGTGGTGTCTCCGGACTGCCGCCGCGTGTAGTAGACGAAGAACGTCCCGTTGGTCGCGTACTGCGGGTGAAACGCGAGCCCGAGCAGCCCTTGCTCGCCACCGGCGAGGACGGGCCCGCCCACGTTATCGCTGAGGTCGATGAAGGCCGGGCCGAGCAGCGTCTCGTTCTCGAAGATCCGGATTGCGCCGCCTTGCTCGACCACGAACAACCGCGGGTCGTTGGGGGGCGAGGTCGCGAGCATCGCACCACCGGTCACGGTGCCGATCTTGCGCAGCTTGATCGTCGTGCCGCTGACCGGGTTCGCGCAGGCGGCGAGCGGCCCCGCATCGACGGGCGAATCGATGGTCGCGTCCTTCAGCGGGCCGCCATCTACCTTCGTATTGGAGTCCTTGCCGCAGGCGGCAAACAGCAAGAGCGCAAGAGCCACGTGACGCATCGGCGGAACATACTCCATCCGGGGTAGTGGAGCGGATCTCTTCAGCTATCGGGTTGCGACGGTGGCGTCTCGACGCCGCGGGTCACGGACCTGCCTGCAGCTGGTAAACGTTGCCTGCGGTGTCGGTGGCGTACAGCTCGCCCCGGGCGTCCTCGTGAATGCTCGCGACGTTCCTGGGGAATGTGCCGGGCAGATCGGCCACCACCAGCGTGCCATCGGCCTGGAGCTTCGCCGAGGCGAGCCCGCCCTTGCCGTAGTCGGTGTAGAAGTACGTGCCGACGAGGTCGGGGAAGCAGCTGCCGCGGTAGACCTGGCCGCCGGTGATCGAGACCCAGCCATCGGCGTGCGTACGCGTGTCCTGCGGGAACGTGAAGTCCGCGTTGGTGCAGGGCGGATCGAAGCAGTTGTTGCCCTCGAACTTGCTCCACCCGAGGTTCTTGCCGTTCTGCTCACCGGCGCGGAGCACCGTGAGCTCCTCGATCGTGCCCTGGCCGACGTCGGCGATCCACATGTCGCCGGTCTCGCGGTCGAACGTCCACCGCCAGGCGTTGCGCAGGCCGCGGATGAAGATCTCCGGCGCGCCGCCGCCGGTCACGAACGGGTTGTCGGCGGGGATGCCGTACTCCTTGCCGGGGCTCTTGTGGTCGACATCGAGCCGCAGCATCTTCGCGAGCAGGGCGTTCGAGTTCGCCATCGGCGTGCCGCTGACCACGGTCTGGCCGTTGCGCTGCGGATCGTTGGCCTGGCCGCCGTCGCCAGTCGCCCAGTACAGGTAGCCGTCCTTGCCGAACTCGATCATGCCGCCGTTGTGATTCGCGGCGAAGTCGGGGATCGAGAGCACGTCGACGCACGACGTCGGATCGGCCTTGTCGCGATCGCCCGGGCTGACCGAACACCGGACGAGCACGTCGCGCTGCGGGTTCGCCGCGTCGCCCGTGTTGCGCGCGGTGTAGGTGACAAAGAACAGGCCGTTCGAAGCGTACTGCGGGTGGAACGCGAGCCCGAGTAGCCCGTTCTCGCCGCCCGCGATCACCGGGCCCGCGGCGTCGTCGCTGAGGTCGAGGAACGGATCCGGCAGGAGGCGCTCGGTGTCGAAGATCCGGATCGCGCCTCGCTGCTCGATCACGAACAGCCGCAGATCATCCCGTGGTGCGGTGACGAGCAGGGCCCCGCCGACGACCTGGCCGATCTTGCGCAAGGTCACGGTGGTCCCCGAGACCGGCGCCGCGCAGCGAGGGAGGACCGTGGCGTCGTCGCCGACCGGCGCCTGCTTGCCGCCACACGCCATGATCAGGAGCAGCAGCAGCGGGACGAGCTTGCGCATCCGGCAATCATACCGCCGCGCTACGTCTTGCCGGAGGCTTTTGGCAGCGCGGACCCGACCCGGTTCGCCCACTTGCCAAAACCGTACAGGATCGCGCCGACCGCCGCGAATGGCAGCAGGAACACCCACGCGACGAAACCATCGGAGACGCCGTAATAGGCGAGCGCGATCACGGTACCGATGAGCCACGTGAGGAGCGCGACGAGGTAGCCGGTCAGCTGAAGCTTGCGCTTCTTGAGCGCACCCTCGAGCTTGTGGAGGAAGAACGTCGCCTCGTCGGGGGAGAGCTGCTCGATCGCGCGTGCCAGATCCTCGTGCTTCGAGGCATCGAAGGCCTGTGCGACCAGGGGATCCTCGGTCTCGTTCGGCTTGCTCACGGCGGGTTCTCGTTCGCCTGGGTCACGCCGGGGTTGTAGCACGCGGTATACGTGGTCGGTGCCGACCCTCAAGGTGACCGACGACCTCGGCCGCACGCTCCTGTTTGGCCAGCCGCCGCAGCGCATCGTCTCGCTGGTGCCGAGCGATACCCACTCGCTGATCGCGCTCGGGGCTGCCGATCGGCTCGTCGGCCGCACCCGGTATTGCGAGAGCCCCGAGGTCGCCCACGTCCCGGTGGTTGGCGGCACGAAGGACGTCGATGTCGACGCCGTGATCGCGCTGTCGCCGCAGTTCGTGATCGCGAACCAGGAGGAGAACACGCGGGTCGTGCTCGAGGCCCTCGGGGCGGCGCGGTTGCCGGTGCTGGTGTCGTTGCCTCGCCGTGTCAGCGATGGCATCTCCCACCTCGCGAGGCTGGCCCGGATCCTCGGCGTCGGCGGGGCCGATCCGGCTCGCTCGCTGATCCGGCGTGGGTACGAGCTCCGCGATCGATCGCAGGCCACCGAGCGCGCCCAAGATGATGCGGTGACGCCGCTCGTCGGCTTGCCGCTGGCGATCACAGGGGCCCCGAAGCCCGAACGCCGGCCGACGGCGGATGGCCGCAGCCGCGCGTTCATCCCGATCTGGATGGATCCGCTGATGACGATGAACGCCGATACCTTCGGCTCCGATGTCCTGCGACAGGTCGGCATCGCGAACGTGTTCGGCGAGCGGCTGCGGCTGTATCCGCTCGCCGCCGATCTCGGGAAGGGGGCGCCGCAAGAAGCCGGTGGTCGGGATGTCCGCTATCCGCGCATCACGCTCTTGGAGGTCAAGGCGCGCGATCCGAAGCTCGTGATCTTGCCCGACGAGCCCCACGCGTTCACGGCCGAGGACGAGGCAGCGTTTCGCGAGGCGCTGCCGAACGCGCGGATCGTGCGGGTCAGCGGGAAGGATCTGTTCTGGTATGGCGCGTGGACGATCGATGCGCTGGATCGGCTAGCCAAGGAGCTTTCGGCATGAGGCTCGGCGCGGTGCTGGGGGTGCTCGCCGCATGCTCGGCTCCGCAGTCGCCGCACCCGGAGCCGGCGCCGCCCCAGCTGCCGATGCTCGCCGCGCTGCCCAAGCCAGCGCCGATCGATACCCCGCGGTTCGCCAGTGTCGCGGTGTGCGCGCGCTGTCACACCGCGGGTGACCAGGCGATGCGCGATGCCGCGGGGCGCGATATCTCGCCGGTCACCGATGCACAGGGCTCGATGATGGCGCTGGCGGCGCGCGATCCTTACTACTTCGCGGCGGTGCGTCGCGAGCTCGCCGCCAACCCCGCCGCGAAGGTCGCGATCGAGGCGCTCTGCATTCGTTGCCACGCGCCGGTCGGATTCGCCGAGTCCGACGGGGCGCTCACCGTCGACGAGCTGACCGCCGGTACGACCCCGGCGGCGGTGCTCGGCCGCGAGGGTGTGGGATGCGCAGGCTGTCACGCGCTCGCGGCCGACGGGCTCGGCACCGAAGCCACGTTCGTCGGCAACGCCGCGCTGCGGACCGATCGCGTGGCGTTCGGCGCGCTGCCCGAGCCGCTCGCCGAGGCCATGCTGGCGATGTCCATGACCCGACCGGTGTCCTCGAAGCACGTGTCGGAGAGCCGACTCTGCGCGAGCTGCCACACCGTGCTGGTCCGCGCGCTCGATCCGGCGGGCGCGCCGAGCGGCGACGAGATTCCCGAGCAAGCGACGTACCTCGAATGGCGCAACTCCGAGTTCCAGGACGAGCTCGAGCCCGCCGGTAAGTCCGCCACCACGTGCCAGGGCTGCCACATGCCACGCGGCGCGGACGAGCTCGGTAAGTCGCCGCCGATCACGACCGCGTTCTCGACGCGGCCACCGGACGCCCCCGCGCGTGAGGGCTATCGCCGTCACACGCTGCGCGGCGGCAACGCGTACCTGCTGCGTCAGCTCGCGCGTGCGGCTGACTGGCTCGGCGCGGCCGCACCAGCGAGCCAGCTCACCGATGCAGCCGATGCGACGGAGGCGTTCCTGCGCTCGTCCGCCGAGCTCGAGCTCGTCGCCCGATCGGCGCACGAGGTCGCGGTCACGATCGTGAACCGGACCGGGCACAAGCTACCGACCGGGTCCCCGACGCGACGTATGTGGTTGCACGTCTTGGCGTTCGATCGCGCACACAGGCCAGTATTCGAGTCCGGCGCGACCCGTGAGGGCACGATCGTCGACGGCAAGCGCGCTCGAATCGACGGTCCCGGCGTGATCGTGCCGCATCGCACCGAGCTGTCTTCGCCGGATCAGATCTTGATCTACGAGGCCGTGCCCGTCGACGCCCAGGGCAGGCGCACGCACCTCCTGCTCGGCATCGCGAAGATCGCCAAGGACAACCGCATCCTCCCCGCAGGCTGGCGCGCGGATCATGCCGACGCCAGGCGCACGCAGCCAGTCGGGACCGACGGAGATCGCGACTTCGTCGCAGGTCGCGACACCGTGATCGTGAGGCTCCCTGCCACCGCGCACACAGTCGCCGTCGAGCTGCTCTACCAGTCGATCCCGCCCGAGACCATCGAATCGTATCGCCCGACCGATTCCCCCGAGGCCGCGCGGTTCCTCCAGATCGCGAAGACGCCACCCCATCCGATCCTGCTCGCGCGCAGCGCCCTCGACCTCTGAGCAGCGCCTCAGAGCTCCGGATCAGGACGCTCTACACTCTCACCACTCGCTCTTCGACGGAGGGTTGTGAGAGTGTAGAGCGTCCTCATGATAAGTGAGCAAGTACAACTGGTTGCGTGAACCGGTGCGAGGCAGAGTGGTGAGAGTGTAGAGCGTCCTCAGAGGCGGCGGCGGAGGCCGGCGGCGAAGCGGTCGGCCGAGCCGGGCTGGCGGCCGAAGAACAGGGATGGCTCCACGAGCTCGAGCTCCATGACGCGCGGCTGGTGGTCGGGGTCGCGTGCGAGGTCGACGCGGGCGTAGAGCAGGTCGCCGTAGGGGGCGAGGGCGGCGAGGGCGACGGTGCGCTCATCGTCGGCGATGGGGAACGGACCCTCGATGTTCTCGCTATCGCCATCGAGACGTGGTGCCTTGCGGATGGCGTGGCTGAGCTCGCCATCGATCCAGACGAGGGAGCGCTCGCCATAGCTGGTGACGGACTCGAAGTAGGGCTGGACGAGCGCGGCGCCCCGCCACGTCAGGGCCTGGAGGTGCGCGAGCGCCGCGGGATCTGAAGGTGCGAACACGCGCGCGCCGAGCGAGCCCGCCCCGACCTCCGGCTTGATCACGATGCGTGCGGCACCGTGGGACACGAACGGCGAGGCGACGGTGCACGTGGCGTGGCGCTCGACGAGCGTGGTCGGGATGATCGGGACCCCGC
>Ga0316601_100000978_pt1 | contig 13363 bp, 10 predicted proteins | sample OWC_soil_day5_no_FD_207663 | JGI IMG/M metagenome (GOLD analysis project Ga0316601, IMG submission 207663) | Wetland soil microbial communities from Old Woman Creek delta, Ohio, United States - OWC_soil_day5_noCT | ecosystem: Environmental > Terrestrial > Soil > Wetlands | place: USA: Ohio...
TGATCTCCGAGGACATGAAGAACACCCTGAAAAAGCTGCGAAAATCCTTCAAAAACGACCCCCTTTGATTAAACGTCGGGCCTGGCAGAGTGTCTAAGGATCAGGAACCACAGACGGATCTCGAGCTTGTCGACGAAGTACGTGCGGGCAACCGGCAGGCATTCACCGAACTCATGCGTCGGCACCAGGAAAAGATCTATTGGGTGGCACGCAGGATGGTCGGTTCCCACGCCGATGCAGACGACATTGTGCAGGAAGCGTTCATCAAGGCGTTCCTGAGCCTTGGAGACTTCCGCGGGGAGGCCGGATTCTACACGTGGCTCTACCGGATCGCAGTGAATCTGTCTCTGAACGCGCTCCGGAAGCGTCATATCGTGGAGTACCTCCGGGAAAGCGAACTGGCGCAAATGGTCTTCCCGGCAGCGAAAGAGGATCCGCACAAGGATCTGGAGAACAAAGAACTGGAATCGCAATTGGCCAGGGCAGTGGCGAAGCTGCCGGATAAACAGAGGGCGGTTTTCATCATGCGGTACTATGATGAGATGTCATACGAGGAGATCGCCTACGTACTGAAGACCTCGGTAGGCGGACTCAAAGCGAACTATTTCCACGCCTTGCGTAAAGTGAGACAAGGGATGAGTCATGCGACTGCGGTTTGACAAACGGCAGCCAACGGACGAAGAAGAAGAGACGTTGAGCAGGTCTCTCCGGGACATTTCCGCCGGTGATCCTGGTCTCCAGGCGCCCCATCCCGTCTACTGGCAGAATTTGCCCATCCGGCTGAACCGCGCGCTGGATGAAGCGACAAGCGGGAAAGCCCTTTCGCTCAGCTGGGCCGCACGAGTGGCGATCCCCGGCGTCGTGGCGATCCTCTCATTCCTGATCGGCCTCCGGTACTACGCACCGGACCGGGATGGATCACCACAGGCGTTTCGCGAGGTGGCTATGGCCATGCCCCCGACGGCCGTGGATTCGCTCTATGTGGCATCCCTGGCGAGCACAGACACCATGACGGCCAGGGGTGTCGAAAAGGACATTTTCCAGGTGCCGGCTGACTATGCCCGGGAGTACTACCTGGAAAACACGGGCGCAGCTACGCTTGTGGACGACCTTTCAGAGCAGGAACTGCGGGAAGTCCTCGCCGTATTAAGTTCGAACACATACTAAGGAAGGGACCGGCGGCAATGCGACCATTTGGGATGATTGCGGTTTTGCTGGGGATTGCGGCAGCGCAGCTGTTCGCTCAACCGGGCAGGCCGTTCGACATGCGCCCAACCGAAAAAGTGGATCAGCTTCGCAAGGTCCGCATGATCGATGAGCTGGATCTTAAGGAAGAGCAATCGGTCAGGTTCTTTGCCCGGCTCAACGAGTTCGACAAGAAGCGCAAAGAGCTCATGAAAGCGAAGCACGAAGCTCTCGACAATCTTGAGCGCCTGGTGAAAGAGAACGCTGACGAAAAAGAGCTCGAGAAATCGTTTCCGGCGATTGTTGCGTTCGACCAGCAAATGGCTGTTGAGAAGTCCAGGTTCTTTTCGGGACTATCAGACATTCTCAGTGTCTCGCAGCGGGCCAAGCTTCTGACATTTGAGCGGAACTTCGAAAGGGAGCTTCGGGAAGCAGTTCGTGAGACGCAGAAACGCCGGATGAGGGCGGACGAACCCTGAGACGAATCGGGGACTACGAAAGAGGAGCGGGCGAATGAGCAGTTCGTCCGCTTCTCTTGTTTTGGCCGATTCCCAATTTTGCAGGGGGATTTCCCATTTGTGAAAAACCTGTGATTTTTGATGTTGAGATTGTCAACACTTTCCCCTCAGGGTTATCCCGCGCTGTGTGGAATACTTGATTTTTGCCCTCTTTTGAGCGATTTGGTTTAGCTTGACATGAAGCTGATTAAGCCATTGTGTGGCATAACAGTTGACGCATATCTCACGATGTCTCTCAGTTCCATCTCCACGTTCTTTCCATTCACTCTTCGGAATTCGAACCAGCCGAGAAGACTCTGTCCATAACTACCCTTTGAGAACACATGGATGTCGAGCGGCTGGGGTGAGCTGCAGAAGGGTCGAGAGAGAGTATGCGGTACGGCGTGGATGGAGTCTTCTCAAACCATCATTAATTCACAAAGAGAGGTAACGCCATGAAGCGTTTGGTTCCTCTGTTCGGCGTGTTATTGATCGCCGCGCTGCTGTTCGCGCCGATGTTCGAGGCGACAGCGCAGCTCAAGGTCAAGACCATCGGTCGGTCACAGAACAGCATGGTCTCACCGGTCTGGAGTATTTCCACAGGCCTCCGTGCGGTTGGTGTGTCCAGCCGGACGTATTTCAAAGTTGACACCCTTGGTTCTGGTTTGGTGGGGACCCCGGCATGGGGTATCACGTCCAAGCCGGCCGGCTCGACTGTCACGTTCGACAGCGCCGATGGCAAGTGGATCAACAGCATCAAGCCCGATGTAGTCGGCGAGTACATTGTGACTGCGTCGGTAGGCGGACAGGGTGCAAGCGATACGGTCTTTGCCAGCACCTATGTTGGCGTAGGGACGGACGCCCAGGCGGGCTGCTTCTGCCACCCCGGTGCCGCAGCCATCAAGACTTCGTGGGAGAAATCGGCCCACGGGACTATCTTCCAGCACGGTATCACCGGAAAAGAAGAAGTCGAACGCGACAAGGGCGCGTATGCAACCTCTTGCATCAAGTGCCACACCACCGGTTGGGATGCGACCGCCAACAATAATAACTTCGGCTACAAGGTGAAACAGTCCGGCTGGGATACCACCTGGTACAAAGGTCTTGAAACCTTCGGTGGTGACTACTGGATCACAACGGGCGACAGTTCCAAGTGGAACATGCTGACGGCGGACGAGAAGAAACTGGGCACCATCGGCTGCGAGCAGTGCCACGGACCGATGAATGATCACAAGATGACGGCAGACAAGAAGAAGGCCGGTGTCACGATTCAGCCCGACGTCTGCAACCAGTGCCACGACGCTTCGCGCAAACACAGCCTCGGCACCTTCTTCAAGAACTCCGGTCACTACCAGATGCATTACGGCGCCGCTGCTGAAGGCGGCCGCTCCAACTGCCAGCCCTGTCACACTGGTATGGGCTACATGTACTACATCAACAACAACCAGGATACCACCGGCCTCGCGGCCAAATGGGTCCTTGCGCGTGATGCAGGAACACCGATCAGCTGCCAGGTCTGCCACGATCCTCATGGGAACGACAACCCCTACCAGCTGCGCACCATGTCGCTGAAGGGCGACACGTTGAAGAACGGCTACATGGTTCCTGCCAACCTCCGCAGCAGTACGGGCAACATCTGCATGAACTGCCACGGCGGCCGGTACAGCGTGAAGTATCGTATCACGACAACTCCTCCGTACTATGGCTGGGCCGATCGGTTCTATCCGCACTACAACGCACAGGGCGACATGCTTCACGGCTCTGGCGGCTATCAGTATGGCGATGAGTCGTTCACAGGGCTGATGACCCACGCGGGTGTCGAAGGACTCTGTGTCGGTTGCCACATGCAGATGCGGAATGGACTTCCCAACCACTCCTTCAGCATGAGCGACACGATGAAAGCCGCCGGCACGTACAAGCCGACCGACGCGTGCGTTTCGTGCCACGGTGAGATCGAAGACTTTAACGACATTCGCGGCATGTACGACTATGATAGGAACGGGAAAATCGAAGGCGTGCAGACCGAAGTCGATGGCCTGTTGGCCGCCCTTAAGGCAAAGCTCCCGCTCGACGCCGCCGGCGAAGTGGTGACGATGCGCGTGGATAGCCTCAAGGTGAAGAACCGGCCGGATCTCATCCAGGGAGTCTGGAATTATTACCTGGTGAAGACCGATCGCTCCAGAGGCGTTCACAACACGAAGTATGCAGTCCGCCTGCTGTACAAGTCACTCGGCTGGACCCCGCTCGATGTCGAAGTGACCCCGGGTACGCCGACGGAGTTCGCACTGAACCAGAACTACCCGAACCCCTTCAACCCGACGACAAACATCAGCTTCGCGCTGCCGCATGACAGCCACGTCCTGTTGCAGGTGTTCGATGTGACCGGCGCCCTCGTGAAGACGCTCGTTGACCAGTCCGTCCGGGCCGGCAACATGCAGATCCACTGGGACGGAACAAACCTGACGGGCAACAAGGTTGCCAGCGGCGTGTATCTCTATCGTCTGGCCGCAGGCGACTTCGTGACCGCCAAAAAGATGGTCCTCATGAAGTAATGTGAGGTTCACCACTCTGTAACCCTCTGGAAGAGGCAGGTGACGTGTGGTCGCCTGCCTCTTCCTGTTCATGAAGGGCAACACGATGTGCTTTCGCTGCCTGCTGGTGTTGTTCTTGTGGTCTGCCGGAATCGTTGCCGCGCGGGGTGAGGGCGTCGGTGCTCTCCGGCAGTGCGGAACCACACATCAGCCCGGCATAGTCGCACCTTCGGCCGAATCCGGAGGGATCTACCTTCCCGCAGAAGGAGTGCTGCGTGTCCTGATCGTCTTTGCGAGCTTCCCCGACGATGAAACTCCGCACCCCTACTGGCCCGCGCATCAACCGCCTCTTTTCATGAACGAGTTTGTTGACGCCGACACGTCGGTACGATCGTCGGGTTCCTTCAATCTCACCCACTACTTCCGACAGATGTCGCTCGGCAGGTTCCACGTGATCGGAGAGACCATCTGGACCGAATCCCGCTATTCCCAGGAAACGTATCGTCTCAGCGGATCCTACGGTCATGCAAACATGGACATACTCCCGGACCGCGTGGATTCCCTCGTGGATTTCTCGCTCTACGACAACTGGACGCGCCGCGCCGAGTACGATCACGTCAACGAGCCGGACAGCGTTGTGGACATGATCATCATGGTCTGGCGCACCGCGATGTTCGAGTATCTCGGGGAAGCATCGCTCGGGTACAAACCGGCGTTGCATGTTGACGGGAAACGGATCGAAATGGGGTATCCCGCGTACATCCCTCTGCCTGCCGGCTCAGGCGTGACCTGTGAATATCCATACGGCGACGGCCCGCAGCAGGTGATGAGGACGATGGCGCACGAGGTGGGACACTGGCTGCTGGGGATCTTCCATCCCTACAACGGGACAAAACCGGACGGCAAGTTCCAATTCTGGGGCATGCTCTGCAACAGTCAGCGCACATCCTCGTGCGCCAACGCATATGACAGGGAGCGGCTGGGATGGATCACCCCGATCATGCTCACGCCAGGGGCCGTCGTTTCTCTGGATGACTTTGTCACCACCGGCGCGGCTGCGAAGTTCCATCCCCCCAACGGCGAACCCTTCGAATACTACTATCTCGAGAACCATCAACGACGATCACCTCTGGATGACGTTACGCATAATCCACTTGACCGCGGTCTCTGGGTGCTTCATCAGCAGGGACCCTACAGTGAAATGGACAATCTCCGCATCCGGCCTTCCGACGGACACTGGGGGTGGAATGCCGTGGGCGTAACGTCATGTTTCGGTACCAGCGTTCCGGTCTTCTCACGGGGAGAACCGCTGGTTGTGCAGGGCCTATCGCACAGGGATCAGCTCCCCTCGCCGGCTTCGTTGTTGAACTGGATGGTAGCATACCGCCGGCCGGAGGGAGATGTGGCGTGCGGTGAGTTCTTCGCGGGAGACGGCTTCAGGGGTGCGTTTGACACGAGCACGGCCAGCGTTTTCTCACCTTCAGGTAATCCGGGCAGTTTCACATGGTCGGGTGCTTCATCACCGTTCTGGTTTGAGGTCGTCGGCACTCAGGATGGGGTGATGACACTCATGATGCCGCCTGATCCGATCACGTTGTCTCCCGCGCGGCGGTTCCTCGGCGTGAATCCTGGTGGCGGCGCATCAGGCACTGACTCGGTTCACCTTGCCTGGGGCAATCAGTGGCTTCACGGCCAATCGATCGAAAACGACGTGACCGGCAGTGACCTCGAGCGCGCCGTTGGCGACGCGGGGGTCTGGGTTCCCGTGTACAGCGGCCCGGCAACAACCTGGAGTGACGCGAGCCTTGCGTATGACACTGCCGGTGCCACTCTCGTTCGCTTCCGCGTGCGCGTCCGGGATGCGCAGGGAAAATACTCACGCTGGTCAAACGAGCATTGCGAGAGAATGGCAACGAGCACCGCAGTGGATCCCTGCGGCATCATTCCTTCAACCGAACCACTGATCGCCAACTTCCCCAATCCGTTCAATCCTGCCACAACCATACAGTTCGTGATTCCCGAGGAAGGGAATGCGACGCTGGAAGTCTACGATCTTCTCGGCAGACGCGTCCGCACCCTCCTGCATCACCGTCTCACGCCCGGTGTCCACGCTGTTATGTGGGATGGCAGAGATGATCAGCAGCAGGCAGTTGGTGCCGGGATGTATGTGTACCGACTCACGGGGAAAGGGATCTCCGCGAGCCGGACTGCTGTGCTCGTGAAGTAGGGCGAGTCCGCGGGCCGGGATCCCTTTGTGTGGCCCGACGGCCGGCCGCCGGATTCCTGAACTGCACTGAGGACGAAGAGCCACCAGCCCAACCGGGGCAGGGGATTTGTCCTCTGCGTGCGAGCTGCCGATCTTCTCAATCGCGCTCAGGAACAGACCGTTCCCGGCCGGTGTTTGACACTGCGGAGGCTACCCTCTCATGCACACGATCTATCTCGATCATACTGCCACAACGCCGCTGGATCCCCGCGTTCTCGAGGCGATGCAGCCATATTTCGGCGACCGGTTCGGAAACGCATCTTCGGCACACCGGTACGGCCGGCAGGCAAAGGATGCGCTGGAAGAGGCGCGGGCCAGGATCGCGGTGGCGATCGGGGCGAAACCGGCAGAGGTGATGTTCACCAGCGGTGGGACGGAATCGGACAATATCGCGATCCTCGGAGTCCTGAATGCCGCCCGTCGCAGGCGGCGCAACCATCTGCTCACCGAAGCCGCCGAGCATCATGCTGTTCTGGACACATGTCTGCACCTGCGCGACGAGGGGGTAGACGTCGCCGTGCTTGGCGTGGATCAGCATGGATCTGTTGCGGCAGAGGCAGTGGAGGAGAGGCTGCGGTCCGAAACCGCGCTTGTCACCATCATGCATGCCAACAATGAAGTCGGAACAATTCAACCGATCGCGGAGATCTGCCGCATCGCCCGCGCGCGCGGCGTGCCTGTGCACACAGATGCGGTGCAGTCCATCGGCAAAATCCCGCTGCACGTGGACGATTTGGGAGTGCACCTCCTGACCATCACAGCCCACAAGATCAATGGACCGAAGGGGATCGGCGCATTGTATATACGGCGCGAAACGGAATGGGAGCCGGTTTTCCACGGGGGCGGTCAGGAGAGAGGACGACGGCCGGGGACAGAAAATGTCTCCCTCGCCGTTGGTTTCGCCGCTGCCGTCGGACTTGCCACCGAGGAGCGGGAGATCATGATGCCCCGCGTGGAGCGCCTCCGGGATTCGCTTCAGCGGCAGCTGCAGGATGCGTTTCCCGGAATGGTCGTCAACGGACATCCTGACAGGCGATTGCCCCACCTGCTCAGCGTGTCGTTCGACTCACGGGTGATGCCGATGGAAGGGGAGATGCTGATAGCAAATCTGGATCTCGAGGGGATTGCCGCCTCGAGCGGTTCGGCATGCACCTCCGGAAGTGTTCAGCCGTCCCATGTTTTGCTGGCGATGGGCAGGGAAGAACGAACAGCAAAGGCCACGGTCAGGTTTTCATTCGGACGGGGAAACAGCGAGGATGATGTCGCGGTTGTGAAGGAGGCGATGCAGCGTATCGTGGCGAGGATGCACAGGGCGGCGCAGTAGACGATCACCCCCACGCACACAATTGTCAGAGCCATCCGCTCAGGCGGGCTTGCCGGTACTCATCAGCTGCCCCCCCCTGATCTTTCACCATGCAGATGTCCCGGCGCCGCCATACTCCGGCGAGTTGACACCACAACACCTGTGCACGACGATACCACAGCACTCCTGCACCACAGGTCACCGCAAACGTTGCTGCGCTCTCATGTCCCACGCTTTGCTGCAAGCGCGATCCACTCATGTTCCTGAGCCTCTTCACGGAGTGCGAGTCCGGCAGCTTGGAGCGCACCGATCATCGGCTCACGATCAACGCTGAGAAGGCCCGAAAGAAGAAGAGTCCCATCGGTCTTAAGGCGCGAACACATGGCCGGGAGGATGGGGATCAGCACGCTCCGCTGGATGTTGGCGAGGACGAGGTCGTGGGGGATTGCCGGAGCGGCGGTGATATCGCCATGCAGGAGAGTCAGTCGGTCGTTCACGCCGTTCCGGTGCGCATTCTCCATCGCATTGGCATATGACCATTCGTCAATGTCGACGGCAATGGCGCTCGCGGCTCCCAGCCGGAGCGCCGCGATGGCAAGCACCCCAGTTCCTGTACCGACATCCAGCACGGTGCACCCCTGATGGAGGTATTGTTCCATCAGTCGGAGCATCAACCGTGTGCTCTCATGATACCCCGTCCCGAACGACATCTTCGGATCAATCGTCAGAACGATCTCACCGGCCGATGGCTGATAGTCATGCCACGAAGGGGAGATGACAATCCGCGGCGTCACATGAAGCGGTTGAATCGTCTTCTCCCACTCTTCATTCCAGTTCCGGTCGGGGAGAGAACGCACGCGCATGTCCGGGACGGTTTGTTCGCTGGACCGCACGATCATTGCCACGGTTGCGCGGAACTCTTCCTGAAGGGTTGCAGACCAGCGCTGTTCGGGGACGTAGCATTTCAGCAGGTCATCGTCTTCCCAGAACCCTTCCACACCAAGCTGGCCCAGAAGTGCAATGAGTTGATTTCGCAATTCTTCTGTCGCAGCGATGGCAATCTCGATCATCCTACAGTCTCTGGCGGTAGACGACGTGCGTAAGAACGGTGCCGACGGCACGCAGACTCTCGCTGCTGCAGTTCTCCGGTATGTCCTGATGCGTGTGCCAGTACCGGTGTGACTGATCGGGGTAGTTGAAGTCGATAATGTCGATGGTCTTTATCCCTGCCTCATTCAGCGGGACATGATCATCCAGGATTTCCTCTCCGTCTGCGTCCACAAACTGGGTCACACCGAGCTCCCGGGCTGCTGACCAGACCATGGAGACAACGTCAGGGGCAAATCGGACAGAATGCATCTCTCTGGGAAGTTCGAGGAATGTGTCACCGACCATATCCAGGAGGATGCCGAACCGGGGGACATAGTCCGGTTGCTTGTGCCGCGCAAAATAGCGCGAGCCGATAAGGTAGAGCTGATGGTCCTGTTCCTTGCCATAGTCTTCGCCGTCGAAGAGGACAATGTCAACGCCGACGGCCGGTGGGTTCGACTTCATCAGTGCTGCCAGTTCCAGAAGGACCGCCACTCCGCTTGCGGCGTCATTGGCGCCGAGAATCGGTTGTTCCCTGAGCTGTGGGTGCTCATCGCGCTCTGCTCGCGGACGTGTGTCCCAGTGTGCGCAGAGGAGGATGCGGGTCTTGAGTTCCGGCCGGAACGCTGCAATGATGTTGGTCAGATGCAGGATCTCGCCGTCGTATCCGTCAGCGGTGAATTCCTGGTAGCGCACTTCATCGGCAGCGAGGCGGAGAGCTTCGGCGAGGTACGCTCTGCAGGCGTTGTGGCCTCTGGAGTTGGGGTTGCGCGGGCCAAAAGATGTCTGTTTGAGCAGGTAGGAAAAGGCCCGGTCCCCGTCAAAAACGGGAATTGCAGATGTCTGGCGTTCCACGGCAGGGGATGGAGTGGGAGATGAATTCAGATGTCTGTCCGACTGTTGCTGCGAGCAGCCGGCAGCGCAGCTCAGGAGGAAAATGCCGGCCATGTTCAACGTGCGTTTCCACATGATATGCTCCAAAGATGGCTCAAAGTACTGAAAACACCGCCGAAATGCAAAGACACCCCGAAACCTTTCCGCCTTCCCGCCGTCTAAGAAGAAGAGCAAATCCGTGATCCATATCATCTCAGGAGGCAATCCCATGCGAAGGATATTCCTTGGAGTGCTGTTCGTGCTGGCAACTGTGCTGGTCCTCGGCGACGCTGTCGGCGGAGAAAAAAGGTTTGAACGGAAGTTCTCTGTCAGCCCCGGGGGAGTCCTGACACTTGAAACTGACAGGGGATCTGTGACAGTCACCGGTACTGCGGGAAATGAGGTGGTTGTGCAGGCGAGGATGGAGGGGAGGGATAAGGATATAGAGAAGTTTGCGATCGAAGCTTCCCAGACCGCCGGGGGAGTTGAAGTGACGGGCAAGGGGCCAAAGGATTTCTGGCGGTTCCTGCGTGGTATTGAGTTCGATGTGGAATTCACCGTGAGTGTGCCAAAGGACTACAACGTTCACCTCCATACATCGGGTGGCGATGTGAGGGTGTCTCAGCTGAAGGGCAAGGTGGACGGGGGCACGTCCGGAGGAGATGTGATCCTCAAGCAGATTGAGGGACCCACGATGGTCGAAACATCGGGAGGGAATATTGAAGTCGAGGGGGTCAAGGGAACAATCCATGCCGAGACTTCCGGCGGGGACGTGCGCTTGAAAACTGTGACAGGGGATGTTCACGCGGAGACTTCCGGAGGGAACATCGGCGTGGAGGATGTGGAGGGGAAGGTGCAGGTGGAGACATCAGGCGGCAATGTCGTGGTGAAGGTCCGAGGGGCGAACAAAGGCGTGCATGCGGAAACATCCGGCGGAAACGTGACTATCGCGATAGGGAAGACGGTAGGGGCGCTGATTGATGCATCCACGAGCGGCGGGGATGTGATCTGCGATCTGCCCGTCACCGTTTCCGGCAAGATCAGCGATTCCCATATCAAGGGGACAGCCAACGGCGGCGGCGAGCTGATCTATGCTCATACATCGGGTGGGAACATCCGCATCAAATCCCTCGAGTAATCATTTCTGCTTCTGCTGTGTCTTCGCGCCCGGTCGAGCGTATTGCGGCCGGGCGCGCTGTTGTTGTTCCCTCCACTGTGCGACGATGGGTGAATGCATCCATCCTTTCGACTCGATTTTCCATTTGAGGCAACGAATGCATTTCGACTCGATTTTTGATGAGGCAATGCGGTCGCTTGACACCGGTCCGGGTCTTTGTTAGCTTGTATATGAAGACCACAATCGCGGGAGGCTTCCATGTTCTGCCCCGAATGCAAGTCGGAATATGTTGAAGGGATCACGGTCTGTGCGGATTGCAGGGTCCCCCTGGTCACAGCCCTTCCCCCCGAACCCGATCATACAGGTGAGGCGTTTGTCCGGATACTCTCGACGTACAACGCAGGCGACGTCGCCATCATCCGTTCCATACTGGAAGGGACGGACATTTCGTACTATTTCCAGGGGAGGGCTTTCAATGATGTAGGGCCGCTCCTGGAACCGACCAACCTATTTGTGGCCAGGAGTCAGGTGAACACTGTAAAGGAGCTTCTCCAGGATGTGGAAATCCATTTCCTCGGTGTTTCCCCATCGGAGGAATGAGCAGCCTCTGTGAGTCCTCCCACTGGTTGTGCATCAGGTTCATGTAAGCGCACACACTCAGGAAATCGACCATGACCGATCAGGATGTCTATTTGTTCAGAGAAGGCCGGCACTTCCGCCTCTACCAGGAGCTTGGCTCGCACGGCGGAGAACGGAACGGCAAAAAGGGAACATGGTTCCGGGTCTGGGCTCCCAACGCCAACGGCGTATCGGTCATCGGCGATTTCAACGATTGGGCCAAAGACCGCCATCCGATGACTCCCTCCACGGATGGGTCAGGGGTGTGGGAGGCATTCATTCCGGGGATCGTGGATGGCGCGGTGTACAAATTCCATGTGCGATCGCGCTATCATGGATACGCAGCAGACAAAGGTGACCCGTTCGCAACACGCTGGGAAGAGCCGCCGAGAACCGGTTCTGTGGTCTGGGGTCTGGACTATGCATGGAACGATTCCGCCTGGATGCGCGATCGTCATGCCGCCAACGCCCTGCACGCCCCCATGTCGATCTATGAAGTCCATCTGGGCTCGTGGCGCAGGGTCCCGGAAGAGGGGAACAGATCTCTCACCTACCGCGAGATGGCGCCCATGCTTGCCTCGTACATGCAGGAAATGGGATTCACGCATGTCGAATTTCTTCCAGTGATGGAGCATCCCTTCTATGGATCTTGGGGATATCAGACGACCGGGTACTTCGCTCCGTCGAGCCGTTTCGGATCGCCCCAGGATTTCATGTATCTGGTGGACGTGCTCCATCAGCACGGCATCGGTGTGATTCTGGACTGGGTCCCCTCGCACTTTCCGGGTGACGAGCATGGGCTGGCATACTTCGACGGCACGCACCTGTTTGAACACATGGATCCCCGGCAGGGTTATCATCCTGACTGGAAGAGCTACATCTACAACTATGGCCGGAATGAAGTGCGGGCGTTTCTGATCAGCAGCGCGTTATTCTGGCTGGACCGGTTTCACGTCGACGGGCTGCGTGTGGATGCTGTTGCCTCGATGCTGTATCTGAACTATTCGCGCCCTGATGGAGATTGGGTTGCGAACGTTCACGGGGGCAAGGAGAATCTGGAGGCAATCGCGTTCTTGAAGCAACTGAACGAAGCGGTCTACCAGTACTATCCTGACGTGCACACCACAGCCGAGGAATCCACGGATTGGGCGATGGTCTCACGGCCGGTCTACGTCGGCGGACTCGGTTTCGGGATGAAGTGGAACATGGGCTGGATGCATGACACGCTGTTCTATATCAGCAAGGACCCCCTGTACAGAAAGTACCATCATGACCAGCTGACGTTCAGCATCTGGTATGCCTTCTTTGAGAATTTCGTCCTCTCCATCTCCCATGATGAAGTCACGCACGGCAAGGGCTCACTGGCCGGCAAGATGCCCGGAGATGAATGGCAGAAGAACGCCAACCTGCGTCTGCTCTATGGCTACATGTTCGGCCATCCGGGCAAGAAACTGCTCTTCATGGGATGCGAGCTGGGGCAATGGCGGGAGTGGAGTCACGAGGAGAGTGTGGAGTGGCATGTTCTGGAGTATCCGTCGCACCGGGGGATCCAGAGATGGGTCCGGGACCTGAACACGCTCTACCGGTCTGCTCCGGAGCTGCATGACCTCGACTTCTCGCAGGATGGTTTTTCGTGGGTGGATTTTCACGACTGGGAGAACAGCATCATCAGCTTCCTGCGCAAGGACAGCAACGGGCGTCCGATGCTCGTCGTCTGTAACTTCACCCCGGCTGTCCGGGATCAGTATCGCCTGGGAGTTCCGGTGGCGGGATTCTGGAAGGAGATGCTGAACAGCGACAGTGAGGTCTACGGCGGGTCAAACGTCGGGAATTTCGGCGGCGTATGGACCGAGCCATGGCCGTCTCACGGGCACGGACAGTCGT
>Ga0316601_100000980_pt1 | contig 13349 bp, 11 predicted proteins | sample OWC_soil_day5_no_FD_207663 | JGI IMG/M metagenome (GOLD analysis project Ga0316601, IMG submission 207663) | Wetland soil microbial communities from Old Woman Creek delta, Ohio, United States - OWC_soil_day5_noCT | ecosystem: Environmental > Terrestrial > Soil > Wetlands | place: USA: Ohio...
GCCGATGATCCGGATCCTGCCGGTTGAGGACACGTCGGAGCTGGACCGGGCCCTGCAGCAGCTGGAGAACATTGATGCTGTGATATTCACCAGCCTCAATGCCGTCCGCCATACGATGAAGCGCGCGGCACTTCTGGGGATTGGCGGGACAGCCTGGGACGGGAAAGAAGTGTATGCGGTCGGGAGCAGGACAGCCCATGTGGCGCGGGAGTATGGATTGAAGGTGGACGTTGTTCCGGCGATCCACTCCGGAGCAGAGCTGGCGGCAAGCATCTCGTCCCGTCCGCTGCGCGGAAAACGGGTCCTCTTCCCGCGCGGCAACATGGGGCGCGATGATGCGTTGCAGGCTGCCGTGGCTGCGGGTGCGGAGGTCATCCCCGTGGTGGCCTACAGTACTGCCGGCCCGGAGGAATCTGTCGGGCGCCGTATGCGGCAGGAGCTCCTGGAACGTGCCAGTTCCCTGGTGATCTTCGCCAGCCCGTCGGCAGCCAGACACTGCGCGCAGCTGTTCACCGAAGAAGAACAAATGATCGTCCGGAATCGCCTCGTGGTGGCTGCGATAGGTTCGACGACGCGGGATGCCGTACTGTCTGTGCACTGGCCGGTCCAGATCCTTGCTGACGAAGCCACCGGACACGGAATGGTTTCTGCGATTACGAAATACATTCATACTCATTCGCACGCGTAGCCCAATGTCTCTTCTGCGAAACGATCTTTTCCTCCGCGCCTGCAAACGGCAGTATGTTGAACGGACGCCCGTCTGGATGATGCGCCAGGCCGGGCGGTATCTGCCCGAGTACCGTGCCGTTCGTGCGAAGGCCGACTTCCTGACCATGGTGCACACCCCCGAGCTGGCTGCGGAGGTGACGATCCAGCCTGTGGACCTCATCGGTGTCGATGCGGCCATCATTTTTTCCGACATCCTCGTCATCCCGGAAGCGATGGGGATGCAGTTGATCATGGAGGAATCGAGAGGTCCCCGGTTCCCGGAACCGATCCGGTCCAGAGAACAGATCGAAGCCTTGCCTGTCGCAGACCCCGAGCATCACCTGCGGTATGTGACCGATGCAATCGCGATGACAAAGAATCATCTGCGTGACCGCGTTCCGCTCATCGGATTTGCCGGGGCGCCGTGGACGCTTGCTGCGTACATGGTGGAGGGAGGCGGGACGAAGAGTTTCGGTGCAATCAAGAAGATGATGCTCGACGAGCCCGAGAGTCTGCTTGCGCTCCTGGAAAAACTCGCCCTCTCCGTCCGCTACTACCTCGAAGCCCAGATTGATGCAGGGGCCGATGCGGTTCAGATCTTTGACACATGGGGAGGCATCCTTGCCCCCGATCATTTCCGGAAGTTCTCGCTCGATTTCCTTGCTGACATCGTCGCAAAGATGCGATCGGAAGGTGCCCCTGTCATTGTCTTTTCCAAAGGCGCCAACAGCACGCTGCGGGACATCGCCTCAATCGGGGCGGATGTGATCGGCGTGGACTGGACGGTGGACCTTGCCGAAGCAAAGGAAGTGGTCGGGGAGAATGTTGCCCTGCAGGGAAACCTTGATCCGGCATATCTGTATGCCAGTCCCGAGCGCATCCGGCAGGAAGTCCGCTCGATCCTGCGGAAGTATGGCAAAGGTCCGGGGCACGTGTTTAACCTGGGTCACGGCATTCTCCCCGACGTTCCCCCGGATCATGCCCGGGCAATGGTGAAGGCGGTCAAGGACGAGAGTCCGCTGTTCCATTCGCGGACGTGAATGATGACGACCTCTCCCCGTTCTGCGGTTGTGCTTCTTCAGCTTGGCGGTCCGGATTCTCTGGCTGCGGTGGAGCCCTTTCTCTACAATCTCTTTTGCGATCCGGACATCATCGACCTGCCGCTGGCGTTCCTCTTCCGGAAGCCGCTGGCACGGATGATCTCGAGCCGCCGGGCGCCCCGGGTTCAGGAGTACTACCGCCGCATCGGCGGCCGGTCGCCCATCGCGCGATTGACACAGCGACAGGCCGCGGCGCTGGAGCGGAACCTCGCCGGCAAGCTCGACGCCGGCGTCAGGGTGGCTATGCGCTACTGGCACCCGCTCACCGAACAGGCAATCATCGACCTGAAAGAGAACAAGGTCGACCGTGTGGTCCTTCTCCCGCTCTACCCACAGTACTCCAGGAGTACGACAGGGTCCAGCGTCAATGAGTGGAAGCGGGCAGCGGCAAGGGTGGGGTATGCGCCTGACCTGAGGGTTGTGGACGAATACTGTGATCACCCGCTCTACATACGTGCTCTTGTCGAGCACATCCGCATTGCCTTGCGGCGGGTTCGCCCGGTAGAGCGCGGAAACGTGCACATCGTGTTCAGTGCTCATGGCACGCCGATGAAGCTCGTGCGGGCGGGAGATCCGTACAAGCAACAGATTGAACGGACCCGGGATGCCGTGGTGAAGGCCGGGGATTTTGGTCTTCCGCACTCGCTCTGTTTTCAAAGCAAGGTGGGGCCGCAGAAGTGGCTGGAGCCTTCGCTGTTGGATACGATCCGGCATCTGGCTGCCAGCGGTGTGTCACACGTTGTGGTTGTGCCGCTGGCGTTCGTCTCGGATCACAGCGAAACGCTCTACGAGATCAACATGGAAGTGCGGCACCAGGCGAAGACACTGGGCATCAGGCATTTTGACATCACACCCGCCTTGCACACCAATCCGTCATTCATCGGTGCGCTGACGGACCTCGTTGTGCAGAAACTCGCGTAATGCTCCGGAAGAGAGGGCGACGCAGGACTGACACCGGGCATGGGATCGGCTGTTCTGCGACCGGAACATTGAGCAAGCGGCGTCCGGGCAACGACCAAGCTGCACAGCGGCGGCAGTGAAGTGGTGAATATACGATCAGGAGCATAAGATTACCTGGATGAAACCGAAACACGTTGTGATCGTCGGAGGAGGCATCTCGGGATTGACCACAGCCTTCTGGCTGAAACAGGGGGGGGCAAACGTCACGATCCTCGAACGGGATCATATCCCCGGCGGCACAATGCATACACTGCGGGAAGGTGGGTGGCTTGTCGAGGCCGGCCCGAACAGCGCGCTCGAAACTACGCCGGTATTTAAAGAGATGTTTGCGGTGCTCGGCATAAAGGACGAGCACCGGTATGCCGATCCGGCATCGAACAAGCGCTACATCCTCCGGAATGGCCGGCTTCATCAGCTGCCCATGTCGGCATCGCTCTTCTTCAGGTCGCGCCTCTGGTCCGTCCCCGGAAAGCTCCGTCTGTTGAAGGAGCCCTTCGTCGGGCGGGCGGACCGCGAAGAGACAGTCGCAGAGTTCGTGGAAAGGCGGCTCGGGAGAGAATTCCTGGACTATGCCATCAACCCCTTTGTTGCGGGCGTCTTCGCCGGCAACCCGGAACAACTGAGCGTGCGGACGGCATTCCCGAAACTGTATGCGCTGGAAGGAAAATACGGCGGACTCGTGAAGGGGATGATCGGCGGGGCACGGGAACGGAAGAAGAGAGCTGAAGTGGCAAAGGACCGTGCACAGATGTTCTCGTTCGCATCGGGGATGCAGGTGTTTCCCGATGCGCTGGCCCGTTATCTCGGGATGGCGGTGCAGTGCGATTGCGAGGTCACGCGTCTGATGATCCGCAAGGGTGGCGCCGAAAGCCTCCCTCCGTTCAGCGTGGAATACACGCTCGGTGGAAAGTCCTCCGTGCTCGATGCCGATGGATTGGTGATGGCTGTTCCCGCATATGCTGCCGCCTCCCTGCTTGAATCCCATGTACCGGTTCTGGCAGCTCAGATGCGGGCGGTCTACTACCCGCCGGTCGCGGAGGTGTTCCTAGGCTACCGGGCGGACCAGTGTGCACAGCCCCTGGATGGATTCGGCTATCTGATCCCGGCCAAAGAGCGCCGTCAGATACTCGGGACCATCTGGTCATCGTCGCTCTTCCCGGGACGGGCGCCGGAAGGGCATATCGGTCTGACCACGTTCGTCGGCGGCTCCCGCCAGCCGGACCTGGTTTCGTTGTCGGAAGCGAAACTGGTGGCCCTCGTGCGCTCCGAACTTGGGGCGCTCATGGGTGTGCGCGGCGAACCCGCCTACGCACATGTTGAGCGCTGGGAGAAAGCCATCCCTCAGTACAACCTCGGCCATTCAAAGCTCCACGACGCCATCGACAACCTGGAGGCTACTTTTCCGGGCCTCGCAGTCTGCAGCAACTATCGCGGAGGAATCGCGGTGGGGGATTGCGTGAAAAATGGCAAAGCCACGGCGGAAAAGCTGCTGGGATTGTCGCGGGCTGCAGGGCAGTGAGAATGCCGGCTGACCAGCCGATCAATTGACATGGAGAACCAGACTATGCAGACACTAGTAGGTGAATACCCGACGACCCGCTTGCGACGCACCAGGCTGACACCGGTGATCCGCGCAATGGTCCGCGAAACAGAGCTCTCGGTGAAGGATTTCATTTATCCGTTGTTCGCAGTTCCCGGAAAGAAGATCAAGCATGAGATTTCGTCCATGCCGGGAGTCTACCAGCTTTCGGTAGATGAAATTGTGCGGGAATGTGCCGATGTCCATGCGCTCGGCATACCCGCGGTGATCTTCTTCGGGATACCGGAGCACAAGGACGAGGTTGGCTCGGGCGCCTATGCCGAACAGGGGATCGTGCAGCAGGCCCTGCGCGCCGTCAAGAAGGAAGTCCCGGAGCTGATGCTGATCACTGATGTCTGCCTCTGCGAGTACACGTCGCACGGCCACTGCGGGATCGTGCGGGGCGATGAGATCGTGAACGATGCCTCGGTGGAGCTGCTGACCAAAGAGGCTCTGAGCCATGCACAGGCCGGTTCTGACATGGTAGCGCCGTCCGACATGTTCGACGGCCGCATCGGCGCAATCCGGCGCGTGCTCGATGCGAACGGTTTCCAGAATTTGCCGATCATGTCGTACGCGGCAAAGTATGCATCGGGGTTCTACGGTCCGTTCCGCGAAGCTGCAGAAAGCACCCCCAAGTTCGGCGACAGGCGCTCGCACCAGATGGATCCCGCGAACAGCGATGAGGCTCTCCGCGAAGTGGCGCAGGATATCATGGAGGGCGCGGACATTGTGATGGTCAAACCTGCTCTTTCCTACCTCGATGTTCTCCATCGCGTGAAGCAACAGTTCGGGATGCCCACGGCTGCCTACAATGTCAGCGGCGAATACTCGCTGATTAAAGCAGCGGCAAGCAAAGGATGGGTGGACGGCGAGAGGGTGATGATGGAAGTGCTGACAAGCATCAAACGTGCAGGTGCTGACATGATCCTGACCTATTTTGCCAAGGAAGCGGCACAGGTGCTGAAGAAATGAGTCCACTGACGACACGGAATTCTGATTCGCTTTTTGAGAAAGCAAAGGCAGTCATACCGGGAGGCGTCAATTCTCCCGTCCGCGCTTACAAATCCGTCGGGCGCAATCCGTTGTTCATCAAGAAGGCAGCGGGCTCGCGTATATGGGATGCCGACGGCAATTCCTACATCGACTATGTCGGGTCGTGGGGACCCATGATTCTCGGTCACGCACATCCTCGCGTCATCGAAGCGGTGCAGAGAGCAGCCGCCGACGGGACAAGCTACGGCGCTCCGACGGAGCTCGAGATCCGGATGGCGGAAACGATTTCCACTCTCATGCCATCCATACAGATGGTGCGCATGGTGAACTCCGGAACAGAAGCCACCATGAGCGCTGTCCGCCTCGCCCGCGCGTTCACCGGAAAAGAGAAGATCATCAAGTTCGAAGGGTGCTACCACGGTCACGCCGATTCGTTCCTGATCAAGGCCGGCTCAGGCGCCCTGACGTTCGGCGTGCCGGACAGTCCGGGCGTCCCCGCAGGTGTGGCTTCAGGGACGCTGACGGCGACATTCAACAACCTCTCATCAGTGCAGGCACTGCTGACCGAACACCAGGGGTCCGTGGCAGCGGTCATCGTGGAGCCGGTCGTCGGCAACATGGGCTGCATTCCACCCGAGCCCGGATTCCTGCATGGACTGCGTTCGCTCTGTACGAAAGAGAATGTCCTGCTGATTTTTGATGAGGTGATGACAGGCTTCCGCGTTGCACCCGGAGGGGCTCAGGAATTGTACAGGGTTTCTCCCGACCTTACCACGCTGGGCAAGGTCATCGGGGGCGGACTTCCGGTCGGGGCGTACGGCGGCCGGCGGGATATCATGGAAATGGTGGCTCCGCAGGGACCGATGTATCAGGCAGGGACGCTTTCCGGGAACCCCCTTGCGATGGCGGCGGGACTGGAGACGCTGTCGGTGATCAGGGAGGACCCGGACTTCTACACCCGCCTCGAGGCTAAAGCCGCACGGCTTTCCGGAGGCCTGCAGAAAGTGATCGACACGCTCTGGCTCCCCCTGAAACAGAACCGGGTGGGATCCATGTTCACCCTCTTTTTCACGAAACAGCCGGTGAAGGACTACGGCACTGCCGTCACGGCTGACAGGGAGAAATTCGGGGTCTTCTTCCGCGGGATGCTGGACCGGGGGATCACGCTGGCCCCTTCGCAGTTTGAGGCGGGGTTCATGTCAATTGCCCACTCCGATGAGGACATTGACAGGACAATAGAAGCTGCCAGGGGGGCACTGGAGAAAATCTACCGGTAGCCCTCCGGCAGGGACGAACACCTGTGCGGGCTGGCTTCCTCGCTTGAGAGCTATGCGCCTTGTCAGGCGATCCGGGGAGCGATCCTGCCGGTGACCCGGTCCTCCGCTGGTTTTCCCCGTATCCGGGGCAATGACGGAACGTTTTGACGGGACCGGGTGTTTAGAGTAGTGCGCAGCAGCATGCGCATTTTTTTGGCAGGTAAATCGGACTTAATTGGTCGTACATCGTCGATGGTCAGACTCTCAAAAAAAGTAGAATACGGACTCATTGCCATCCGGCACATAGCCGCCCATGCCGGCAATGACATTGTCACGGCAAAGGAGATCTCTGACAAGTACGGGATACCTTACGACTTGCTGGCAAAGGTCCTGCAGCGGCTCAGCAAAGCGAATCTGATTGTCTCGCACCAGGGGGTGCGCGGGGGATATTCACTCGCCCTCGACCCCCGCACGGTGCATATCTCAACGATTATTCACGCCATCGAAGGCACAGCGCCGGTCATTGCCCGGTGTCTTGCGGATGGCCCGGCGAGCTGTGAGGTGTTCGACGCCTGCACGATCAAGTCTCCGCTCACAAAGGTGCAGGCAAACATCGAGCAGGCATTTGGTACCATGACGCTTGCGGAGATTGTCTAAGCATATGCACCGGACGGTCTATCTCGACAACCATGCCACCACGCGGATCGATCCGCGTGTGCTTGATGCGATGATGCCGTTCCTTCAGGAACAGTACGGCAATGCATCCAGCCGCTCGCACGAATTCGGATTGACCGGGGCAGCGGCTGTGGACGTCGCCCGCACACGCATTGCGCGACTGATCGGGGCAGAGCCCCGCGAGATCATCTTCACGAGCGGCGCAACGGAATCGATCAACCTGGCGCTCAAAGGCGCGGCTGAAGCTGCGTATGGAAGGGCGGGGAAACCTGGCAGGCACATCATCACTGCTGCGACTGAGCATCCTGCGGTCCTCGACACGTGTGCGCATCTTGAACGCGCGGGATTCCGCGTGACGGTTCTTCCTGTTGATCGCTATGGCCGTGTATCCCCGGATGACGTCGCGCGCGCCGTGACCGACGACACGATCCTGGTCAGCATCATGTGGGCCAATAACGAAATCGGCACGATCGGCCCGATGGCTGATCTTGCCGCGCTGTGTGCGTCACGCGGAATTCTCTTTCACTCTGATGCGACTCAGGCCGTCGGGAAGATTCCCGTGGACATCGGGCACTTTCCGGTGGATCTCATGTCCTTCAGTGCGCACAAGATGTATGGTCCGAAAGGAATCGGGGCGCTCTATGTCCGCAAGAGGATTCCCGCGCTCCCGCTTGTCGCGCAGATCGACGGGGGAGGGCACGAGCAAGGGCTCCGCTCCGGCACGTTGAATGTCCCCGGGATCGTCGGATTCGGCGCGGCTGCAGAGATGTGCAGTCAGGAGATGGAGAAGGAGTCGCGCGTGATACGCGGTCTCCGCGACCATCTGGTCAACAGAATCCGGGAGAGCCTCCCGGAGATCCGGGTGAACGGGCATCCTGTGGACCGTCTTCCACACAATGCGAGCATCACTTTTCCCGGACAGCGCGCTGACCAACTGATGCATGCGATGAAAGGCATCGCAGTGGCAACCGGCGCCGCATGCAGCTCCGCCCGGCCGGGTCCGTCTCATGTGTTGAAGGCAATCGGGCTTGCACCTGCGGAGGCAGCAGGGACACTGAGGTTCGGTCTCGGAAGGTTCACTACACGTGATGAGATCGATTATACCATCACCAGCGTCGTGAATGCGGCAACGGCGCACCCATCCAATCGACAATGGAGTATCAATGAAAGCGCAAGAGTACCTGCTCAACCATAGCAGAGAGTTTCTCGGGTTTCTGAAGACGCGGGTTCCGGTGTATCATCTCTCGAATATCTTCTTCCGCGATGTGCACTATGCCGTGATCGACTTTCTCGGAGCACAGGATATAAAGGTGCGGCACACGCCGGCAGAATCTCTGGCCCGCCTCGTGCTCGAGAAGCTTGAGAAGGAAAAGATACTCGTGAAACTTGACCACCAGACCTGGATGGTGAAGCATCCTGAATACCAGACGCCTGTGCGGAAGAGTGCACCTGCCGCCGCTCCCGCCAGGCCCGCGGGAACGGCTCCACCTGTGCAGGGGGCTGCAGGGACCCAGGCCAGACCCGCCGGCGCAGCTGCTGCTGCGGGAGCACCGGCTGCGTCTTCAGGTGGATTGGCATCCTGATAAAGAAAGAGCTTTGTAAGCGAACAGAGGAGTTATGAGTACAGAACAGTCCACCATTGAATCTCTCGCCAACCGCGAATACAAGTACGGCTTCGTGACTGATATCGAAGCCGATGCGGCGCCACGAGGTCTTAATGAAGATATCATACGGTTGATCTCCTCCAAGAAAGGAGAGCCGGAATGGCTGCTCGAATGGCGGTTGAAGGCCTACCGCAACTGGCTGACTATGAAAGAGCCAAAGTGGCCGAATGTGAAATATCCGCCAATCGACTACCAGGACATTATCTACTACTCTGCTCCGCGGCAAACGGCGAAACTGAAGAGTCTGGATGAAGTCGAACCCGAACTCCTCCGGACCTACGAGAAACTGGGGATACCTCTGGCAGAGCAGGCGAAACTTGCCGGAGTCGCAGTGGATGCTGTCTTCGACAGTGTGTCCGTTGCCACGACATTCAAAGAAAAGCTCAGGGAGTTCGGGGTCATTTTCTGCTCCTTCTCAGAGGCGGTGAGGGACCATCCCGATCTGGTGAAAAAGTACCTTGGTTCTGTGGTGCCGTCCAATGACAACTACTTCGCCGCCCTCAACTCGGCGGTCTTCAGCGACGGCTCGTTCTGCTTCATTCCGAAAGGCGTGCGCTGCCCGATGGAGCTGTCGACCTACTTCCGCATCAACGCTGCGGAAACAGGTCAGTTCGAGCGGACGCTCATCGTGGCTGAAGAGGGGGCATACGTGAGCTATCTCGAAGGCTGCACGGCTCCCATCCGCGATACGAATCAGCTTCATGCGGCGGTTGTGGAGCTCGTTGCGCTGGACAATGCGCAGATCAAATATTCCACCGTACAGAACTGGTATCCGGGCGACAAGGACGGAAAGGGCGGAATCTACAACTTCGTCACCAAGCGCGGCAAATGTGCGGGCCCGAATGCGAAGATCTCCTGGACTCAGGTGGAAACCGGTTCGTCAATCACATGGAAATATCCCAGTGTGCTCCTCATCGGGGACAACTCCGTCGGTGAATTCTATTCGGTCGCGGTGACGAACAACCGCCAGCAGGCCGACACCGGGACGAAGATGATCCATATCGGCAAGAACACCCGGAGCACAATTGTTTCCAAGGGAATCTCGGCAGGGCACGGACAGAACTCCTACCGCGGACTCGTGGAAGTGAAGAAGCATGCCGTCAATGCACGCAATTTCTCCCAGTGCGACTCGCTGTTGCTGGGCGATAAGTGCGGAGCGCACACGTTTCCGTATATCGAGGTGCGCAATACCTCCTCGCGCGTGGAGCATGAGGCATCGACATCCAAAATCGGCGAAGATCAGATCTTCTACTGCAAGCAGCGCGGGCTCTCGACCGAAGACGCGGTGAACATGATCGTCAACGGTTTCTGCAAAGAGGTCTTCAGGGAGCTCCCCATGGAATTCGCAGTGGAAGCACAGAAGCTCCTGGGCGTGAGCCTCGAGGGCAGCGTCGGATAAAAAATCAATCCAGAATCTCAGAGAGACAGACCATGCTTTCAGTCAAGAACCTTCACGCCGGAGTCAACGGCAACGAAATCCTCAACGGTATCTCGCTCGACGTCCACGCGGGCGAGGTGCACGCCATCATGGGGCCGAACGGCTCGGGCAAGAGCACGCTCGCAGGTGTCCTCGCCGGGAGAGAGACGTTCATTGTCACCAAAGGCGAAGTTACCTATTTGGGCAAAGACCTTCTGGATATGGATCCTGAAGAGCGGGCGCGCGAAGGCCTCTTTCTTGCCTTCCAGTATCCGGTGGAAATCCCGGGCGTGACGAACACGTACTTCCTCAAGGCGGCGCTGAATGCCATCCGGAAGCATCAGGGCCTGGAAGAACTCGATGCGGTCGAGTTCCTGGCGCTCGTCAAGCAGAAAATGAAGCTGGTCGATCTGGATCCTTCTTTGCTCAACCGGCCGGTCAATGAAGGATTCTCCGGAGGGGAGAAGAAGCGGAACGAGATATTCCACATGGCCGTCCTGCAGCCAAAGCTGGCAATCCTGGACGAGACGGATTCGGGTCTGGATATCGACGCACTCCGGATTGTGGCGGACGGCGTGAACAAGCTCCGGTCGAAAGAGAACGCCGTGATCCTGGTGACCCACTATCAGCGGTTGCTCAACTACATCGTGCCGGATTATGTACACGTACTCATGGACGGCCGCATAGTGAAGTCAGGTGGGAAAGAACTCGCGCTCATGCTCGAAGAGAAGGGATACGATTGGCTGAAGTCAGAGCCGGAGACCGTCGGGGCGACGGCACTATAATCTTAGAAGTTGGGAATGATTACCGAAGGATTGTCATGCAGCAGAAGAGTCCTACACCTGTCACCTGGTACGAACAGCAATTTGCCGCGCTTGAGCGCGGACTCAATGGCGATGCGGGTTCAGCGGTTCATGCGCTCCGCCGTCAGGCGCTGGGGCGTTTCACCCAGACCGGATTCCCGACGACGCGGGATGAGGAATGGCGCTTCACCAATCTCTCGTCCCTCGCCCGCGTAGAATGGGTCCTCCCGAAAGCCCAGGCGCGAGTAACGCCGGATGAGATCGCGCCGTACACCCTTCCCGGAAAGGCCCATCGTCTGGTGTTCGTGAACGGTCATTGGTCGCGTGCCCTCTCGTCGGTGAATGCACTTCCCGCAGGAGTCCGTGTGGAAAGCCTTGCGGAAGCCCTCCGTCGCAACGAACGAGAAGTGCTTGAAGCGCTCGGCTCCGTGGCAACCATGCCCGACCATCCGCTGACAGCACTGCAGACGGCGTTTGTGATGGATGGGGCATACGTCTGTGTTCCCGATCGGGTGGATTGTCCTGATCCGGTGGAACTTCTCTTCATCGTCACGCCCGAACAGGCTCCTATCGCCGTCCATCCGCGTAGTCTGATCCGCATGGGCGAGCATTCGCGGCTCTCTGTAGTCGAGACGTATGTCGGTCTGGGGTCAGGTTCGTACTTCACCAACATGGTCACCGAGGTGATGGTTGGCGCAGGGGCGGAGCTCGAGCACGACAAACTCCAGTTTGAAAATGCACACGCATACCACATCGGCAGCACGTACATGCGGCTGGGTGAGCGGAGTGTAGCGACGTCCAACTCTGTCGCCGTCGGGGGATTGCTGGTGAGGAATGCAGTGACTGCGACGTTTGCGGGGGAGCACGCAGAATGCACCCTGAACGGACTTTCCCTCGCAACCGGAACCCAGCACATCGACAATCACACGGCGATTGATCATGCGCAACCGAATTGCGCAAGCCACGAGCTCTACAAAGCGATCCACGACGGGCACTCCCGCGGCGTCTTCAACGGAAAGATCTTCGTCCGGAAGGACGCACAGAAAACCGATGCACGTCAGACCAACAAGACGCTGCTGCTCTCCGATGACGCAACAATGAACACGAAACCTCAGCTGGAGATTTTTGCCGACGATGTGAAGTGTACACACGGCGCCACCATCGGTCAGCTGGATGAGGACCAGGTATTCTATCTGCGGGCGCGGGGAATCGGAGAAGAGCAGGCCCGGGACATCCTCACCTTTGCATTTGCTGCCGATGTCGTCGAACGCATCCATGTAGAAACCCTGCGGGAGCGCCTTGAATCACTCCTGCACACACGGCTGATGCAGGGCCGGATTCGCACGGTGGAATCATGACATCCTCTGATACAGGAACGCTTACCGAGCAGTTCCGCAAGCTGGTCAGTATTGCGGGCTGCCGGCATCATTTTCCTCTCCTCCGCCAGTATGTGAACGGCAAACCGCTCGTCTACTTCGATAACGCCGCCACGAGCCAGAAACCTCAGGCCGTGATCGACGCGATGATGCGGTATTATGAAGAGGAGAATTCCAACATTCATCGCGGGGTGCATTCCCTCAGTGAACGGGCCACGCAATCGTATGAGGGGGTCCGGCACAAGGTGCGCGCATTCCTGAATGCCGGGGATCACCGCGAGATCGTCTTCGTCCGCGGCACGACGGAAGCGATCAACCTTGTGGCGCACTGCTACGGCCGTGCCTTTGTCCGTGAAGGTGACGAGATCCTCATTTCCGGGATGGAGCATCACTCCAACATTGTTCCGTGGCAGATTCTGTGTGAAGAGCGGAATGCGAAACTTCGCGTCATCCCCATCACGGATGCGGGAGAGCTGGATATGGATGTCTATCCCTCTCTGCTGACTGAAAGGACCCGCATCGTCGCCGTGACCCATGTGTCCAATGCACTGGGGACGGTAAACCCCATCGGGGAGGTTATCCGCCAGGCCCACGCCCGGGGGATTCCGGTCCTCGTGGATGGCGCCCAGGCGGTGCCGCATATGCATGTGGATGTACAGGAGCTGGACTGCGATTTCTATGCGTTCTCTGCGCATAAGATGTTCGGCCCCACTGGCGTCGGCGTGCTCTATGGCAAGCGCCGCTGGCTGGAGGCGATGCCTCCCTACCAGGGTGGCGGCGATATGATCAAGTCTGTGACGTTCGAGAAGACGACC
>Ga0316601_100000984_pt1 | contig 13321 bp, 10 predicted proteins | sample OWC_soil_day5_no_FD_207663 | JGI IMG/M metagenome (GOLD analysis project Ga0316601, IMG submission 207663) | Wetland soil microbial communities from Old Woman Creek delta, Ohio, United States - OWC_soil_day5_noCT | ecosystem: Environmental > Terrestrial > Soil > Wetlands | place: USA: Ohio...
TCGTGAAGGATCGATAACATGCCGCAGCCCCTGGGCCAATCACGAACGTCGGTGGTCGGTGAACCACTGAACCAGCGCGGGCGTGAACGTCGGGGCGAAGTTGGGGAGGTGTCCGGCGCCCTGCATCTCCCAGAGGTCGACCGCGCCGTTTGCCGGGCAACCCGACGTCGAGTGCGGGTGCGTCTCGGCGCCCGGCACGCCGGCCTCGAGGTCGAGCGGTGCGCCATCGGTGCGCGTGGTGCCGCAGCCGTTGTGCGTGCCCCACTGCAAGACACTGCCCTCGGCGCCGACGGTCCCGATCCCGCCACCGTTCGAGGCGTACGGGACCGTGGCGTCGGCGGTGCCGTGGATGTGGAGGACGTGGACCTCGCGCGACGGCTGACACGTCGCGGCGTTCGAGGACGCGTGGCCCGCGAGCGAGGCGATCGCGGTGACCACGTCGGCGCGCTCGCACGCGAGCCGGTACGCCATGAAGCCGCCGTTGGAGTGGCCGACGACGTAGACCTCGCTCGGATCGACGGGCCAGGTCTCGATGATGTCGTCGAGCAGACCGCCGAGGTACGCGACGTCGTCGGGCCCTCGGCCCTCGAAGTCGCAGCAGGCGGGATCCGCGTTCCAGAACAGCTGGCCGGCGCTGTTCGGCGTGCCGTCGGGCGCGAGCACCAGCGCCTCGTTCGCGGCGGGGAGCCCGCCGACGCCGAGGTACGCGGACTCCGAGGACCCGTTGATGCCCATGGCGTGGACCACCAGGTACAGCGGATAGCGGCGGCCCTCGGTGAGCGTCTCCGGCACCTTGAGCTCGACCGGGCGATCCCCGCCGAAGGTGAGCGGTCGCGGTGCGTCGGGCGGACGCGGTGCATCGTCATCGCCGCCGCACGCAGCGAGCACGACGATGGCGAGCAGGGCGCGGAGCAGCATGTGGACGCTTGATCGCCGACCGATCACGAACGGCGGTGGTCGGTGAACCACTGTACCAGCGTGGGCGTGAACGTCGGGCCGAAGTTGGGGATGTGCCCGGCGCCCTGCATCTCCCAGAGGTCGACCGCGCCGTTCGCCGGGCACCCCGACGTCGAGTGCGGGTGCGTCTCGGCGCCGGGAATGCCGGCCTCGAGGTCGAGCGGTGCGCCGTCGGTGCGCGTGGTGCCGCAGCCGTTGTGCGCGCCCCACTGCATGACGCTGCCCTCGGCGCCGACGGTCCCGACCCCGCTGCCGCCCGCGGCGTACGGGACCGTGGCGTCGGCGGTGCCGTGGATCTGGAGGACGTTGACCTCGCGCACCGGCTGACACGTCGCGGCGTTCGACGACGCATTGCCCGCGAGCGAGGCGATCGCGGCGATCACGTCGGCGCGCTCGCACGCGAGCCGGTACGCCATGAAGCCGCCGTTGGAGTGGCCGACGACGTAGACCTCGTCCGGATCGACGGGCCAGGTCTCGATGACGTCCTCGAGCAGGCCGCCGAGGTACGCGACATCGTCGGGCCCCTGGTTCTCGAAGTCGCAGCAGGCCGAGTCCGCGTTCCAGAACAGGCGGCCGGCGCTGTTGGGCGTGCCGTCGGGCGCGAGCACGAGCGCCTCGTTCGCCGCGGGGAGCCCGCTGACGCCGAGGTACGCGGCCTGCCCGAACCCGCTGGCGCCGAAGCCGTGGAGCACCAGGTACAGCGGATAACGCCTGCCCTCGGTGAGCGTCGGCGGCACCTTGAGGTCGACCGGGCGATCCCCGCCGAAGGTGAGCGGACGCGGTGCGTCGTCGCCGCCCCCACACGCAGCGAGCACGACGACAGCGAGCAGGGCGCGGAGCAGCATGTGACACCTTATGGCCAGGTGGGGCCTCCACGCTAGACTCTGGGATGGGAGCGTCGCGGCGGCCAGTCGACACCGCGCCGACCAGGCACGTGGTCGCGGCGGCGCTGACGCTGCTGGTGGTCGGGACGGTGGGCGCCGTCCAGGCAGGGATGGCCGGCGGTTCGTTCATGCACGACCTCGAGCAGGTGCAGCCGGCGCTCGCGCGGATCGATCCGGTCGTCGAGGATCCGCACACACCGCGCCTCGCGCGTCGCGTGTTCCTGGTGATCGTCGATGGTCTGCGCCTCGACCGCTCGTACGAGCTGCCGTTCCTCGACGAGCTGCGGCGGCGCGGGGTCGATGCCGAGGCGACCGCGCACTACCCGACGTGGTCGCGCCCGAACTACGTGGCGATCCTGACCGGCGTGCCACCGAGCGCGAGCGGCGTGCGCACGAATCATCACGCCACGCCGGTGCAGCTCGACGCGCTGATGGATCGCGTGCGCGCGGCGGGGCTGTCCGCGGCGAGCGGCACCGACTACGACGTGCTGCCCCGGCTGTTCCTGCGGCCGCGGACCGGCGCGTCGCGCATCGGGATCGAGGTCGACATCGATCTCCAGAGCGAGCGTGATGTCGAGGATCCGACGGCGCTCGGGGCGGTGCGCGCCCCGGATGCCGACCTCGCCTCCCCGTTCGACGACGCGCGCTACGCGCCGTGGGCTGGTGGCTTCAGCGAGGCCGGCGCCGCGCTCGCGGCCGGCGAGGCCGAGCTCGTGGTGCTGCTCGTCGGGGTGGTCGACGCCGCGGGCCACGCCCACGGCGGTGCCAGCCCGGAGTACCGGCTCGCGGCCGAGACCGCGGATCGCGCGCTCGCCCGTGCCCTCGACCGCGTCGATCTCGCGCAGGACACGATCCTCGTCGTCGCGGATCACGGCCACACCGATCACGGTGGGCACGGTGGGCTCGAACCCGAGGTCGTCACGGTGCCGCTGATCGCCGCGGGCGCGGGGATCGACGCGAAGGGTGCGCCGCGCAATGCCCGCCTGATCGACATCGCACCGACGATCGCCGCGCTGCTCGCGATCCCCTCGCCGGGCCACGGCCTCGGGCGCACGCTGACCGAGATCCTCACCCTCGACGAGGCCGCCGCAGCCCGCCGGCGGTCGGCCGATGACACGCGGTTGACGATGACGCGCGCGATCGTCGGCGCGAGCGAGGTCGATGCGGCGATCGACGTGCTCGAGCATCGCGCGCTCCGGCTCGCGATCGTGGCCCTCGGTGCCCTGCTCGCGACGGTGTTCGCGGTGGTCCTGATCAGGCGGCGCGTGCTCCGCCTCGATCTCCGCATCCTGGTCGTCACCGTACCGGCGTTCTTCATCGTCTACTACGCGCTGATCGGAACGCTCGGTCAGCGGTTCTCTCCGTCACTGGTGCCGGCACAGGGTCACCTCGCCAGTGCGCTGATCCGCTACGGCCTCGTCGCGACCGGCGTGCAGTTGCTCGCGAACCTGTGGGCCCTCCGCACGCAGCCGACTCTCGGTGATCGGCTCGCCGCCGCGAATGGCGTCGCGTGGGTCGGACTCCTGCTCGCGATGATCCCCGCCGGGCTGACCTGGGCGTTCTTCCCGCCGCCGTTCGTGTCGTTGCCGGAGCCGATGTGGCTGGTGCTGATCCCTGCCCTGGAGGTCAGCGTCGCGTGCGCGGCGACGACGTTCGCGCTGACGCTCGGGGTCGAGGTCGTGGTGTTCGCGGCCCGCGCGTGGCGCCGCGACGATTGACCCCTGGCGACCCGCGCGTCATCCTCGCGCGATGCGGTGGACGTTCGCTCTCGGTGTGCTCGCGATCGCGTGTTCGGGTGGCGCGGCGACCCGGCCGCCGCCCGCACCGCCTGCGGATCCCGCGCCGCCGCCGACCACCGACGAGGCCAGGCTCGACGCGCGGCTGCGCGAGCTCGAGCGAGGCTTCGCGACGAACAAGCAGGAGCTCCTGGACAAGATCACCGCACTCGAGGCCGAGCTCGACGCGTGCCGCGCCAGACCGATCGCCGCCGCGCCGCTCCCCGCGCCGAAGCCGCAGCACGGGATGCTCGATCCGGCGCAGCGCTACCCGGTCCCGATCGACGAGAGCCCGTCGATCGGTCCCGCGACGGCGCCGGTCACGATGGTCGCCGCCGTCCAGTTCCCCGAGCCGTACACCCACCGGGCGTGGCCGACGATCATCGCGCTCCGCGCCGAGTACGCGAAGGACCTGCGGATCGTGTTCAAGAGCTTCATCGTCCACCCCAAGGCGACCGCGTCGTCGATCGCCGCGTGCGCCGCCGGCCAGCAGCGCCGGCTCACCCAGATGGAGGGCGCGATCTACACGGCGGCGAGTGATCCGGCGCCCGGGCAGCCTCCGGCCGGGCTCCGCGAGCTCGATGAGATCGAGCTCCGCGAGCTCGCGCGCGGGCTGCGCCTCGATCTCAAGCTCTACGATCGTGACGTCGCGACCTGCACCATGGCGCTGACCCGCGACGTCGCGATGTTCGGCAAGCTCGGCCAGGGCGCGGTCCCGGTGTTCTGGATCAACGGCCGCCCGCTGTCGGGCGCGCAGCCGATCGAGGAGTTCCGCAAGGTGATCGACGAGGAGCGCACCGCGGCAGCCGCCGACAAGGCGCGCGGCGGTCGGGCGGCCGACTACTACGAGCGGATCACGGGCCTCAAGCACTCCCCGTGATCCAGGCACCGGCGACGCCGCCTTCGTCGGGCACCGCTACTTGCGGCCGAGCTTGATCAGCGAGTCGACCGGGGCGGGCACGGCGATCGCGAGCTTGGGTCCGACCTCGCTGGTGGTCGCACACTCCGAGCCCTTGTCGCGCGTGATCTGCGCGCGCAGCGACTGGGTGTGATCGAACCACGCTTGCTGGACCGCGGGATCGACCGCATGGTCGCGCAGCGTCTCGCGCAGGATCTGGAGCCGGCGCTCGAAGTGGCCGCCGAAGATCGTGTGCTGCGCGTGCGCGGTGCGCATCGGGCGGCCGGTGTACGTCACGCCCGGCGCGCCGAGCAGCGCCGCCACCAGCTCCCATTCGCGCTCGATCAGGTGCGCGCGATCGCGGCCCTGGAACATGAAGCCGATCATCACGTCGCCAAAGATCCGCGCGTAGAAGTCGGTGATCACCGCGCGCAGCGCGTCGCCGCCGATCCGGTCGAATAGCTCCGAGCTCTTCATGCGCGACGGACCTCGACGGGCTGGCCGGTCAGCGCGCTCGTGCCCGAGAGCTGATCGATCCGATCGGGATCGATGATGTCGTTGACGCTGGCGCCAGCGACGGTCTGCGCGACGCGGAGCTTGACGCCCGGCAGGCCGTGCCCCCAGCCGTGGGGGACGCTGACCACGCCCGGCATCATCGAGTCGGTGATCTCGACGGGGAGCTCGATCGCGCCCTTCCGCGTCGAGACCTTCGCCATCCCGCCGTCGGTGAGCTCGCGCGCGGCCGCGTCGTCGGGATGGATCAGCAGCGTGCAGCGCGGCGGCCCCTTCACGAGCCGCTCGCTGTTGTGCATCCACGAGTTGTTGCTGCGCAGGTGGCGGCGCCCGATCATGACGAGATCGTTCGTCACGGGTGCGGCGTACTTCGCGGCGAGCCGCGGCAGGTCCGCGAGGTAGATCGCCGGCGCGAGGTGGACCTTCTTGTCGTCGGTCGCGAGCCGTCCCGGCAGCCGCGGCACGAGCGCACCGAGGTCGATCCCGTGCGGGGTCTTGCGCAGCTTCGCGAGCGACAGCCCACCGCGCCCCATGCCGTGGGGTCCGGTGCGCAGCGCGAGATCGATGATCGCCTCCGGTCCGAGCTGGCCGAGGAGGCTGCGCACGATGCGCGCGCCCGCGCCGAGCTTCGAAGGCAGTCCGAGCCGCGTCCACAGCTCGAGACAGATCTCCCAGTCGTGGCGTGCATCGGCCGCGCGCTCGAAGGTCGGTGGCGAGAACTTCGCGACGTTGCGCACCGCGAACGCGTTGAATGCGGCGTCGTAGTGCGAGCGCTCGAGCACCGACGTCGGCGGCAGGATCACGTGCGCGAGCCGCGTGGTCTCGTTGATGTACGGATCGATCGAGACCATGAAGTCGAGCGTCGCGAACGCCTTGGCGAGGCGCGGCCCGCCGGGCGCCGACAGCACCGGGTTGCCCGCGCTCGTGAGCAGCGCGCGGATCTGGACCTTGTCCTCACCGTTGCCGGCGGTCTCGATCTCCTCGGCGAGCACGGTCATCGGGAGCTCGCCGCCGAACTCCGGCTTGCCGCTGACCCGGCTCTTCCAGCGCGCGAAGCCGCCGTCGAAGCCGAGCATCGCCGCGAGCGGCAGCGGATCGACCGCGGGCGTCGTGAACATCAGGCCGCCCGGATCGTCGAGGTGCCCGGTCAGCGCGTTGACCGCGTAGCACAGCCACGCGGCGAGCCCGCCGAACTCCTGCACGCACACGCCGATCCGGCCGTAGAGCACCGCGCGTGGTGTGGTCGCGAGCGCCGTCGCGAGCTCGCGGATGTCGGCGGCGGCGACCCCCGTGATCGGCGCGGCGCGCTCGGGCGTCCACGCGGCCCCCGCGGTGCGCAGCTCGTCGACGCCGGTCACGCCGAGGCGGCCCAGCTTGACGAGGTTGTCGGCGAACAGCACGTGGATCATCGCGAGCAGCAGGACGGCATCGGTGCCGGGTCGGATGAACAGGTGGCGATCCGCCTTGTCGGCGGTCTCGGTGCGCCGCGGATCGAGGACGATGACGCGGCCCCCGCCATCGCGGATCGCCTTGAGCCGCCCCTTCACATCGGGCGCGGTCATGATGCTGCCGTTCGAGGCGAGCGGGTTCGCGCCGAGGCAGATGAACAGGTCCGAGCGATCGATGTCGGGGACCGGCATCAGCAGCTGGTTGCCGAACATCGTCAGGGCCGCGAGCATGTGCGGCAGCTGATCGAGCGACGTCGCCGAGTACGCGTTCTTCGTGCCGAGCGTGCGCATCAGGAGCTGGCCGTACGTGAGGAGGCCGAGGTTGTGCGCGCTCGGGTTGCCCTGATAGACGGCGATCGAGTCCTTGCCGTAGGTGTCGCGGATTCCCTTGAGGCGCTTGCCGACGTACTCGAACGCCTCGTCCCAGCCGAGCTCCTTCCATCCCTCGCCGTCGCGCATCACCGGCCGCGTCAACCGGTCCGGATCGTGATGGAGGTCGGCGAGCGCGGTGCCCTTCGGGCAGATGTAGCCCTTGCTGAACGGGTCGGCATCGTCGCCACGCACCGAGAGCACGCGGTCGCCTTCGATCTCGATCGCGACGCCGCAGGTCGCCTCGCAGAGCGGACAGCTACGGTACACTGTCGTGGGCATGGCGACTTCGCAGTCGACCTTAGCAGGGAATGGGTCGGGGCAACCGATGACCACGGAGCAGCTGCTCGCGCTCCATCCGTACCCGGAGCCGCACGCGGCGCAGAAGCGGATCGAGCGGCTGTGGATCTTCGAGCTGCCGTGCACGCCCGAGGCCCTGTGGCCGCACATCGCCGACACGTCGCGGATGAATCGCGCGCTCGGCACGGCGGAGATGACCTTCGAGGAGCGCGATGGCAAGCGCTGGGGCTTCGCCAGGCCCGGTGGCGTGCGTCACGAGTGGTGGGAGGTCCCGTGGAACTGGGTCTCCAACCAGTGGCTGACGTGCACGCGGATCTACACGCGCGGCTTCATGAAGGTGATGCACGCGATCCATCACCTCGAGCCGACCGCGACCGGGACGCGCGTCTACCTCTACTTCGGCGCCGTACCGCGCGGGCTGTTCGGCTCGCTCGCGCTCAAGCTCGGCTTCCCGAGCCTGGAGAGCGCGTACCGGCGCGTGCTCCCCACGCTCGGCGCGCAGCTCGATCAGCTGCGCCCCGAGGTCTTGCTGCTTCCACCGCCGACCCTCGCCGAGGATGCCGAGCAGCGCCTGCGCTCGCAGCGCGAAGCTCTGGCGAAAGAAGGGCTCCCGAAGCCCGCGGTCGACGCGCTGATCGACTGGATCCGCACGGGTGACGATCAGGATCTCCACCGCATCCAGATCCGCGAGCGCGCGCGGGTGTGGAAGATCCCCGAAGATGATCTGCTCCGGGTCGCGCTCCACGCGACGCGGGCCGGCCTGCTGGTGATGTCGTGGGACACCGTGTGCCCGCATTGCCGCGGCGTGCGCGACGAGAACGCGTCGCTTCACGAGCTGCAAGCGCACGCGCACTGCGGCGCGTGCCAGGTCGACTTCACGACGGACACCCCGGAGACCGTCGAGGTCACGTTCCGGGTGCACTCGTCGATCCGCAACATCCCCGAGGTCCTCTACTGCAGCGCGGAGCCCGCGCGCAAGGATCACATCCGCGTGCAGTGGACGCTCGCACCGGGGACCACCGCGACGGTCGATCCGAACCTCAAGCCTGGCCGCTACTCGATCTACCGTCAGCACCGGGGCGCCTGGTACCTCGACGTCGAAGAGGGGGGCGCATCGTCGGTGAAGTGGGAGCCCCACCCCGAGGGTACCGTGATCACCGCGACCCCCGCGGCGTCGATCGAGCTCACGAACGAGACCCAGGAGCCGACGGAGTTCACGATCGAGGAGGCGACGTGGAGCGATCACGCGCTCCGCGCCGGCAAGATCCTCAGCTTCCAGGAGTTCCGCGATCTGTTCAGCGAGGACTACATCGGCGCGGACGTCCGCCTCGGTGTCGGCGAGCAGACCCTCCTGTTCACCGACGTCGTCGGTTCGACCGCCTTCTACGCCGAGAAGGGTGATCCCGCGGCCTTCATCGAGATCAAGAAGCACTTCGACGAGGTGTTCGCGATCGTCACCCAGTTCCGCGGCGCGGTGGTCAAGACCATCGGAGACGCGGTGATGGCGACCTTCGTCAATCCCGTCGATGCGCTGCGCGCCTCTCACAAGATCCACGACACCTTCCATCCGACGCGCTCCGACACGCCGATCCGCTTGCGGATCTCCCTCAACACCGGGCCGTGCATCGCCGTCCGCCTCAACTCCAACGCCGACTTCTTCGGCGGCACCGTCAACATCGCCGCCAAGCTCCAGGCGATGGCCGAGGGCTACCAGATCGCGATGAGCGAGGCGACCTACCGCTCGCCCGGCGTCGCGGAGCTCCTCGCCGAGGCCAACGCCGAGCTCGAGCAGCTCGAGTACACCTCGAAGGCCCTCCCCAACCCCGTCCGCGTCCGCCGCTGGACCGTCTACCCCGCCCCGAGCTAGGGACGCTAGGCCACGATGGAGAGCGCTGGGCTACGGCGGCCCAGCGAGCCGGCTGGGAGCGCGGCCTGGGATGGCGGGGCGACGAGCATCGGCGGGCCATTCTGCGAGCGCCAGCCATCGAGCTTGCTCGCATGGTGCGCGTAGGCGATCGGGCAGGTAGCCGCGCACGGCTTGGGTGCGTCGAAGGCGTGGCGGATGTCGTCGACGGTGTAGTCGAGGAGCTGCTTGCCATCGGGGGTCGCGCGCGGCTGGCACAGCTGGACGACGCCGCTCTCGTCGACGAGGAAGGTGCGGGCGCCCGCGCGGCACTTCCACTGCATCGTGCCCTGGTCGAGGAGGGTCTTCGTGTAGTCGTCGTCCATGAACGCGGGCAGCCGCCGACCGAGGCCGCGGATCTCGTCGTAGGCGGCGCGCGTCGCGGGGTCGGGCTTGACGAGCGCGCCGGTCTCGTCACGGACGAGCGAGCAGTTGCTGTCGAAGCCGAACGCGACGACGGCGCGAGCGACCTCGAGCGCCTCCGCGGGCGGGCTCGAGCCGAGCACGGTGTTGATCCGGACGTGGAATCGCGCGTGCTGCGCGAGCAGGCGGAGCTTCGGCATCAGCGGCTTGAGCGATTTCTTGCTGACGTCGTTGGGCTTCGCGTTGTCGATGCTGAGCTGCAGGCCGTAGAGGCCCGCCTCGTTGAGACCCTCGATGACCTTCCTGGTCAGCAGATAGCCGTTGGTGTTGAGGAACGGCGTCATCCCCTTCTCGCACACGTAGCGCACGAGCTCGATCGCATCGGGGTGGAGCAGCGACTCGCCGCCCGTCAGCACGACGAACACCGAGCGCAGCCGGGCGAGGTGATCGATCCGGCCCTTCAGCGTGTCGAGCGGGACGGGCTGGCTGACCTGGTCGAACTCGAAGCAGTAGCCGCAGGAGAGGTTGCAGCGGCGCGTGATCACGAGGTGGGTGACCAGCGGCCGATCGCGATCGACCGCGGCCGCGAGGACGTCGAGCATGATCTTGGCGGCGCGCAGAGGGGAGCGCGTGCGCCGGAGCTTCGGATGGGCGGGGATCGTGTCGGCCATGTGGTCCGACCATTGCGAGCCAGGGGCCATCCGCTAACTGCTCTGAACTACTGATCCCGGGTGTCCGAAACCAGGTTCATTCGACGTCAGGCCCTCGACGGGTACGACGCGCCGGCCGACACCATGGGACTGGGCGCACGCCACGGCAGCGCGATGATCGCGGGGACGATCACGAGGGCCGCGAGCAGGCACGTGAGCTCGCCGATCAGCGACGCGAGGCCGAAGCCGCGGATCGCGAGGTTGTCGCTGACGAGCAGCGAGCCGTAGCCGATGACGGTGGTCAGCGAGCACACGACGACCGAGCTGCCGGTCGAGCGCAGCGCGACGAGGGGATCGCCGGTTGCTGCGCGGTCCGCGATGTTGATCGCGTAGTCGATGCCGAGGCCGAGGGTGATCGGCAGCGCGACGAAGTCGAGGAAGTTGATCTTGAGACCCGCGAGCGCACACACCGCGATCATCGCGAGGCTGCCCGCACCGGTCGCGGCGAGCACGGCGACCGAGCGACGCGAGCGGCCGACCACGAGCACGACCATCACCACCAGCCCGACGATCGCGATGCCGGTGACCAGCGGACCGTCCGCCTGGATCTGGGTCAGCACGTCCGCGAACATCACGCTCGCTCCGGCGATCGTGACGCGCTCCTCGATCGGCGCCTCGCGCAGCGCACCGGCGAACGCGATCAGATCGCGCCCGTCCCGCTCGTCGAACGTCCCGCCTGGCTTGACCGCGACGATCAGGCCGCGGCGACCATCCCGCTCGGTCAGCTTCGCCGCGATGCCGGCCGGCAGCGAATCGATCGTGATCGCGGCGAGCTCGTCCGGCGGGCGCAGCGCGAGCAGCTCGTCGCGGTCGGTGCCATCGAGCACGCCCGCGGCCTCGTCGATCTGGGCGCGCAGCTCGGCGAGCACCGCGAGCTTGGCCGCCTGATCCGGTGGCACGACGTCGAGGATCGACTGGATCGGGCCGACGATCGGCTCGCGCACCGCGGTCGCGCGCAGGACCTCGACGACGTGCGGCACCTGCTCGACGCGATCGACCGCGACGTAGGTGCTGCCCGCGAGGCCCGCGAGCCCGCGCCCGAAGGTCTGGTCCGACAGCGCGAGCCACTGCCGTGCACGGATCGCATCCGGCGCCTGCGAGCGCAGCTGGGTCAGGTCGTACTCGAACGGATCGTGGGTCGCGTAGTGCCAGGTCACGAGGCCGGCACCGACGGTCAGCGCCGCCGCGACGGCACATACTGCGGCAGGCCTCCGGAACCCGAACATGCGCACGACGAAGCTGCCGAACGCCCGCGCCGGCTCGCGACGCCGGCCGCGCGCGAACCGCAGGATCAGCGCCGGCAGCAGGCTGAACGAGCACAGCCAGCACACCAGCATGCCGACCCCGCCGATCCACGCGAAGTCGGCGAACCCGCGGAACTGCGTCGCGCCGAGCGCCGCATACGCGATCGCCGCACCGAGCGAGGCGACCAGCGTCGGCCGTAGCGTGCCGGCGACCGCCACCTCGAGCGCGGGCCGCGGCTCGGCCGTCCGGCGCTCTTCGAGGTAGCGGGCGACGAGCAGGATGCCGTAGTTGACGCCGTTGCCCGCGATGATGGCGCCGAGGAACGCGGTCGCCGCGTTGAGGTGCCCGACGGTGACGGCCGCGAGTCCGATCGCGATCACGGTCGCGGCGACGATGTTCGCGGACAGCAAGAGGAGGATGCGGACGCTGCGCAGGTAGCCGAACAGCACGAGCGCCACGAGCACGAACGTGATCACGCTCGACAGCAGGATCCCGCGGGTCAGCGCACCGTGCTCCGCGACCGTGACCACCGGGCCACCCGCGAACCCGATCGTCGTCCCCGGGTGGGCGAGCTGGATCCTCGTCGCGAGCTGGTCGAGCGAGCCCATCAGCCGCAGATCGCGCGCGACATCGGTCGCGCGGAACGCGGTCCGCAGGATGATCACCTGGGTCCGGCCATCGGCGCTGATGTAGGCGGGCTTCGCGAGCTTCGCCGCGGCCTCGCGCTGCTTCGCGCGCATCTCGTCGAGCGCCGCGGGCGGGGCGGGATCCGGATCGTCGAGGTCAACGAACAGTGGGTTCGCGCGCTGCTTGGCCGCGGCGATGTGGGTCGCGAGCGCATCGCGCGCCGCCTCGAGCTCGGCGAGCGGCGCGAACAGGTGGCGATGCGCGGCGATGAAGTCGCGGACGTCCGCGTCGTCGCTGTCGACCCGCTCCATCAGATCCTTGTCGAGCGTGGCGAGCCCGGCGAGCGCCTGCGTGGCCGCGGTCTCGCGCATCGCCGGGACCGGCGCGACGATCAGCATGAGCATGGTGTCCTGCTCCGGCATCCGGCCCGCGAGCTGCTCAGCCGCGCGCACCGACGGCGCATCCTTCGGAAGCAGGTACGAGAAGTCCGCGCGGAGCGGCAGCTCGAACATCACGAGGTAGGTCGCGCCGAGTACCGCGAGTGTGGCGACGACCAAGATCGCGGTCACGTGTCGCTCGATCCAGGCGATGTAGCGCTGCGCGACCTTGGCCATCACAGCGGAGTGACGCAAGGCGCATGCCGCGGTGAGGCCGTGCACGAAGCGGCACGCGCTGGCACTCCTGGTGCGATCCGTCGAAGGTTCGCCGCGGACGTGCGGAGTGTTCGACGAAGTGCCAGCCCCGCACCGCGCGCGGGTTGCACGCGCACCTGCGGCCCGCCGAGGCTATAGTGCGATGTCGATGACTGCTCCCGCCCGAGTCGCAGCCTGTCTCGCGTTGCTGGTGTCGTGCGGCGGCCATCGCGCGACCCAGGTCTCCGAGCCCGCCACCGCCCCGCTATCGGCCGCGCCGACCGCGAAGGCGGAGCCGGTGGTCTTCAAGCCCATGATCGTCGGGGTCGAGCTCATCGTGTCCCCGCCGGAAGCCCAGGTGTTCATCGACGACGTGCTGTACGGCGAGGCATCCATGCTCGATGCGGTGATCTCGCTCGAGCCCGGGCTGCACCAGCTCGTCATCCGGCACGACGGCTACAAGCCCTACCGGGTCGAGCTCGCGGTGTCCGACAAAACGGAGACCGTCGCCGTCAGTCTCGAACCAGCTCGATGATCAGCTCGGCGGCGGATCTACCACACCGCTGCCAGGCAACCTGATGACGCCGAGGGTGACGATGCGGATCACCGTGCGACGAGCGTGGACTCTTCGACCGCTGTCGTGGCGCGCGCGGGGCTGATCGTTCCGCCGATCGCAGGCGGCGAGCCGGGCGCCGTC
>Ga0316601_100000985_pt1 | contig 13321 bp, 10 predicted proteins | sample OWC_soil_day5_no_FD_207663 | JGI IMG/M metagenome (GOLD analysis project Ga0316601, IMG submission 207663) | Wetland soil microbial communities from Old Woman Creek delta, Ohio, United States - OWC_soil_day5_noCT | ecosystem: Environmental > Terrestrial > Soil > Wetlands | place: USA: Ohio...
AGCCCCTCGTTGAACCACGACGGGACGTTCGGGAAGTTCGCCTCCATGTACGGGTGCACGAGCTCGTGTGACAGCGTGCCGGGTCCGGGCCCGATGTTCATGACGAGCGCGTCATCCTCGGGCGAGTAGTATCCGTACGGCGTCTCGGGCTCGTCATTGAAGAACTGCTTGGCTCCCTTGCGGTAGGTCTTCTCGTTCTTGAACAGCCAGACCTCGATGAGCTTGTCGGGGCGCTTGCCGAAGAAGTCCTTCTCGAGCAGCCCGATCGTCCACCGGAAGAAGCCGGCGGCGCGCTTCTTCACTTGCTGCGCGCTCTCGTCACCGACAATCACGAACGAGCCTTCGACGAGCACCGTGAACCCCTGGCCTGCGAGCTTGTGCTCGAGAGAGGCCTGGCGCGACTTCAGATCCTCGGCGCTCGGTTCGGCGCGGGCGAGCGCGGAGACACTCAGACATGCGATCAGTGCGAGTAGTTCCCTCATGGTTCGGCGACAGCAATGGTGCGACCCGTGTTGCGCGAAATCGAGCGATTTCTCGTCGAACGATCGTGCCCACGGGGAACCCAAGGCGGGCCCGGGTGCCGGTGTCCATCGCTCGGGCGTCCTGCGTTCCGAGGATCGCCGCCGACCAGTCAGGCTGCTAGCGCCACGTCGCGATCTGTTCCTCGAACCGGGCGAGCTCGGCGGGGCGGTAGACGGGTCGGGACTTGTAGAGCTCGGCCGCGATCGGCGCCGGCAGCACCGGCAGCGCGAACAGCGCGAGGAATTGCTCGATCCGCTGGCGGTTCTCCGCGATCTCGGCGGGGCTACGACCCACGCTCGCATAGCGCAGGCGGCGCCGGGCCTCTCGCACGAACTCGCCGGTCATGTAGCCGGGAGCGACCTCTTGCTTGGTCTGGCTGGCCAGCGGGTTGACGAACACGACGCCGTGATAGACGTCGCGGAAATGGAGGTCACGGTAGCGCTGGTGCAGATCGAACGCGTCGTCGCCGAACGGCGAGCCCGCGAGGTCGAACCCGATCGGCTGGTCTCCGAGCGCGCGGAACGCGGCGTCCCACTTGCCCCCGGCGATCAGGGTCGCGGCGCCGCCATCGCGATCGGTGCTACCCGCGGCCTGCGCCGTGGTGTTGAGCAGGACCGAGACCACCCCGCGATCGGGCAGCAGCCCACGGAGGTAGCTGCCGGTGTTGTCGTCGAGCGCGCCGTGGGTGTTGCGCGGATCGATGACGTACGAGTGGCGTGAATTCATGATGACCAGCGCCTTCTTGCGATCGCGCGGCTGCTCGGCCTCGATGCCGGTCGCGATCCGCTTCGCCATCAGGAAGTCGCGCGCGAACATGGTCTCGCGAGAGAACGCGGCGAAGTTGTGCTCGTCGAGCGCGCGCCAGTCCCAGTAGCAATCTGCGAACCGCAGCCTGACGCGGTGGCCCGCGGGCTGCGAGGTGTTGAACCGCCGCAGCCGATCGAGGAATTCGATGAAGTTGGGATTCGACCAGCCGATGGACCAGTTGCCGAAGTCGCGCAGGATCCCGAGGAGCTGCTCGCGCTCGGCATGGGGGTCATCGAGGTAGCGATCCAGCCGGTCCTGCAGGTTCACGGCACCGTACTCGGTGTAGATCGTCCCGACCTGGTCGACGAACCTCGGATCCGTCACCAGATCGTAGATCAGCTCCCACTGCGTGAGCTCGGGATGCATCCGCTCGCCCAGGATCACGACGTCGTGCGATCGAAACAGATCGATGATGTAGTCACTCGGGCGATGACCGTTCGCCTTGAGGTGAGCGACATAGCCCGCGATCCCCGCGGGCTTTGCCGGTGGAGGGGTCGTCGTCGGTGTCGTCGTCGGTGTCGTCGTCGGCGTGACGACGTGCCCGCCACACGAAGCGACGAGTACGCCGCACAACAGCAGATGGACGTGGGTGTTCATGCGGTGCGGCGCAGTTCAACTTCTGGACCACGCACCCGCGCCGTCGTTTCGGGCACGGGCTCGGGGTGACGCGGCCTCGCCCGGTCACAGCGTGTCGCACTGTCGCGTCCCTGGTCGCAGGGCCACGAGCTCGCTAGTCTCCGATCGGGTAGCGCCCGACGAGATCACCCGCGATCGCATGGCCCTTCGCGATCCGCGCCAGCAGCTGTGCCGTCGGACGCGGCACCCGGGTCTTCTGCGGATCATGAGGATCGACCTGGTAGAGCCCGAACGGCAGCGTCGTGCCGTGGTTCCACTCGTAGTTGTCGATCAGCGACCAGTACATGTAACCGCGTACGTCGGCGCCCTCGTTGGCCGCGCGCGCCAACCACTGCAGCGTCTCGACGAGCGCACCCTGCTCGGCATCGACGTCGCCGCGCGGGATCGCCTGGCCATCGTTCTCGGTGATGAACATCGGGAGATCGAACTGCTCGTGCACGAACATGACGAGCTCGTACATGCCGCGGGGATAGACCTGGTCCTGCGTGAGCGTGAACGGGTTGAACGTCGTCAGCGGCGACAGGTCGGGCAGGACCGGGCCATCCGTGCCCTGGATGGTGGGGCGGACATAGTAGTTGATGCCCAGGTGATCCATGCGGTTGGCCAGATCGGCGCGCGGCACGCCATTGCCGTCGAGGTTCGCGTCGAGCACCCCGCCGACCACGGCATTGAGGAAGGCCATGTTCCACAGGTAGAACACGTTCTCCGCCGCCTTCACGTCTTTCGGATTCGATGGATCTTGCGGCGCGACGGGCGCCATCGCGTAGACCAGACCGACGTTCGCCGCGACGCCATGTCCGCTGGCGTCCACGGTGTCCGCGGCATGGATCGCGTCGTACATGCGCGCATGCGCATCGATGAGTGCGTTGAACACGATCTTGGCCGCGGCGGGCAACAGGTTCTGCGCCGGAGGATTGCTGCGGGTTTCGCTCGGCATCACGTAGCCCGGCAGGACGATCGCGAACGGCTCGTTCTCGGTGGCCCACAAGTCGACTTCGCCTCCGAACTCGCGCGCGACGAAGCCCGCGTACTTCGCGATCTCGGGGACGATCGTCGCCGGGTCGGCCCAGCCGCGCGCGGTGCAGTGGTCGAAGTCGAGCGTGCAGCCGAGGCCGTCGTGGATCCAGCTCGGCAGCGAGTAGTGGTTGAGCGTGACGTACGGCTCGAGGCCTCGCGCCCGCAGCGCCGCGAACACCGCATGGTAATGAGCGAGCGCGTCCGGGTTCGCGATCGCGTGGAGCGGATCGAAGCCCTCGATGCCGACGGTCGAGGTCGGAAAGATCCGGCTCCATTCGAGGCTCATCCGGAACACGGTATGGCCGTCGGCTTGTGCGAGGTCGAAGTCGTGCTCGTAGAGCTCCCAGTGCCCCGGCCCCACGACGGCGGGATCCTCGCCCACCAGGTGCGTGTGGCTGAGCGCGATGGTGTCGGGCGAGGTCACGAATTGATACCAGTCGCTGTTCGCGTCGACGCACTGGCTCGCAGGCAGGGTCGGGCAGCCCATGTCGACCTGGAAGCCCGCGGTCGACGTGCCGATGAGGAAGCCCTCCGGCAACGCGATCGCCGACGGCTCTGAGTTGCAACCTGCGAGCGCGACCACCGTAGCGACCCACGAAGCGAACGAGCGCGTTGTCATCGCGGCAACATAAGCGACACGCGCGACACGTCCATCCAAAACCGATCTCGGCCGGGGGGCTGAGGACGACTCAGGTGACGAATTCGGCGATCAGGGTCGTGTGGAGAGCCCTCGGCGCAAGGCCGGACCAACCGGGCCGAGCGCCGGGGTCAGGGACCGTCCGGTTCGCGCGACCGCGTGCCTTGACGCTGCGTCAGGTCGTGATGCCGCGGATCGAAATCTGCCCCATGCGCAGCAACCGATCTGATATGCCCGTCGCCATGCTGCGCATCCTGTTCGGTGTCGTCGTGGGTCTTGGCGGATGTGGCGTGCCGGAGCGGGATTCGGGAGCTCAACCGGACGCGCCAGGCGATGGATCCCAGGATGGCTGTCAGCTGGATCTCCTCCATTCCGGCGCGCCGGGAACCGATGGGGCGTGGGGGACGGCCGACGATCCGATCATCAAGCGCACGGTGATGAGCTTCGATGGCGCCGGGCTGCGGAGGACCAGCATCGCGTACGAGGCCGGTCCGGACGGCACCTGGAAGACCGGAGACGACGTCATCGTCTCCGTCGAGCTCACAGACTTCGAGAGCCCCTTCGAACGACCTGCGCAGACCCTCGCGTATGACGACGCGGGTCCAGATGGCATCTGGAAGACCAACGATGATCACGCACGCAGCCGGATGAGCCTCACCTACGATCAAGGTCGGATGGTGGACCAGACGAGCTACATGGATCCAGGCCCAGACGCGACGTGGAGTACGTCGGACGACAAGATCTCATCGTGGGGTTCGTTCGCCAATTTCGTGACCGACGCGCAGCCAGGCGAGTCGCGGTTTCACCGAGATCCAGGACCGGACATGACGTGGGGGAATCCCGACGATCCGATCGATGCCCTGTTCGAGTACGACTGGCAGGTACCGGCACTGTTCTTGAGGCTGTTCCACCACCGTGGTCCAGGTCCGGATAGCGTCTGGGGGACGCAGGACGACGAGATCGGATCGCGCGCCGATTACGAGTGCGACGGAGGCGAGCTGTTCAAGCTCACCGTCTACAGCGATCCAGGCACCGACGGTCTCTGGGGGACGGTCGATGATCAGGTGTCGTCCGTCCAGGCGCTTCGGTTCGTCAACTCCTGCGCTTTCAACCCGTGTACCGCGATCATCCTGTGAGGAGCAGCGGCACTCGAGATCACGCCGGAAGCGGCTTGACGCGCTCATCGCGCCGGACACGGACGACGCGCCCCGCGTCGATCCAGACCGTATAGCGGTACGCGCGGTCGACGGCGATCGCGGCGGGCTCGAGCGGCTTGCCGGCGAACGTTTCGGGGAGATGGTAGAGGTTCGAGAGATCGGTGGGCGCGAGCTCGTACGGCGAGTCCTCGGTCGCGCCGCGGGCCACCAGCCGGACCTCGGGATAGCGGACGCAGCGCCGACGCTCCCCGCAGACCTTGTCGTCGGCGAGCCCGGGCTGGACCGTGTCGAGTGGATCAGGGCAGAGCGCTTCGTGCGGCCTGGCGCAAGTCGCGATCGCGTCGTCGTACTTGTTGCCTGCGTACTCGAGGAAGCAGCACGGGTGGTCGCTGAGCATCACGTCCTCCCCTGGGGCGATGCGGAACCAGACGACGCCGGCCTGGTCGACGACGAGCGGGACGAGCTCGGTTGGATGGGAAGGCAACACGAGGACCTGACGACCGGGCGTCTTGACCAGGAGCGAGCCCTCGGCGCCACGCACCTCGAACGGCAGCTTGAGGCCGTAGTTCGTCGCTTCATCGCTGAGCTGGACCACGATCCGACCGGGGCGATCCGGTGATCGCACCGGTGCGGGCACCGGCAGCTGGGGAGCGGGTGCCAGGCCGGGCTCACCCGAGCACGCGAGTCCAACGGCCGCGACTCCGACCGCAAGGATGGCTGACAGGGCGACGTGGCGCACGGGCATCGCCAGCAACGCTAGCATCGAGATCTCTGGGTACCCGAGAAACTTGTCGAGGGCGATCGCTCCTCGGCGATCGGGCAGCTCGAGATCGAGCTGCGTGGATCGATCGAGCCGAGCCTGGCCATGGACCGCAACCCGCGGTGATCGAATCACCTCACGCCGGTCGCCCCGGTGGAGTCACCGAGCCTGGGCGAACGTCACCGTGCGCTGTCCGCACGCCGTCCAGGTCACGGTGATCGTGTTCGTGACCCCGCCGCCCAGATACGTCCCGGTGATCGTTCCCGCGGTCACGAACGTCGCACACGAGGGCGTCAGCGTGAGGGGCGTGGGCGTCGCGAGGGCCGCATTGGCGCCCTTGTCACCGACCGTCACGTCCCAGGTCCCGGCCGCGCTCACGGTTCCGGTGACGATCGCGCCACCGGGAGTAAACACCAGCTGTGGCGTGTACGTGATCGTCCAGTCGTTCGCCTCGGTGACGGTCGTGGAACCGCCGTTCGCACCGGTGAACACGGTGACCACGTCGAGCGCGCGGTCGAGCGCGAACGGGCCGGCCTGGCTGGCTTGCGTCGCCACGATCTGACCATTCCAGTCGCGGACGATCGACGCACCGAGGGATCCGGTGAGCGAGGCATGGAAGTTCGCAGAGGCGGTGAACGCCCACGCGGCCGCCGCGGGCTGATCGTCGACCACGCTCTCCGTGCCGGTCAGCGCGCCCGTCAACCCGAGCGCCATGCTGGTGCAGTCAAACGTCAACGTCGCGTTCGCTGGGATGTGGTCGGCGTCGGTATCGGCGATGTCGCCACCGAGCGTGACGCACTGGGCGTCGGCCGTGGCACCAACATTCAGGGGCCCGAAAGCCGCGGCGCTGTCCTCGATGCCGTTGCCGAGGGCGTCACCCGCAGCCTGGGAGTCCGCGCGTTCGATCGTGCCCGAGCTCTTCGCCACGCAACCAGTCCCGATGATCGCGAGCAGTGAAACGAAGCCACCGCGCAAAGCGAATCTCACCATAAGTTTCCTCCTGCCCCATCGTACGACGAGCCACTCGGCCACCGGCAACTCTGCTAGCCACCCCATCGGTGTGTTACGTTCAGTAAGGCATACCGGTTGCACAGGTCCGGTGCCGGAGGACCTCGATGTCGACCCGGCAGGTGATCTGTTCAATGTTTCTCCTCGGATGCGTCCTGGGCGGCTGTGCGGTCGACCCTGACAGTGGGGCTGTGGGTGAGGGTGAAGGTGACGGTGACGGCAAGAGTGACGCCGTCGACCCGACCACGAAGTGCTTGGGTCAACAGGCGGGTCGGTACTGCGGCGACGACCAGGTCGCGAACGGCGACCCGTCGTTGCTCTACACCTGTTCCGGCGCCGGACGAGTGCCGACGTCGGCCCTGTCGTGTCCGGCCGGCTGTGTCACGGAGTCGGCGGGGGTTGCCGATCATTGCAGGGCGCCGACCCCGAGTGGGAGCGACACGTTTCGCCTGCCATGGAAGCCGGCGGTCACGATGCGGCTCACGCAGGACTGCAATGACTCGTGCTGTGGCGATCATGTGGGGACCGATCGCTATTCCTACGACTGGTCGAGTGGCGGTGAGTTCACGATCGTCGCGGCGCGTGGCGGGACGATCAGCCACCTCAAGATCAACAGCACGACGGGCTGCGGGACCAGCGGCTGCGTGAACCAGGCGAACATGATCGTGATCGATCATGGCGACGGCACCCAGTCGACGTATCTCCACCTCAAGGGGAACTCGCTGGCGCCGGGGATCCTGTGTGGCGGCACGGTGGTGGCTGGCCAGCCGCTGGCGCAGGCGGGCACCACGGGGTGGTCCACCGGCATCCACCTTCACTACCAGGTCAGCGGCGTCCACGCCGGTGCCACGACGTGCGAGTGCGGCGCCGATGGCCGGGGCTGCAGTGCAGGCTACGTGCCGTGGGGCAGCTTCTGGGTCAACGCGACCTATCCAAGCCTGGCAAAACCGTTCGACGAGTGGCCCGTCGCTGCCTCGTGCGCGAACCGCCGGATCGTCATGCCGACGTCGCAGAACGAGTGAAGCACCGCGGGACCAACGTCATGGCTCGTCGCGAACGATCTCGATCGCGGTGAGCTTGCCCTTGGTGATGGTCCGCGTGACGCCCGTGAGCTTCGCGGGCGAGCCGATCGCGATCGGCTTGGCGAACTTGATCGTGACGGCGTGCAAGTAGTCACGACCACCACGCGTGCGCTTCTCGATCGAAGCGCTCGCGACGTTGCGCACCGGTAACGCGGGGCCAAACGAGATGTGATCGCCGGTGACCTTGTCGACGACACCGATCGTGCCGTAGAAGTCGACGGGCGCGGGTGGCGCTGCGCGCAGGGCGAGCCCGATCAGGCGATCGACATCGGCGGCGGTGTGGAATCCCTCGGGGAGCTCGTCCGCGAGTGCCGAGCGGCGGAAGATCAGCTGGTGGACCTTCCAGCCGGCGGCCGGCTCGTCGCCGCGGCGATGCCGGAACATCAGCTGGCCGGTGAAGTGGGCGGTCGTGCGCGCGTACCTGTTGCCGCCGGGCTCGGACGAATCGGGCGGGGCCGGCATGAGCCTGGGCTTGCCGTGGCGCTTCGTGAGCGCCGTGATATCGACCGTGACGGGAGGATCGAGCTCGACCACGATCCCGATCAGCGCGTCGTCCTTGGTCTCGAGCTCGATCCGCTGCGCGCCGGGTGACCGCGGCAGCAGGAACAGATTCATGTACGCGGAGCTCGCCGCGTGGTCGCACAGGACCGGATCGCCGAGCAGGGCGACGGCCTCGGCGATCCCGATCTCCGGGCGCAAGAACCCGTCGGGATCGACGAGCAACCCGGCGAGCGAGCCGGTGGCCGCGAGCAACTTGGGATCGGCTTTCGGCTTGGCGACCGTCGGGCATGGCACGGGGTGGGGCACGCCCACGCTGTTCCGCGGGTCGTTGATCGCGCGCTGCGCCAACGCCGGCGAGGACACACATGCGAGCACCAGGACCTGGGACAAACGCGCCATGCCCCCGAGTGTGGCATCACCGGGCCTCTGACGACGTCAGATCGGTGCCGTCCCGAGCCCGGTCTGCTCGACCGCGGCCGCCAGCCCCAGCAGCTCCGCCTCCCTGCCGCGGCCCGCGACGAACATGATCGACAGGGGCCGGCCTCGATCGTCGACCCCGCACGGCACGGCGATCGAAGGCAGGTCGGTCAGGTTCGCCAGCGGGGTGTATGCGCCAAGCGCGCGGAGCAGGAATAGCTCGGCCCCTCCCCGGCGCAGCGCGGGGGTGAGCGCGGGCGGCGGGATCGCGGTCGTCGGCAGCGCGAGGATCGGCGTGCGCTCCAGGGCCCGCCCGGTCGCCGCGCGTAGCGCGTCGCGCTGGCGATAGAGGTGCACGGCGTCGTCCACCGAGATCGCGCCGCCGAGCGCGCGGCTCATCCGCCCGGCCCGCGTCCGCGGCCGATCGGCGAATGGACCGGTCGACATCTCGTGCGCCCCGATCATGCCGCCGAGGAACGTGGCGCTCGCGAGTCCAGGCAGCTCGAACTGCTCGACGAGGACGCCGAGTGCGGCGAGCGCGCGATCGAACGCGCGTCCGATCGCGCGTGCGGGCCGCAACGATCCGAGCGGCACGCCGATGCGCTCCGGCAGCCAGGCCGCGACGTCCGCGATCGGTTCGCCGGCCATCACCTGCCAGAACCGGGCACAGTCGGCCACGGTCCGCGCGATCGGCCCCACCGCGTCGAGCGTGCGCACCGGGCTTCGGATGCCGTCGCGCGGCAGCCGATCTCGGCTCGGCTTGAGTCCGACCAGCCCGCAGAACGCCGCCGGGATGCGGATGCTCCCGAGCCCATCGCCGCCGACCCCGTAGCGCGCGAGCCCGCTCGCGACCGCCACCGCGGTCCCGGTGCTCGAGCCGCCGGGGGCATACCCGGGCGCGCGCGGGTTCTCCGGCATCGCGTAGTGCATCACCGAGCCGATGCCGTCGATCCCGAGCTCGGTCATCTTCGCCTTGCCGATCACGCGTCCGCCGGCGGCCACGATCCGCGCGACGATGATGGCGTCCTGGGCCGCGATCTCACCGCCGTCCTCGGCCCCGACCCCGGTCCGGCACCCGGCCACATCGATCTGGTCCTTGATCACGACGTCGCCATCGAGCACGCCCGCCGGCGTGGGCCGGGGCGTGATCGGCTCGACCAGCGGGCTCGCCGCGGGCTGCCCCGTGGCCGGTCCGGGACTGCGCGACGCGATCGCATCCACATGGAGCACGGGGACCGGCACGCGGGCGAGCCTGTGCAGCAGCCAGCCGGGTCGCGCTCGGATCAGGAACTGCTCGGCAAGATCTTGGAACCCGTACATGCGCGCGAGTGTGGTGCGCGCGACGCCGGAAGGAAGCCGCGCGGCCCCCATAGGATCGGCCAGCGGCGAGGAACCGGTCAGGGCGGGGCGACGACCAGGTTCGTGCGGGTGGTGAGCCACTGCGCGAGCTCGGGGCCCGCGGGTGCGGGGGGCGGCGGCGCGAGCGGCCACAGCCGCAGCCGGTCATCGCTCGCCGACAGCAACCTCGTGCCATCCGGCGTGAACGTCACGGTCCTCACCGGCCCGCGATGACCCTCGAACGTGCGGGGCGCACCGCCGCCGATCGGCCACACGCGGACCTTGCCGTCGATCCCCGCGGTCGCGATCGAGCTGCCGTCGGGACTGACCGCCAGCTTGTTCACGCCGGCCTTGCTGCCGGCGAGGAGGGTCACCCGATCCGTCGCGAGCTCGAGCACGCGGACCGCGGGATCACGTCCCGCGGTCACGATGCGCGTGCTGTCCGGCGTCCAGCCGAGATCGCGCACGCCGTCGCCCGCGAGCCGGTTCGGGTGGCGATCCGCGATCGTCCACACGAACGCCTGACCATCCTGACCGCACGACGCGAGCCGCGTGCCGTCGGGAGCCAGCGCGAGCACGAGCACCTCGGTGGTGTGCGGCCGGAGGGTCGCCGTGAGCTTGCCCGTCGCGACGTCGAGCTCGAGGACGCGGCCATCGTCGGTGCCCGTCCACAGCCGCTTGCCATCGAGGCTCCACACGACGGGGCGCAGCGCGTGCGCGTCGTGCAGCAGCTCGCGGCCCTCGCCGGTCGTCACCTTCCACACCCGGAGCATGCCGTCCGCGCTCGTCGAGGCGAGCAGGTTGCCGTCGGGCGAGAACGCCAGGCCCCGCACGGCCGCGAGGTGGGGGAGCGGGCGGCTGCTCGCGTTGAACAGGTCCCAGGCCTGCACCACATGATCGGTGCCAGCACTCGCAAGCCAACCCTCGTCGGCCGACACCGCGAGCGCCTCGATCGGCCCGGTGTGGCCCGACAGGTCATCGCCGCGCCAGGCGGCGAGCCGCCAGCGCCAGAGGTGGCCGTCGTCGCTCGCGGAGTAGGCGGTCGTGGCGTTGACCGCGACGACGCGCGCGATGTCGTCGTGGGCGCCGGCGAGCTCGAACGCGACGCCGCGACGTCCTGCCTCGTCGGCGAGCTCGCGCACCCGGGGCTTGCCGAGCCCGGCACTCGACAGCCGCGTGAGCCACGCGATCGCACGCGACGGATCGGTCACGAGCACGCGCTCGGCCTCGTGGAGCACCAGGTTGTCGGTCTGGTCCTCGAGCTGCTGGAGTGCCGCCCTGGTCTCGGTGCTCGCGTGCGCCGCGGCGTCGCGCTCGGACACGAGGCGCTCGATGTTGACGATCGACAGCCCTCCGAGCACGACCAGGGTGACGACCGCGACCGCGAGCGGCGCGCGATGGCGCCTGAGCCACCGTCCGATCAGCGCGCCGGTGGAGTACGTGTGCCGGGCGACCAGCTTGCCGGCCGCGAACCGCCGCAGCTCGTCGGCGAGCTCGCGCGCGGTCGCGTAGCGGTCGGCCGGCTCGTACGCCATCGCGTGCTCGGCGATCGACACCAGCTCGGGCGGCGCCTCGGGGGCACGCTCGCGCAGCGGCGCGACCCCGCCGGCCCGCGCGTCATCGAGCGCGCGGTCCCCGCTGACCGGAGGCGTCCCCGAGAGCATGGTGTAGAGGATGGCGCCGATCGCGTAGACGTCGCTGCGCTCGTCGGCTCGCTCGCCGCGCGCCTGCTCGGGAGGCATGTACGAGGGGGTGCCCATCACCGCGCCCACCATCGTCAGCCCGCCGGTGCCCGCCGGCCCGGTGGGACCGCCGGCCGCGGGCCCGATCCGGCCGGGATCGAACGAGTCGTTGGCGCGCAGATCCTTCGCGAGGCCCCAGTCGATCACGATGGTCTCGCCGTACGAGCCGACCAGCACGTTCGCCGGCTTGAGGTCGCGATGGATCACGCCCTCGCTGTGTGCATACGCGAGCGCATCGGCGATCGCGATCACGTGCGGCAGCAACGCGAGCCGCGCCTGCGCATCATCGGCGGCCGCCACGACCCGATCGAGCGACTGGCCGCGCACGTGCTCCATCGCGTAGAACGCGTCGCCATCGAGCGTACCGGCATCGTAGACCCGCACGATCGAAGGGTGCTGCAGCCGCGCGGTGATCAGGGCCTCGCGCTCGAACCGCTCGGTGATGTGGCGTGGTTGGTCGCCCGCAGGCAGGACCTTGAGGACGACGTTGCGTCGCAGCTTGCGATCGCGCGCCGCGAGGATCCGGCCCATCCCACCTTTCCCGATCTCGATGCCGATCGCGTAGAGCGCGGGATCGATCGCCGGCAGCGCGGCGAGATCCTGGAGATGGCCGGCGACGCGCTCGGGGGCGGCCGGGATCCCGAGCTGGGTCTTCCCCGCCGCGGGGGGAGGGGGACCGATCGTGGATTCGAGGCCGCTCGATGGCGCCTGGACGTGGGGCCCGTCGGTGTGGGGCCCCTGCTTGCCGGGGTCGGCATCCGACGCGCGGTCCCGTGACATCCGCGGATCGTACACCCGCCCGTGATCGGGCTGGCACCGCGACTCGGCTCGTCTAGACTGATCGCGAATGAAAGCCGCGCTGTTCGTGGTGCTGCTGGCCGCAAGCCAAGCGCATGCCGATCCGGATCTCGCGACCCTGACGAAGGCCGCGCCGACCTGCGATGCGGCACGCGCGCACTGCCTGGGCCTGGCGTTCCACATCGCGGTCGCCGACACCGGCCCGGTTGCGACGGCAGAATGGATCACCGCGCAGCTCTCCGCCGCCAACCGCCACTTCGCGCCGGTCGAGGTCGGCTATCAGATCATCTCGGTCGATGCCCTGCCGGCATCGGCCGCGCGGGTCGACGATCGCAAGGAGCGCGACTCGTTCGGGCCGCAGGTGAAGGGCACCGTGATCCACGTGTTCGTCACCGGGCACCTCGACGACATCGATGTCGCCGGCGAGATGGCGTATGGCGTGACGTGGCGACGCGGCAGCACGAAGTTCGTCATCATCTCGACCAAGGCGTGGGAGCGCACGCTCGCGCACGAGCTGGGGCACGTGTTCGGCCTGCCGCACTCGAGCTTTGCGATCTCGATCATGAACAAGACCGATCGCAGCGAGCCTCCGGTCGAGGACCGCACGTTCGCCGACGAGGAGCTCAAGCTGATGCGCCCCAGGCTCCGGTCGATGTTGCGTGACAAGCTCGTGACCGATCAGTCGCCGCGCTGAGTGGGGTGTCGTTCAAGGCTCAGGTGGCTGTTCGGCAGCCACGTCTGGCTCGACCCCTGCGACGACGCACGAGGAGGTAGCCGATGACGATTCCGAGCAGCCCGAGCAGCCCGAGCACCCCGGCGACTCGACGGAGCTGACGGACCGCCGACGATCGCACCTCGAGATACCCCATCGTCGTCGCAGGATTGGTGCGGAGGTCGAG
>Ga0316601_100000986_pt1 | contig 13319 bp, 7 predicted proteins | sample OWC_soil_day5_no_FD_207663 | JGI IMG/M metagenome (GOLD analysis project Ga0316601, IMG submission 207663) | Wetland soil microbial communities from Old Woman Creek delta, Ohio, United States - OWC_soil_day5_noCT | ecosystem: Environmental > Terrestrial > Soil > Wetlands | place: USA: Ohio...
CGGGCACATGTACTCCTGTCTGTTTGAATTGTATTCTGTTATTGTCACGCCGGTCAGCCTGTAAACCTCCAGAGCCCTTATCACCCTTTTCAGGTCGTTCGGATAAAGCCTTTTATACGAGCCGCGGTCTATATCCACAAGCATTCCGTGGACGTATTCCTTGCCTTTCGATTCCGCCAATCCGGTCAGGTGTTCCCTGTATTCCTGGTCGGTCCCGGCCTCCGTGAAGTCATAGCTGCATATCAGGGAATTTATGTAGAGGCCCGTTCCGCCCACCACCATGGGAAGCCCGTTCCTCGATGAGATCTCCTCGATTTTTTCCTCTGCAAGCTTTTTGAACTCCGATACGTTGAAACTCTGGTCAGGCTCCACTATGTCGATCATATGATGCGGTACGCCCCTCATCTCATCGGGAGAGACCTTTGCCGAGCCTATGTCCATGTACCTGTATATCTGCATCGAATCAGCTGAAATTATCTCTCCGCCGAGCCTCTGGGCAATTTTTATTGAAATATCGGTTTTCCCCACAGCGGTTGGTCCGGCCAATATGAACAAATCCTTTTTCATATATTCTCATAACCCTCTTTTCAAGTTAATTATTTTGACTGGAATCGTTCCACGTTAAAGTTTACAATAAAAGACATATGCAGTCAATCACTATGCTTCCATAAACAATTCCGCCGCACGCTAAAACCACCAATTAGCTCTCTAGACTAATTGGTGGTTAAGCAGACCCTAATCTCTTTTGTGATTCAATTGGTTCTTCTATTTATATGCACCCATTTCTAATTGGTTTTTCTATTGAATGCATTTCTGCATATCAATAAATTAATGTGGTTAGATAGAAATCTGATCTTTACTTGCATTGTTTCGGCTTACCAGACCTCAAATCCCGTTATAGCAGGCATCGGACCGGCTGCTTACTCGCTATTGCTGTAGAAGACTGAATTTCATTTGACTTGATACCCTTACTCGTATGTTTCATTTTCATTGACTGTGAAACCTTTCGGAACCCAGGCAACTACAACTGAGCATACTGTAGAAAATACTTTTTTCAAGAATCTGTGACTTTTATAAAGGTTAGTTTTTAGCTGGACCTGCCATCTTAAGATGTATCAGGTCTGCCAATCTCCTTTATAAATAAGATTCATGAGTTTTCAAACTGGTTTACAGGAGATTAGGATCTGTGGGAAGAAATTTCTTTCTTCTTGAGTTTATTATAGCAGGGTTATTGTCAGAAATCAATATGTTTTCTGAAAAAAGATTTATTATTTTTATCAACTTGCATTTTAATCCTTATAAGCAATTGATTGCCACAAGGGTTATTTTTTGCCAAAACTGCCACACCATTGTATTTAAGCCGTCATATGCACTCCAGCACCGGAATGGACGTCTTTTGAACGCCAGGAGGAATCCGCACAAATGTGAATGGATTCCTGCACGGCTTCTCTCGGTTCTGAAGCTTGCTGATATTTTACTGTATTCTTTTGAATCTCTTCTCAAGCTCATTCAGGCCTATTTTTATTATGGTAGGCCTTCCGTGAGGACAGGTGTAAGGATCGCCGATATACTTCAATGCTTCCACAAGAGCCTTCATTTCCATATCTGAGAGGTTGTCCCTGGCTTTGACAGCCGACTTGCATGCCATCCTTGCAATTGCGTTGAACTTAACCTCCACTGTGCTTCCGCTGCCCATCCTTCTCAGGTTCTCCAGCACGCTGACGAAAAACTCCTTGACGTCCGGTTTGCCCAAAATAAAAGGAACCTCTCTTATGCAAATCGTATTCTGCCCGAATCCCTCTATCTTGAATCCGAGGTTCTCGAACAGATCAATGTTTTCCTCGTAAATGGAGAATTCTTCACCGCTCAATTCCACGACCACAGGAGACAGCAGGAGCTGCGCGATCACATGGTCCTTCCTTATCTCGTCCGTGTATTTTTCGAACAGTATTTTCTCGTGGGCCGCATGCTGGTCTATAAGGTACAGCTCTCCTCCGAATTCGCCCAGTATATAGGTCTTGTTGAACTGACCTATAACCCTGAGGTCCGGCAACTTTGCAGCAGAAATCGCCTGTTCCGCTTCCGCCTTTTGTTGAATGGCTATGGAAGGAGCTGGATCAGTTTCCCGGACCCTGTATTGGGGCACCGCAAACTCAGGCTTCTCCCTGAAGATCTCCTCGGACCGGATGGACGGATACGCTGCCGGCTTCTTCAGATCCATCGGGAGCTGGACGATTTCCGTTACAGCCTGTACTTCTTCGGCGGCTTCAGTGGCTGAAGCTTGGTCCTCCTCGGACATAAATGTATCCATAAGGCTTTCCCTCAGCGCTTTATGCACCGAACCGAAGACAAGCTTGTATATCTCCCTTTCGTCCTTGAACTTAATCTCTGATTTTGTAGGATGCACGTTCACATCTATGAATTCCGGGTATATGTTGACGAAGAGGACAAAGAACGGATGCTTGTTTATGGTGATGAACGACTTGAATGCGTTTTCCACTGCAGCCGTGATGGTCCTGTTCTTGATGTACCTCTTGTTAACGAATATGCTCTGGCTGTTCCTGTTTCCCTTCGCAAGCTCGGCATTCCCTATGAATCCGTAGACAGAAGCTACGTCTCCGTGCTCCTCAAATTTTATCAGGTTGTCCGCTGCAGATTTCCCGTAGACTGACCTTATGGCATCAACAATATCCCCGGTGCCGTAGGTTGTCAGCGTTGTCTTTCCGTTGTGTATAAGCTTGAAAGCTACTTCGGGGTTAGCAACTGCCATCCTTGCTATGATATCGGATATATATGAATACTCCCTGCTCATGGATTTCAGGAATTTCTTCCTGGCAGGCACGTTGAAGAACAATTCCCTAACTACCACAGTAGTGCCTATATTTGCACCAACATCCTCCACCTTCTCAATGCTGCCAGCCTCAACTGTTACATTCTTGCCGAAATCGAAGTCCCCTGTCCTGCTTTTCATGTCGACCTTTGACACAGATGCTATGCTGGCAAGGGCTTCCCCACGGAATCCCATTGTCTGTATCCTGTAGATGTCCTCGATATCGCTTATTTTGCTTGTGGCATGGGGAAGAAAGGCTTTTTCGATGTCTTCAGGAAAAATACCCGTTCCGTTGTCTATCACTTTAATAAGCTTCTCTCCGCCTTCCTCAATCTCAATGGTGATGCTGGTGGCATTTGAGTCAATGCTGTTCTCCACCAGTTCCTTGACAACAGAGAAAGGCCTGTCGACAACCTCTCCCGCTGCAATCTTGTTAGCAGTGTTCTCGTCCAATATGTTTATCCTTTTCAAAGTACCGCCCCGCATTTCTAAATTGATTTTGCATTCATCACGAACTCGTTTAGCTTATTCATGCTCTCCATAGGGGTCATGTTCATAACGTCTATCGACGCGAGCTCCTTGATGAGCTTGTCTTTTTCAAGGTCTGCGAAACCAAGCTGCATAAGAGGCTCGGGAGACTTCACCACAGGTATGTGCTCAGCCTCTATGTTTACAAGGATCTCCTTCGCCCTGTTTATTACCGCCATAGGAAGTCCCGCCAGCTTGGCAACCTCAATGCCGTAGGACTGGTCTGTCCCTCCCCTTACAATCTTGTGAAGGAATATGATCTCGTTCTGTATCTCCCTTACAGCTACCCTGTAGTTGACCACCCCGTCTATGGTGCCTTCAAGCTTAGTCAGTTCATGGTAATGGGTCGCAAATAGCGTCTTGCACTTGATCTTTCTGTCTGTGCAGATATGCTCTATGACCGCCCAGGCAATGCTTAGCCCATCGTACGTGCTGGTGCCCCTGCCAACCTCATCCAAAAGCACCAGGCTCTTGGGCGTTGCGTTGTGCAGTATGTTGGATACCTCCCACATCTCCACCATGAATGTGCTCTTTCCTGCGGCAAGGTCGTCGGATGCGCCAATCCTTGTAAACACCCTGTCGCATACCGAAAGCTGGGCGCTCTTGGCGGGGACGAAGCTCCCTATCTGCGCCATAATAGAGATAAGCGCCACCTGCCTCATGTAGGTCGACTTTCCAGCCATGTTAGGTCCTGTTATCAGCATTAGCTGCTGATCCCTGGAATCAAGATATGTATCGTTGGAAACGAACCCGCCGGTCGGAATCACTTTTTCGACTACAGGATGCCTTCCTTCCCTGATATCTATAGTGCCTGCATCGTTGAGAACCGGTTTGACATATCCATTTTCAAGGGCTGCAGCAGCCAGAGAGCACAGGCAGTCGATCTCCGATATGATCTTCGCCGTATGCTTCATCCTGTAAATGTGCTTTTCTATTTCATCCCGCACCTCAGCGAAGAGCTCATATTCCAGGTTCAGGAGCTTTTCCTCGGCTCCCAGTATCTTATCCTCCATCTCCTTCAGTTCAGGCGTGATGTACCTTTCCGCGTTTGCCAGTGTCTGCTTCCTGATATATCTCCCCTCCGGTATCTGGCCGAAGTTCGACTTCGTTATCTCGATATAGTACCCGAAAACTTTGTTGAATCCGATCTTCAGGGATTTTATGCCCGTTGTCTCCCTCTCGGAAGCCTCAAGTGCAGAAATCCATTCCTTACCCCTGGTTTTGGCGCTCCTCAGGTCATCTACCTCCTGGCTGAAGCCTTCCTTTATGATATTCCCTTCCTTGGCGGACAATCCAGGATTATCCATAATGGAATCCTCAAGGATCTTATGAACGTCATCAAGTGCGTCTATCTCCGAATTCATAGACACGTACAGGCTGCTTTTGAAATTTGACAGCGATCCTTTGATCGCAGGTATCTTCTCTATGGATTTTTTCAGTGATATCAGCTCTTTTGCGTTTACGCTCTTCGAAGAGATCCTTCCCACAATCCTCTCGATGTCGTATATCTCCTTAAGATTCTCTATCAGGTCATAATGCAGCGAAAGGGACTCGATGTTCTCCCCAATCGAGTTAAGCCTCCCCTCGATTTTCTTCCTGTTTACGAGAGGCTGCTCTATCCAGCTCCTGAGGCGCCTTGCTCCCATGGATGTTGAAGTCCTGTCGAGCACCCAAAGCAGAGAGCCCTTCCTCGTCTTGTCCCTGAGGGTTTCCGTCAATTCAAGATTTCTTCTTGAGTTGACATCGATCGACAGATACTCAATTATGCTGTAAAGGTTCAGGTCGTCGATGTGAGGGAGCGATACCTTCTGCGTATCCATTATGTACTTCAGCATTGAACAGCTGCAGCTGATGACAGGCTTGCTCAGGGAAATACTATCAGCGTCTTTGAACTGGCTTTCAAGGAGCCCCCTGTCAGCTTCAAAATAATCCGGAGGGAGTTCCGTTATGGAAAGGTCGAAACGCTCCCTTATAAGACCCATAAGTTTGGAATCAATGCTGTCCTGAACCAAAAGCTCCCTGGGAGAGAACTTCGATATCTCGTCCAGCAGGACGGTAGGCTCGTAAGCCCCTTCCGTGCAGTTGAATTCCCCGGTTGAAATGTCCGCAGAGCACAGCGAGAAAACATCGCCCTCCCTGAAAACCGACACAAGAAAGTTGTTCCTGTTCTCTTCCAGGAAGGATGAGTCTGTGAATGTTCCGGGTGTTATGACCTTAATTATTCCTCTTTTAACTATTCCCTTTGCCTGTGAAGGATCCTCGAGCTGCTCGCAGATCGCCACCTTGTATCCCTTGTTTATCAGCCTGCTTATATATGAATCCGCTGCATGGAAAGGGATGCCGCACATATCAGCCCTTTTCTCAAGCCCGCAGTCACGGCCGGTAAGAACCAGCTCAAGCTCCCTGGAGGCTGTCCTTGCATCTTCGAAGAACATCTCATAAAAATCCCCTAGCCTGAAAAACAAAATGCAGTCCTTGCAGCCATCCTTAACTTCCAGGTACTGCTGCATCATTGGTGTTAACGCCACAAAAATTCCCCCTTACGGATTTTAAAAAAAGCTCTTTAAAAGAGCCTTATTTTATCTCTTCCCCTACTAGAGAGAAAGAATTTGCTTTAATTATCTTTACATTGACGAGTCTTCCTATGAGATCCGAGCCTCCGGAGAAGTTCACCAGCTTTCCTGTCCTTGTCCTGCCCATGACTGTATTCTCGTTGTTCTTGCTGAAGCCTTCAACGAGTACCTCGACTGTTCTCCCCAGGTATGACTGGTTCTTTTTTCTGCTGCAGCTGTTGACTGCCTCAACAAGCCTGTTGAACCTGTCATGCTTTACCTCGTCGCTGATCTGCTCGTCCATATCGTATGCAGGGGTACCCTTCCTCTTTGAATATATGAAGGTGAACGCCGAGTCGTACTCAACCTCATTGACAAGTGACAGCGTCTCCTGGAAATCCTCCTCGGTCTCGCCGGGGAATCCGATTATGATATCGGTTGATATAGCCACTCCGGGTATCTTTGCTTTGATTTTCCTGACAAGATCCATATACATCTCTCTGTCATAATGCCTGTTCATCTTTTTAAGGAGCCCGCTGGACCCGGACTGGACAGGCAGATGTATCTGCTCGCACAGATTGCCGCCCTCGGCTATTGCGTCGATGACGTCCTCGGTGAGGTCCTTCGGATGGGAGGTCATGAACCTCACCCTTTCAAGGCCGGGTATCTCCCTGATCATCCTGAGAAGCCCTGCGAAGCTTACCTTTGGTTCGAGCTCCTTGCCGTAGGAGTTGACGTTCTGTCCAAGCAGCGTGACTTCCTTGTACCCTCTTGACACCAGGTCCTTTATCTCGTTCATTATATTCTGCGGTTCCCTGCTCCTCTCCCTGCCCCTTACATATGGCACTATGCAGTATGTGCAGAAGTTGTTGCAGCCGTACATTATCGTTACGAAAGCTTTCACGCTGCTCTCCCTGTCGATCGGGATTCCTTCGACTATACCTTCTTCCTTGTCTATGACCTCTACAACGGACTTGTTCTCCTGCTTAACCCTGTTCAGGTATTCAGGGAATTTATATGAATTGTGCGTTCCGAATATGATGTCCACGAAAGGGAACTTCCTTATTATCTCTTCTGCTACCCCCTCCTGCTGCATCATGCATCCGCAGACAGCTATAATAAGGTCCGGGCGCTCTTTCTTTATCTTTTTAAGGGCACCAAGATTCCCCTTTACCTTGAGTTCCGCATTCTCCCTTACGCAGCAGGTATTGAATATTATGATATCAGCGGCGTCTCTCTCTTCCGTCCTGCTGTAACCTGTCCTCTTGAGCATGCCAGAGAGCTTTTCCGAATCCTCTTCGTTCATCTGGCAGCCCCATGTCTCTATATAAAACGTCTTGTTTTCCATCAGTTTATTTCCACCTCTTCAAATAATCTCTCTAGTACCAAACTACATTATACTATATTTTTAACCTAATATCTATTTTCTTTGTACAAGCTCTTCTATTTAACTTTTATGCAAGAAAAAATATTGTATCGAGTCATTTTCAAGAAGGATTTTTCTGGCCTCTGTAGAATAATAAAAAGGTAGAGCTTTATTTTTTATTTAAGAGGGGGTTTTTTTAACAATGGACGTACGATTTTCAGACAGAGCAAACGGTTTAAAGGCATCAGCAATCAGGGAGCTTCTTAAGCTAACTGAGATGCCGGAGGTAATTTCTTTCGCAGGAGGTCTTCCAGCACCTGAATTGTTTCCAATAAAGGAAATCAAGGAAGTTATGATGGAGGTTATGGACAAGGACGGAGCTGCTGCACTGCAGTATGGTCCGACTGAAGGTTACAGACCGCTGAGGGAGATCATCGCTAAGGAGAGAATGAACACTACACACATGAATCTCACAGCAGACGATGTGCTGGTAACTACAGGATCACAGCAGGGACTTGAGTTCTCAGCTAAAGTTTTCCTTAACAAGGGCGATGTAGTAATTTGCGAAAGCCCAAGCTACCTGGGTGCGATCAATGCATTCCAGGCTTATGAGCCAAAATTCGTTGAAGTTGAAATGGATGATCACGGCATGATCGTAGAGGAACTGGAGAAGGCATTGAAGGAAAATCCTGATGCAAGGATGATCTACACAATCCCTGACTTCCAGAATCCAACAGGAAAAACAATGCCTGATGACAGAAGGAAAAGAGTAGCTGAACTTGCTGCTGAATACAAAATTCCTGTCATTGAAGACAATCCATACGGAGAGCTGATCTTCGAAGGAAAGGTTCACGATGCAATAAAGAGCTACGACAAAGAAGGTTGGGTTGTATTCCTCGGAACATTCTCAAAGACTTTCGCACCAGGCTTAAGACTAGGCTGGATCTGCGCATCACCTGAGATACTCCAGAAGTACATCGTAGTTAAACAGGGTGCAGACTTGCAGTCAAGCTCACTTGACCAGAGAATTGCTGCAGTATTCATGCAGAAACATGACCTGAACGAGCACATAGCAAAGATAAGAGAAGTATACGGAAAAAGAAGAACCCTGATGCTTGACTGCATGGACAAATACTTCCCTGCGGGCGTTAAGCACACTAATCCATACGGTGGATTGTTCGCATGGGTTGAATTAAGAGAAGACCTGGATGCAGGCAAGATAATGGAAGAATGCATAAAGGAAAACGTCGCTTACGTGCCAGGCGAGCCTTTCTTCCCAATCAGCGGAAAAAAGAACTTCTTCAGAGTTAACTACTCATGCATGCCAGAAGACAAGATCGTTGAAGGCATAAAGAGACTCGGAAAAGTATTGGCTAAATACTACTAAAATATACCTGACCCATTGATTAGTTGAGTTAATCCATCTTATATTTAAAGGACTTTGCAGTCCATATAAGATGGATTTCTTATATACTCATTTATGCTTTGTATTAAGAAAGGGGTTTATCAACATGAGACTTTCAAACAGAATCCTTAATATGCAGTTTTCCCCAATCCGAAAACTCGCTCCGTTCGCTGCAGAAGCAAGGATGAGAGGCGTCAAGGTTTATTTCCTTAACATAGGACAGCCTGATGTTAAAACTCCTTCTGCTTTCTATGATGCAATTTGCAATTACAGGCCCGAAGTTCTTGAATATGGTGATTCACAGGGGCTGCAGGCTCTGCAGGAAAGCTTCATAGAATATTACAAAAAATGGGGTACCGAGTATACAAGAAATCAGCTTTTCATAACCAATGGCGGAAGCGAGGCTCTGATCCTTGCATTCACAGTCCTCTGCGATGCTGGCGACGAGATATTGTCCCCGGAACCCTATTACACAAATTACAATAATTTCGCGCAGCAGGCTGATGCTAAAATAGTGCCTTTCCTGACAAAGGCTGAAGACGGATTTCACCTTCCCTCCAAAGAAGTCATCACTTCCAGTATAACAAATAGAACCAGAGCCATACTGATATCAAATCCGTCAAATCCCACCGGTACTGTTTACACCGCCGGCGAGCTGAGGATGCTTGCAGACATAGCCAAGGAATACGACCTGTTCCTGATATCCGATGAAGTTTACAAAGAGTTCGTCTATGACGGCCTGCAGTTCACTTCCATCCTTTCACTGAAAGATATCGAAGACAGGACAATCCTGATTGACAGCATATCAAAGAGATACAGCGCCTGCGGAGCCAGAATCGGCAGCGTTGCATCAAAGAACGCCGACTTCAACTACAACATCATGAAATTGCTTCAGGCAAGGCTCTGCGCCCCTGGAGTAGAGCAGATTGGCGCCGCGGCACTGAAGGATACTCCTGACTCGTACTTCGAAGAAACAAAGGCGGAATACCAGGCGAGAAGAGATATCATAATGGAAGGTCTTGCAAAGATTCCCGGTGTTGTGTGCTTGAAACCATCAGGAGCATTCTATGTCGTAGCAAAACTGCCTGTGGATGATGCCGAGGAGTTTGCAAAATTCATGCTGGCAGAATTCAGCCACGAGGGAAAGACTTTAATGGTTGCTCCAGCCGGCGGCTTTTACAGCACACCGGGCCTTGGAAAAGACGAAATCAGAATGGCTTACTGCATTAACCAGGAAGCATTGAAGGACGCAATGAATATACTGGCTTTAGGCATAGAAGCTTACAAAGCTAAAAAAGGATTGAAATAGCATACAAAAAAGATAAGAGGAAGCCCTCTTATCTTTTTAATTGCCATTTATATGTTTCTGATATGATACTGAAGCCAAGCTTCCTATACAGTCTAAGGGCGTCTTCATTGCCGCTTCTCACATTCAGCCTCACCTGGTCGAAGCCCCTGTCCCTCACTATCTCAAGGAAGTGGATAAGAAGCAGCCTGCCGTAGCCTTTGCCCCTGTATCCGGGTATCAAGCCGATATTTACAATAAACGGCATATCGCTGTCAATTACTATCTGTCCGTAGCCTATGCACTCGCCATCCTTGTACAGGAAAGCGGACCCTCCCTCCAGGTAATATTCCCGGGAGACATCGAAAAAAATATCATTCAGCGTAAGGGGCACCCTGCTGGAGTCATTGAAAATATCATTCTGTATGCAGCATCTCAGGCCTTCATCCTTCCCCTTCTCAAAGGTTTTGAAAACAAGCCCCTCTCCATAGCTGCGCTGTTCCCCAAGCAGTTTTTCCACCTCTTCTAGGCCAAGGCGCATTTCTATCTCGCCTTCATTTTTTACAAAGCCCAGCCTCTTCAGTATGCTGAAGTTGTATCCGTTGTCCACGCATCTATACTGGATATTTCTGCATCTTGGAATGCTGTCAAGCAGCATCCTGTAAGTGTCCAAATTGTCTTTTTCAATGGAAAACAGCGCTCTGATTCCACAGGTGTTGCTCGAGTAATATTCGTACCATACAAAACCGCCAAACTCGCTGCCGATTTTAAGCAGACGCACTTTCCTTCTCTGAAAAAGCTGTCTTGTCAAGCTGGCTTTTTCATAGTTTTCAAAAAAATCTTCATTCAAGGGATTGAATCCAGCGCTCATCATGCAAAGCCTTCTGAATTCCGTGATTCTGTTTTTGCTCAATCTCTCGCATTTGTACATGGCAACCTCTTCTGAACGCTTTTTACTATAGTATAAGACTCCCGGAATTTCAAGTCAAGTTAACCTATGGTCAATTAAAAAAAGCCATCGGCTTGATGGCTTTTAAATATTTGAAGCTTTCACGGACACTGGCTGATCAAAAATTCCCCTCTTAACTTCAGTTGCGGTCATGTTTTTCGCATTTAAGCTGTCAGTCAAATAGTTGCACGCATCCCATGGGTTGATTCTGTCTCCGCAGGTAAACACATCCACTGCAGCATATCCTAATTCCGGCCAAGTATGAATCGTTAAATGGGATTCGGAAATTATTACAACCCCACTTACACCTTGAGGACTAAATTTATGGAAAGCTACCTCTCTTACCTCTGCACCAGCTTTAAGAGCAGAATCCACCATAGTTTTTTCAATGTAATCCTTGTCGTTCAACATCTCGTGATTACATCCATATATCTCTGCCAGAATATGACGTCCCAGTTCGTTCATTCCCAGTCTTTGCCTCCCTTGCAAATTTAATAACAATTAAATTCTATCAAATACTAGCAAAAAGTCAATATTTTTAGCTATAATTCTTGAATATTATAAAAAGACTCCGTTTTATTTAATATTCCTCAAAATTGCTATGCTTTTCATCATATTTTAAGGAAAAGCTGTGCACTATTGCATAGCGCACAGCTCTCTTCAAATGATTATACTTCGTCGACTTCTCTGATGCTTAAGCCGATTTTTTTGTTTTCTTTGTCAACCTCTATGATCTTTGCCTTAACAGATTCACCTATTGTTAGGGCATCGCCTGGCTTTGCGATCCTCTTTTCGCTGATCTGTGAAATATGAACCAGTCCGTCAACGCCTGGCTCAAGTTCAACAAAGGCTCCGAAATTTGCGAATCTAACTACCGTTCCCATTACTGTGTTTCCTACCAGGTATTTCTGGTCTATGTTGTTCCAAGGATTTTCGATCAATTTCTTCATACTTAATGAAAGCTTTTTGTTCTCCTTGTCTACATCAAGGATATATACATTTATTTTGTCTCCAACTTTGAGAACATCGCCTGGCTTGTTGACTCTTCCCCAGGAAATCTCCGAAACGTGCAGCAGTCCGTCTACTCCGTCAATTTCAACAAATGCTCCGAAATCTGCAAGTCTCTTGACTTCGCCTTCAACTGTAGCCCCCTTTTCGAGTTTCTCCCAAGTTGACTCTTCAACCTTGCTCTTTTCAGCCTTCAAAAGATCCCTTCTTGATGCAACTATCCTTGTCCTGTTGTTTGCATCGCTGAATTCGATAACTTTTACTTCAAGCTCTTTTCCCTTGTACTGGTCAAGATTAGCTGTGTGGTGGAGCTCAACGTGTGATGCAGGTATGAATACTCTAACGCCTTTGTAGCTTCCTACAAGGCCTGCATTTGATGCGTCTTTGATTAAAACGTTAATTGTAGCTTCATCATCTTTTGCAGCCTTGATTTCATCAAAAGCAGCTTCTCTCTGAAGTTCAAGCTTTGAAAGAACTACAAAGCCGTCTTCATTCTTTCTTTTTATGACCTTAACGTCTATGACATCTCCGACTTTAACGAGATCTGCAAGGTTCTCGCTATCGTCCTTAGTTACTTCTTCTTTTGGAAGTATTCCCTCACCCTTGTAGCCGATGCTCAGGAAAGCGTTGTCCTCGTTAACCTTGAACACTTCTCCTTTGATCACCTGTCCTACGGCTACCTGTCTGTCGTGCATGTCCATGTATGCCTGCTGTTCGTTAAATTCCACATTTTTTTCTTCGCTCATTTTTAATACTGCCTCCTTTATTATCCAATCCGGTGTTGAAGCACCAGCTGTAACGCCAATACTTTCTATATTTTTGTTTAATATATCATCTGGAATTTCTTTCGAATTTTCCACATGAATTGTATTTTTACAGTTTTCACTGCAAATTTCAAATAATTTGGTTGTATTGGAGCTGTTTTTGCCTCCTATGACAACCATCATGTCCACATTCCTTGACAGCTCCTTCGCAGACAGCTGCCTCTCCGAAGTTGCTTTGCATATCGTGTTGTAGCCGTAAAACTCTTTGCAGCTCTTTACGATAACGCCGAAAACCTTTTCCCAGTTAGCTTGTTTCTCAGTGGTCTGTGCCACTACGCAAAGCTTTCCCGTTATACCCTCGAGCTCAGAACCGTCCTTAGTCACAATAGCGCTGTCCTCGCACCACCCGTTTATCCCTATGACCTCCGGATGCGTCCTGTCTCCTACTATTGCAATCTTGTAGCCCATATCATAATATTTCTTTACTATATGCTGGATGTTGGAAACGAAAGGACAGGTGGCATCCACAATTAATATGCCCTTCTCCTCGAGGAGATTCCTGGTCTTGAGAGGTATTCCGTGAGATCTTATGATGATTACGTCCCCCGAACCAAGGCTTCCGATGTCTTCAA
>Ga0316601_100000987_pt1 | contig 13317 bp, 14 predicted proteins | sample OWC_soil_day5_no_FD_207663 | JGI IMG/M metagenome (GOLD analysis project Ga0316601, IMG submission 207663) | Wetland soil microbial communities from Old Woman Creek delta, Ohio, United States - OWC_soil_day5_noCT | ecosystem: Environmental > Terrestrial > Soil > Wetlands | place: USA: Ohio...
GCGAGAAAGCGCCGTCGTTGAAAACGTTGCAGTTCTGATAGATCTCGACGAACGCGGAACCGTGATGGTATTCGGCCCGCCGGACCATATCCTGGAGGTGCTTCGGATCACGGTCCATAGCCCTTGCCACCATTGTCGCACCTGCACCCAGGGCAAGAGACACCGGGATGAACGGCGGGTCGATCACTCCCATAGGCGTGGATTTTGTGATCTGACCCATCTGCGAGGTAGGGGAGTACTGTCCCTTCGTCAGACCATAGATCTGGTTGTTGAACAGGAGGACTTTGATGTTCATGTTCCGGCGGAGCATGTGGATCATGTGATTTCCGCCGATACTGAGTCCGTCTCCGTCACCGGTTGCGACCCAGACATCCAGTTTCGGGTTCGTCATCTTGACGCCTGAGGCAATTGCCATGGCGCGTCCATGGATCCCGTGGAGCCCGTAGATATCCATATAGTACGGGAACCGGCTGGAGCATCCGATGCCGGAGACTGCCACGAAGTCCTCTTTCTTGTGCGGGAATTCCGGGAAGACCCGCTGCACCTGGGCGAGGATGGAGTAGTCTCCGCAACCCGGGCACCAGCGCACGTCCTGGTCCGACTGGAAATCCTTGATTGTCAGTTTCGCCGCTGTTGTCAAGGTCGTATCAGCCATTGTTCCCTCCGAGGATTTCGTCGATCCTGTTCTCGATCTCTTCTGCACGCAGAGGCAGGCCCTTGATGACATTGAAGCCCAGGGCCGGGACGAGGTACTGGGAGCGGATCAGCTTGATGAGCTGGCCGTTGTTGATTTCGGGGATCAGGACGTGTTTGTAGCGGGAGAGGACCGCGCCGAGATTCCGGGGAAACGGATGGAGATACCGGAGGTGTGCGTGGGACACCGAAAGTCCGCGTCCGCGAGCCTCCGTCACTGCGCTCTTGATTGCTCCGTATGTGCTTCCCCAACCCAGGACCAACAGATCACCCTGCGGGTCGCCTTCCACCGTTTGTTCCGGGATATCATTCGCGATGCCGTCAATCTTCCGGGCCCGCTCCCTGATCATGAAATCATGATTGTCCGGATCGTACGAAATGTCTCCGGTGATGTTGGCTTTCTCGAGTCCGCCGATGCGGTGCTCGAGGCCGGGAGTCCCCGGGATGGCCCACGGGCGTGCGTGCGTTTTTTCGTCCCGACCATACGGTTGGAACGTCTTCGGATCTTTGGCGAACGTGACCGGAATTTCCTGCAATTCGCTCACCTGGGGAATCCGCCACGGTTCCGCACCGTTTCCCAGATAGCCGTCCGTCAGGCAGATCACCGGTGTCATGAACTTCACGGCGAGCCGTGCCGCTTCGTACGCCGTGGAAAAGCAATCGGCGGGTGTCGATGCGGCAATCACGCAGATGGGGGCTTCGCCATTCCGCCCGACGACGGCCTGCAGAAGATCGGCCTGTTCGGTTTTAGTGGGGAGACCCGTGCTGGGGCCGCCGCGCTGAACGTCCACGATGACCAGGGGCAGTTCGAGTATCACTGCGAGCCCCATGGCCTCGGTCTTCAGCGCGAGCCCGGGCCCGCTCGTCGTGGTTGCGGCAAGTGCGCCTGCATACGATGCTCCGATGGCGGAACAGATTGCCGCGATTTCGTCTTCCGCCTGGAACGTCTTGACGCCGTACTCTTTATATTTAGAGAGTTCGTGCAGGATATCGCTGGCAGGAGTGATGGGATAGCTGCCGAGAAAGAGCTGGAGATTGGCCTTGCGCGCAGCAGCGACGAGACCGAGCGCAGTCGCCACATTGCCCATGATATTCCGGTACCTGCCCGGTGAAAGCTGGGCGGGCTTGACATCATAGCGTGTGGTGAACACTTCCGTGGTATCGCCGAAGTTGTACCCGGCTTTCAACACCCTGATGTTCGCTTCCACAAGGTCCGCATCTTTGGACCCGAACTTCTCTTTGATGAACCGGACCGACTGATCGATCGGACGGTTGTACATCCAGTACATCAGTCCGAGCGCAAAGAAGTTCTTGGTCTTGTCCACCATGCGGGTGGTGAGGTTCATGTCCTCCAGGACGTGGGCCGTGAGCGTATTGATTGCCACACGGTTGACCTGAAATTTGGCCAGGGAGCCGTCCTCGAGGGGATTGCTCGTGAGGTGGGCGAGTTTCAGGTTCTTGTCGTTGAATGCATCTTCATTGACAATCACCATCCCTCCCTCCCGGAGGAGTTTCAGGTTGGTCACGAGTGCCGCCGGATTCATCGCCACAAGGACGTCACACTGGTCCCCCGGCGTATGGATGTCGACGCTGCCGAACTTGATCTGAAATCCGCTCACGCCGTATTGTGTACCCGCGGGGGCCCGGATTTCGGCGGGATAGTCCGGAAGCGTGCTCAGATCAGCGCCGAGTGCAGCGACGGTATTTGTGAACTGTGTACCGGTGAGCTGCATGCCGTCACCCGAATCGCCGGCGAAGCGGATTGTGACTTCTTCGAGGGTCTTCAGCTGTTTTGCCATGGCATCTCCAGGAGGGTGGAATTCAATGAACCGGGAACAGCGGGATTGCTATTCGCTGACCACCCAGACCTTTACTTTTCCTACAACACTCGCATGAAGCTTAACGTTCACGGTATAGATGCCGAGCGCCTTAATGGGCTCCTCGAGATCGATCACCCGTTTGTCGATGGTGAAGCCCTGTTCCTTCAGCGCGTCAGCGACCATCTGTGCTGTGACGGAGCCGAAGAGCTTCTCGTCTTCGCCCACCTTCATTTTGATGGTCAGGGAGACCTTGTCCAGATTGGCGGCGAGCTTTTCGCTCTCTTTCACTTCCTTGTTGGAGCGCCGTTCTGCCTGTTTCTTCTCTTCCTCGAGGGCCCGCATGCTGCCGTCGGTTGCCGGGTAGGCGATACCGCGGGGGATAAGGTAGTTCCGGGCATAGCCGTCTTTAACGTCGGCGATGGTCCCTATCTGTCCCAGCTTATCGTGTTCCTTGCGCAAAATGACTTTCATGTGTCTGCCTCATTCAGGTTCGGGATCAACGGATTGCGTCAGAGACGAAGGGGAGCAGGGCCAGGTGCCGTGCGCGTTTAATCGCGCTGACCAGCTGGCGCTGATGCTTCGCACAGGTGCCTGTAATCCGCTTCGGGATGATTTTTCCCTGTTCGGTGACGAACCGCTGGAGCCGTTTTTCGTCTTTGTAGTCGATGTACACTTCTTTTGCATCGCAGAATCTGCATGTGCGCTTCTTGCGAGGTGTCTGATTGTCCCGGTCACGCCGGGGACGACGGGGTGTAAACACTGTAGGATCTCCTTGATAAGTTCGTCGATGCGTCAGGCGTTTTTGGGTTCTTCAGTGAAGAGCGGCTCGCGGCCGCCGGCTGTCGATGCTGCCGCGGCCGGCTTCTCTTCGACAGGTGTTGCGGCAAGGGCGGCGGCCCGCGCAGCAAGCGCCTTGCGGTCCAGCACGATCGTCAGATTCCGCAACACCATCTCGTCAAGCTGGTATGCGCGTTCCAGATGTGCCAGCACTGTCCCCGGGGCTTCGAACTCGATGTTGACGTAGAAACCGTTCGTGCGCTTGTTGATTGCGTAGGCCAGACGCTTGCGGCCCCACTTGTTCACCGCCTTGATGGTGCCGCCGTTCTTGGTGATCGTTTCCTGCACGCGGACAATGACGGCTTCGACCTGCGCGTCATCGAGCGAGGCATTGACGATGAACGTCGTCTCGTACGTTTTACTGATGGTGCTCATGGAAGTTCCTCCTTGTGGACGGATACCGAATCCCGACCCTCCGCCAGTCGCCGGGTGGCGAGACTGAGAGTAAAGGGGTTCTGATGTGAGTTACGGTGCTTTGTTAAATACGTTCATTGTTTTCTCGATGCCAGCCTGCACAACCGATTCCACCGCGTCAGCTGCCCGCCGGACCATTGCCGCGGCGGCTTCACGTTCTCCGGGTTCAAAGGGGGAGAGGACAAATGTTGCGGTTTCTTCCCCTGCGGGCATTGCCGGTGATCCAATCCCGCACCGGAGCCGCGGAAACGCATCGCTCTCCAGGTGATACACCACTGATGACAATCCGTTGTGGCCGCCGTCGCTTCCCGCCCTGCGCAACCGCAGCGTTCCCAGCGGCAGCGCAAAATCATCAGCAATCACAAGGCACTGGTCGAGTCCGACAGTGAACACGTCCATGGCCTGCCTGACGGCGACGCCGCTGTTGTTCATGTACGTTGTCGGTGCCAGCAGCACAATCTCCCGCTCGTCGCGGCGGACGGTCCCGCTGTAGTACTCACCTCTGCCCTCGCGGAGCACGCAACGCCACCGGGTGCAGAGTTCTTCCAAAACCATAAAACCGACATTGTGCCGGGTCTCCCGGTACTCGGGACCGGGATTGCCAAGACCCACCACCAGCAGACACTCCACGGGATCCCCGTGCCGGGTTTACTTCTCGGCCTTCGTCTCGCCCTTGGCTGGGGCAGCGCCCTTTGCCGGCGCGGCACCTTTCGCAGGAGCGGCTCCCTTTGCGGGTGCAGCTCCCTCTTCCTCGCCCTCTTCTTTCTTGCCCTTGCCGACCACTTCGGGTTCGGCTGCCGCGGCCTCTTCAACCGGCGCTGCTTCCTCTTCCTTCACGAGCACCGGAGGCATGACGCCGACGATTGCGCTGCCCAGCGATTCCACGATCGTCACGTTCGGCAGCTGCAGGGAGCTCACATGCAGGAAGTCATTGATGCCAAGGTCCGCCACATTGATCTCGATCTTCTCCGGAATATCTTTCGGGAGGCAGGAGATCTTGAGCTTGTGGATGAAATGCTGCAGCATGCCGCCATCGCGGACACCCTTCGGAATGCCGCCCGTCAGCACGATCGGGATCTCTATCGACAGCTTCTCGTTCTCTTTCAATCCCTGGAGATCGAAATGCACGGGCTGGTCGCTGACCGGATCGTATTGCACATCCTTCAGGATGGCCTTTCGTGACGTACCGTCCGCCAGTTGCAGATCTATAACGTGCGCCTCCGAGGTGAACACCAGCTGATGCAGCGCCGGTACCGGCACCTGGATATTGATATTCTCTTCACCGCGGGAGTAATACACGCCGGGAACCATTCCGTTCCAGCGGGTGTACTTCGCATGTTTCTTCGTCGACTGACGGATTTCGGCTTTTACCACGACTTCAGACATTGTGTGCTTCTCCTCGTTCCATCACTGCGTTGGATTAACTCTTGTCAACATCAAAAAGGGAACTGATCGATTCATGGTTGAACGACCGCTGGATCGCCTCTGCGAATATGTAGGCGACGGATTCCACATCGATCTTCGATGATTCCGCCCGCAAAGGGAGCGTATCGGTGACAAGGAGACGCTCCAGACGGGAGGTGCCGATGCGCTCGATCGCGGCTCCGGACAGAACCGGATGCGTGCAGGCCGCATATACCGAGGCCGCACCGCTGCGGTGCAATGCCTCCACCGCGTTGCACAACGTTCCCGCCGTGTCCACCAGATCGTCGACGATCAAAATGTTCTTTCCCTGGACGTCGCCGATGATGTTCATTACCTCAGCGACATTTTGCCGCGGTCTCCTCTTGTCTATGACAACGAGGTCGGCTTCAAGCCGTTTTGCATACGCCCGTGCCATCTTGATTCCGCCCACATCGGGAGAGGCGACAGCCAGGTTTCTGATGCCCTTGCGCTTGAAGTGTTTGACCAGCACTGCCGAGCTGTACAGGTGATCCACCGGAATGTCAAAGAATCCCTGGACCTGTGGTGCGTGGAGATCCATCGTGATGATCCGGTCCGCACCCGCTGTGGTCAGCAGGTTTGCGACCAGCTTCGCCGTGATGGACACCCGCGGCTGATCCTTCCGGTCCTGCCGCGCATAGCCGAAGTAGGGAATCACCGCTGTCACCTTGCGCGCGGATGCCCGTTTGGCTGCATCGATCATGATCAGCAGCTCCATCAGGTTTTCCGCCGGGGGGTTGGTAGACTGGACTATGAAGACGTCGCAGCCGCGGATGTTCTCACCGTACTTGACCCATAACTCGCCATCGCTAAACGTCTTTATCTCACAGTCACCTAACGGCTTGCCGACGGTTTCTGCGATTTTCTGCGCGAGAGGGCGGTTTGAACGCCCACCGAAAATCTTCAGACTAGGCATGATGGGAGAGGCCACACTTGTTTTAGCTTACAAAGATAATGAAATCATGGACTTCATGCAAGGCGTTTCTGGCGGATTTTCCCCGGAATTGACTTTCTTGCCCATTCTGGCTATCTTAATGCGATTCCTCAATCCCATCACGGAGCGACCAATGAATTCGCGCGTCAAGACACTCTCCCCGCCCTGGAGTATCGCCGCACAATCATCGTTTGCGCAAACGCTGTGGATTGGCGTGTTTGCCGCGGCCACAGCCCTGGCCGCCCGGGTGGAAATTCCCGTGCAGCCCGTTCCGTTCACCCTGCAGACTATGGTGGTTCTGCTGGCCGGTGCATTCCTGGGAGCCCGGAACGGAGCGCTGAGCCAGGTCCTGTACATCGGCGCCGGAGCCATCGGCCTGCCAGTGTTTGCCGGTGGCGCAATCGGGTTTGCCAGACTCCTCGGTCCGACCGGCGGCTACCTCCTTGCGTTTCCTCTCGCGGCTGCACTGGTCGGATACCTCATCTCCCAGCGGCGCTCCCTTGTGTGGACCGCCGTCTCCATGATGGCCGGCCTCATCGTCATCTTCGCCGCGGGAACCGCCCAGCTCTTCATTGTCTACGTCCATGATCTCTCTGCGGCGCTGACATCCGGATTCCTCCTCTTTACGGTATGGGATCTGGCGAAGCTGGGAGCAGCGAGCATGGCGTACCACGAGGTCGCAAAGAGATGGCCGCGGGTGGGGTAAGACAATTCTGAATCGAACTCCGGAGTCGTGTGCGGCCGATTTTAGGCGGTCACACATCAACACACATGGGGGCTGTCCCAAAAGTCCTGAGCCGGGCGCTGAACCCGGCTCAGCTATTTTTCAAAGGCAAGGTACGTCGACCAGTAGTGGAAAAGCTTCGCCGTTGCCTTGACGTCACGCAGGCAGTACTCCGCGATATCCCTGTACCGCTTCTCCTCGTATAACCGTCCGACGTCCGCACCGGTGATCCCTTCCTCTTTCGGACTTTCAATGCCGAACGTCCTGCAATAGAAATCCAGATTGAACCGCCTGGTGGCGCCGTAGAACGAAAACTGCTCGAGCAGGTCGCAATGGTCCTGTGTGGCATACCGGTAGCCCATCAGGTTCTTTGACGGTCTGACGCCCAGTATCGCCGATCGCACCATGACGAACGGACAGTCGAATCCGCGTCCGTTGAACGTGATGACCTGCCTGAATGACGACACGGCCTTCCAGAATCCTTCGAGGATCTCTTTTTCCGTGCATGGGACGAGCATCACCTGGCCGTTGTCGAGGAGTGATTGACTGTCGTCCGGACCCAGGTAGAAAACTTTTCCCTGCTGCGTTTCGGGATTGAGCATGGCGATGGCCGCCACCCTTGCAGTGAGGGGAGAGAGACTGAGTTTCTGGATCGCCTCAATCCGTTCTTCTTCCGTCTTTGCCAGTTTGGTGAGATAGATCTGCGAGGCTTCGTCGAACGACTCGAAGGGGAACGCGAGCGTTTCGATATCAAAGACGACTCTAGAGTTCATGCGGGTCCTCTGCGGTGGAGAGGTCGAGTGATTTCAGAACGCGGTTGATGACAGTCCATGCATATCCCCGGCGCGCCAGCATCGCTGTGACGCGCTGGCGGCGTTTCCGCTGATCGTCGGGTGACGTCCCGCTCCGGGATTTTGCGAGGGTGCGGCGGGCGAGTGTCAGCGCCATCTGCTCCTCATTTACGCCGGGCAGGATTTCGCGCAGGACTTCGTCGATGAGGGGCCGGGCGACGCCGAGCAGGAGGAGTTTCTGGCGGAGCTGGATTTCGCCCTGGGGGCGGAGGGTGAGTGCGTTGCGGACATACATTCGGGCGAACTCCGCATCATTCACGAGCCCTGCTTCCGTGAGTCCGGCAATGACCCGATTGATCGTGTCGTCGTCAAACTCGTTTTCTTTCAAACGGTCGCGGAGTTCGCGCTCGGAGCGGGGACGGCGGGCAAGCAAGCGGAGGGCTGAGGAACGCGCCTGATGGAGCGTTTCGTCAGCGGTGAGCGCTGTGATACGGGAAGGAGATATCTCATCGCCCACCCGCAGGGCGGCGCGGAGAAGCGTTTCCTTGCTCAGACCGAGAACATACTCGCCGTCAGCAAAGATACTGACCCGGTCGCGCCGCTTTTTCTGGGTTTCGATCCGTGTGATGCGCACCGGCGTTCAGTGTGCACTCACTTCTTCTTTGGTGGTTCGACTCGTGCGGCTTGCTTCGGCTCAGGTGCACCCTCTGCCTTTCCGGCAGCCTTCGCATCAGGTGCGCCGGATTTTGCCTTGGCGCTGGGCATCGGAAGCCCGAGTTTCTCGCGCGTTTCCCGCTCGATGGTATGGGCGAGTTTATCGTTCTCCTGAAGGTATTTCTTCACCGCATCCCGGCCCTGTCCGATTCGATCGTCTTTGTACGAGAACCAGGAACCGGACTTCGCGATGATGTTGAGCTCCACTGCGGTGTCCACGAGATCCCCGAGACGCGAGATGCCCTCATTATAGAGGATGTCGAACTGTGCCTCGCGGAAGGGGGGCGCGACCTTATTCTTGACGACCTTGACGCGCGTGCGGTTGCCGATGATACTCGTGCCGTCTTTGATCGCTTCGATGCGGCGGACATCCATCCGGACGGAGGCATAGAACTTGAGCGCGTTGCCGCCGGTGGTGGTTTCGGGGTTCCCGAACATCACGCCAATCTTCATCCGGAGCTGGTTGGTGAAGATGACGGAGGTCTTGGATTTGCTGATGGCGGACGTCAGTTTGCGGAGAGCCTGTGACATGAGGCGTGCCTGCACGCCCATGCTCGGATCTCCCATCTCCCCTTCGATTTCGGCACGGGGAGTCAGCGCGGCGACGGAGTCGATCACGATGACGTCAAGCGCACCGCTGCGAACAAGGGTTTCGACGATTTCCAGCGCCTGCTCTCCGAACTCGGGCTGGGAGAGAAGGAGATTGTTTGTGTCCACACCCAACTTTTTCGCATACCCCATGTCCATCGCGTGCTCGGCATCGACAAATGCGCATATGCCGCCGGTACGCTGGGCTTCGGCGATGATGTGGAGGCAGAGAGTGGTTTTACCGGAGGATTCCGGGCCGAAAACTTCGATCACGCGGCCTCTTGGAATGCCGCCGATTCCCAGTGCGGCGTCGAGTGATATGGAGCCGCTGGAGATAACCTCCACCTGTTGAATGGGGCCCTCGCCAAGCCGCATCACGGCTCCCTTGCCGTGCTGCTTCTCGATCTGATCGATTGCGATCTTCAGTGCCTGCGCTTTTGCGTCTTTCTCGTCAGCCATGGACTCTCTCCGGTGTGTGCGGTGAACACGTCTTCACATGATGCTTCTTCATACCACATTCTGATTACACGCTTCTGCTGCTGCTTCCGAACCCGAATCAACTGCTGCTGCTGAACCCGTGTCAATGAGCCCTGCTAATCTACGGTCCTCCGGTCTGCCGTTCGTCTCATTTCGTGATACTAAACTCTCGAACCCCAATGCTCAATCCGGCGCCGTCAAGCCCGAACCTGTGTCGCGGCTCCCCGCCTTCCCCAATGCCACTCTCTGAACCACGGAATAGACGGAGCCGCTCGGTCGGAGCTCACTCTTGACGAGCATGATTTCGTGAATCGCAACCGGCGGGCAGACAAAGGTAATGGTTTCCAGCGTGGCAAGCAACTCCCTGAGTCCGCGCTGCCCCTTCACGCGGCCGAGCGTGACGTGCGGATGGAACGCGCGCTTCTCCTTTTCCACTCCGTGCAGCACCATGGCTGCGTCGATCGATCGCGCGAGCGCCTCGAGTCTCCCATCGGTCTCCCGAATCCCGGCCCAGATCACGCGCGGGTCGCGCCGGTTCGGGAAACAGCCCAGCCCTTCATACGTCAGCGTGAGCGGGCTTCCCGCCTTGCCGACTTCCTCCAGCGTGCGGAGGACGCCGGGGACACCCTCGTTTCTGATTTCCCCCAGGAACTTCAGCGTGCAATGCAGCTTCTCGTCACGGTCCCAGCTGACGTTCGTGCGGACCGCCCGCAACCGGTCGCGCGCTTCAATGAGAGCCGGGCGCACTGACGCCGGCGTGTCGACGGCAATAAAGAGACGCGGCAATGGAATCTCTCTGGAAGTGTGAGATCGGCGGATTGACTCACCGTACACAATGAACTTAACGGGCCGTACAGCGCGCGCTCTGACTTCGAACAATATCCACAGAGCGTTCAAGATTCATATGGATCATGGTGCCGCAGCACGAGCAATCGCACGAGTCACCGCACGAGCAGCATGCGTCTCACAGACCGCAGACTCCCCGCACGCAGCACACAGAAATATGTCCCGCCCGGAAGATGGCTGGCGTCGAAGACGACGCTGTTCCTTCCCGGCCCCCGCGCATCGTACACGAGCAATGCTACCTCCTGTCCGAGGAGACTGTAGACTGCAAGCGAAACAGGCAGTCGCCGGGGGAGTGTGTACTCGATCGTCGTGCTCGGGTTGAACGGATTCGGATAGTTCTGGCGGAGGACGAATGCGGCGGGTTCGGAGCCCTGCACAGTCGAGGGTACGTCGACCTGCACGGGATCCGAGAACGCCACGCTGCCGTTGAGATCCACCTGGCGCAGGCGGTAGAACCATGTGCCGGGAGAGATGCTCTCGTCAGTGTACACGTACGAATGAGGGTCGGTCGTCGTTCCGTGCCCGGCTACGAAAGCCCCCGGGAGCGTCATGAAGGAATCGCCCCGCCTGGAGCTCCGTTCAACATAGAATCCGTAGTTGTTCGCTTCGGCGAGGGTCGTCCACGTGAGCTGAACGCCTTCAGGAATCCTGACTGCATTCAACGTGGCCAGCTGGATCGGGAGCGGAGCATTCGACCAGAGCGTGTCTATTCGCAAGCCGTCGATTCGGCCCGGAGGCGTGAGCGCTGCGTCCTGCCTGATCGCGAACCGGGCAAGATGAGACGGATCCCCGGTGCCCGCGCTTGTTTGCGTTACACTGGCGCCCGGCTGCGTTCCGCCGAGATCGGGATCGACCCAGAGCAAAGCCACGTCATTCGAGTCACCTGACACACTTCTATACCCGAGCACGAGAAGATAGGTCTGACCGGGATTGAGATCTGTTCCGTACCAGGCCGCGGCCGGATTCTGCGTCTTTGCGCGGACGCCGAGCTGGAACTTTGCGGCATCAGTCCCTTTCCTGATGCTGATTCGGCCCACGTAGGCCAACGTGCTCGTGCCTGGCAGAAGCGCTGCAAAATACCCGCCTGTTGTGCTCGTGTTTGCCGCGAGCCCTGATGTGCTGTCGACTCTCAGGAGCATCGACGCATATGTTGTTCTGCCAAGACCGACGGAATCGAAGGATACGTAGGCATCTTCGGCAGAAGTGGACGTCAGGCGCACCTGGAGCATCCGTCCTACTCCCGAGCTTGCGTAACCGGTATAGGAGAGATTGCCATCGACGACCATGAGAGCATTTCCGGTGCCGCTGAAAGAGATCCAGGTTCCGCCGCTCACGTTTGCGCCGGCGTTGAGGTCCGTCAGCTGGCCGGCCGCGTAGTTGAACTGTTCGTTCACGAGCTGTCCTTGTGCATCAATAGCCGAAATCAATGCTGCGACAATGACAGGTAGGAGAGTGTGAAGCCAAGAGTTGTTCATGGTGTTCCTCGCCATAACCAGGGAGCAGAGCTGCATCTCTGTGGAAGTGGCGGCGGGGAACGCCCTCCTCAACTATGCTGAGGCTCCTCCCGGGATGAATGAATGATGTGCCGGAGGCCGGCTTCGGGCTGTCATATGCGGGTTGCTTTCTCCACGAGATAGAGTATAGACTGGTAATGAATGCCGCTGTGCAAAGACAAACCGATTTCACAGGTGCGGCTGGTTGAATACCCCCCTTCACATCCGGCCGGGATTGCCCTTTTCAATGGTGCGAGGGCAGCGGCATTCAGCTCGGGCACGGTGAACCCGCGGTCTCCTGCCCACGCGCAGCACTCGACGTCGGGCGGCACGATCACCCGTTCGGCACATCGTTCGGCGACTGACTTCAGGCCGGCGGCCAGTCCCATTTTCTCTGCGCTGCACGTTGTGTGGATTGCCACGGTGATCGGGAGCCTTCGAAACGTCAGGCGGGGAGCCGCATAGTCAAGCACGAATTGCACCGGTTCCATGAGGCGGAGGCCCGATGTAAATGTCTCTTTCATCCTGTAGAGACAAGGGCTCATGTCCACCAGCACTGGAAGGGCTCCATTTCGTGAGGCCCTCAGCAGCGCTTCCTCAAGCTCCTTCGCCTTGGCGTCGCCCTGCTTCTTGAACCCCTTGCTTGCGAACGCCATACCGCAACAGAGCACATCGCGGTGGTCCGGGAGGACAACGGTGAACCCCGCTCTGTGAAGCAGTTCAATGACGAGTGTTGTCAGCGATCGCTGATCGGCGTCATCGCGGGCCGGGCCCATCGCGCGATTGATGCAACTGGGGAAGTACACCACCGCCGGAGGTGTTTCAGTGACCGGGGCAACCCTCTGGACGCTGCCGCCGACAGTGTGCGGATCCAAGCGCTCCCCTCTGTCCGCAAGCTGCGAAGATGCGTTGCGCATCTGTTTCTCACCATCGTGCCAACGGCCATTCCCGCGAACCCGGGCCGCTCCGCGCGGCATGGAAGGATTCCAGAGCGGGATCAAACCTCCCGATACGGACCGGAGTCCTCGCGCAATGCCGGACATGATTGGCGTGCCGAGGATGAGATGAACCCCGTGCACAAGATTGAGGCCGAAGCGCATGGCTCCGGTGACTGCTCCCATGTGCTCGGAGAGGAATGTCGCGATGGAGTTGGCAGTCGGTCCGTGGCCGATCCTGCGCAGGTCCTTGACCAGTTTGCCGGTATCGATTCCGACCGGACAGCTTGTTGCGCAGAGGCCGTCTGTGGCACAGGTGGCGTCTCCCTGATAGGCAAATGCCTCTTGCAGCCGGGCGAGGCGGGCGGGGTCTTCACGTGTTGCGCGCAGACGAGCGATCTCCCTGACGCCGACGATCCTCTGCCGCGGTGTGAGTGTGAGCGTGGCGGAAGGGCAGTGAACCTCGCAGAAGCCGCACTCAATGCATTTGTCGATGATCTCATGTGCGGCCGGCATCGGTTTCAGATTTTTGATGTGCACCCGGGGATCAGAATTCAGAATGACTCCGGGGTTCAACAGATCGTCAGGGTCAAAGATTGCCTTGATTT
>Ga0316601_100000990_pt1 | contig 13291 bp, 12 predicted proteins | sample OWC_soil_day5_no_FD_207663 | JGI IMG/M metagenome (GOLD analysis project Ga0316601, IMG submission 207663) | Wetland soil microbial communities from Old Woman Creek delta, Ohio, United States - OWC_soil_day5_noCT | ecosystem: Environmental > Terrestrial > Soil > Wetlands | place: USA: Ohio...
AGTGGCCCTGCTCGAGCAGGCGGCGCGCGGCCTCGACGATCCGCGCCTGGGTGTCACGCGAGCGGTCCTGGCGCGGCGGCTTGATCCAGCGCAGCTCGACGTTTGCCTTGGCCATCCGCCGAGAATACTGCGCCGCGATCGGCGATGATGTCCACGTGCGGGGGAGCTGGTGACCACGGACACGATCGTCATCGGCGCTGGTGTATCCGGACTGATCGCGGCGCGCGATCTGGTGCGCGCCGGCCGTACCGTCGTCGTGCTCGAGGCGCGCGATCGCGTCGGTGGGCGGACGTTGTCCGACGATCTCGAGGGCCAGCGGATCGATCTCGGCGGACAGTGGATCGGCGCGCAGCACCACCGCCTGACCCGGCTCGCCGAGGAGCTGAAGATCCCCACGTTCCCGCAGTACGCGACCGGCAAGAAGGTCCTCGACCGCGGCGACGGCAAGCTCCGCACGTTCTCCGGCTTCCTGCCCAAGATCGGCCTGTTCGGCCTGATCGATCTCGGCCTCAAGCTGCGCGCGCTCGAGAAGCTCGCCAAGCAGGTCCCACTCGAGCAGCCGATGACGATGCCGGGCGCGGCCGAGCTGGACGCGCAGTCGTTCGCGCAGTGGCTCGAGACCAACGTCAGGAACGCGCGAGCGCGCGACATGCTCGCCCTCGCCGCGCAGATGATCTTCGCGGCCGAGCCGCGCGACATCTCGCTGCTCTACTTCCTGCTTTACGCGAACTCCGGGGGCGGCGTGCAGACGCTCGCCGAGATCGAGGGCGGTGCGCAGGAGCGACGGCTCACCACGGGCATGCAGGAGATCTCGATCCGGCTCGCGGCCGACCTCGGCGACCGGATCCGCCTCGAGCACGCGGCCCGCGCGATCGAGCAGCGCAGCGATGGCGTCACCGTCCACACCACGCGCGGCAGCTTCACCGCCCAGCGCGCGATCCTCGCCCTGCCACCCGCGCTGCTCGCGAAGATCGAGATCGCCGACCTCGGCTTCGCTCGGATCGCGATCCACGAGCGCATGCAGCCTGGCTCGGTGATCAAGTGCATCGCCTCGTATGCCCGGCCGTTCTGGCGCGAGGCCGGCTACTCGGGCGAGGCGTTCTCGACGCACGGCCTGGTCCGCGCGACGTTCGACGACTGCTCGGCGGCCGGGGATCACGCGGCGCTGGTCGCGTTCGTCGTCGGCGATCGCGCACGCGAGCTCAGCAAGGTCCCGCCCGAGGATCGCCGCCGCCTCCTGCTCGCCGATCTCGGCCGCCTGCACGGCGCCAAGGCGCACCACCCGACCGCGCTCGTCGACAAGGACTGGGTCGCCGACGAGTGGGCGACCGGCTGCTACGTCGGCGTGATGCCGCCGCGCCTGCTGACCGAGGCCGCCGCCGGGCTGCGCGCGCCGCACGGCCTGCTCCACTTCGCCGGCACCGAGACCGCGGTCCACCACCTCGGCTACATCGAAGGCGCGATCGAGGCCGGCGAGCGCGCCGCCCTCGAGGTCGGCGCGCAGCTCCACTGAGCGGCTGCGCTCGACACCGGGCGGCCCACACCGCGGCACACCGGTGGTCGCATCCTCCACGCGACTGCTGCTAGCGTCCGGACATGATGAAGACCTTCCTCGGCCTGATCGTCATCGTGGGCATGCTCTCGGGCTGCATCGTCCGCACGCACCCCAGCGGCCACCGCAACGAGCCGCGGCGCGCGAGCTGTCCGCCGAGCCAGCACTGGAATGGCTACCAGTGCGTGCACAACGGGCGCGGTCGCGACCATCGGCGCTAGCGCTGGTCGCTCGCGGACACCCGCGCTAGGTTCGCGGCATGAAGCTGTTCGGAGCCATCGCGCTGTACGTCGCCGCCGAGGACATCCTCCGTGCCCCGCGCTTCTTCGAGAAGATCAAGCGCGCGTTCGGCGGCAAACCGGATCTCCGCACCGGGCGCGTGCGCGCGGCCCTCGAGGCGACCGCCGTCGTCGAGGCCACGCGCGATGCGCTGCGCAAGATCGGCGTGACCAACGCGGTCTCGCTCGTGATCGACGACACCGTGCTGTTCCACGATCGCGAGGGTCACGCCGATGACCTCGGCGACCTGTTCCTCGCGTTCCACGACAACGAGTCGGTGTTCGGCCAGGGCTTCCGCGAGCTGCGCCTCGCCGTCGAGCACAAGGAGGCCGGCCTCCACCTCGTGCTCGAGATCCAGGCGCGCCCCGAGCACCCGAAGGACGCCGCCGCCGCGCGGATGCTGGTCTCCGGTCGCATCGAGGCGCTGACGCCGCGCCCGAGCGAAGACGCCGAGGCGTACCGCAAGCGCGCCGAGCCGGTCGCCACCGATCCCAAGGCGCTCGAGCTCTATCGCCTCCAGTTCTCCGCGCTCGTCGATCGCGTGCGCGATGCGCTCGCCGGTGCGATGCCGACGGCGCGCGTCGAGGTCGAGGTCGCCGAGCCGCGCATCGTGCGCCCCGCCGCGACGCCCGGCGACAAGGTCGAGCAGTCGCCGACCGCCCGCAACTACGATCCGTACGACCACTACTACTACTCGCCGAGCTGGATGATGGCCGACGTCTTCCTGTGGTCGGCGATGTTCTCGATGATGTCGCCGCCGCACTACGCCGTGGTCGACAGCGGCAACCACTACCAGGGGCACACCGACGACCCGGGCATCCAGGACGGCCCGACCGACGCGGCGCCCGCCGACGCCGACACCGGGTCGTGGTGGGACGGCGACGCGTCGACCGGGGGCGGCGCGGACGGGGCCGATGCCGGCGGTACCAGCGACGTCGGCGGCGAGGCCGGCGGCGATGCCGGCGGCAGCTGGTGGGACGACGCCGGCGGCGGCGGTGATGGCGGCGGTTTCGATGGCGGCGACTTCGGCGGCTTCGACTGATCGGGGCCTCGATCGCGAGGTATCGTTATCGAGATGGGGGACGCCAAGGGAACGCCGCAGATGACCGAGCTGCTCGACGCGCTCGCCTCGACCGAGGTCGCGGTCGTGCAGGCCGCACTCGACCAGCTGGCGAACCTGACCCTCGCGGCATCGATCGCCGGCAGCAACGCGATCACCACGCTGCTCGGCCTGCCGACGCCGTCGCAGTCCGGCGAGGACGAGGACGAGGGGGACGACGACGAGGACGACGAAGACGTGGACGACGACGACGACGACGAGGAGGGCGACGACGCCGGCGACGACGAGGACGACGACGAGGCCGACGAGGGCGACGACGACGGCGGCGCGACGATCCAGGCCGACGCCTCGCACGACGCCCTGCCCCCGATCGATCACGCGCTTGATCTGCACCTCGCGCAGCTCGCGCCCGCGACCCTCGCGCAGCTGTTCCGCGCGCTGTTCCAGTCGTGCCGCGACAACTTCCCCGCTGCCGCGCGGATCGCCGCCGAGATCGCCCGCCGCGGCGACGATGCCGCCCAGCTCGCGCTCGTCGACGCGTTCATCACGGCGAACGAGCACCACGCCCCGGGCCACCGCAGCGAGGACGCGGTCCACGACGTCGTGATCGACGAGGTGTTCCCGACCCTGCGCGCTCCCGCCCTCACCTGGTTGCTCGCGTGGTGCACCACCAGCCACCTCGACGACGCATCCGGCGATCGGATGTTCGCGCTGTTCGCCCCGGCCCTCGCCGGCGCGAACGAGGCCGAGCGCGCCACCCTGGTGAGGCGGCTCGAGGGGTTCCTGCGCGAGATCCTCGAAGTCCAGCCCGAGCGCGCCGACGCGCTGCGGGCGAGCCTCGACTCGTTGACGGGCCCGGCGCACGCCGCCGTGGCCGCGCTCCCCCCGACGATCACCCAGATCCTCGACTCCCGCCGATAGATCGCCGAAACCAACCGGCGGACCGTGGTGTCCTCTGGGCATGACGCGTGCGCTGGTCGTGGCCGGGCTCCTCCTCCTCTCCCACGTCGCCCTCGCCGACACCCTCGTCGCGACGCGCGCGCAGCCGATGTTCGAGGCAGCGCACACCGTCGACATCAAGATCGCCGACGGCGTCGCGACCTACACGGTCCGCCGGATGTTCTCCAACCCCGGCAAGGTCGCCGATCAGGTCGAGCTCGAGCTCGGGCTGCCGTACGGCGCCGCCGCGACGGGCCTGCGGATCAAGGCCGGCGATCGCTGGTACGACGGCGTGCTCATGGAGCGCGAGGCCGCGGCCCGCCTCTACAAGGAGATGACCGGGTTTGGTCAGCACGCGCCCAAGGACCCCGCGCTCCTCGCGTGGATGTGGGCCGACAAGCTCTCGCTCCAGATGTTCCCGGTGATGCCGGGCACGGTCTCGACCGTCGAGTACACGCTGACCGCGCCGACCCGCTACGAGGGCGGCCGCTACTACGTGTCGTACCCGCGCACGTCCGCGCAGTCTCCGGCGTCCGAGGAGGGCGGCCTGCGCGAGCTCCCGCTCGCGATGCCGGTCGTCACCGTCCACCCCGCGTGGGGCGACGGCCGCACCGCGATCCTGATCGACGGCAAGCGGGTCGCGCGCGACACGCCGATCGTGCTGTTGCCTCCCGTGCGCCAGCCGTGGGAGGACCTCGTCGAGGCCAGCGCGAGCGCGAGCTACGTCTCGAGCACGATCGACATCGCGCCCGAGGTCCGCACGCAGCAGACCTACGCCACCGCGACCGTCACGCTCGAGCTGCCGCACACGTACAAGAGCGACCTCCGCGTCGACCTGCTGACGCCGAGCGGCGAGCGGATCGCCGTCCACGAGGGCTCGGGCGGTGGCACCAACGATCTGCGCGGCGCGTTCCCGGTCAAGCTGCCGGCCAAGACGCAGGCCGCCGGCACGTGGCGCCTCGTCGTCTCCGATCACGCCGCGCTCGACACCGGGACCCTCGACCGCTGGTCGATCTCGTTCGGCGCCGGCAAGGACACGACGACCAAGCAGTCGACCGACACGCCGCTGTTCGTCCCCGACGCGCCGGAGAGCGCGAGCGAGGGCGGCGTCGCGACGATCTCGATCGAACCGCCGAGGATCACGACGTGGCTCACCCGGCTCGGCAAGGTCACCGCCTCGGACAAGCACGTGTTCGGCCGCCTCGAGATCGACGTCGCGCCGCAGCTGGTCCCGACACCGAAGCAGGCGCAGGTCGTATTCGTCCTCGACACGTCGTACTCCGTCGGCGAGGACGGCGTGTCGGCGCAGCTCGACCTGATGCGCGCGTACCTGACGCATCTCCCCGACGCAGAGATCGAGGTCGTGACCTACCGGCGCACGCCGCTCCGCGCGTTCGGTCGGTTCGTCCCCGCGGCCGACTTCGGCGACGCGCTCGCCGTCGCCCGCGCGCGCGGCGCGTTCGCCCTCGGCAACGGCAGCGCCCTCGACGAAGGCGCGCGCCTCGCGGCCTCCGCCCTCGCCGATCGCCGCGGCCCGCGCCGGATCGTGCTCGCGACCGACGAGCTGTGGCGCACGACGCTGACACCGGTCCTCGCGCAGGCCGCCTTCGCCAAGCTGTCGGCCGAGACGGTCGTCCACGTCATCGTCCCGCAGCTCGACAACGACGATCGCCCGGCGCTCGAGCGCAAGGACGACGCCCCGTTCGCGCCGCTCGCGACACGCCACCACGGCATCTACGTCCACGTGCAGGGCTTCCCCGCCAAGACGATCAAGTCGCTCGTGCCGACCGCGCTCGAGCTCGTGCGCCCGACGCGCATCGAGTTCCTCGCGGCGCCCGGCTTCGAGCTCGAGAGCAACGTCCTCCACGAGGGCTCCGGCGTGCGCCTGATGTTCGACAAGACCTCCGCGCCCACGAAGATCACGCTGACCGGCAAGCTGTGGAGCGATCCGGTGCGCCGCGACGTCAGCGTCACGACTCCGTTCTCGATCCAGACCGCCGCGTTCGTGTTCGGCGCCGATGCCCACCAGGGCCTGACCGAGGCCGAGATGATGAAGGTCGCGATGTTCGGGCGCGCGGTGTCGCCGGTGACGTCCTACGTCGCCGCCGAGCCGGGCGTGCGGCCGTCGACGATCGGCCTCGAGCTCGGCGGCTTCGGCACGATCGGGCACGGCTCGGGCGGCGGCTCGGGCTACGGCCTGGGCGGCACCCGCCAGAAGATCAACTTCAGCCGCCTCGTCGAGACTGCGTCGTGCGTCGCGTCGGTGCGGCCGACGGCGGCGTGGGAGGTGAGGCTCGACGTCGAGACCACCCGGGACGAGGTCGTCGACGTCTCGATCGGCCAACCGAGCCCGATGGCGACCTGCCTGGCGGAGATCATCTGGGCGCTGCGCCTCGACAAGCAGCTGTTCTACCTCGAGCGCGAAGACTTCGGCGTCGTGCTCAGCGGCCCTGCGGCGTCGTGACTGCGCGTGCGCCGCGCGATCGCGAGCGCGCCGATCACCATCCCCATCGACACCAGCGAGCCCACGCCGGGCCGCACGACGCAGCCGCCGTCGATCGCGCTCGACGAGCAGTTGCCGCACGCCGTGTCGACCGTCGGATCGGCCTCGGCCGCGCCGGCGAGGGAGAGAGAGAGGAGCACCGCGAGGACCAGCCGCATGCCCTTCCCGGGTGCAACCAGGTGGCCAGCCCCTAACTCAGCGGCACCACACCCGCCGTGCACTGCGACCCGGACATCCATGCCCTGGTTTTGCGGCCCCGACCCACGCCTCGGGTAGCGGTCGGTGAGCAGCCCGATCAGGGGCATCCGGGCGTCCGACGTACTAAGCTGATCGGGATGGAACGCGGGTTCATCGGGCTCAACGTCGCGGTCCTCGCGATCGGGGATGCGCTGACGATCGCGGACGAGCCGCCCGCCCAGATCGTGGTCGACCGCTTCACGCTGGCCGGTCACAAGGTGGTCGCGCAGGCCGTGGCCGGGGACTTCGTCCAGGTCGTCCGCGCCAAGCTGCTCGAGTGGATCGCCGATCCGGCGATCGACGTCATCGTCGCCACCGCCGGCACCAGGACCGAGCACGCCGCCTCCGCCCTCGCCCCGCTGGTCACCAAGCCGCTCGTCGGCTTCTCCGATCTGTTCCGCTACATGACCTTCGAGGAGATCGGGACGGCGGCGATGCTCGTCGACGCCGATGCCGCGCAGTGCAAGTCGACCTTCGTGTTCCTGCTGCCCGCGTCGATCGGCGCCGTGCGCACCGCCCTCGATCGCCTGATCATCCCGCAGCTCGACTACCGCACCAAGCCCGCGAACCTCGTGATGCGGATGCCGCGCGTCGCGCATGTCGAGGGCCCCGACAAGGCTCCCGAGCCCGAGCCGTGGATCCAGCCCAAGAAGCCGACGATGCAGATCGCCGCGGTCCCCGCGCCGCCGAGGCCGCCCGCCCGCGCCAAGACGATGCCGCCGCCGCTCCCCGGGCCCTCGATCGCGAAGAAGCTCGACGCGGTCCCCGAGTTCGTGATCAAGGAGATCACGAACGTCGGCCCCGCACCCGCCCCCGCCGCGAGCCGCCCGAAGATCTCGACGATCTCCGCGCCGCTTCCGATGAAGCTGCCGGCCGCACCGGCGCCGATGGTCGAGGAGCTCGAGGCCACGCCGCCGCGCACGCGCGAGTTCGAGGTCGTCGAGAAGACCGGCCCGATCCCGAGGCCCTCGGCGCCGAGCGTGATGATCGACTCGTCGCTGTCGCAGCCGATCGCGCTCGCGACGCCGGCGCGGACGCGACCGACCGTGCCGCCGTTCGAGTCCGACGAGCGCGACGAGAGCGACGGCGACACGTACCCGCCGCCGAGCGGCTCGCGCAAGGTCGTGTTCGCGTGGCTCGGGATCGCGCTCGCCGCCGCGGCGATGGTGATCGCGTTCCTCGTCCTGCGAAAGCCGGACAAGGCTGCGAGCGCCGGCGGCGATCCACCCGGCGATCGCGTCGCGGCGCGCACGCCGCCGCTCCCCGACACGCTGTCAGAGCCCCCGCCCGTCGAGCCCCCGCCCGTCGAGCCCCCGCCCGTCGAGCCGCCGCCCGTCGTCGTCGACCACGAGATCGACATGCCGGCCGAGCCGATGGTGGAGCCGCCGGTCGTCGCGAAGACGCCGCCGACGGAGTCCGTGGTCGCCAAGGAGCCCGCAGTCGCCAAGGTCCCCGTCGTCGCCAAGGTCCCCGTCGTCGCCAAGACGCCCCCGACGCCGAAGGAGCCCAAGGAGCCGAAGGCGCCCAAGGAGCCCGAGCTCGCGCCGGTCACCGTCGAGAACGGTTGCGACGAGGTCTCGTGCGCGCTCGACCGCTACCAGCTCGCGTGCTGCGCGAAGTTCAAGCCGGCCGAGGCCCCGCCCGTCGAACCCAAGCCGGCGTCCGACCTGCCCGAGAAGATCGATCGCGCGATGATCGTCGATGCCATGGGCAAGATGAAGCCCGCGGTCGTCCGCTGCGGCGAGATCCACGGCACCAAGGGCACCGTGAAGCTCTACGTGCAGGTCAGCGCGGGCGGCCGCGTCGACGACGTCAGCGTGCAGAGCACGCCCGATGCGCCGATCGGCGCCTGCGTCGCGACCGCGATCAAGAAGGCGGCGTTCGCCCGGACCCAGAACGGGGGCTCGTTCGGCTACCCGTTCGTGTTCTGAGCTACTTCGCCTTCTTCTCCTCGGCGGCGTGCAACGTCTCGTAGCACTTCTCGGTGCGGTCGATCTCGCGGTTGTAGTCGTCGGCCGCGCTCGCCTCGACCTGCTTGCCCTCGTTCGCGGTCGTGAACTTCTCGATCTGCGGGAACAGCGTGTCGGCGCACGCGATGTCCTTGCACGCGCACATCTGGTCGGCGAGCTTCTTCATCTCGCTCGCCTCCTTCTTGCCGCTACACGCCGCGAGGGACAGCGCCAACCCGAGTCCGAGGAGATGAAGCTTCATCTCTCGAGCATCTCCGGTCAGCAGCCCGACGACAAGCTACCCGACGGCGTACTCAGGATCGTGCAGCCACCCTCGCTGACGATCGAGCTGCCCTGCCCCGCCGAGTCGCGGCTGTACATCTGGAACGGCTCCTTCGAGCCGCCCGACTCCTGCCGCTGCTGCTGCTGCTGCCGCGCGCGCACCAGCTCCGCGAGGTTGATCACCGGCGCCTGGCCCTCGTAGCCGAGGTTGCCCTGCGCATCGATCGCGTAGCGACCGGCGGGCACGGACTCGCCGACGAGGTTGTCGAACTGCGCCTTGTCGTCGGCGGTGAGCTCCTGGCCGTTGACGAACACGCCGGTGCCTTCGCTCGCGACGTAGCCAGATGCCGCGGGAGTCTGCGGCGCGCTGGTGGTGGTGGTGCAGGCGGTCGTGAACAGTGCGAAGAGAAGTGCGATCCGTTTCATCAGAGCCTCTCGGGAACCTGGTCCCAATGGCTAGAGGGGGCCGTCGCGGGCAGGTCGCATGGAATTCGGCAAGTCAGCGAATTGACCCGGGTATGGATCGCTCCTACCGTGGCGCCGTGTATCTGCGCGTCATTTCCATGTCCCTGGCGCTCGCCGGCTGCACCGCCGCGTTCCGGACCTCGTCTGGCGGGGCGATCGCTCCGGACGGGGTGTCGAGCGGCACCACCAACTCGCTCTACTTCGCGGATCGCGGCGGCCTGTTGACGCGCGCGGGCCTCGCCGCGCTCGGGGTCGTCGCGGCCGCGGGTGCGGTCCAGGACGTGAAGCGAGAGTCGACGATCTCCAACAACTACGACGGCACCGTGACCGTCACGACCAAGACCCAGGGCACGTTCAACGCGAAGTCCGCGCAGGACGCCGCGGACATCCTCAACGCGGCGTCGGATCCGCGCCAGAACTTCGGCGGGCTGACCGGGGGTCTCGAGATCGCCAGCACAAAGCTCGGCGGCGATACCTCGGGCTGGATGTTCGAGTTCGGGTACGCGCACGCGATGACGTTCCACAGCCGGTGGGGCTTCCGGGGCTCGGTGAAGCTGATGTTCGGCGGCTTCACGCTCCACGACCGGATGATCACGTCGTTCGACAACTCGACGTCCGAGACCGGCGTCGTGACGATGGTGATGGGCGACGCCAGCTACAAGTATTTCGGCCTGCCCGTCCGCGCCGGCCTCACGTACCGCTTCACGCCCGTCACGGGCCTCGAGTCCTTCGTCAAGCTCGAGCCCAACTGGTATCCGCGAACCTCCACCCGCAGCATCGACTTCGATCCGTCGCCCTGGCACATCGGCCTACGGTTGTCCGTGCTCGAGTTCCTCTACGTGGAGCTCGACGCGCGGTTCTCGGGGCTCCGCGAGTCGGCGAGCGGCTACGGACTGGAGGCGGGCTTTGCGTTCTAGCGTCATCATCCTCGTGCTCCTCGCTGCGACCGCGTCCGCGGATTCCGACGTGGCCCCGACCGGAGCGCCCGCCGCACTCCGGGTCTACGGTTGCCGTGCCGACGGCGCGAACCGGTCCTGCCTCGAGTGCACGCCGGACGCGACGGGCGGGCAGTTCTGCGAGCGCTGCACGCGGACCCCCGAGGCCGCACCGCTCGCGTGCAGGTTCCCCGACGCGGCCGACGTCCGCGTGCTGTCCGCGAGCGGGGTCACCGCGAGCCGCAACCCCAACTGGACGTGGCGCCCCAGGCCCGCGTTCCAGACCTTCGCATGCACCATCGACCGGTCGTGCCTCGAGTGCGAACCCGACGGCTACGGCGGGACGTTCTGCGAGCGCTGCAAGCGCCGGGCGGACGACGGCATCGATGGCACCTGCTCGCTCGGTGATGCCGATCGCGCGGAGCTCGCCACACACGGCATCACGCCGTCGGCACGCCGCCCGTGGTCGACGTGGAACCCGTGGACGGCACCCGTCGTCGCGGTGCTGCCGCCCAACCTCGCGACGGGCCAGCTCCCCGGCATCACCGAGTACAGCTGCACCTCTCTCGCGAGCCGTGACGAGCGCGTCTGCCAGGAGTGCCAGGCAAACAGCACCGGCGGCACCGCCTGCATGCGCGTGCTGCGCGACGCGAAGCTGCAGCCCCTGAACAGCTGGCCGCTCCAGCCGTTCGAGGTCGAGACCTTCGCGAGCCGTGGCATCACCGTCGCCAATGCACCCGTGGCGGTCGCGACTCAGCCGACAACGACGGCCGGTGGACAGACGACGCCCGCGCCGGGAGAGCAAGCACCCGCGGTCAAAGATAGGGCCTACCACCATCGACGGCGCGGCGTGTCGTTCGGGATCGAGGTCGGCCAGGTCCGCCCCGACGATGGCCAGAACATCTATGGGTCGGGCTACGGCCGGGGCTGGGTCTTCGGCTACTGGATCGTCGAGCTGCGGCTCGAGAGCTACGACTTGCCCGACCGGAGCAAGACGTACGACAACGTGTTCGACGCGAACGCGAGGTTCTCCGTGTACAGCCTCGCCGCGCGCCCGACCCTCGTCACGCTCGGCCCTCTCGAGCTCACCGCGCTGGTCGGTGCCGCCTTGGTGTTGCGGCCATCGATGCGCATGGATCCCGACGACCTCGTCAGCGCGTCGATGCTGCGGTCGCAATGGGGTGGTGCATTGCTCGTGGGCGCCGGTGTGCGTCTCTACGACGTCCTCACCGTCGACGTCCGCGCATACCCGACCTCGTGGATGGAGATCGGGGGCGTGCGCGCGGAGCTCGACGCGAACTCCGCGCTGACCTACGTCCCGCTCGCCGCCTCGCCCGGCGGCACGCCGATCACGCTCAACGTCGGCGCCGGCTGGGCGTTCTGATCGGCGGGGATCGCGCGCGGCTGCCCGCCCCGAAGTCGGTCCCGCCCCCGACCGTCAGACCGCGGCGTACTTCGCCGTCATCGCCTCGGCGTTCGCGCGCAGCGACGCGCGCCAGCTCGCGGGCGCGACGAGCTCGGCGAGCGCGCCGAAGCTCTGCACCCACGGGATGATCTCCCACTGCGCACTCGAGCGAACGCGGTAGCGGAGCGTGCCATCGGGTCGGCGCTCCTTGGTCTCGGTCGGATGAAACGTCCGCTCCTCGACGCGCCACGCGATCTCCGCGTCGAACACGACCTCGACGTCCTCCTCCTGATCGCTGACGAAGATCCCGAACGCCTTCGCGACGTGGGCATCGACGTCGAGCTTCGGTGGCGCGAACACCTCGCCGTGGACGACCAGCTCGCGGATCCGCTGGACGGCCATCGTCGTGATCCGCTCGTGCTTGCCGAGGCACGCCATCAGGTACAGCGCCGAGCGGTGCCAGAGCAGGCGCAGGGGCCGCGCCTCGTGGGTGCGCGTCGTGCCCTTCCACGCCGCGTTGTAGGTGAGCGTGCAGGTCTTGCGACGCGCGATCGCATCGACGAGCTCGTCGATCAGCTCGCGCTGCGGCTCGTAGTTCACGTGCTCGCGCGCGTGCGAGACGAACACCTTCGACAGCGCGTCGAGGCCGCCGTTGTGGCGCGGGCTCAAGAACCCGCGGATCTTCAGCTGCACGGCCTTGAGGTCCTCGTGGATCGGCGTGCCTGCCATCCCGGCCAGCGCCGCGTGCGCCGCGAAGATCGCGAGCAGCTCGGTCGTGCCGAACGTGATCGTCTCGAGCGCGCGGATCTTGTGATCGATCTTGTACGCCTTCTTCTGCTTGCCGACGCTCTCCTCGATGACCGCGAAGTCGCGCTCGAGCGTCGCCAGGTCGCGCTCGATCGTCGCCTTGCTCACCTGGAGCTGTTCGGAGAGTTCTTTGATCCCCCACGCCTTCGGCGACTCCGAGAGCAACCGCAGCAGCGCCCACTGCCGGACCAGCTGCTGCGAGTCAGGACGACGCTCGGGACCCTTCGACCTCGTGGATTCCACGCCGCGATGGTGGCGCGCCCGTACCAACCCGCGCAAGCGAGCGAACCGCCAGGCCCCGAGAGGGACCTCCCGGGACCTCACGTGGTCTATGGTCGCGCGCATGCAAGCAAGCACGCGCGGGGCTCGGTGGTTCGGTCTGGTTCTCATGCTGGCGACGGGCTGCGCCGCTCCCGGCCCCGGTCCGATGGGTCCGCCGCAGGGCCCGGGCCCGGGCGACATGCCGCCGGTGGAAGGCGCACCGACCGATCCCGAGATCCCGATCGATCCCGCGAAGGAGATGCCGGAGGCGTCGCTGTCGACCACCGCGTCGCTCGAGCTCGGCAAGCCGGCGACGGTCGTCGTCGACGGCCGCGCCGACATCTTCTCGTCGGGCCTCGCCGCGCCGGATCAGAATCGCGGCGGGCGGCTCCCCGCGACCCTCGCGCTCGCGCCGGGCGGCGGCTCCCTGACGTTTGGCAAGGTCAAGGGAGTGGTCGGCTGCGTCGCCGGCGCCACGACACCGCCCGACGGCGGTGACTGTGCGGGTGGCAACACCGACATCGAGCCGGCCAACGGGATCAGCGGGATCAAGAACCACCAGCACTCGCAGTTCCTGGTCGGCGTGTTCCTCGGACCGACGGCCTCCACCACGGCGC
>Ga0316601_100000992_pt1 | contig 13281 bp, 8 predicted proteins | sample OWC_soil_day5_no_FD_207663 | JGI IMG/M metagenome (GOLD analysis project Ga0316601, IMG submission 207663) | Wetland soil microbial communities from Old Woman Creek delta, Ohio, United States - OWC_soil_day5_noCT | ecosystem: Environmental > Terrestrial > Soil > Wetlands | place: USA: Ohio...
CCGCGGCCTCGTCGACGGCGTGCCGGGCGCGTCGATCCACTACCAGGTGAAGTTCCCCGAGACGCTGGTCAAGCTCGTCGTCCGCGACCGCGATCAGGCCGCCGCGGATGCCCGCCTCGAGGCGCTCGATGCCGGCGTGCGCGAGCGGCTCGCGGGCGTGGTCTACGGGACCGGCGAGCAGGAGACGCTCGTCGAGCGCGTGACCCGGCGCCTGATCGAGCGCGGCGTCACCCTCGCGACCGCGGAGTCGTGCACCGGCGGCATGCTCGGCGAGCTGCTCACCCGGATGCCGGGCAGCTCGAAGGCGTTCGTCGGTGGCGCGATCGCCTACTCGAATGCGGAGAAGGTCCGCCAGCTCGGCGTCCCGCAGGCCACGCTCGATGCCCACGGCGCGGTCAGCGAGCAGACCGCGGAGGCAATGGCCGAGGGCGCGCGCGGCCGGTTCGGGGTCGATTACGCGGTCGCGATCACCGGGATCGCAGGCCCCGACGGGGGCACGCCCGACAAGCCGGTCGGCACGGTGTGGATCGCGCTCGACGGCGTCGGGGGCGTCTTCGGCATCGGCCAGACCGCGATGTTCGATCAGATGACGAAGAAGCTGTCGTGGCCGGGCGCGCGCGATCAGATCCGCCTGCTGTCCGCGTGGTGGGCGCTCAAGTTGCTCGACGACGCGCTGGATCGACGAGACCAGCTACGAAGGGACCAAGGATGACCGACGAGACCAAGCCGCCCCCCGCCGAGGCCACCACGCCGGCGACGCCGGATCCCGCGAAGCCCGTGGTCGCGGAGCCCGAGGAGCCGAGCCGGCCCCCGTCGGCCGAGCGCGTGGCGCTGCGCCCCGAGGGCAAGCGGCTGTTCGTCGGCGTACGGGTGTCGCTCGCGACGGCGAACGCGCTCGCCAAGGCGGTGGAGACCCTGGCGCGGCGCGCCCGCGACGGCGGCCTCGACCTCCGGTGGGCCGCGCCCGCGAACTATCACCTGACGCTGAAGTTCCTCGGCTGGACGCGGGTCGAGACGATCCGCGCGATCGCGGACGCGCTCGACGGCGCGGTCCGTGGGACGCCGCGGATCACGTTCCGCACCGCCCGGCTCGGCGGGTTCCCGTCGATCGACAAGGCGAGCGTCCTGTGGGCCGGGATCGAGGACGCCAGCGGCCAGCTCGGCGAGCTCGCCCGGCGCGTCGAGACCGCGATGGAGGGCCTCGGCTTCGCCGCGGAGACGCGGCCGTTTCATCCCCACGTGACGCTCGCCCGGATGCGCGAAACTAGACTGCTCAAGGAGGTCGTGTTACCGGTAGCTGAACAAATGTTCGGTGACACCCGGATCGATGCGGTCACCTTGTTTGAAAGCGAAACGAAATCATCTGGTTCCGTGTACCGGGAGATTTCGCGAATCGAGCTCAAACAGGCTCCCAACCCCCCGTTGGGGACCGCTGAACGTCAGACCAGGACGGTAGATCTGGGCGCATCCACTCAGACCAGCGAGTCCGAGGACACCGATGACGGGTGGCCGCGAGGACAGGGTCCGAACCACTAGCGCGCAGAGGGAGCAGCGATGTCCGACAAGGTCTCGAATTCGAATCCATCATTGATCCAGACGTCCGGGACCACCACCGCGGGTAACGCGGCTCGTGACAAGGCGATCGACCTCGCGCTCAGCGCGATCGACAAGCAGTTCGGCAAGGGCGCGATCATGCGCCTCGGCAAGGACCCGATCGACCGCGAGGTCCACGTCGTCCCGACCGGGTCGCTCGGCCTCGACATCGCGCTCGGCATCGGCGGCCTGCCGCGCGGCCGCATCGTCGAGATCTACGGACCGGAGTCGAGCGGCAAGACGACCCTGACCCTGCACGTGGTCGCCGAGGCGCAGAAGCGCGGCGGCGTGTGCGCGTTCATCGACGCGGAGCACGCGCTCGACGTCAACTACGCCAAGAAGCTGGGCGTCAAGACCGAGGAGCTGCTCGTCAGCCAGCCCGACTGCGGCGAGCAGGCACTCGAGATCGCCGACATGCTCGTGCGCTCGAACGCCGTCGACGTGATCATCATCGACTCCGTCGCGGCGCTGACGCCCAAGGCCGAGCTCGAGGGCGAGATGGGCGACACGCACGTCGGTCTCCAGGCCCGCCTGATGAGCCAGGCGCTGCGCAAGCTGACCGCCGCGATCTCGAAGTCGCGCACGATGGTCGTGTTCATCAACCAGATCCGCATGAAGATCGGCGTGATGTTCGGATCGCCGGAGACCACGTCCGGTGGCAACGCCCTCAAGTTCTACGCCTCGGTCCGCCTCGACATCCGCCGCATCGGCGCGATCAAGAAGGAGGAGGACGTGATCGGCAACCGCACGCGCGTGAAGGTCGTGAAGAACAAGATGGCGCCGCCGTTCAAGGAGGTCGAGTTCGACATCCTCTACGGCCAGGGCATCTCGCGCGAAGGCGATCTCGTCGACCTCGCCTCCGAGGCAAACATCATCGACAAGAGCGGCGCGTGGTTCTCGTTCGGTGGCGAGCGGATCGGGCAGGGCCGCGAGAACGCGAAGACGTTCCTCGCCGAGCACCCCGAGCTCTACAACACGATCGAGGCGAAGGTCCTCTCGCACTTCAGCGTGCGGCGGATCGGCATCGACGTGGTCGAGCCGCCCGGTGAGCCGGTCGCCGCGGCGATCACCGCATCGGTCACCGAGGACAAGAAGTCGCACCGCGCGCCGGTCGGGCCGAGCGCGCAGGGCTCCGGTCCGACCGCGATCGGCACCGCTGGAAACGGCGGCGGCGGCAAGCGGCCGACCGCGTCGTAGCTCCGATCTCACGCAGCCCTCCCTGAGCTGAAGGCCAGTCGTTCCTCACGAGGACGACTGGCCATCCTTTTTTGGGACGATGGTCACGCCCTCACGTTCGCGTGACGGCCCTGTGCCGCCCGCGACTTGCCTTTGTCGCAGGGATGCGCGATGACTTTCGCGTCGTTGGAAGGTGTGCGACCCCGCCGCGACACGCGAGTAGTCCTACCTAGCTACTACCTACCAGGGAGGCTCCAATATGTTCGTCGATCCCACGCATGGGCGACTGAAGGCCTACGTCAAGTACGCCCTCGGCGCAGCGGCTGGTGTGTTCGCGCTGGGGGCATGCAATGACCCCGAGCAGAATACGAACCTTCGTCCCGAAGGCCCGCCCGATGTCCTCGCTGTCCTTGTCCTGACCGATGCTGCGACCCAGCTCGCGGAGGACGCGACGTACTGTCGTGCGAACGACGAGAAGCGGCCGACGCAAGTCGGCTTGCCGGACTACACGCTGCGGCAGATCTGCGACGCCGACGCGAGCAAGCCGGCCGACATGGTGACCAGCGCGTACCCCGACGGTTGGTACGTGCGGATCATGTTCGACGAGCTGCTCGATCCCAGCATCGAGGAGCTGATCGAGATCCTCGATCCCGATACCGGCGAAGGCACCGACACGTACACGGGTACGATCGCGAACACCCAGCCGGTGATCCTCGAGTGCGAGAGCGTCGCGGGCGGCTTCGTCGAGGTCCCGTACGACGGCTACTACTCGCCCGCAGGCAACGCGGTGACCTGGCCGCTCGGCCCGGCCCTCGTGATCAAGCCGCTCGAGCCCCGCGCGGTCGCGACCACCAAGATGTGCCGCGTCACGCTGCGCGACAGCATCAATGACAAGACCGGTAACCCGGTCCCAGCGGACCAGCGCGGACCGTACCCGTTCAAGATCGCGCCGATCACGCCGATCCTGACCGAGCCGGCGGACGGCAGCGAGATCGATGCGTTCGTGCTGTCGCCCAACGGCGACAACATCTACGTGCAGTTCAACACGACCGTCGATCCGTCGTCGTTCTGCGACGACGGCGTGGGCATGGACGAGTGCGAGTTCGCGTTCTCCCCCGTCGACACCGGGCTGTGTCTGACCGGCGCCGGCACCGGCACCGCAACGCCGTGCGTGCTCGGCAGCGCGTGCGCGACGGCCGGCGAGACCTGCCAGGCCGTGGGCGCCGAGGCGTTCACGTCGCCGCTGCTCGGCCTGAGCGCGGCCGAGTTCCTGTTCTACCCGCTGGCACCGGTGCAGACCGAGAAGGACTACACCTTCGCCTTCAAGCAGGGCGGCAAGATCAAGGACCGCTGCGGCGTCGAGACGACGTTCGGCGCGCCGTCGGTCGGCGATCAGACGATGGTCACCCTCACGACCCTCCCGTTCGACTTCAACTCCCTGGTGCCGGGCAACGGCGACACGGTCGCCCCGCTCAAGAAGCCCGACCTGTCGTTCAACAACGTCATCGACGTCGCCTCGCTCGTGCCGGGCGAGTACTCGGTCGTCCCGGCGCCTGCGAACGCATCGGTCGAAACGAGCTCGGACGCCGACCTCCTGTTCGCCGGTGACTACCTGCCGGGCACGTCCTACACCTTCACGCTCAACGCGGGCGCGACGGTCAACGACGCGTTCGGCAAGACCTGGACGAACGCCGCGGAGAAGAAGATCACGTGGACGACGCAGCCGATCGCGATCACCGCGATCTCGCCCGCGAACAATGGCGTCTCCGTCAAGTCCACGCCGGCGTCGCTGACGACGATCTCGATCAGCTTCAACCAGAGCATGGATCCGGCGACGCTCGCGACGACGGAGTGGATGTTCACCAGCGCCACGGCGGTGACGTTCGGTGCGCCGACCGTCTCCGGCTGTGCGTCCGATTCGACGACCTGCTCGATCCGGCTGACCACGACCGCGCCGATCCCGCCGGGCTCGTACAAGTTCACGCTCAAGGCCGGCGCGACGATCTCGGACGTCCGCGGCACCGTGTACACGCAGGCCGCAGATCGCACCGTGTCGTTCACCGTCGAGAACGCCGAACCCGCCGTCGTCTGCCTCTAGAGGAGCCAACCCATGACGAAAATCATCAAGTCATTCATGGTCGCCGCGCTCCTCGTCGGAGGCGGTTCGCTGATCGAGATCCCGGTCGCCCAGGCACAGGGCAGCGCCACCGTCGGTAGCCTTCGCGGTCAGATCCGCGACAAGGCGACCGGTGAGGCCGCGGTCGGTGCGACGGTCGTCGCGACCTCGCCGTCCCTCCAGGGCGAGCAGGTCGTCATCACCGAGGAAGGCGGGCAGTACTTCATCACGTCGCTGCCGCCCGGCCTCTACATCCTGACCGTCTACTACAACGACGCGACGTTCTCGCGTGCGAACGTCTTGATCCAGATCGGCAAGGAAGCCGTCGTCAACGTGACGGTCGACTCCGGCGCCACGGCGGGACGGCCCAAGGGCGAGGTCATCGAGATCAAGGGCTCGGCCCCGATCGTCGATCAGGGCTCGACCAAGACCGGTCTGACCGTCACCGACGACTACACCCGCAACATCCCGACGGCGCGTACGTTCGGCGGCGTCGTCGGCCAGGCGGCTGGCGCACAGTCCGACAACTACGGCATCTCGTTCGCCGGCGCGACGTCGCTCGAGAACACGTACATCGTCGAGGGCATCAACACGACCGACACCGCCTACGGCGGGATCGCGTCGAACCTCCCGAACGAGTTCATTCAGGAGACCGAGGTCATCACCGGCGGCTACAACGCCGAGTTCGGCCGCGCGACCGGTGGCATCGTCAACGTCGTCACCAAGCAGGGCTCGAACGAGTTCCACGGCTCGGTGTTCGGCTACTTCCAGCCCGGAGGCCTGATCTCCGACGCCAACAAGATCCAGCGCGAGGGTGGCTCGATCGACGTCGCCACCGACCTCGACTATCGCCACGACATCGGCGCCGAGCTCGGCGGTCCGATCATCAAGGACAAGCTGTGGTTCCACGTCGGGTTCAACCCGTCGTTCTCGCACAGCACGACCCAGCGCATCATCACGTCGCAGCGCGACGCGGATCAGAACGGCGTCCCGGATCCCGATCCGGAGACCGGGTTCACGATCCACGACGAGGTCTCGCGCTCGGAGCTCCCGCGCGACTTCAAGACCTACTTCTTCACGGCGAAGATCAACGGCGCGGTCAACCAGAACAACCAGTTCCAGGTCTCGGCGTTCGGCAACCCGCGCAACGCCCAGGACGTCTACAGCATCACGCGCAATCCGGCGCAGTCGCTCTACAAGTACGACGACGGCGCGTACGACGTGTCCGCGAAGTGGACGTCGAAGCTCAACGACGGCAAGACCCAGCTCGACGCCGTCGTCGGCTACCACCGCGGGTTCAGCCGGGAGTCGGTCGACAGCGCGGCGCAGGACGTGCCGACGATCTTCTACAACTACGATCGCTCGCTCCACGACTTCGCCGACCTCGAGGTCGGCGACATCAGCAAGTGCGACGACAACGATCCGAACGATCTGTACCCGGAGATCACCAACTGCCCGGTGTTCGGCTACACGACGCAGGGCCTGCCGTTCCTCGAGAACCGGACCAACGATCGGACGTCGCTCGGCATCGCGGGCACCCAGCGCGTGAAGGCCGCTGGCTACCACGTGTTCAAGGCCGGCATCGACGCCGAGTTCGCCGGTTACGACTCGATCAACAGCTACACCGGTGGTGCGCGCTACCGCCGCGCGGCCGACACCGCGACGGGGGCCCCGGGCCGCTGGCAGCTGCGCGAGACCTTCCGCCGCGTCCGCAACCTGACGCCGGCAGAGCAGATGGATCCGTCGGCGGTGCCCCTCGCGATGGGCCAGTCGCTGTGCGCGAACGATCTCGCGATCTGCGAGCGCGACGTCGCCGGGCCGCACGCCGACACCACGAACCGCAACCTCGGCGCGTTCCTCCAGGACACCTGGCAGATCCAGCCGAACCTGACGCTCAACGTCGGTGTTCGCTGGGAGCAGCAGGTCGCGTATGCGGCCGAGGCGCTCCAGGGCCAGATCTCGCCGGAGGGCGAGAAGGTGCCGGACGAGGCGTTCCGGCTCGACAACATGATCGCGCCGCGCATCGGCTTCATCTACGACCCGACCAAGGAAGGTAAGTCGAAGCTGTTCGGCCACTACGGTCGGTTCTACGAGAACGTGCCGATGGACATCAACGTCCGCGCGTTCGGTGGCGAGATCACGAGCTTCAAGAACCTCAACCAGAACCGGTTCACGTCGACGCAGGGCGCGTACGACGCGAACTGCGACGTCGACCACGCGTCGGGGACGGGCTCCGAGATCATCAGCACGCTCGACATGTGCAGCGACATCGGTCCCGCGTCGCTGCTCGGCGGTGGCTTCGAGTACGTGTCGCCGAACCTCAAGGGGCAGCGCACGGACGAGATCATCCTCGGCGCCGAGTACGAGTTCATGGCGAACTTCAAGATCGGCGCGAACTACGTGCACCGCTCGCTGCCGGTCGTGATCGAGGACATCTCGGTCGATGGCGGCAACACGTACCTGATCACGAACCCCGGCTTCGACTTCACGGAAGACGCCGACAAGCTCGATGCCGAGGCGGCGCGGCTCGCGATGTCGACCGATCCGGTCGAGCAGGGCCTCGCGGCCGTCATCCAGGGCCGCGCCGACAGCCTGCGCTACGTCGGCAAGCTCGAGAAGCCGGTCCGCCGTTACGACGCGCTCCAGCTCACGGCGACCCAGCGCCCGACCAAGGCGTCGCTCTTGATCGCGTCGTACACGTACTCGCAGAGCAAGGGGAACTACCCCGGCCTGTTCTCGACGGAGACCGGCCAGCAGGATCCGAACCTGACGTCGCTCTACGATCTCCCCGACCTGATGGCGAACCGCTACGGTCCGCTCGGTCTCGATCGCCCGCACAACATGAAGCTCGATGGCTTCTATGCCTTCGATCTGAAGAAGTCGGGCCAGCTCGTCGTCGGTGGCAGCCTCCGGGCGCAGTCGGGCATCGCGCACAACGTGCTCGGTGCGTCGCAGCACCCCGGCTACGGCCAGGGCGAGACGTACATCTTGCCGCGCGGCGCCGCGTCGCGCTCGCCGGTGACGTCGCAGGCGGACGTTCGGCTCGCGTACGGCTATCGCGTCAGCAAGACGACGATGGTCGAGGCGTTCGTCAACGTGTTCAACCTGTTCAACACGCAGGAGCAGATCAACCAGGACGAGAACTACACGCAGGGCTTCGTCAACCCGATCATCGGCGGCGACATGAATGACCTCGACCACCTCAAGACCCTCGACGAGGTGTCGGGCCAGGAGATCAACGAGTCGCCCGTGAAGAACAAGAACTTCCAGAACACGGGTACCAACAACGCGACCATCGGTCCCGCGCAGCAGGCGCCGCGCGCGATGCAGATCGGTTTCCGCGTGACGTTCTAGTCCTCCCCGGTCTTGGGTAGGAAAAGGGCCTGGGAAACCAGGCCCTTGTCGATTTTCGGGGCGGCACAGACCGGCTAGATCGAACGCGGGGGTAAGCGCGTTCATAGAGTCCCATGGACATCCGGTTTGGCGATCACAGCTCCTTCCACCGCGCAGCCATCGGCATGGTCGGTGGCTCGCTCCTGTTCGGCCTCGCGCTCCACCCCGTGACGCCGCTGGCGCCGCTGGCGGGCGGCCTCCTCGGCATCGCCGCGGGTGCCTCGATCGCGCACGGCAAGGCGCCGTGGCGCATGCTCGCCGCCGGTGCGGGCCTGGTGCCGCTGTTCGTGATGGCGCCGAGCTGGCCGATGCTCGCGGGCGTCGGCTCGCTGCTCGCGCTCGGGCTCTCGATCGGTGGCCCGCGCGGCATGCGCGGCCTGTTCGCGATGGCGCTCGGTGCCGTGACCGCGCTGATCGCGATGTGGTGCGCGATGCGGATCACCGGCGCCCGGCAGACGATGTTGTGGCCGGCGTGGATCACGACCGGCGCCGCCTCCGCGGCGATGGGCATGGTCGGCGTGCTGGCGATGATCCCCCGTCACCTGTCGGTGGCCCTCGACCCGGTCCAGGCCGCGCTCAAGAAGCTGCCCGCGACCCTCGACGCCGAGGTCAAGAACCTGTGCGACCGCTCGGTCGCGATCTGGAACACCACCAAGGACAAGCTCACCGACACCGACTCCGGCCGCAGCCTGGTCCGCGACGGCGTGCTCAAGACGCTCGAGGTCGCCGCGAAGAGCGCGGAGGTCAAGCTGACCGGCGCGAGCGAGGCCGAGCTGGTCTCGCGCATGGACAACTTCGACAAGCGGATCGAGGCCGCGACCGACGCCGAGGTCAAGACGCAGTACACCGCGGCCCGCGCGGCGCTCGCCGATCAGCTGCGCTACCGGAGCCACATCCGCCAGGGCCAGGAGCGCCTGGTCGCACGGATGCACAACCACGTCACGACGCTCGAGAAGTTCCAGCTCGCGGCGACCGGCCTCGAGGCTGCGCGCGCGTCGGCGACCGGTGCGAACCAGCAGCTCGACGAGCTGTCGCAGAGCGTCGCCGCCAGCGGCGAGGCGCTCGCCGAGATCGAGCTCGGTGTGACCGCGACGGCCCCCGAGGGTGTCGCGACCGCCGCGACCTGAGCGGGGGATTGAATACGCCCCGCGGCCGGGCGTCGGTACCCCTGCGCGGCTTGTAGTACGCTACCCGCCAGGAGGACGCATGCGCTCGCTCGCCCGGATCCTGTTCGTGTTCGGTACGTTGGTGGCAACTCCCGTGTTCGCCGAGAACGCGGACGCCCACTACAAGCAGGGTCTCGCCTACAAGCAGCAGGGCAAGTCGGACGAGGCGATCGCGTCGCTCGAGAAGGCGGTCGCTGCCAACCCCAAGCACGGGATGGCCTGGTCGTCGCTGGGCAACCTCTACAAGCTCAAGGGCGACATCCCGAAGGCCGTGGCCGCGTACGAGAGCGCGACCGCGGTGATCAAGAAGGACAAGGTGCTGTGGGCCAACCTCGGGATGGCCTACTACCGCAACGATCAGATCGACAAGGCGCTCGAGGCGCTGGTCACCGCGTCCAAGCTCGCGCCGAAAGACGCCGAGATCCGCGGCAACCTCGGCACGGTGCGCCGCAAGAAGGGCGACACGGCCGGGGCGATCATCGATCTCGAGATGGCGACCAAGCTCAAGCCGGACGATGCGAACTACTGGAACAACCTCGGCGTCGCGTATCGCACCGCGAAGCGCGATGACGATGCGATCAAGGCGTACCAGAAGGCGGTCGAGCTCTCGCCCAACGACGCGAGCTTCCACTTCAACCTCGCGGTCACGTATCGCCGCAAAGAGATGATCGAGCAGGCGATCGCGTCGTACGAGAAGGCGGTCGGCCTCGACCCGAGCAACGCCGAGGGCTGGTTCGATCTCGGCTTCATGTACAAGACCGATCACCAGAACGACAAGGCGATCGAGGCCTTCAACAAGTACCTCGAGATCAACAAGGGCAAGGATCCGGCCGGCGCCAAGCGGATCGAGGACGAGATCGGGTCGATGGGTGGTGCCGTCAAGAAGGACCCACCGAAGAAGACCCCGCCGAAGAAGGCGCCGAAGAAGAAGTAGGCCTTTCCTGGTAGATTGGGGTGATGCGGATCAGCTGGCTGTCGGCCGACGAGATCGCCGCCGCCCGCGCTGCCCTGACCTCCGGAGGCGCGACGTGGGAGGACCACTTCGCCCCCGAGTTCGCGATCCCGGCGGAGCCGCCGGACAGCCGGCTCCTCGACTGGCACCGGGTCACGGAGCACGTCGCCCGCGCCGAGCGGGTCTCCGCGGTCGTCCGCGAGCTGGGTCTCGACGCGGCCCGCGCGCGGTTCGGGACGACCCGGAGCGCGATCGAGGCCGCGACGCTCGCCGCCGCGGCGCACGAGGGCGAGGAGCTCGATCTCGATCAGGTGATCGGCGTGCTCCAGTGCCCGGTCGACAGCTACGTGTTCTACGCGCCGTTCCTCGAGCTGATGGTGTCGTACGGCAAGGACAGCATCGACCGCATCGTGCGCGTGTACGAGGAGTTCGTCGTCGCGTACGCCGCCGCGCTGGTGCACGTCCCGCACAGCGCGGAGCGGATCGGTGCGATGCGCGACGGGCTCGCCGACTTCTACGTCAGCGTGGGGCGCACCGACGAGGCCTCGGAGCTGTTCGAGCGCCGTCACGACGAGGACCAAGGGGACGTCGCCGTCGCGCTCTCGGCGAGTCGGGCCTTCCTCGCGGCGGGCTCGGTCAGTCATGCGGTGCGCTGGCTCGGCGTCGGCGCCGCGCGCGCCGCGGCCCTCGGGCGAACCGAGCTCGCGGCGCGGCTGCGGGCCAAGCAGGAGGTCGTGCGCCGCCGCCTGTCGTGACGCGATCGTGAGCGCTGCGTGAGACGCCGCTGGCACGGCACACCTCATGAAACGCTGCGGCCGCGATGCTGAACTACAACCACCTGCACTACTTCCACGTCGCTGCGCTCGAGGGCAGCGTCGCGGGAGCCGCGGTCAAGCTCGGCGTCACGCAGCCAACGGTCAGCGAGCAAGTGCGGGCGCTCGAGCGGGCGCTCGGCGTGTCGCTGTTCGAGCGGCAACCGACGGGCCTCAAGCTGACCGAGGCAGGTCGGCTGGCGTTCGAGCACACCTCGGTGATGTTCCGCGCCGGCGAGCGGCTGTCCGAGGCCCTCGGTCACAGCGTCGGCGAGCTGCCGCGCACGCTGCGGATCGGGATCTCGAGCTCGGTCGCGCGCACGACGACGACCGACTTCCTGATGCCGCTCCTCGGCCTCGAGGGCTGCGTGCCGAGCATTCGCTCGGGCGACAGCGTCGAGCTGCTGCGCGATCTCCGCGGCTCGGAGCTCGATCTCGTGGTGTGCGAAGCGGAGCCGCCCGAGGCAGTGCGGCGCGGGTTCGAGGTCGTGCTGATCGACACGATGTCGCTGATCGCGGTCGGCCCACCGGGCCTGACGCTCGCGCCCGACTGGCAGGATGCGCGGCTCGTCCAGTACCGCACCACCTCGAGCTTCCGCTGGGACGTCGAGGCCTTCCTCGATCTGCGCGGGCTGCGGCCCAAGGTCGTCGCGGAGAGCGACGATGCGATGTTCCTCGTCGAGGCGGCGGCGCGGGGTGGCTGTGTCGCGTTCGTGCCACGCTCGGTCGCGCGCGACGCGATCGCGGCGGGCCGGCTCGTCCAGCTCGCGGAGGTCGGGGCCGTGCAGTCCGGCGTCCACGCGGTCTACCAGGACGGCGCGACGGCCGATCTGGCGCGGTTGGCCGTCGAGGTCCTGATCGCGCACGTCCAGCGAAACCGGCCCTCGTAGCACCCGGGAGACGTCAGACCCGCGTGATATCGCCGGGTATGGCCAAGGTGAAAGCCCTCAAGGCGCCGCGCAGCGTGCATCGCTGCGATCGCTGCGGCCACGTCGAGATCAAGTGGCTCGGGCGCTGTCCGGCGTGCCACGAGTGGAACTCGATGGTCGAGGAGGTCGACAGCGCGGGGCACGCACGGTCGAGCGCGGGCGGTGCCACGGATGGTCAGGCGCCGATCTCGATCGCCGAGGTTCGCGAGATCAGCGCCAGCGATCGCGCGCGCACCGGCATCGGCGAGCTCGACCGCGTGCTCGGCGGCGGGCTCGTCGCGGGGAGCCTCGTGCTGCTCGGAGGCGATCCGGGGATCGGGAAGTCGACGCTGCTGATCCAGGGCCTCGCCGGGCTGTCGACCCACGGCCCCGTGCTGTACGCGACCGGCGAGGAGTCGGTCGCGCAGACCGCGATGCGCGCGCGGCGCGTGGGCGCGGCAGATGCGAGGCTGTCGGTCGTCGCGGAGACCGATGTCGAGCGGATCCTCGCGCACGCACAGGCGCGGCCGCCCGCGATCCTCGCGGTCGATTCGATCCAGACGGTGTACACGCCGATGCTCGACTCGATCCCGGGCTCGCTCGCGCAGGTCCGGGAGTGTGCGAGCCGCCTGATGCAGTACGCGAAGACCTCGGGGGTGCCGACGATCCTCGTCGGGCACGTGACCAAGGACGGTGGCCTCGCGGGTCCCAAGACGCTCGAGCACCTCGTCGATGTCGTGCTCCAGCTCGAGGGCGACGGCGGGCCGTACCGGATCCTGCGCGCGCACAAGAATCGGTTCGGGTCGACGCAGGAGATCGGCGTGTTCGAGATGCGCGGCGCCGGGATGGCCGAGGTCACCAATCCGTCGGCGCACCTGCTCGCCGAGCGCCCGATCGGCGCGCCGGGCTCGGTGGTCGTCGCGTCGGCCGATGGTGCGCGGCCGCTGCTGGTCGAGATCCAGGCGCTGGTCGCGCCGGCGAGTGCGGGGCTCGGGCGGCGGACCGCGGCGGGTGTCGACAGCAACCGGATCGCGCTGCTCCTCGCCGTGCTCGCGCAGCGCGCCAACTGCGACGTCCTCGATCGCGACGTGTTCGTCAACGTCGCGGGTGGGCTCCGGCTCAACGAGCCCGCGATCGATCTCGGCGTCGCGTGCGCGATCGCGTC
>Ga0316601_100000993_pt1 | contig 13275 bp, 9 predicted proteins | sample OWC_soil_day5_no_FD_207663 | JGI IMG/M metagenome (GOLD analysis project Ga0316601, IMG submission 207663) | Wetland soil microbial communities from Old Woman Creek delta, Ohio, United States - OWC_soil_day5_noCT | ecosystem: Environmental > Terrestrial > Soil > Wetlands | place: USA: Ohio...
TGCGCCTACGAGATGAAGAAGAAGCTCGGCAAGGCGCACGAGGTGGCCGTGGTGGGCAGCAGCGCCTACTTCGAGTTCACCCCGTCGAACCCGTGGATCATGGTCGGCTGGCGCACGCCGCAGCAGACCCGCGTCGAGCTGGCGAAGCCGCTCGCCGCCAAGGACATCCGCTGGATCCCGCAGATGGTGGGCGCGATCGACGCGCCCGGCTCCACGCTCAAGCTGGCGGACGGCTCCACGCTCGCCTACGACTACCTCGTCATCACGACCGGCCCGAAGCTCGCCTTCGAGGAAGTGCCGGGACTCGGCCCGAAGGGTCACACGCAGTCGGTGTGCACGCAGGGCCACGCACTGCAGGCCTGGGACGAGTACCAGAAGTTCGTGCAGGATCCGGGCCCGGTGGTGGTCGGCGCCGTACAGGGCGCGAGCTGTTACGGGCCGGCCTACGAGACGGCGATGATCGTCGACACCGACCTGCGCCGCCGCAGGATCCGCGACCGCGTGCCGATGACCTACGTCACCGCCGAGCCCTACATCGGCCACATGGGCCTGGGCGGCGTCGGCGACAGCAAGGGCCTGATGGAGGCCGAGCTGCGCCAGCGGCACATCAGCTGGATCACCAACGCCAAGGTGCTCGGCGTCGAGGCCGGGGTGATGACCGTCGCCGAGCACAACGAGGACGGCTCGGTGAAGAAGGAGCACAAGCTGCCCTTCAAGTACTCGATGATGCTGCCGGCGTTCAAGGGCGTGGACGCGGTCGCGGCGGTGCCGGAGCTGTGCAACCCGCGCGGCTTCGTGCTCATCGACGAGCACCAGCGCTCGAAGAAATACCCGAACATCTACTCGGCCGGCGTCTGCGTGGCGATCCCGCCGGTGGAGGCGACCCCGGTGCCGACCGGCGCGCCCAAGACCGGCTACATGATCGAGTCGATGGTGAGCGCGATCTGCGAGAACGTGGCGGCGGACCTCGCGGGCACGCCGGCCACCGCGCGCGCCACCTGGAACGCGATCTGCCTCGCCGACTTCGGCGACACGGGCGCGGCGTTCGTGGCCTTGCCGCAGATCCCGCCGCGCAACGTCACCTGGGCGAACAAGGGCAAGTGGGTGCACCTCGCCAAGGTCGCCTTCGAGAAATACTTCCTGCGCAAGGTGAAGACCGGGTCGGTCGCGCCGCTGTACGAGAAGTACGTGCTGAGCACGGTCGGCATCGAGTCGCTCAAGTCGAAGTAGGGGTGGACGAATGAAGGCAGGTTCCGCGCGTAGGACCCTCCTGGCCGCCGTGGCCGCGGGCGTGCTGCTCGCGCCCGCGGCCGGCGCCGAGACGCTGCAGGACGCCTGGGCGCGTGCCGTGCAGCAGGACCGCAGCTTCGCGGCGGTGCGCAGCCAGGCGGAAGCGGCCGAGCTCGATGCCTCCGCGGCGCGCGCGCAGCGCTGGCCGACGCTCGCCGTGGGCGGCAGCTACACCTGGTTCGACGACGCGCCTGCCTTCGACTTCTCGTTCACGGGCCTGGCCCTGACGCCGCCGGAGCTGTTCGGCGGCGACGATTTCGCGATGGGTTCCGCGACGCTCTCCGTGCCGCTGTTCACGGGCGGGCGCATCTCCTCGAGCATCGCCGCGGCCGAGGCGCGCGGCCGCGGCGCAGGCGCCCAGCTGCAGGGCGCCGAACAGGACCTGAAGCTCGCGGTGGCGGAGTCGTACGTCGACGTGCTGCGCGCCCGCAAGGCGCTCGCCGTCGCCGACAGCAACGTCCGCACGCTCGAAGCGCTGGCGGGCGACATCGGCGCCATGTACGAGCGCGAGCTGGTGCCGAAGAATGAACTGCTCGCCGTGCAGGTCGCGCTGGCGGATGCGCGGCAGAACCGCCTGCGTGCCGCGAACGCCGCCGAGATCGCGCAGGCGGCCTATAACCGCCGCCTCGGCGAGCCGCTCGACCGGGCGGCTGACCTCGAGGAGCAGGTGCCCGAGCCAGAGGCGCTTCCATCCGAACTCGCTGCCCTGGTGCAGCTCGCCACGGAGCGCCGCACCGAGCTGGCCGCATTGAGCGAGCAGGCCACGGCGTACGGCCAGCTCGCGAGGGTGGAGCGATCCCGCGTGCTGCCGCAAGTGAGCGTGAGCGGCGGCTACAACTACCTCGAGAACCAGTTCCTGGACGACGAGGAGTTCGCGATGGCGGGCGTGGGCGTGCAGTGGGCGCTGTTCGACGGCGGGCAGTCGCGCAAGCGTGCCGCGGCCATGGAGCGCAACCGACGCGCCGCCGAGGACCAGCGCGCCGACGCCGAGTCGCTGATCGCATTGCAGGTACGGCAGGCGTGGCTCGGCGCCGAGGAGGCGCGCCAGCGCCTGCAGGTCTCCGCCGACGCCGTCGAACAGGCCGAGGAGAACCTGCGCATCGCCCGCGAGCGCTACGGCGCCGGCCTCGGCACCCAGACGCAGCTGCTCGAGGCGGAGACGCTGCGCGTGCAGGCCCTCACCAACCGCGACAACGCCGTGCTCGATGCGGCGCTGGCACGGTTGCGACTGGCGCGGGCAGTGGGAGCGCTGTAACCGACTACGCCACGGCCCGGCTCGTGGCCGCCGTGCCGGCCGTCAGCGGTCTCCCCAGCCGGCGCGTGCCGAGTGCGGGGGTGAAGTCGCGACCGTCCCACACCTGCTCGCCGGCGATGAACACCGCGGTGACCACGCCGTCGGAGCGATTCACGAGCTGCTCGTGCTCGAAGATGTCCCGGTACACCATGCGGCGGTTCGCGTCGGTGTCGTAGCAGCGCAGCGCGTCCGGATCCACCAGCACGATGTCGGCCTGCGCGCCCGCGTCCAGCCGGCCAGCGTCCACGCCGAAGAACTCGGCGGGCTCGCGGGTGAGGCGCTTCACCGCGTGCGCGACGCGCTCGAGCGACCGTCGCTGCGCGACCTGCAGCGTGAGCAGGTTGCCGTCGAAGAACGCCAGGTTGATCAGGTGCGCGCCGCTGTCGTTGAAGCCGGGCAGCAGGTGCGGATGGAACAGCAGCTGCTCGAGTACCTCCGGCCGGTCGTTGGCGACCGTGAACCACCAGCGCAGGTCGCGGTCGTAGCGTCGGGCGAGGTGCAGCAGCAGCGCGCCCTCGTGGCCGATCGGGTCCGGGAACGACGCGAGCGCCCCGGCCTCGGCGGGGCTGCGCGCCGCCGAGGCGTCGCCCCCCTGGTACGCGCGCAGTCGCCGGTACACGGCGCCGAACGTCTCGCCACACCACTCCGGCACCGGGCAGCGCTCGATGTGCAGGGCGTCGAGGTCGCGGTTGAAGGTCGACACCGCGCCCGCATCGTGCCACTCGCGCACGAACAGCTCGCCGAAGGCATCGGTCGCCATGATGCGCCGGCGGGCCGCGGCGTCCTCGATGTCGCAGGCCATCAACTGCCGCGACGATGCGAACTCCTCGAAGATCGGGCAGATCATCCCCTCGGCGTACATGCGGAACGGCGTGGCGAGCACCTGGAAGTGGAAGCGGCCGTCCACGAGCCGCGAGTTGAGCAGGCCTGCGATGGCCGGGAACAGCTTCCAGGTGCGGCGCTCGTGCGTCAGGTCCACCGCGGTGAGCGCCGAGGTCCTGAGCGGCCGTCCGAACAGCCGGCCGCTGGTGAGGAAGAAGCGCAGGAACGTCGCGACGCGGTTGGCGGCGTCGGGCGTGCATTGCCAGACACGGTCGCGCGTGCGCAGCACCTGGAGCAGCGCGCGCAATTCGCCGAGCGAGGCGTACTGCGTCGGCACGCGCTTGTCGGTGTGCGGCGCGTTCGCGAGGTAGTGGAACGGGATCGCGTCGGTCGACATTCCCGCGTAGCCCTGCTGCATCGCCGCGTCGAGCAGTCCCCGCATGCGCTTGAGCTCGGCGGCCGTGGGCCGACGCGAGACCGCCGCGGCGGTGCCCATCACCTCGATGCGCAGCATCGAGTGCGGCACGAGCGGCACCACGTTGGGGCCGAGCGGCAGGCGGGCGAGGTGCCCGAGGTAGCCCGCGGTGGACGTCCAGTCGATGCGGTCGACCACCTTGCGCAGGACCGATTTCGGGATGTTCTCCACGCGCGCGAAGCAGTCGAGGATCGGATCCTCGCCGTCGCGCCGCTGTGCGCCGAAGGCCGTGCCGAGGCTGCAGTTGCCGACCACCACCGTGGTGGTGCCGTGGCGGACCGACTCGGGCAGCCCGGGAGCCAGCTCGAGTTCGAGGTCGAGGTGCGTGTGGATGTCCACGAGGCCGGGCATCAGCCACTGGCCCGCGGCGTCGAGCACGCGCTCGGCGCGCGCCGGGTCCAGGGCGGGGCCACGGGCGGCGATGCGTCCGTCGGCCACGGCGACATCTTCCTGGCGCGGGGCACTGCCGGTGCCGTCGAAGACCAGGGCGTTGCGGATCAGGAGCTGCCAGGGGTTCTGCATGGCGGAAGGGTAGCCGCTCGGGCCACCCCCGTGTAGCCCGGCGGCGGGCCCTGCAAATGGCAGGGCGGGCGGCCGCTGGGCTACAGTGGCGCCGTGGTCAGTGAACTGCACGAGGTCCGCGACTTCCTGGCCGGGCATCCGCCGTTCCTGGCGTTGCCGGGCGCGGTGCTCGACGGGTTGCCCCGGCAGGTCTCGGTGCGCTACCTGCGCAGGGGTGCCGGTTTTCCGCCGGCAGGCGCCGATCCTGCCGGCCTGTACGTGCTCCGCAAGGGGGCCGTGGAGGTCCACGACGACGCCGGGGGGCTGCTCGAGAAGCTCGGCGAGGGCGACGTCTTCGACCCCACCGAGGTCGGCTCGGTCGACGAGCCGCCGCGCTGCGGCGTGGCCGCCGAGGACACGCTCGTGTACGTGCTGCCGGGCCGGGTGATCGCCGAACTGCGGCGCGAGCACCCGGCGTTCGACCGCGGGTTCGATCGCACCGTCGTTGGCCACCTCGAGACTATCCGCGAGGCACGGGAGGACGCTCCGTGCGCCGGCAGCGACCTGCTGCAGCTGCGCGTCGGCGACCTCGTTGCGCGCAGCCCGGTGAGCGCCCCGCCCGATCTCTCCGTGCGCGACGCCGCGGCGCTGATGACGCGCGAGCGCGTCTCGTCGCTGCTGGTCGAGGAGAATGGCGCGCTGCAGGGCATCGTCACCGACCGCGACCTGCGTTCCCGCTGCGTGGCGGCAGGCCTCGACGGCACGACGCCGTTGCGGCAGGTGATGACGCCGGCGCCGCTCACGGTGTCGCGCCACGCGTCCGCCTTCGAGGCGCTGCTCACCATGAGCCAGCGGCGCATCCACCACCTGCCGGTGCTGGACGGCAGCGAGCTGTGCGGGCTGGTCTCGACCCACGACCTGCTGCGCGCGCAGTCCACCAATCCCCTGTACCTCGCCGACCGTGTCGGCCGGTGTGACACGGTCGCAGCCCTGCGCGAGGTGGTCGCGGAGGTGCGTGCCCTGCACCTGCAGCTGAGCGCGGCCAACGCAGCGGCACGGCAGCTCGGGCAGGCCGTCACCTCGGTGTGCGACGCCGTGACGCGGCGGCTGATCGACCTTGCCTGCGACGCACTCGGGCCGCCGCCGGTGCCGTTCGCGTGGGTCGCCACGGGGTCGCAGGGACGGGGCGAGCTCACGCTGAGTTCCGACCAGGACAACGCCATCGTCCTCGACGATGCCTACGTGCCGCAGCGCCATGGCGAGCATTTCGCGGCGCTGGCCCGGTTCGTCAACGAGGGGCTGCACGAGTGCGGCTACACGCGCTGCCCGGGGAACGTGATGGCCGCCAACCCCGCGTGGCGGCAACCCGTCGCGGCGTGGATCGGCAACTTCCGCGACTGGCTGCAGCGCACCGACCACAAGACGGTGACGCTGGCGGTGAATTTCTTCGACATGCGCACGGTCTGGGGCGAGGACGGCCTGCGCCAGCGGCTCATGGCGACGATCGTGCCGGAGTGCGTCGGGGCGAAGGTGTTCCTCGCGTACCTGGCGGCGCACGCGCTCGGCAACCAGCCGCCGCTCGGGTTCTTCCGCCACTTCGTGGTGGAGCGTTCCGGCGCGCACGAAGGCATGCTCGACCTGAAGAAGCGGGGCCTGCTGCCGATCGTCGACCTGGCCCGCTACTACGCGCTGGCCGCGGGGATCGACACGGTGCCGACGCAGCAGCGACTGCGTGACGCCGCGGCACGCAACAGCCTGACGACCGAAAGCGCCGAGGCCCTGCTGGCGGCATTCGAGTTCATCTGGGGGCTGCGGGCGCGGCAGCAGGCAACGCAGCTGCGCACGGCGCGGCCCCTCGACAACTTCATTGCACCCGACGCCCTGACGCCGCTCGAGCGGCGCCACCTCAAGGACGTCTTTGCCGCGATCGCGACGCTGCAGCGCTCGGTGAGCGCCGCGCACGGCGATCGCCTGCCGTTGTGAGCCTGCGGGACCTGCTGCCGCGGGAGTGGCGCCGCCGCCGATTGGCGCGAGCCGTCCCGGACGGCGCGTTGCGCAGGTTCTACGAAACGCCGTTTCCGGCCGCGCGCCGGGCCTGGCACGAAGTGGAGTACGTGGCGCTCGACCTCGAGACCACCGGCACCGACCCGCGCAGCGAGGAGATCGTCAGTTTCGGCTGGGTGCTGCTGCGCGATGCCGCGATCGACCTGTCGACGGCGACGCGACGCATGGCGCGCACTTCGAAGGCCATGCCCGAACACAGTGCGGTCATCCACGCCATCACGGACGACGAGGCGGAGTGCGGCGAGCCCGTCTGCACGATCCTGCAGGACCTGCTGGCCGTGCTGGCGGGCCGGGTGCTGATCGCCCACTTCGCGCCCACGGAGCGCGGCTTCCTCGATGCGGCTTGCCGCCGCTGCTTCGGCGGCGGCCTGGTGGTGCCGACCGTGGATACGCTGCAGCTGGCCCGGCGACGCCACCTGCGTCGCGGCAAGGTGCCTGCACGCGGCGAGTTGCGCCTGGCGGCGCTCAGGGAGCGCTACAACCTGCCGGCCTATCCGCTGCACGACGCGTTGCTCGACGCGCTGGCCGCCGCCGAGCTGTTGCTCGCGCAAGCGGAAGAGGCGAGCGTTCCTGCGCCGGTCCCGCTCCGGGAACTCCTGGCCTACGACTGACGCGCGGCACCCGGCCGGTCACGGCGGCAGCACGCGCCCCGGGTTCAGGATGTTCTTCGGGTCGAGTGCGGCCTTCAGCCGGCGCATGAGGTCGAGTTCCGCCGGGCTGCGCGACAGCGTGAGCCAGGGCTGCTTCTCGAGGCCGATGCCGTGCTCGGCCGACACCGAGCCCTGGCGCGCGGCGAGCGGCTCGTACACGCAGCGCTCGATGCCGAGTTTCGCGCCCCGGCTCGGCGGCCCGGCCGCGATGACGTGCAGGTTGCCGTCGCCCAGGTGCCCGAACACGAAGCGTCGGTAGGCGGGCCACTCGCGCTCGAGCCGCGCGAGCACCTCGGCCACGTAGTCCTCCATCTCCGTCACCGGCAGGCTGATGTCGAACCCCACCGGCATCCCGAGCCGGAAGAACTGCTCGATGTCGTCCCTGAGCGCCCACAGCGACTCCCGCTGCGCTTCGGAGGATGCGATCACGGCGTCGGCCACCAGGCCGGCCTCGATCGCTTCCCCGAGCGCTTCTTCGAAGCGGGCCTGGTCGCGTTCCGCGTGCCCGCCCGAGGCCTCGAGCAGGACGTAGTACGGGTGTTCCTGGCCGAGCGGCGGCGAGCCCTTCGCGGGCGGGGTCGTCACCAGCCGGTAGAACTCGTTCCACATGACCTCGAAGGCCGACAGCGAACCGCCGAGCGCGGCGTCCATGTGCTTGAGCAGCTGCGTCACGTCGCCGAACTCGCCGCAGGCGACCATCGCGGTCTGGTTGCTGCGCGGTGCCTCGCGCAGCCGCAGCACCAGGCGCGTCACGACGCCGAGCGTGCCCTCGGTGCCGATGAACAGCTGCTTGAGGTCGTAGGCGGCGTTGTTCTTGATCATCCGGTTCATGGACGAGACGACGGTACCGTCGGCGAGCACCGCCTCGAGCCCCAGCACCGAGTCGCGCGTCATGCCGTAGCGGATCACCCCGTTGCCGCCGGCGTTGGTCGCCACCGTCGCGCCGATGTGCGCCGACCCGCGCGCGCCGAAATCGACGGGATAGAGCAGGCCGTGCCGCTCGGCTTGCTGCTGCACCACCTGCAGCGGCACGCCGGCCTCGAGCGTGATCGTGCGGTTGACGGGATCGACCGACTCCACGAAGCGCATGCGCTCGAGCGACAGGCCGATCTCGTGGGACCCCGTCACGCATCCGCGCACGAGTCCGGTGAGTCCGCCCATGGGCACCACCGGCTGGCCCGCCGCGTGACAGGCAGCGAGTACTTCGGACACTTCCTGCGTGTCCGCGGGCCGCACGATTGCCAATGCCTGGCACGGGCTGTGGTCGGCCCAGCCCACCGCGCGGCGGCGGACGTCGTCCCCCGTGAGCACGTTGTCCGCTCCGACCACGTTCCGCAGGGTCTCGATCAAGTCCATGTCGTTCTCCGGGACGTCCGCAGGGCCTGGCGGGTCACTGCCAGGTCGCCAGGTCGAGCGCGAGGCTCGCCACCACCGACTCGAACGCCTGGATCAGCGTCTCGACCTGGGCGGCCGTCGTGGCGGGCGACACGAGCATCATGTTATGGAACGGCGCGATCAGGCAGCCGCGGTTCAGCAGTGCGAGGTGGATCGCCTGCTCGAGCGCGGGTGCGTGCGCCGCCTCGGCTTCGGTGCCGTTGCGCAGCGGGCCGGGCGCGCAGATGAACTCGACCCGCGCGCCGACGCGCACCACGTGCCACGGCACCCCGTAGGTGGTCACCGCCAGCTGCAACCCGCTCGCGAGGCGCGCCGCGAGCGACTCCATGTGCGCGTAGGCGTCGGCCGTCATCACGTGCTCGAGCGTCGCGCGCATCGCGGCGAGCGACAGCGCGTTCGCCGACAAGGTCGTGCCCATGCCCGAGTGGCCCGGCGGCGTCTGCTCGCGCACCGCGTCGAGTCGCCGCGCCACGTCGTCGGTGAAACCCCAGACGCTGGCGGGCACGCCGCCCGCCACCGGCTTGCCGAGCACGAACAGGTCGGGGTCGAGGCCGAAGGCGCGCGTGTAGCCGCCCGGGCCCGTGGAAATCGTGTGGGTCTCGTCGATCAGGAGCAGCGTGCCCGCGGCGCGCGTGAGCCGGCGCAGCTCGGCGTGGAAGCCGGGCTCGGGCAGCACCATGCACGAGTTGGTCATGACCGGCTCGGCGATCACGCAGGCCACGTCGCCGTGCGCGAGCGCCGCCTCGAGCGCAGGCAGGTCGTTGAACTCGACGACGCGCGCGAGTTGCGTCAGGTCGGCCGCCTGGCCGAGCAGGCCGGGACGGTTGACGGCGCGGCCGTCGACCAGCCTCACGAAGGTCTCGTCCACCGTGCCGTGATAGCAGCCGTTGAACACCAGGATCTTCGGCCGGCCCGTCACTGCCCGCGCGACGCGCAGCGCGAAGCGGTTGGCATCGGTGGCCGTCGTGGCGACCTGCCAGTGGGGCAGCCCGAATCGCTCGGCGAGCAACCGGCCGACCTCGACCGCATCCTCGGTGGGCAGCATGTAGGTGAGGCCCCGGCCGGCCTGCCGCTCGATGGCCTCGACCACGGCGGGCGGCGAGTGACCGAACATCGAGCCCGTGTCGCCGAGGCAGAAGTCGGCGAACTCGTTGCCGTCCACGTCGCGCAGCACGGCGCCACGGGCCGACTCGACCAGGAACGGGTAGGGCATGGACCAGTCGCGCATCCAGTGCATCGGCACGCCCTGGTAGAAGCCCGCGATGCCGTGGCCGGTGGCCGCGAGCGAGCGCGGATGGAGGGAAACGTAGCTTGCACGCTCGGCCTCGAAGATGGCCGCGATGCGCTGCAGGGGAATGCCGCCGAGGGAATCCGCGTTCAAGGGAGTACGTCCGTAGGGTCCGACATGACCGGCATTCTAGGGCGCGGTTGACGCTTCCGGGTCGCCCGTGGATACTGCATTGCACGATGAAAGCGCCCCGTAAAGTCACCCTCGATCGCCGTTGGTGGTGGCGCCGCTCCTGAAGGAGTGGGCCCGGGCGCGCGCGTCTCGTACGCAGGAATCTAGGGACCCATCTCCGCGAGCCACCGGGGATGGGTTTTTTGTTGCGCGTCCCCGGATCCTCGCGACAGAGGAACCGTAAGTGACGACCAGCCTGTTCGACATCTCGGCCGACCTCGACACCCCGGTGTCGGCCTACCTGAAGCTGAAACCGTTCCGGCCGCGCTTCCTGCTCGAAAGCGTGGAGGGCGGTGAGCGTCTCGCGCGCTATTCCTTCATCGGCTTCGGCGACAGCCTCGAGTACCGGCTCGACGCCTCCGGCCTGCGACTCGGCAGCGAGCGGTTGCCGCGACCGGCCAGCCAGGCCGACCTGCTCGCGTCCCTGCGGCGCGCACTGGCCGAGGCGCCGCGACCCGAGGCGCGTGATGCCGGCTTCCCGCTGCACGGCGGACTCGTGGGCGTGGCGAGCTACGACCTCGTGCGCTACTTCGAGCGCTTGCCATCGCAGGCCTGCCAGGATGACGACAGCCCCGAGGCGCACTACATCGCGCCGCGCTCGCTGCTGGTCTTCGACCACCTCACGCGCCGTGCCGCGCTGCTGCACGCCGGCCCCGAGCACGAGCGGCAGGGGCTGCGCCGCGAGATCATCCGCGCGCTGCGCGGCGGGCTGCCGGGCCCGGCGTGGGCCGCGAGCTTCGACGCACCGCTGGCGAGCCTGTCCGAGGAGGAGTTCCTGCAGCGCGTGGCGCGCACGAAGGAATACATCGCGGCGGGCGACGTCTACCAGCTGGTGCTGTCGGTGCGCTTCAAGGGTCGCTGCGACGTCGATCCGTTCGAGACCTACCGGGCCTTGCGACTGCTGAATCCTTCCCCCTACATGTACTACTGCGACCTCGGCGACCGGGTGGTGGTGGGCTCTTCGCCCGAGGCGCTGGTGAAGCTGAACGGCACGCGCGCGACGATGCGGCCGATCGCAGGCACGCGCCCGCGCGGCGCGGACACGGTCGAGGACGCGGCGCTCGAAGCCGAACTGCTCGCCGACCCGAAGGAGAACTCCGAGCACGTCATGCTGGTGGACCTGGCGCGCAACGACCTCGGCCGCGTCGCGACGGCCGGCTCGGTGAACGTGCACCCGTACCGCTCGATCGAGCGCTACAGCCACGTGATGCACATCGTGAGCGGGGTGAACGGCACGCTCGCACCGGGCAGGGACGCGTTCGACCTGTTCGCGGCGGCGTTCCCCGCGGGCACGCTGGTCGGTGCGCCCAAGGTGCGCGCGATGGAGATCATCGACGAGCTCGAGCCGGTGCGCCGCGGCTTCTACGGCGGCACGGTGGGGTATTTCGGCCACGGCGGCGACATGGACCAGGCGATCACGATCCGTACCATGGTGTTCCACGGCGACACCTACGCGTTCCAGGCCGGTGCCGGCATCGTGGCCGACAGCGTGCCCATCAACGAGTACCGCGAAGTGCTCGCCAAGAGCGCGGTGCTGCGCCGCGCGCTCGAGCTCGCGCGGGAGGGCCTGTGATGAGCGCGCCGCGCCTGCTGCTCGTGGACAACTACGACAGCTTCACCTACAACCTCGTGCAGGCCTTCCTGGTGCTCGGTGCCGACGTGCTGGTGCACCGCAACGACCAGGTCACCGTGGCCGAGGCGCAGGCGCTCGCCCCGACGCACCTGTGCATCTCGCCCGGTCCCGGCACTCCGCGCGATGCCGGCGTCTCGATGCAGATGATCGAGGCGTTTGCGGGCAAACTGCCGGTGCTCGGCGTGTGCCTCGGGCACCAGTCGATCGTCGAGGTGTTCGGCGGCGAGGTGGTGCGTGCCGGCCGGCTGATGCACGGCAAGGTCTCGCCGGTGCATCACGACGGCCGCGGCATCCTCTTGGGGCTGCCCCAGCCGTTCGAGGCCGGCCGCTATCACTCGCTGATCGCGCGCCCGGAGTCGCTGCCGGCGGCACTCGAGGTGACTGCGCGCACGCCCGAGGGCGAGATCATGGGAGTGCGTCACACCGAGCTGATGGTCGAAGGCGTGCAGTTCCACCCGGAGAGCGTGCTCACGCCCGAGGGGCCGCTGCTGCTCGGCAATTTCCTCAGGCAGCGCGGCGGCCGCCGCGCGACGTGAGGTCGCCATGATCGAATTGCGCGAGGTGCTCGAGCGACTGCTGCAGCGGCGCGACCTGCAGGAGCAGGAGGCGGGTGAGTTGCTGGTCGCACTGACCGACGCCGCCGTGGCCCCCGCCATGTCCGGTGCCCTGCTCGCCGCCTTGCGCTCGAAGGGCATCACGCCCGATGAGGTCCGCGGCTTCGCGGGCGCCATGCGCTCGCTGGCGCGCAAGCCGCAGTTGCCGCCGGGGGCCCCGGCGATCGACATCGTCGGCACGGGAGGCGACGCCTCGGGCAGCTTCAACCTGTCGAGTGCCGCGGCGCTGCTCGCCGCGGCGATGGGGCTGCGCGTCATCAAGCACGGCAATCGCTCGGTCTCGAGCCGCTCGGGCAGTGCCGACCTGCTCGAGGCGCTCGGCGTGCCCATGCCCCTCGACGAGCAGGCCGCGGGCGACTGCCTGGCCGCGACGGGGTTCACGTTCCTGTTCGCGCCGCACTATCACCCGGCGATGAAGGAAGTGGCGCCCGTGCGGCGCGCGCTGGGCGTGCGTACGGTGTTCAACCTGCTCGGGCCGCTCACCAACCCGGCCGAGCCGCCGTTCGGGATCATCGGCGCCTACAGTACGGACGCCGCGAAGCTGATGGCCGACACGCTCGCGGGCATGCCGATCCAGCGGGTGTTCGTGATCCACGGCGAGCCCGGCTGGGACGAGGCGACGCCCGTGGGTCCGTTCGAACTCCACGACGTGCAGCCGGGCAGGGTGACGCGCGAAGTGCGTGACCCGCTCGACCTCGGCCTGCGGCGCTGCTCGCCCACGGACCTCGCCGGCGGTGACGCCGAGCACAATGCCTTGGGATTGCGCGCCGTGTTCGAAGGGCGCGACACCGGCCCGCACCGTGACGCCATCGTGCTCAACGCCGCGCTCGCGCTCGAGGTGACCGGGGCCGTGCCCGACGCCGCGGCGGGCGTCGCCGCTGCCCGCGACGCCATCCGGCGCGGCGATGGAGCGCGGCTGCTGGAGCGCCTCGCGGCCTTCGGAAGGGGATCGGGGACACGAGCTAGGGGACAGGGGACAGGGGACAGGGGACAGTGATGAGCGTGCAGTCTCCGATGCTTCCGTTCCTTGTAGCCGCGCTTCGTGCCGCGATGGCCGTCCGCACTGTCCCCTGTCCCC
>Ga0316601_100000995_pt1 | contig 13271 bp, 10 predicted proteins | sample OWC_soil_day5_no_FD_207663 | JGI IMG/M metagenome (GOLD analysis project Ga0316601, IMG submission 207663) | Wetland soil microbial communities from Old Woman Creek delta, Ohio, United States - OWC_soil_day5_noCT | ecosystem: Environmental > Terrestrial > Soil > Wetlands | place: USA: Ohio...
ACTTCATCTGTTTCTGTTGCGGCTGCTGTTGTTTAGTGATCAATCCCGGGCTGCACGTGGGGAAACTCGACAACGTGCTGGCCCCAAGCCGATTTGTCGCCACGGTGCACGAGTGCGATGCCTGCGGCGACTGCCTCAAGCAGTGCTGTGTCGATGCGATCGAGTTGCAGGAGGGTAGCGAGGTCGCCGTGATCGACCGTGCCAAGTGCTTGGGCTGTGGTGCCTGTGTCCCGGCGTGCAAGACTGACGCGCCGATCACGCTGGATGTGGTGCGGCCGCCGGAATTCATACCGGCGAGCTTCAGCGGGCCGTCGGTGGTTGGACACATGCAGGATGCGGCCGGCACCGGCGGCGCCGCCTGAGCGGCGACGTCCTGCTAGGAGGGGGGCCGCGCGGCGCAGGACGGATCCTGCGCCGCGCGGCGTTTGGCCCTACGCTTCCCGTAGTGCCAGCTCTTGTCGCTGCAACTGCTGGATGCGATCGCGCAGTTCGGCAGCGCGCTCGAACTCGAGGTCGGCGGCCGCCTTGCGCATCTCCTTCTGTAAACTGGCGATGCGCTTGGGAATCTCCGCGAGTGCGAGGTACTCTTCCGCGGCTTCCGCGACCTCGGGCAAATCCACGTAGTCGGCTTCCGCAACCTCTGCCCAGGGCGTGCCGATGGCTTTCTGGATGGTCTGCGGTGTGATGCCGTGCTCGCGGTTGTATGCTTGCTGGATCGTGCGACGTCGATCGGTTTCGGTGATCGCCCGACGCATCGACTCGGTGATGCCGTCGGCGTACATGATCACGGTGCCATTGACGTTGCGGGCCGCCCGGCCGATGGTCTGAATGAGCGAGCGCTCCGAACGTAGGTAGCCCTCCTTGTCGGCGTCCAGGATGGCGACGAGGGACACTTCGGGGAGATCGAGCCCTTCCCGCAGCAGGTTGATCCCCACCAGTACGTCGAAGACCCCACGGCGCAGGTCGCGGATGATATCCACCCGCTCGATGGTTTCGATATCCGAGTGCAGGTAGCGGACGCGCACGCCGAGTTCGTGGTAGTAGTCGGTCAGATCCTCCGCCATCTTTTTCGTCAGCGTCGTAACCAGAACCCGCTCATTGGACGCGATGCGCTGGCGAATCTCTTCCAGTAGGTGATCCACCTGGTGCGCCGCCGGGCGCACGATGATTTCCGGGTCCGTGAGCCCGGTGGGGCGGATCAGCTGCTCGACGATGACACCTCCGGCCTGGCGGAGTTCGTAGTCGCCGGGGGTTGCCGATACGTACATTACGTACTGCGTCAGGCCTTCGAATTCCTGAAAATTGAGCGGGCGGTTGTCGAGGGCCGAGGGCAGGCGGAAACCATACTCGACCAGTGTCTCCTTGCGTGAGCGGTCGCCACGGTACATGCCGCCGATCTGTGGCACGGTGACGTGGCTTTCGTCGATGAAGAGCAGCCAGTCGCCCGTGAAGTAGTTGAGGAGGGTGGGGGGTGGCTCGCCGGCCTGCCGTCCGGTGAGATGACGAGAGTAATTCTCGATACCGGGGCAGAAACCCATCTCATGCAGCAGTTCGAGGTCGTACATGGTGCGCTGCTCCAGCCGCTGCGCCTCGAGCAGCTTGTTCTCAGCACGCAACTGGGCCAAGCGCTCCTTCAATTCCTGGCGGATGGTCGTGACGGCAAACTCTAGCCGATCCGGAGTCGTGACGTAGTGACTGGCGGGGTAGATGGCGATCTTATCCAGACGCCGCAACACCTGCCCACGCAGCGGATCGATTTCGGCGATGCCCTCGATCTGATCACCGAAAAACTCCACCCGGATCGCGCGGGCCTCCTCGTAAGCGGGAAAGATTTCCACCACGTCGCCGCGCACCCGAAAGGTGCCGCGATGGAAATCGTAGTCGTTGCGCTGGTACTGGATATCGACGAGCTTGCGGAGGACCTGGTCGCGGTCGACCAGACTGTCGCGCTCGAGGAACAGCAGCATGTCAAAGTACGCTTCCGGGGAACCCAAGCCGTAAATGCAGGAGACGCTGGCGACGATCAGGACGTCGTTCCGTTCGAGCAGGGCCTTCGTGGCCGAGTGACGCATCTTGTCGATCTCGTCGTTGATCGAGGAGTCCTTCTCAATGTACGTGTCGGTGCTGGGAACGTACGCTTCCGGCTGGTAATAATCGTAGTAGCTGACGAAGTAGCGTACGGCATTTTCGGGAAAGAGTGCCTTGAACTCCTCGTACAATTGCGCCGCCAGGGTTTTGTTCGGAGCGATGACCAGCGTGGGCTTTTGCATCCGCGCGACAACGTTGGCCATGGTGAAGGTCTTGCCAGAGCCAGTCACGCCGAGGAGCACCTGCTTGCGGCGTCCCGTGTGAATCCCTTCCGTGAGTTCCCTGATGGCGCGCTCCTGGTCGCCCCGTGGCTCAAAGTCGGCGACTAATTGAAACTGGCCTTCACGCCCCACGGCCTCACCCTATAGCAGATTGGCATCGGCGTGAAGGGCGCAGGCGGCGCAGCCGGGCGCGCGGCCGGCAGTGCCCGCGCCGCGGCGCGGGGGGATGTTGCCGTACGGCCTGTCCGCGCGCGCCAGGATCACGGGTGTTTGAACACCTAGGAAATGCTATGGAATGGCACATATGATCCATTCCACGCGGCCGGAGGAACACGGGATGGAGCCCGTGTGCGATGCAACGCTGGAACAACATCTCGAGCGCATCGAAGGGTACATGCGCGGCTGCGATCTGCTGACCTACCCTCGCGTTGCCAGCCCGCTGCGCGACGAACTGTGTGCCTTCCTGTGGGCCGAATTGCCGGCCGCTCTCGATGCGTGGGTCGAGGTCGTGATTCCCGGTCTGCGGATTGCGGCCTCGGAACGGGAGGGATTGCGTGACTCCATGCGCACCGCCCTCGAGCGGTGGATTCGCCACATTGCCGACCCGACCGACACGGCGACCTACGTATATCTGCGCAACCACGTGCGTCGCTCGTTTATCGCGCAGTTCCCCGCCTCCCGCTTTCTCAGTGCGCAGATGAAGGCACGGCACATCTTGGCGGATCGGTTGCGTGCCGCCTACCGCCACGACGCCGACCGGTGCGATGCGCTGTTGGCGTTGTTACAGCAAGAGTTCCAGGAGCGCCTCCTGCACATTTCGGACTTCTTCGTGGAGGCGCGGGAAGAGGACCTGCGTGAGCAGGAGGCCAGTTACCGGAAATCCGTCGAGTATGCGCCGGCTGCGATCTTCAAGCTGGATCACCAGTTCGGCACCATTCTCGATGCCAACATTGTCGCCCAGAAAACGGTGGGATTTGGACGTGAGCAGATCATCGGCATGCGCATCTGGGACCTGGTTCCGGCCCGCGAACGGGAGGGTACCAGGCGATTGCTTGAGGAAACGCGACGGCACGGACACTCCTCCAGCGAAGATCTCCACTTGCAAACCCGGACAGGGAAGGTCGTGCCTGTTTTCCTGAACGCGGGCGTGTTCGAGTACGGTGCCCATCGCTTCTTCCACTTGATCTGCGTGGACATTTCGGACCGCAAGCGCTTGGAGAGCCAGTTGATTCAGTCCGAAAAGATGGCGGCGATCGGCCAACTCGCGGCCGGCATCGCGCACGAGATCCGCAATCCCCTGGGGATCATCATGAACGCGTTGTACGACCTCGGTGAAGTCCTCGACTCCAGCCTCCCGGCGGTGGAGGAAGATCTCAGGATCGCCAAGGAGGAAATGGAGCGGGTGCAGGCCATCATCAACAACCTGTTGGAGTTCTCGCGCGACTCGCGCGCCGAGCTCGAGCGGGTAGACATCAATGACCTGCTGCGCAGGACGCTCCAACTGATGAACAAGAGCCTGCAAAACAGTGGGGTGAAGGTGGTGGCCGAGTTTACCCCACTCAGCGCATGCATGGCGAATCAGAATGCGCTGCGCCAGATCTTTCTCAACCTGATCGCGAATGCTGCGCAGGCCATGCCGAACGGGGGCGAGCTCCGGGTGCGAACGGAGCCGCTGCTAGACGGGCGCATTCAAATACAGTTCACCGACACCGGAGTTGGCATCGCCGCAGAGCACCTGAATGACATTTTCAATCCGTTCTTCACCACGAAGCCACCGGGGCAGGGGACCGGCCTCGGGTTGTCTGTCGTGCACTCGGTCGTGAAGCGCTACCACGGTGACATTCACGTCCAGAGCGAGGCCAACGTTGGCACCACCTTTACCATCCAATTCCCCTGTCCGTGCGACGACAAGGCGCTGTACGGGCTTGGCGACGGGCCGCTGGAGCCCTGAGGGGCGACGGGCGGGGAAGGAGGAGAAGGTCGTGGTCGATGTTGCGTGAGCGAGGTGCAAGGTGATGCCGGCACCGGTGCGACTCCTCCTGGTCGAGGACGAGGTGAACATGGTTCGTACCCTCGCCAAGATTCTCGAGCGCAAGGGCTACGAGGTGGATGCCGCGGGCACCGGGCAGGAAGCGCTGGAGCGGCTGTCCGCTACGACGTACGACCTGGTGATCACCGACCTCAACATGCCCGTGATGGACGGCATGGCACTGCTGCGGGAGATCAGACAACGGCAACTGAATCCGGCCATCATCGTGCTGACGGGGCACGGCACCATTCCATCCGCAGTCGAGGCGATGCGACTCGGGGCGGGGGACTACCTCATCAAGCCCTGCCATCCAGACGAATTGCTACTGGTGGCGGCGCGACTGCTGGAAGTGCGACAATTACGCCGCGAGGTGGCCCACCTGCGGCGGCAACTGGGCCAGGCGGATCGTCTGGGGGAGATCATCGGCAAGAGTCCCCGCATGCAGGCGATCTATCAGATCATCGACGCGGTGAGTCAGAACAAGAGCAATGTCCTGCTGTCGGGAGAGAACGGTACTGGTAAGGAGTTGGTCGCCCGAACCATTCACGCCAAGGGCGCGCTGGCGACCAAGCCCTTCTTGGCGATCAACTGCGGCGCGCTCTCAGAAACCCTCCTGGAAAGCCAGCTGTTTGGTCACCGAAAGGGCGCGTTCACCGGCGCCATCGACGACCACGACGGCGTTTTTCAGGCGGCGGACGGTGGCACGCTGTTTCTAGACGAGATTTCGGAAATTCCCTTGCCGCTGCAGGTGAAATTCTTGCGTGCGATTCAAGAGAAGGAAGTGACTCCCTTGGGTTCCACCCGTCCGGTGCGCGTGGATGTGCGCATCATCGCCGCCACAAACCGGAACTTGGAAGAGGCGGTTCGCGACGGCATCTTCCGCACGGATCTCTTCTACCGGCTGAATGTGGTGCCGATCCACCTGCCGCCGTTGCGGGAGCGGCGTGAGGACATTCCATTGCTGGTTGAACGCTTTATCGCGGAGTTCAGCCGGGCATATGGCGTCGAGCCAAAGCGCGTCACGCCCGAGGCGATGAACCGCATCCTTGAGTATGACTGGCCGGGCAACATTCGCGAATTACAGAACGCAATCGAGCGTGCATTCGCCCTGTCATCGGAACCGGAGATTACGCTGACAGACCTGCCGCCAGCGGTCTTGCGCGGTGAGGATACAGTTCGCAACAAGGACACGGTTGGGGGAGTGCTCCCGCTCGAGGAGGTCGAGCGGCAAAGCATTGTTGCCGCCCTGCAACGGAGCGGTGGGAACAAGAACAAGGCGGCGCGTCTGTTGGGCATCGACCGCCAGCGGCTCTATCGCAAGATCGAGAAGTACGGTTTGGCTTCCTGACCTCGGCCCCGCGCGCAAGCCCGATGAGCAGCGTGCGGCACCCCGTCGACCGTCGACTCGGACGCTCGACAAGGTCTCAGTATCCGAGATCTCTGATGGTCTCGTCAGACAAACCGAAGTAGTGGCCGATCTCGTGAATCACTGTCTGCCGAACCTGTGCTCGAATCCGCTCGGGCGAGCGGTAGGCTCGTACCAGCGGCCGAAAAAAGATGCTGATCTTATCGGGCAGGACACCGCTGTAACTGCCATCGCGCAGATGAAGTGGGGTGCCCTGGTACAGCCCGAACAACGTTTCGCGGCGGCTGTCCATTCCCAGCGAGCGCAAGAGGCCCGGTTCCGGTTCGTCCTCGACGACAATTTCCACGTTCTCCAAGCGCCGGAGGAATTCGTCCGGTAACTCGTCTACCGCCTCGATAACCAGCTTGGCGAAATCTGCCCGGGTCATCGCTAACACTCTAGCAGTTTTCTCCCGGTTCGCGCAGGGTTGAACCTCCGCGTCGTCGCGCGCCGAATTCACATCACTCGCCACGGCGGCGCCTTGACCGACCGGGTGAATCCTGACACAAACCGGGGAACCGATGATGAAGCCTTCCGCTCTGTTGCTATGTGTCTGTGGCCTGGTGGCCACCATGGGTGTGGCCTGCGGCACGTCGGGTTCCGAACCGACATCCTACCCTGAGGTGCGCTTCCGTGTCCGTCCCAATGGAACAGCAAAATTCACCGCCGAACTGCGAACGAACGGAATCCTACACGGTTTTCCGACGGGCACCACGTTCACGGCCAGTTCGAACTTCGACTTCTACCTCGAAGGCGCTGCCCCACCGTACGGCGGTACGTTCACGCTTGCACCTGACAGCCCGGGCGGATTGGACGTGGTGCTGACAGTGACTGGGGAGAGTGAGCAGACGGCGACGGCTGATGCTGCTCGCCCGCGGGCCATCGTCGGGAGTACAGCGGCAGCTGCTCCTCCGCGCCAGGAGGTGCGCTTCCACGTCTGCCTGCCGTTGTCTGATTTTTCCACCTGCTTCGGCTCGAACGATCCGGGAGTGTTCGGGGTTACCTTCAACGGCTCCGTAGGTGATCCGTTCAATACGTATTTGCTGTTCGGCACCACACCAAGCATCTACTACCTGGAGGACGCCCGGGACACGGTGAACGGGGTCTTTGCGATACAACCGTCGACAGGACAAACGCTTGTAGCTCAGCTGTTTATCAACGGAAACCTGATCCAAACGGAGTCGGGTACGCACGACGTGCTGCTCAAGGAGAGCTTGTAGCCCTTCTTATCAACAGTCGCACACGTGCGAAAGCAAAACTGCAGCAACGTGTGTCGCTTCTCCTGAGTACCAGTGTAGCACGCCTAAGTATTTGATTTCAGATGGCTTTCCGCTCCGAATAGGCTGCTGAAAACGTAGGCAAATCAACGTAGCCCTTGCAGGATAGGGCCTGGAGCGTCGTCATCAACAGGTTATCCACAGCGACTGTTGATGACAGCGATCAGACTGACGCGGCGGCAGCCACCACCTTCTTTGCGGCGTCGGCCATGTCGGAGGCGGAAAGGATGTTAAGTCCCGACTCGGACAGGATCTTTTTGCCCATGTCTACATTCGTCCCTTCCAGGCGCACGACCAATGGCACCTGCAGATGGATCTCGCGTGCGGCTTCGACGATACCACTCGCGATGACATCACATTTCATGATGCCGCCAAAAATATTGACTAGCACGGCCCTGACGTTGGCATCGGACAGCAGGATTTTGAACGCGGCCGTCACCTTCTCGGCGGTGGCGCCGCCACCGACATCGAGGAAGTTGGCGGGCTCCCCACCGCACTGCTTGATGATGTCCATGGTCGACATCGCCAATCCTGCGCCGTTGACCATGCAACCGATGTTTCCATCGAGCGAAATGTAACTGAGGTCGTACTTAGCCGCCTCCGTTTCCTTCGGATCTTCCTCCGTAACGTCGCGGAGGTCCCGGATGTCGGCATGGCGAAAGAGGCCGTTGTCGTCAAAAGAAATCTTCGCGTCCAAGGCCAGGATGTCGCCCGACTTGGTGAGCACCAATGGATTGATCTCGGCAAGCGAAGCGTCGCACTGCACGAAGGCCTGATAGAGGGCATTCATGAACGCAACGGCCTTGTTCACCGACTCCTTTGGGATGCCGATACCGAAGGCAATCTTGCGCCCTTGAAAGGCTTGGATACCGACTGCCGGATCAATGGGTTCGCGCAGGATCTTCTCCGGCGTCCGCGCCGCGACTTCTTCGATTTCGACGCCTCCTTCGGCACTGGCCATGAGGGTCGGCCACCCGCGCGCGCGGTCGATGACCATTCCGAGGTAAAGTTCACGCGCGATGGCGCACCCTTCTTCGACGAGGACGCGGCGCACCTCCCGGCCTGCGGGACCGGTTTGATGGGTGACCAGCTTCCTGCCGAGCAAGCCTCGAGCGAACTCGCGGGCCTCCTCGGGAGTTTTGCACACTTTTACCCCGCCGGCCTTGCCCCGGCCACCGGCGTGGATTTGAGCCTTCACGACGCAAATCGAACCGAACTCGCGGGCAATGGCCTCGACCTCCTCCGGGGTGGTTGCCACTTTGCCACGTGGGACCGTCACGCCATAGCGCTTGAGAACTTCTTTCGCCTGAAACTCATGAATATTCATCGACCACACCCCTTTTTTCTGCTCTTAGCGACCGAATAGGTGCTTGAATGGTATCACCGTTGCTTGGCGCCCCAACTCGCCGATTGAGGTCGTCACTCTGGCCTCGCGTGCGGCCCTTCTGTGGGCACGCCGCCCAGTACAAGTACGTTACCTACCAGTACAACAAACGAGGTTGGCCCGGTCGCTACAGAAGCGGTGCTCTTAGTTCGCGCTCAAGAACCGTTCCGCCGCTTCAACCAGTTCCTGGACATGGGCCACGGATCCCTTGAGCGCTTCACGCTCCGCCGCCGTCAGTTCGACTTCGACCACGCGCTCGACGCCACCCGCCCCGATCTGCACCGGAACGCCAACGTAGAACCCGTTGACCCCGTACTCGCCTTCGAGCAGCGCGGCACAGGGCATGACTTCCTTCTTATCAAATAGGTAGGCCTCGGCCATACGGATGGCCGCATGGGCCGGTGAGTAGAATGCAGAGGTCTTGAGCAAATTGACGATCTCGCCACCCGCGTTGCGCACGCGCTTCTCGATGGCCTCCAGGCGGTCGGGCTTGATGAGGCGCTCCACCGGCACGCCGGCGACGTTGCAATGGCTACGAACGGGGACCATGTCGTCGCCGTGTCCGCCGAGGACCATGGCGTGCACACTGTTGACGGAGACGCCCAGTTCCATCGCCACAAAGGCGCGGTAGCGTGCCGAATCCAACACCCCCGCCTGCCCGACCACGCGTTGTTTGGGGAAGCCGGTGAGACGCTTCATCGCGGTGACCATGGCATCGAGTGGGTTGGTGATGACAATGACAAACGCACCAGGCGCCCGCTCCTTAATGTTCGTCGCAACGTCCCGCATGATTTTGGTGTTGATGGAGAGCAGGTCGTCGCGGCTCATGCCGGGCTTCCGCGGCACACCGGCGGTAACGATGCAAACATCCGCGCCGGCGAGTTCATCGTACTTGTTGGTCCCGACAATCGCGGCGTCGAAGCCCTCGATCGGCGCGGACTCGAGCAGATCCAGCGCCTTGCCCTGAGGCAGCCCTTCGATGACGTCGAACAGTACGACGTCGCCCAGTCCCTTCAACGCACTGAGATGGGCCAGGGTGCCCCCGATCATTCCTGCACCAATCAGTGCGATCTTCTTGCGTGCCATAGCCTTCCTCTCGTTGTGTGGAATGAAATCTGATCCGCCATAGTGGTAGGGGGTGTGCCGCCACGAAGCAGATCCGCGCCACCACCCGCGCTGCTTAAAGCACTTTGCGTCCGGCGCGGCAAGTCGATCTGCGGTGCGGCCACGCCCGAAGCAGCCCGCCTTTAGCGACCGAAAAGATTACGTAATCCGCGCTCGATCGACCCAGCGGCGCCCTCGGATCGCTGCGACGGCGTGGCGTCCCGCGCTGGGCCCAGGAGTCTCCCGACGAGATCCTTGAGACTGCCGGAGCCGATACCCTGGGAGAGCCGTGCGACCAAGTAGGCGGTATCCGGCTGCGGCTTGGCGACGCCGAGCCGCCCGCGCAAGCGAAAGGGAACCGCAAGCTGCCCGTGGTCATCGAGCAGAAAACGCGCCTCCTTGACATCCGACACCACATCGCGGCTGAAGGCCGGCGACATGGTCAGCACCCCGAGCAGATCCGCGTCCTGGTTGAATCCGATCCACCCGGTTGCGCGGACCGCGAAATCGTCCGCCTCCACCGTCAGATCGTCGGTGCGCAAACGTTGGTCGGCAATCTGAAACGTTGCGCGGAGGGCGCGGATGTGCGTGTCAGGATCGGCTGCGAGTTGGGTGTATCGGGGTTTTACGCTGAGGGGGACGAGGTCGCCGATGACCGGCAGGTTGGAGTGTCGTCCCAGGACTTCACGCACCAGGTTTAAGTCCTTGATCGCGCCGTGGGCAATGTCCGCTGCGATCTGGCCGGTCACTGTGGAACGGATGGCCTCGGCGGTCGTGCCCGTCGCACGAAGATCGAGATGCAGCGTGCCGTCACCCTCGATACGCCGTGCGCCATCCTCGCTGGCAAGTCGCAATACTTTGGCGACGGCAACCTTGGCGCAATCGCCTTTCAACGCGACGCGACCGTCCGCATGCCGCGGGATCTCGCCGCTGAGTTTGAAGGTACCGTCAAAGGCGTGTCCAGAGAAAGCCGCGATCTCCATGCTGGCAGGGGTGAGCAGTGCCTCAAGGTGCAGACTGTCGATGCGAAGCGACTGTGGACCGAGCGGACCGATGGCGCCATCAACGCGCATTGGGATGGCTGTCGGGTCGCCCAGCGGGCCAACCGTCCCGCGCACGTGGATGTTCTGGCTTTCCGCCTGTAGTGCGGCGACCAGGTCAAAAGAGATCGGCTTGGTCTCACCGACATCCCCGACCGAAAGCTCGATCTGCCGCAGGATCGTTGTCCGGGGTGGCGCGTGGGTACCGTCGGTCACCAGGATGGTCCCGTCCGTGATATTTGCCCGGCCGATGATCAACGGGAGGTGTTCCGGCGGCAAATTGGTTGCCGGCCGCGGGGGGGGGGAGCCGGACGGTGAAGGCGACGTGTGCCGACCAAGGCTTTCGTAATTCCAGCGCCCGCTCGCGTCCCGGGTGAGCGTGATGCGCGGCTCCCGCAATTCGATGCGCCCCACCTCGAGTTTCCCGCGCAACAACGGCAGTAACTTTGCCTGCGCAACGACCGAGCGGGAGTCGACGAAATCAGCGGCGCTGAAGCTGGGATCGTCGCCGATCCGCACGTGGTCGATACGCACGCCGATCCCGCCCCACAGGTTCACCACCATGCGGTCGGCGGCCACGGGGCGTCCGATAGCGGCACGTGCCTGGTCAAGGATGCCCTCCCGATGCTCAGCGATGATCCGGTTGATGGACAGGGCTGCGAGGCCCGCAATTCCCGCGCCGAGCAATGCCAACGCGGCCAATGTCCACAGAATCTTGTGCATCTGTTTCAACCGTACGCCGCGCCGACGAGGAGGTCAATTTTGACGGAGGACGCCGCTGGCGTTAGAAGTTCGGCGACGGGAGGAGCCTATGAGGTATGAGCATATTCGTCTAAGCCGGGACGGCGGGATTGTGACGCTGGCATTCAACCGGCCAGAAACACGCAACGCGATGACGCCGGCAATGGGCGAGGAGGTGCCCCGTGCACTCGAGGAGATCCGGGCCGACGCGAGCGTACGCGTATTGGTGCTGACGGGGACGGGCAAGGCCTTCAGCTCGGGAGGCAACCTGGGTATGATCGCGCGCGATACGGGGGCCCGCCCGGACAGCGACGCCCCAAGCATCGGCTCGGCCCGCGACTTCTATGGGCGGTTCCTTGCCATTGCCGATTTGCCCGTTCCTACGATCGCCGCGATCAACGGCCACGCCATCGGGGCCGGGCTGTGCGTCGCGTTGGCGTGTGACCTGCGTATCGCGGTGGCGGACGCGAAGCTCGGGATGACGTTCACCAAGCTTGGCATCCACCCCGGAATGGGGGCGACGTTCTTCTTGCCACGTCTGGTCGGGACCGCTCGTGCCTGCGAGTTATTCTTCACGGGCCGGGTCATCGATGCGGGCGAGGCGGAACGGCTCGGGATGGTAAACCGGGTGGTGGCGCGTGCAGAGTTTGACGCGGTCGTACGCTCCCTCGCGCAGGAAATTGCCGCGGCGGCGCCATTGGCGGTGCGCCTGGTCAAGAAGTCCATTTACCGGGGTGTGCGGCAAACCCTGGACGACATGCTCGATTACGAGGCGCTGAATCAGCAGACAACCTTCGCCACCGCCGATGCGCGTGAGGGTGTTACCGCGCTGCTGGAGAAACGGGAGCCGCGATTTGAAGGAAAGTAAGGTTCCCCCGCCTGACTGCGTTCGGTACCGGTGCGACACCGGCGGTGGTCCCGCGGTGGCTACGCGCTAGTTCTTCTTGCGGAACAGTGCGTCGAGTCGCGAGCGGGCGTCAGCAGACCCCGTGGCCTTGACGGGCCCGCCGACGCGGAAGGCGAAGAAGTCGCAGAAGTTCCCGACGGTCTTGTCGACCTGCCGTTCGGCGCTTGGCTCGCGGCACTGGTTTTGGGCGGCGGGCGCAAAGAAGCTGCAATTCAAGCAGCAGTGCAGGTCGGCACCGCACTGCAGGCAGGCATCGCGGCGGCCGACGCGCTCGACGGGACCGATGGCGTGACCGCAATGATGGCAGAGGCGCTCCATCCCGGTTCTCTCCAGCCGCGTATAGCATTTCGCCGATCGTTGTTGATCAGTGCGGGTTCCTTATCGGGCGTGCGCTGGATTGCTCGGTTCGGCCCGTCTCGGTATCGCAACGACTGGTTACCCGTCAACGTAGAGGGTATCGTAACTAATAGCGAGCACGACGGACGAGTAGAAACCCTTGACTGATTTTCCCGATATGTGGTCTATTGGCGTCCGGTGATGCGCTGGTGATGCGTGGCGCTGGGAGCACCGCGGCTTAGTTCACTCCATCTTCGCCAGCCGATCCCGAGACCGCAGTAAATCCATATCCAAGAGGGAAAAACTCATGGAAGTGCTCTCGAACACGGTAGGAAGGAAGGTCATGATGGCGGTGACGGGGCTGTTCATGGTCCTGTTCGTCGTCGTGCACCTGTTGGGAAACTCCTCCATCTTCGCCGGCCCCGACGGCATCAACGCCTACGCCGCGAAACTCCACGGCCTGGGCCCCTTCGTCTGGATCTCCCGGCTCTTCCTGGGCGCCCTGCTGGCCCTTCACGTCATTTTCGGCATCCTCCTGACGCTGGAGAACAAGGCGGCGAAGCCGGGGAAGTACGCGGTGAAAGAGATGGCGAAGGCCACCTTCGCTGGCGAGACGATGATCTGGACGGGGCTGCTGCTCCTGGCCTTTATCGTCTACCACCTGTTGCAGTTCACCGCACGTGTTACCCCCGACATCGTGCTGGGGAACGACGCGAAAGGGCGCGTCGACGTCTTCACG
>Ga0316601_100000997_pt1 | contig 13261 bp, 9 predicted proteins | sample OWC_soil_day5_no_FD_207663 | JGI IMG/M metagenome (GOLD analysis project Ga0316601, IMG submission 207663) | Wetland soil microbial communities from Old Woman Creek delta, Ohio, United States - OWC_soil_day5_noCT | ecosystem: Environmental > Terrestrial > Soil > Wetlands | place: USA: Ohio...
TAGTTTAAATTTAGGAATAGAAGTTTCAAAAGGAAAATATATAGCGAGAATGGATTCGGATGATATTTGTTATAAAAATAGATTTCAAAAACAAGTTGAATTTATGGAAAAAAACACAAGTGCAGCTGTGTGTGGAGGAAATTGCAAGGTATTCGGAGAAAACATAAAGAATGGGGTAATGAGGAAATACATGGACCCAACTTCAATTAGATATTCATTACTTTTTAGATGTGAATTAGTGCACCCAACTGTTATAATGAGAAAGGATGTATTAATAAAAAATAATTATAAATATAATGAAGAAGATTGTGGAATAGAAGATTTTTCGCTTTGGCAAAGAATTAGTTTTAATCATGAAATTTACAATATGCCTAAAATATTATTAAGATATAGGATTGTAAATAGTAGTATTACAAAAACAGCTGAAAAAAATATAGTTGAAAGAAAAATGTACCATAAGAAGATGTATAAGCAGGGGATAGAGCATTATGGATTTATAATAAATGAAGAACAACTTGAAACCCATTGGAAATTGTGTAATTTAAGAAATAGTAACGGTATTCATGAATTTTATAATATTATAGAATATATAAAAGAAATTAATGAACAGATTGGTCTGGTAGATATAGCTAATGAAAGAATATTTAAGAAAGTGCTTTATAGAAGATTAGTTATATTTACAATAAATAATCCGTTAATTTCAAAAGATATAATAAAGTTTTATTATAAAAATAAATATTATAAATATTATAAACCAAATATAAAAGAGGTAATAAAAATACTATCTAAATTAAAGGTGAGGAAATTATGATTATAGTTAGGTTAAAAGGTGGACTAGGTAATCAAATGTTTCAATATGCTTTTTATAAATCATTAAAAGAAAAATATTCAAATGTTAAAATTGACGTTAATTTCTATAATAGCAATAAAGTTCATAATGGATATGAATTGAGCCGTATTTTTAATGTTACTCCAGAATTTGCTGAAATAAAGGAGATAAATAAACTTGCATTCATAGGAAGTGATATTAAATCGAAAATAATGAGAAAAATAATAGGTAATAAGAAAACGTATTATTTAGAAAGAGAGAGAGAGTTATCTTATAAACCTGAAGTTTATTTAAAAGAAAAATCATATTTTGATGGATATTGGCAAAATGAAAAGTATTTTAAAAATATAGAAGATTCAATAAGAAAAGATTTTACTTTTAAGATAAAATTAGATTCTCAAAATTTAAATATATTGAATGATATAAAAAGCTCTGAGAGTGTAAGTTTACATATTAGGAGAGGAGATTATATAAATGATTCAAATGCTAATAGAATTTATGGTGGAATATGTGAAATAGAATATTACCAAAAGGCATTAGCTATGATTGCAGAAAAAATAATTAATGCTAAATTTTTTATATTCTCAAACGAAATTGAATGGGTTAAAAAAAATTTAAAAATAAAAAATGGTGTATATGTGAACTTAAACCAAGGTGACGATAGTTATAAAGATATGCAATTAATGAGCAATTGCAAACATAACATTATAGCAAATAGTACTTTTAGTTGGTGGGCAGCTTGGCTAAATAGTTATGGTAATAAAATAGTAATAGGTCCTCGCGTATGGTTTAATGACTACGATCATATAAACAATATTATGCCAAAAGAATGGATAGGACTATAAATAGATCTATTAAAAAGTCGGAAATGGAGGTGAAATAGCAATGAATAAAATATCTATAATAATACCTACATATAATGTGGAAAAATATGTATTAAGATGTTTGAGTAGTATAGTAGACCAAACTTACAAAAATATTGAGATAATAGTAGTAGATGATGGTTCAACAGATAAAACATTTGATTTAGTAAACGAGTTTTTGAGTAATAGTAAAAGTGAATATCAATTACTAAGGCAGAGCAATTGTGGAGTAAGTGTAGCGAGAAATTTAGGATTACAAAGAGCCAATGGTGAATTTATTTATATTATAGACTCGGATGATTATATTGAGAAAACTTTTTTAGAAAAACTTTTGCAAAGTATTATAGTTAATAATAGTGAAGCAGCATTTTGTGCATCAGATGCTATAAATGAATTTCAAGAGGTTATTAGTGTAGCTAATAATGATATAAAAACGGTTTTATTTGATAGGGACAAGTTAATAAAGACTTTTATTATGAGAAATTTAGATATTTGTACTGGTAATATACTTTACAAATCTACAAATATTAAAAGACATAATATAAAATATAACGAAAATTGTTTTAATGGCGAAGACCAAGAATTTAATTTGAAAGTTTTATTCAATTGTAAAAAAATAAGCTTTGTGCAAGAGAATTTATTTCATTATTTTGTGAGAGGTAATTCTGTAACTAAAACTTATGATAAAAAACTGATGAGTGTAACGACAGCTATGAAAAATGTTGCTAATTATTTCATTGCTCAAGGAAATCATGATTTATTTAATATGATTAATAGCTATAAAATGCAAAAGGATTTTTTTTATAATTTAGATATGATAATAATAAATAATTATAATGAAAATAAAGAATTTATTAGAAATGATTTATGTAAAAATAAACAACTAATAAAAGATTTAAAAACATATAAAATAATTAAATATAATGCAAGAGAAATCAAATACAAATTAAAAATAAATTTTTTTTGCTATTTGCCAGCCTTGTATATTAGGTATAAAATTGTGTTTAATAAGATAATAAGAGTCAAAAAAAGTATTTTGTGTTTTGGAATTATTGGATTAAGAAAGGATTAATATATGAATGAAATATAATAAGAAGAATATTTTCGCAAGTTATATTTTTATATTAGTAACTATAGTAAACTTTGTTTTTTTAAGTTCCATTGAACTTAACAAAAATATTATTGCAATAAAAAACATTTCTAATTTATTGGTATTAATTCTACTAGTTTCATATTTTATAAAAAAATCTGATGTAAGAATGCTGATTTTAAAAAATAATTATATGGTAAACATATTATTTTTTTATTGTTTATGTTCCTATTTTTGGAGTATTAGTAAGGGGACTACTGCATGGCAAACTATAGGGGTTATTTATATTATCAGTATTTCCCTATTTATACTAATTCATTATGAATATGATTATATTAAAATAATTGATTATATTTATAAATATTTATCAATCTTATCAATTATTAATTTTTTTGCGATAATTCTATTTCCTAATATATCGTTAATGGTAGATAATAGGTATGAAAGTGTATATAAAGGTATCTTTGAACATAGAAATACATTAGGCTTATTTATGGCTATGTGTATTCTATTTTCAATTTATAAAATAATATTAAATAATAAAAGTATTTATTCATATTTTATACTAGTTGTATCAATAGTTAATATAGTTGCATCTAAAAGCGTTACATGTATTATATTAACATTATTGTGTGGTTTATATTATATTGTATCGGTTAAAAGAAAATTAAAAAGAACTAATATTATAATATTATGTGGTTCAATATTTTTAAATAGTGTTTTATTACTATCCAACTCTATATCATCTAATAAAATCCTAACTGTGATAGGCAGAGACGCTACGTTCTCAGGTAGAACAAGTATATGGCAAATAACTATTGAATTAATTAAACAAAGTAAATGGCTAGGATATGGATATAGATCTATATGGGCAAATCAAGTATTCGAGCAATATTATTACGGTAATTTATTAGGTTTTGGTCCATCATCGTCACATAATGGTGTCCTAGATTTATTTCTTGAGTTAGGTATTTTAGGAGCGGTTGTTTATTTGTTTTTTTTGATTAACTTAATTCGTAGATATAATGCTCAAAAAAATGATGGTAATATTAAAAGTTTAAATATTTTGTTTGTAATGATTATTTTTATTTTTAATTATAACCTTATGGAAAGTAGTTTATTAACTCCTACGTTTGTACTATTGCTTCAAATCATAATATATAATTTGCTTGGGATTATTAACAAAAAAGACTTTAAATAGAATTACTAATTATGTTTTTTAAAATTTGACCATTTGAATTGTATACAATAAAAGCGAGCTTATATATTTAATAGTATAATTAAATTATTATTATTTAATAAAAGACATAAAGGAAAGAAGAGAGTTATCAATATATTTCTATACGAAATAAATATAATAAAGTTTGAACTTACAAAAGTTTTTTGTAAAGTTGATAAATATAAGTTTTAATCGATGGTAACTATAAATTAAGCAAATAGAATATAGAATGGTATTGATAAGTGGGAAGGTAACAATAATATTAAATTAGGGAGAAATTATGAAAGCAAGAAGAAGTTTATGCAATTTATTAGTTGGACTTTGCGGTCAACTTATAACAATAGCATTAGGAATTGTTATACCTAGGTTAGTATTAGTTAATTTAGGATCAGAGATTAATGGTTTATTATCATCAATCTCACAAATATTTGTATACATTGCACTTTTAGAAGCTGGCGTTGGTGCTGCTTCGATACAGGCATTATATAAACCAATATCAAAAGATGATAGGGAGGGTATCAGTTCAATACTAGCGGCTACAGCTAAATATTATCGTAAAACAGGAAAATATTATTTTTTTGCAGTATTAATTTTTGCTATGATATATCCTTTTCTTATAGATTCTACATTAAGTAAGATAGATACAATGATAATAATTTTATTGACAGGCATGGGTGGGGTTATTAACTATTTTTTTCAAGGCAAATATAAATTGTTGTTAGCCGCTGAAGGAAAAGGATATATAAATACTTTAATATCTACAATTATTAGTATCTTTACTAATATCGTAAAAATAATATTACTAGTTTGGAATTATAATGTAATTATAATTCAAGCTTCTTATTTAATAATAACTATAGTACAAATGTTAATATATCAATTATATATAAGCAAAAAATATAATTGGCTAAGGTTAAATGTAAATCCTAATAATGATGCGATATCACAAAAAAATTCAGTTCTAATTCACCAAATCTCATCACTAATTTTTGCAAATACTGATGTTTTTTTATTAACTATTTTTTGTGATTTAAAAACTGTTAGTGTTTATGTAATGTATAATATGCTTTTTAATATGGTTGATAATTTAATTAGTACATTAAATGGGAGTATTATATTTGCTCTTGGACAGAGTTATCATGAAGATAAAAACAAGTATGTAAAATTATATGATGCATATGAAGTTTATTTTATGGCATCGGTATTCTCATTATTTTCCATTGCATATACATTAATTTTGCCTTTTATGAAATTATATACATCAGATGTAATTGATGTTAATTACTTGAATTATTTGATTCCTATTTTATTTGTTGCAATAAAATTATTGAGTTGTGCTCGTGTACCGTCAGGTAACGTTATTAATATAGCTGGACATTTTAAGAACACACAAAATAGATCTTTATTAGAATCTGCAATAAATATAGTTTTTTCTATTGTTTTTGTTAATATTTGGGGAATGTATGGTGTTTTAATTGGTACAATAATTGCGTTATTATATCGATCAGTTGACATGGTGATATACACTAATAGAAACATATTGAATCGTAGCCCTTGGATAACTGCCAAAAGATGGGGGGTGGATCTTATATTATTTTTAATAATAACAATCACACTCAAAAATATAAAAATAAAACTAGATTCATACATAACAATTTGTTTCGCAGCTGTAATATTATTAATTATAATACTACCACTATACTTCATTGTAGCATCGTTATTTGATAAACATGTATATAAATTTACAATAACTTATTTTAAAAAACTAATAATTAACTACAGGAAAAATTCAGGTGCAATTTTAGGGAATAGTAATAAAAATTCGAATGAATGCTTCAAAGGTTGCAAAAATGGAGTCTCTTATGTGGAAAAATAAGGTTATAATTGAAGTTGGGAAAGTGTAGTCGTAGGTTTGTTTGGAGTTTAGAGAGCTCACTATGAGTACTAAAAAGAAGTGAGAGAAATTTATTAAAATTTTAAAAAAATGTCATGTTTTACTTTAATTTAAAAGAATGGATCTTATTGAGTGCAGTAGTAAAGAAATTTAAACTATAACCTTTATCATAATGTTATTACACATATTATTATTTGAAGTGCAATTTATTTGATAATGCTTTATTGGCTTTTAAAGATTATAGTTTATAAAACAACAATATCAGATATATACTTCCGGAAGGAGAGGTGATCATTTGAAAAAAATATCTATTTTACTATGCTTCATATGGATGTCTTTTATTTTCTACATGTCTTCTCAAAATAGTGCAGTATCTAATGATAAAAGCTACACCATTTTGAACACTGTAAAACAGGAGTATAAGAAGGGGAAGGAAATACTTAATACTGAACCAAGCAGTAAGGGTAAGAATAAAGGTAATATTGCAGGAAGTGTTTCAAAAGGTAACTTGCCAGTTGGGAAAAACATTAAAACTATTAAGCCAACTGTAAGGGATGAAAAGCTAAATCTTTTTATTAGAAAAAACGCTCATGTATTTTTATACCTTATACTAGCAGTACTAGTTTCAAATGCATTTTTCACCTATAAGTATAAGGGGAAGTCTTCTTTAATATATATAGTGTTCATATGTCTTTTATATGCTGTTTTAGATGAATTCCATCAGAGCTTTACTATTGGTAGATCTTCACTTGTTAGCGATGTAGTGATTGATTTTTGTGGAAGTTTAATGGGTATGGGAGTCTTTTATTATATTTATTATAAAATTTTCTTGAGAATTAGTCAGAAAATAAAAACTTCAGTCAAATAGAAAAATATTCCACTGAAGTTTTTTGTTTTTCGGGCAATAATTCCAATGGATGAAAATAGCAAGCTCAGTCAGGCGTAGCCTTCCTTCGCAAGGGTGACTGTCACCTGTCGAAAAAAGTAATGGAGCGAAAGTGAAGCAAGAATGAGACATTCGATGCTGATTTAATAGTATAAAAGTTAAGTTAGGAAAAGAATAGAAAAAAAACTTGGCGATAGCCAGCAAGGAAAGCTACTGAGATATATTTCGGTAGTTTTTCATCGTTAAAAACAGATTTAACGACATTTAATTTTGTACATTTTGTTTTCATAATATACTATAATAACTATAAGATATAATAGTATAGAAAGGAGAGATATAATTTGAACATTCAAGCAAATTTAATGGTTCCACAAAAGATTTTATTAACACTTAGAGAAAGCAAAGATGAATTTATAAGAGAGCTTAAGATAACGGCAGCAGTAAAATATTATAAAGAAAAAAATTATCTATAGGGCAATATTCGGTTTTAGCTGAAATGAGTGAAGAAATTTTTATAAAGTATTTAGGCGAGCAAGGAATATCAATTTTTAATTTTGAAGATGATGCAGAATTATTGGAGGATATACAAAATGCATAAAGTTGTAGTTAATTCTACACCATTAATTTCACTTTCAGCAATAAATAAATTGGAAGTATTGAGAGAACTTTATGGAAGAGTATATGTTCCATATGGTGTTTTTGAAGAAGTGTGTTTAGAGGGTGAAACGAGAGTAGGTGCTGATTTTTTAAGATATAATAATTTTTTAATAGTAGAAAAAGTTAAAAATGAGGAAGCTAGAAAATTTTTCCAAACCAGTTTTCATAAAGGTGAAGTTGAAGTAATGATATTAGCAGATGAATTGAAATGCGACTTATGTATAATAGATGACTTGCTTGCTAGGAAATATGCAAAACATTTGGGATTTAATATAAGAGGTACATTAGGAATATTGGTTAAAGCTAAAGAAGTGGGTGTAATTAGTACGGTGAAACCATTAATGGATCAACTTGTAAAAAATAATATTTGTATCAATAATAGTTTATATAATAAAATATTAGAATTAACAGATGAAAAGTAAAGTTCAATTAAAACATTAGGTTGTTTTGATTGAACTTTTTTATGCCCATTTATATCAATATAGCACATTTTGAAGAGGTTATTAAGCATATATTTTATTATATGGCTGTTATTCGCTGTAAAAAATAGCAGCTGTAGCTAATGTTTTTTCTCTTCTTAAGTGAGAATAAAATTTTAAAGAAGGTGGGGTAAAGGTGTCTGTACTAATTACAGGTGGAGCAGGGTACATAGGAAGTCATACCTCCGTAGAACTAATAAACGCAGGCTACGAAATTATTGTAGTTGATAACTTTTCTAATAGTAAACCTGAGGCTATCAAAAGAGTACAGGAAATAACACACAAAATATTTAAATTCTATGAAATAGATATTTTAGATAAGGAAAAGCTTGAAAAAGTATTTTTAGAAAACAAAATTGAAGCAGTTATTCATTTTGCTGGTCTTAAGGCCGTTGGTGAATCAGTTAAAATACCTCTTAGATATTATAAGAATAATATTACTGGAAGCTTAATACTATGTGAAGTGATGCAGAAATTTGGGGTTAAAAGGATTGTCTTTAGTTCCTCTGCTACAGTGTATGGAGACACCAAGCAACTTCCCATTTGTGAAGAGGCAACCTTAAGTGCAACTAACCCCTATGGACGTACAAAACTAATGATAGAAAAAATTTTAAATGATCTTTATATTTCAGATAAACAATGGAGTATTGCCCTTTTAAGATATTTTAATCCTATTGGAGCTCATGAAAGTGGAAGAATAGGAGAGGACCCAAAGGGAATACCAAATAACATAATGCCTTATATAACCCAAGTTGCTGCAGGTAAAAGAGAAAAATTAAGTATTTATGGTAGTGATTATGCTACTCATGATGGCACTGGGGTTAGGGATTATATACATGTGGTGGATCTTGCTAAAGGTCATTTAAAAGCTCTTAAGAAGGTTGAAGAAAATACAGGTATTAATGCATACAATCTTGGTACTGGAATTGGTTATAGTGTTTTAGATGTAGTGAAGACCTTTGAAAAAACTACAGGTCAAACTATCGCTTATATATTAACATATAGAAGACCAGGGGATATAGATGCTTGTTATGCGGATATGCAGAAAGCCTTTAGGGAGCTTGGGTGGAAGGCTGAAAAAACTCTTGAAGATATGTGTACAGATTCATGGAGATGGCAGGTAAATAACCCTAATGGTTATTAGCTTCATTGTTTTATTTTTTTTATTATAAAGTTTTGTTGAAGGTTAGGGAGAAAAAGATGACTCCAGTGGAATAGTTAAGTGTTCCACTGGAGTTGTTTTTGTTCACATAAATCAAAACTCTGATATTGGGTCAAGAAAAATATTCATCCATTGCTTTTTTAGGATGCAGCAAATTAACAACCATAGATATCCCAAGAACTGTAAGAAGTATTTCCCGTTATGCTTTTTCAGGCTGCAGTGGATTAACTAACATAACCATTCCTAGCAGTGTAACCAGTATAGAAGGAGGTACTTTTGCAAGCTCAGTTAGCCAAAGCCATCCCTCGCCAAGCCCCCCGGAGGATGTTAACAAAGGCCTTTTTGAGTCAAATTAAAGTAATATATTTCCATTGAAGGTAATACACTATATAGGTTGTAATTTTTAAGGGGGAAGTATATTGAAAAAAAGGCTACTAAGCACATTTTTATCCTTAATGCTAGTAACAACTGGCACTATTATTCCGCAGCAAAAGACAATTGCCAGTGCAAGAACTAGAGAAGCTGCTACAACAGCAGAAAATAGAACAGTTACCAGGTATTTTGGTGCAACTAGATATGAAACAGCAGTAGAGATAGCCAGAAATGGATGGGAAAGCTCTAACGCTGTAGTAATTGCTACAGGAGAAAATTTTCCTGATGCACTTTGCGCAACTCCTCTAGCTAAGAAGCTTGATGCACCAATACTTTTAACCTCTAAAGAGGCACTTGATCATAAAGTAATTAGTGAGATACAAGAATTAAAGACAACAACTGCCTATATAGTTGGAGGTACAGGAGTAGTTTCTCCAAATGTTGAAGCACAACTTACAGGAATAAATGTTGAAGTACACCGTATCGCAGGGAAGAATAGATTTGAAACAGCAAGCTTAATTGCAGGGCAACTAGGGGATTTTACTGAAGTTGCTGTAGTTAATGGATATGGTTTTGCAGATGCATTATCAATGGCGCCTGTAGCTGCAAAAAAAGGTTTTCCTATTTTGCTGACTAATGTAGATGAGCTTCCGGAGGAAACCTCCAGCAGGATAGAAGGTAAAAACATGACCACCACTTATATTGTAGGAGGCAGTGGAGTAATCAGCAATACAGTAGCTAATAATCTTCCGAACAGCAGAAGAATATGTGGTACTGATAGATATAATACCAATCTTCAGATTTTAAATAATTTCCCAGAGGTTATTGACTTTAGTACTTTATTTGTAGCTACCGGCAGGAACTTCCCAGATGCACTAGCTGGTTCTGCACTTGCTCCAAAAACAAGCTCTGGAATACTGCTTACTGGTGAAAGTCTTTCAGAGGATCAAAAAAACTTTTTATCAGGCAAAATGCCTAATATAAAGAACATAGTTGCCTTAGGCGGTACTGCAGTGGTATCTGATAATATTCTTAATGCTATAAGAAATGGTTTTTCAATAGGAAGTGGACAGTTAAATGATGCTGTTAAGCTATTAGACGACAAAGAGACTGAAAGCTTTATGAATAGTATCATTTCCTCTTCTGCTAATTCTGATGGCAGCTCAACTATAATTTTAAGTGGAAACAGTACAAATATACAGGCAGGAGATATATTTTATGTTAAGCCTACCTTTGATAATCCTACTGGACTTATGGCAAAGGCTACCAACTTAACAACTGATGGTAGTGGCAATATTGTATTAACTCTTGTACAGCCAGGCCTTGAGGAAGTATTTAATACCTTGGATTTTGATTCTACAAGAAAAATAGCATTATCAAATATAATAAATACTGATTTGCCTGCGGGAACTGAATTGATAGCCCAAAAAAGTGGAAATGAGGCTGAAGAAGAAAATGAAAATCCATTCAGAGTGTATAATCAGATAACACCAGCCTCTAATTTTAATGGATGGAACTATGATGAGCTAACCATAGGTTTTAAGGATGCAACCTTGGATAAGGATGGAAATTACAATACTACGAATGATGAGGTGAAATTAAGTGGAAGATTTAGCTTGAAGGATGCTAATATCAGTGTAAAAGGTAAAATAGGTGCTGCTAAGCTTGAAGAGCTTTCTTCAAACATTATAGCGAATGCAGAAGAAGAAATTAAGCTTAACGCTGATTTAGATGCTATTTCTTTTGGTACTAAGGATTTAAATAAACTATTGAATATGGATAAAAATGAGAGGAAAATAGGAGCGCTTACTATAAGTGGTATCGACATGAGTGACCAATTTATAATAGGTTCCTTTACCGTTGGAGTTGGTCCAGTTGTAGCAGAACCAAGGTTTGGAAAAGCACCAGCGGAAATAATAGTAGGCGCAACAGTAATGCTTACAATGAGCTTCAATAATAAAGTATCCGCTCATATAGAATTTTCATTTTTAAATAAGAATTCAATTAATGCTGGCTTCAATTATGATGGGAATATTGCAACTCCTCATTGTAGCTTTGGAGCAGTAAAGGGATATCCTCAATTTTCAGTTAGTGTAAAGGGAGATGCAACTCAAACTGTGGGAATAGGTCTTGCTATTGGTGTAACAATTGCTGGGATTATACCTGCGGAAATAAAGAATGAACTCACCTATAAACAGCTTGTATCAGGGGAACTTACCTATAATACTGATACAAAATTTGATCCGAAATGCAGCGGTTTTAATGATTTGTCCTTTACTTGTAAGCTTATAGTAGGTGCAGGTATAAAGATAGGAAAGTATATTGAGGGAAGAATAGATTACACCTATGTACCTGTAGATATATGCATCTGGCATAATGAATTTGGAAGTGCTGCTAATTCTAATAGTAATGTACAGAATAACAGCTTTGCCCAAACATCGGGAGATTATTTATACTTAATAAATAATAATGACAGTGGAAAACTATATAGGACAAATACAATTACAAATGTTACAACAAAACTAATAGATGATACAACTTTATGTGGACTAAATGTAATTGGAAATTATATTTACTACACTAGATGGGAGAGTGGAAACGTAGGAATTTATAGAGTTGGACTTGATGGCTCAGGAAAATCATTGATATTAAGTAAAAGAGCAAGAGGATTAACTTACAAGGATGGTTGGTTATTTTTTATCGATGAGGATAATTATGGAAAATTATGCAAAGTAAATGTAGATGGAACAGGTTATAAGGTACTGAATGATAATTTTATTTTTACCTTCTGGGTTAATGGTGATTCTATATTTACTTGTGACGGTTCCACGATGTATAAGATGGACCTTAATGGATACTCATTTTCTAATTTTTCAAATATTTTTTCACTTTTATTCTGCTCAGATGGAAAATATTTATATTATGGTGACCTTAGCTACAATGGTGGTTTTATGAGAGCAAATTTAGACGGAACAGGGGTTGCTGCAATAACCAATGCTAAACCAGCTACCATGAACTGCGATGGTGGAACCATATACTTCTGCAACACAAGCGATAATTATAAGCTCTACAAAGTAAATGTTGATGGCTCAGGTCTTACTAAGCTCTGTGATGACAGTCTTTTAATGTCAAATGGAGGATATTATTATATTAATGTTGCTGGAGAATGGGTATTCTACTTTACTAACAGCACAATGTATAAAATTAAGAAGGATGGCAGCGAAAGACAAATGGTATCAACTATGGGAGGCATCGCTGAAAACCCAGCAAAGCAGGAAGAAATGAATGGGGCAGCACCATATAAAAAATAAAAAATCCATATGAGGGAAGCTAGGTGAAATTTGCACTATTTAAGTGTGAAATTTCACCTATTTTGTTTAAATTAGAAGAAAAATAGTATATAATGAAATGTAATGATTAAAATATCAACATTCTCGGTTAAAGCCTTAAATAAGCTGTTGGAAATATGGAATTTCTGAGATAATTAGCTAAAATGTTACACACTTATTAATAAATTTGTATTTTTATGGACAAGTACTTAAAAGTGTATTAAAATGTATTTATAATTTAATTAATTTTTAAATTAAATAATATTTCAAATTAATCTAGTTATAAATCTTTTTTTATGGCTAGAATTAATAATATATTTATAAGGAGGGCAAGAACTATGAAATTAACTAAGAAAATAGCTTCATTATTTTTAACTGCTGCTTTAGTAGTAGGAACTACAGTAACTGCTTTCGCTGCACCAAATGATGATGTTATCCAAGCACTTAAGGATGCGAAGGTGCCACAAACCTACATAATTCA
>Ga0316601_100000998_pt1 | contig 13253 bp, 9 predicted proteins | sample OWC_soil_day5_no_FD_207663 | JGI IMG/M metagenome (GOLD analysis project Ga0316601, IMG submission 207663) | Wetland soil microbial communities from Old Woman Creek delta, Ohio, United States - OWC_soil_day5_noCT | ecosystem: Environmental > Terrestrial > Soil > Wetlands | place: USA: Ohio...
GCAAAATATCTGAATGCAAACGGACTTATCATGGCATGGGAAGGCGGTGGCAATGCGGCTGTTGACGGCATGCTCACCATACAATGTGCAGAGAAAAACGATATCAAAGCCTCTGCCATAACTTTTGAATTCGGTGGAGTTGATGGCACGGAGGGCATACTGCTAGTTGATGATGTTCCAGAAGCGGATGCTATTATTAGCGGTGGATCCATCGAAAAGCATTATAAGCTACGGTCGGCTCCAAGAGTGGTTGGAGGGGATGTTATGAGGCTCAACAAGGAGTCTGGTGGATATTTTCCACCTTCTGATAAGGCAATTGAGTTTGATAATACCACCCATCTTTATTTGTCAGGCAATCAATCAGGGCATAGTAGGCTTTTTGCTGAAGCCTACTGATATATAAGGAACCTGTTGTATTGATGAAGAAAGGTATACAACGGGTTTCTTTTTATATGAAGCTGAAGCAGAATAGGAATTATCAAGTAAGCTAATTAATAATAAAACCTATAATTACGTGTGCTATTTTCAATAAGAGTTTGATAGGTTTAATCTCCGCCACTGAAACCCTCGACTAACTAGTTTAGTCCAGGGTTTTTCCATGTCTATGAGCTTTGAATTATTTAGGTTGAAGCTCATAGATTCTTTCTACCCTAAAATGGATAATAAAGAATTATAGGATATCTAATAGCTTAAAACTATTAATTAGCTTAAAAAGGTATATTAGGAATATAAAAAACAAATAATATAAATATATTTACAGGAAGTGAGTATACAATGCTGCAGTGAAGCGAGCACCTGCTTTAAATATGAATTGTATAATTATGATTATTGAAACTAATGCAATTTATTAAATGAGTAGACTCTCTTATTTGTAAAATTTAAAAAATCGGTTTTTGTCGAAATTTGTGTTATAATTATGCTCGTATAATTTTAAAGGAGGTACATTTCATGGATAACAAATTGTCAAAAGATGCATACGGTGGCGTATCTGGTAAAGATTACGTACCTTACGTTTCTAGTGGTTCTAAATCAGGTGGAAACGTTGCAGTATTAATTATTGGTATTATTTTAGCTGTTTTATTCGCAGCATCAACTGCCTATTCAGGTATGAAATCAGGGCTTACAGTTGCTGCTGGTATACCTGGTTCTATAATAGGTTCAGCATTTATAGCTGCCTTTGCTAAACAAAAGGGTATACTTGGAAAAAACTTATTGCAAGGTATGTCCAGTGGTGGAGAATCTGTTGCTAGTGGTATAATATTCGTTTTACCAGCAATTCTTTTAATAGGTGCTAAAGTTACTTTCTTAGAAGGTTTTGTTGTTGGTGTAGGTGGAGTTTTATTCGGTATAGGAATAGCTGCACTTGTTCACAATTACTTAATCGTTGAAGAACACGGTAAATTAATGTATCCTGAGTCAATGGCTATATCTGAAACACTTGTTGCTTCAGAAGGTGCTGGAGATTCAATGAAGTACATGGGAATGGGATTCGGAATAGGCGGTATTATAACTGTTATAACGAGTTCGTTCTTAAATGTAACTAACAACGTTATAAGCTACATAAACGAAACCTTCTACAAGTGGAAATTTGAAGTTGAAGTTAACCCTCTATTATTAGGTATAGGATTCATAGTTGGTATAGAAGTTTCTTTAACTATGTTTGCTGGTTCTATATTATCTAATTTCGCTATTATGCCTTTAATAGGTTACTTCTCAAGTCTTGGAAAAGACGGTGCAACTGTATGGAATAATCCAAGTGTTGCTATAAACGCTATGCATGTTAAAAATATAGCTGGTAGTTATGTAAAATATATCGGCGCTGGTATGATGCTTTCTGGTGGTTTAATAGGTGCTATAAAGCTTATACCTACTATAATATCTTCTATAAAAGAAACTATGAATGCTAAGTCTTCAAATGGTGCTGGTAGCTCATCTGCTGGAACTATAATATTACTTAGTGGTATAGTAATAGGTTTTATAGGAGGCTTCGTGGTATCTGGTGGTAATATAGCAATGGCAATATTTGCTTCTATTTTATCATTATTCTTATCACTACTATTTGTTATAGTTTCTGGTCGTTTAACTGGTACTATAGGAACTTCAAACCTTCCTGTATCTGGTATGACTATAGCTTCTATAGTTCTTGTAACACTATTATTCGTTGTAATGGGATGGAAAAATCCTACAAACAACAAATCTTTACTTTTATTTGGTACATTTATGGTTACTGCTATATCTATAGCAGGTGGTTACGCTCAATCACAAAAAGTTACTTTCATAGTAGGTGGCGACAAAAATGAAATGCAAAAATACTTTGCTATAGCTAGTATAGTTGGTGTTGCAGTAGTTGTTGGTACTATATTATTACTTTCTAATAAACTTGCAATGACTGGTGATAACGTTCCATTTGCACTACCTCAAGCTAACTTAATGGCAACATTAACTGCTGGTATAATGTCAGGTAAATTACCTTGGGTTATGGTAATTGCTGGTGCTGTTATGGGAATTGTTTTATTCTTATTAAAACTTCCTATAATGACAATTGCTATAGGATTCTACTTACCAATATCTACAACTTCTATAATATTAATAGGTGCATTAGTTCGTGCATTTATAGAAAAAACTTCTAAATCTGAAACAGAAAAAGACGTTAAAGTTGCTAATGGTATAAGCTTATCCTCTGGACTTGTTGCTGGTGGTTCTATATTAGGACTTGTAGGTATAATACTTCAAGTAGCAGGTGTAATAAAAGGAGCTGGACCAAGTGGATTTTCTGCTTCTAATGGAATGGCATTTATAATATTAGTAGGTCTAGTAATAGCTACTATAATACCTATAATGAACAGTAAGGTAAAAGATGCTAAATAATAATGAAGCTGTTTTAAATATAACATTTAAAATCTCTGATAATTTAGAGTATAAAGTAGATAAAGATAATATTGTGACTATACTTGAAAAACAAGAGCATAAGGTCCAAAAATTCTTTAGAAAACTTAAGTTTAGAATTCCAGAGTATAAAAAAACTTCTTTAGATGAATATGGAAGTTGTGTGTTTTTACAGATAGATGGCAAGAAAACGGTAAAAGATATTGGAGAAAGTCTAGAAGCAAAGTACGGTGAAGAAGCTCACCCGCTTTATGAAAGATTATTGTTGTTCCTAAATCATATCGATGTTAATTGTCACTATATAGAAAAACCAAATTTCTAATACAAAAGATGGCACTGCATTGCAGTTGCCATCTTTATTTTTTTGATGTTATTTTATTTCAAAATCACAGGACATAACAGCAGTTATTTCTTTATCTATGGAAGAGGTATCATATATTCCAGAATCGGAAACAGCGGTTGAATATGGGGGTGTAATTTGGAATACTCCCATTTTTGCAGAACGAAGCTTACCTATTTTGCTGCCAGTACTATTTGCGATTTTTTCAGCTCTATTCATTGCATCTTTTGCAGCAAGAGAAAGCATACCAATCTTAAGATCTGCAATTTTAGTATAATAATATGCAGGTGGATTTGATTGGAATTCTACTCCAAAATTAATTAGCTCTGTTGCTAATCTTGAAATGCCAGTAATCTTATTTACATCATTTGATCTAATTTCTACGGTTTGCATCAATCTATAGCTTTGAATTGTACTTGACATCTGGCCACTCGGAAGTAAAGCATAGTTTGGAATGGTATTTATTGATGTAAAAACCATATCTTTCAGCGCTATTCCTTTATCTTTTAAATAATTTCTAACTTTATCAGTATCAGCTTTTAATAAGTTATAAGCAGTAGAAAGTTCTGTTGATTGTACGGCATATGTACCGCTCCAAACAACTAAATCTGATTTAATTTGTTGTTTAGCTGAACCAGTTATTGTTATTATATTTTGTTTTGTTCTAATGTTTGATATTCCACTCATAACTATTATTGATGAAATAATTAAACCGAGCGATAAAATACCTGCAAATATGGGTAACATCCAATTCTTATTTGAGCTATTTCCCAAAATTAACACCTTCCTTAATAATTTATTGTAGTAATATATTATTAAGTTTGCCCTAAATTTCACATTAAATGAGTATATTCATAAATTTACAATTAGAGTTAGTATTTCTTTTATATACTAGGGACTTAATGAAAATAAACATATTAGGGAGATATACCAGTATTTTTTTACTTTCAAGTATGGTTTACACTTTTGTGTACAGGAATCTTTCTTTTGGGTGTTTAACACATGATTCATTCCATTTTCCATATGTAAACTAGACTTGAAAGAGATAGGTAAAAATGTTGAAAATGCTAGTGTGTTATTTTTTTGACAACAAAATTTTTTTTTAATATACTTAAAATATATTTAAAATGATAAAATAATAACAATCTAATAAGAGCGATAAGTAGCACTAAGTGATTGCAATAAATAGTTGTTCTTAAAATGAAAAAAAAGTTGAAATAAACTTTAATATGAAATGGGAGGAATATTAATGGACACATTTAAAATTCTTGAGATTAAGCAAAGTGTTTTCGAAGACAATGACAGGCAAGCGGACTTGCTTAGAGAAGAATTAAAAAAAGATAAGACATTTTTATTAAATTTAATGTCATCACCAGGTTCGGGCAAAACAACTACTCTTTTAAGAACTATTGAAGCTTTGAAAGATGAAATGAGAATTGGAATTATGGAAGCGGACATTGACTCAGATGTGGATGCTAACACTATTTCTAAGACTGGTACAAAAGTAATTCAATTGCACACAGGAGGAATGTGTCATTTAGATGCAGATATGACTAAACAAGGTTTACTAGGTCTTGGAACAGAAGGAATTGATTTTGCTGTTTTAGAAAACGTAGGAAATTTGGTATGTCCAGCAGAATTTGACACTGGTGCATCAAAAAATGCTATGATTTTAAGTGTACCAGAGGGAGATGACAAGCCTCTAAAATATCCTCTAATGTTTTCAATTGTTGATGTTGTATTAATTAACAAGATGGACGCAATAGGTTATTTTAATTTTGATTTAGAGGCAGTAAAAGAGCGTATAAAAAAATTAAACCCAAATATCAAGGTTATCCCAATCTCTGCTAGAACGGGAGAGGGAATTGATGAGTGGGCGGATTGGATTCGTAGCGAAGTGAAGAAATGGAACGAATAATTGCAATATAGTTAAACTTAATATGGGGAGGAATATTTATGGTAAATAAAAAGTTATTGGAATTTGCTAATAAGATTAGTAGGGTAAAGAGTGGTTCAAAAGGAGAAATTAAGCCAGAACATCCAGAATATAAAATTCTAGAACCTGTTGTTACAGAAGAAATGGCAGAAGTAGGACTTTGCCTTGAATTACGTAAACCGCAAAGTGCAGAAGAAGTTGCTGCTCTCTGTGGTAAATCTGTAGAACAAACAGCGAGGCTCTTATGGGATTTGGCCATTGCGGGTGTTTGCCTAGTTAATGAGAAAGAAGGCGTAGATAAATACTGGCTTGAGATTTGGGTTCCAGGGCACATGGAAATGATAGTTAATCACCCGGACAAAAAAAGTGTTAAAGACTTTCAGCAAGCTGCGGAGGCTTTTGAGGCCTATGGGAGAAAAAAAGCACCGGCTACTGCAGGTATTTTCACTGTAGGTACAGGTCCAATGCGTGTAATCCCTATCGAAACATCTATTCAAGGGGAAACAAGAAGAGCATCCTACGAGGAGATTTCCAAATATCTTAATGAAAATACTGTTTTCTCAGTTTCAGATTGTTCTTGCCGTACATCAAGAGAAGCTATGGGAGAAGGTTGCGGTCACTTGAAGGAAGATATGTGTATTCAGCTAGGACATGCTGCTGAATACTATATCCGTACAGGCAGAGGTCGTGCCATTACTAGGGAAGAAGCTTTTGAGATTATTAGAAAAGCCGAGGCAAATGGTTTGATGCATCAAATACCAAATACAGATGGCCCAGGAAAAACTCACGCTATTTGTAACTGTTGTGGCTGTTCATGTTTTGCTACTAGAATTGCTGGAATGTTCCTTAACAATGATATGGTTCGTTCAAATTATATTTCACAAATAGATAAAGATAAATGTGTTGCTTGTGGAGAATGTGCTGAGATTTGTCCTGTTAATGCATTAAAATTAGGTCAAAAATTATGTACGAAAACTCCAATAATAGAAGAAAAGAGAGTAGACTTTCCATCTAATACAGAGTGGGGTCAAGATAAATGGAATGAGAATCATCGTATCAATAGAGAAAATGTTGTTAAAACTGGTACAAGTCCTTGCAAAACAGGATGTCCAGCTCATATTTCCGTTCAAGGTTATATTAAGCTAGCTTCTCAAGGGAAATATAAAGAAGCACTTGAACTTATTAAGCACGAAAATCCGTTTCCAGCAGTATGTGGACGTGTATGTCCAAGGAAATGTGAAGATGAATGTACAAGAGCTGATATTGATGATGCCGTTGCTGTAGATGAAATCAAAAAATTCATTGCAGAGCAAGAGTTAAACATGAAAAATCGCTATGTACCAACACTTAGACATGAATACGGTAAGAAAATTGCCATTGTAGGTGCTGGCCCTTCAGGATTATCTTGTGCTTTCTACTTATCTATTGACGGTTATAAGGTAACAGTATTTGAAAAACAAAAGGCCCTTGGTGGTATGCTTACACTTGGAATCCCATCATATAGACTGGAAAAAGAAGTAATTAATGCAGAAATTGATATTTTGAGAGAGCTGGGCGTTGAGTTTAAGACAGGTGTTGAAGTGGGCAAAGATGTCAGTCTTAAAGAACTTAGAAATCAGGGATATGAAGCATTCTATCTTGCAATAGGAGCTCAGGCAGGTAGAAATCTAGGTATCCAGGGTGAAGATGCAAAAGGAGTTATTACTGGTGTTGATTTCCTTCGCGAAGTAAACCTTGGTAATGAAATGAAACTTGAAGGAAACGTAGTTGTAATTGGTGGTGGTAATGTTGCCATTGACGTTGCAAGAACAGCTACAAGAGTAGGAGCTTCAAAGGTTGAAATGTTCTGCCTTGAAAGTGAAAAAGAAATGCCAGCCCTTCAAGAAGAAGTTGACGAAGCATTGTCAGAAGATATTGGCATCAACAATTCTTGGGGTCCAAAACGAATTCTGGAGGAAAATGGATGTGTTGTAGGTATAGAATTTAAAAAGTGCCTTTCAGTTTTCGACAAGAATGGAAGATTTAGTCCTGTATTTGATGAAAAGGAAACTAAGATTGTTGAAACAAAACATGTTCTAATTTCAGTAGGACAAGGAATGGACTGGGGTAAATTGTTAGAAAATAGCAAAATAGAATTAAATCCAAACAAGACAATCAAAGCAGATTCCTTTACGCTACAGACAGGAGAGCCAGATGTATTTGCAGGTGGGGATGCAATGACGGGTCCTAAGTTTGCTATCGACGCTATTGCTATGGGTAAAGAAGGTGCAATTTCAATCCATCGTTATGTTCACCCAGGACAAAGCTTAATTATCGGTCGTGACAGGAGAGAGTATCATGCACTTGATAAAGGAAACTTGACTCTTGAAGGCTATGATCGTATGCCAAGACAAAGACCACTTCACGTGGATGGAAAGAAATCAAAAGAAACCTTTAAAGATTTAAGAACTACATTTACAGAAGAGCAAATGAAGGAGGAAGCTAAGCGTTGCCTTGGCTGCGGTGCTACAACTAGAGATGAATACATGTGTATAGGCTGCGGTGCATGTACAACCAGATGTAAGTTTGATGCTATTACACTTGTTAGAAAATATGACGAGGCAGGCTACCCTATTGAAAAGCTTAAACCAGTAATTCTTAAAAATATGATTAAGCGTAAAGGTAGAATAGTTATCCATAAGGTTAAAAAGTCCTTGAGTAAATAGAAAAAGTAAGAAAAATTCATATTGCAACAAGGAAAGGGGAGGACTCAAGCTTCCCCCCCCCTCAATCTTTGGATGCAGAGAAGTAGAGGTGAATTCATTTGCATGAATTAGGCGTAGTGTTTGAAGTCATTAAGACGGTTGAAAACTTTGCAGAAAAAAACGGAGTAACAAAAATCGAGAAATTGGTTCTCCAAATTGGCGAGCTTTCATCCATGATTCCGAAATATATTGAAGCTTGTTACCCAGCTGCAGTGGATGGCACTATTATGCAAGATACCAAATTGGAAATTGAGATATTACCAGGCAATGGTATCTGCAAAAATTGTAGTAAGGTTTTTAATCTAATTGAAAATAGACAGGTATGTCCAAGCTGTGGAAGTAAAGAATGGCAATTATTAAGCGGAAAAGAGTTTATAATCAAGGAAATCATTGCTTGCTAAAATGGTACTTAGAAATTTCACCTTAAAGACCTCTTTTGGTTGTAATTATGACCAAAAGAGGTCCTTATTCTATAGCATGATGCTTTTGTATGAGAAAAAAATCACCCATTTGCAACTACAGGAATAGAGTATTAACGAAGAGAATTATTAAGGAGGGCTCCTTGTGGGGTATTATGTTAGAGTAGAACCAAATGTGAAAATTCATGTTGAGGATGTTAATCCGGAGAGCGACAAGGTAATCCTGTTTATACATGGTTGGCCAGCTAACCATAAGTTGTTTGAATATCAGTTTAATCAACTTCCACAAATGGGATATAGGTGTATCGGACTTGATCTCAGAGGGTTTGGCAATTCAGATAAACCACTTAAGGGCTATAGCTACGATCGACTATCAGACGATATAAGGAGTGTGGTTGAAAAACTAGATTTAGAAAATATCACACTTGCTGGACATTCAGTTGGAGGAGCGATTGCTATTAGATACATGGTTCGTCATAATGGTTATGGGGTATCAAAGCTTGCCCTTTTTGCTGCTGCAGCACCAAGTTTTATTAAACGTCCAGACTTCCCATATGGTTTACTTAAAGAAGATGTAAATAAAATTATTAAGGAAACCTATAATGATCGACCTAAAATGTTGCAGGGATTTGGAGAAATGTTTTTCTTTCAGAACGTAACGCAGCCGTTTTCAGATTGGTTCTTTCAATTGGGATTGCAAGCTGCAGGGTGGTCCACTGCGGAGGTTGCAATATCACTTAGGGATGAAAACTTATTCCATGATCTTCGGAAAATACATGTTCCAACATTAATTTTACATGGCGTTCATGATGAAATTTGTGAATTTCCATTAGCTACAACACAAAAACATGAAATAAAAAACTCAAAGCTTGTGCCCTTTGAAAATAGCGGACATGGATTATTCTGGGAAGAACAAGATAAGTTTAATAAGGAATTAGTAAAATTTATAGAGGAATAAAGTTAATCATCATCTGCAAAGCTGTTCATCTTCTTCGAAGCTGCAATATTAACGCAGGCACCCTGTATTTCATTGGACTATAGACTATATCAATAAAATGGTATAAAATATAAATAGTACCAAAGCAAATATAAAAGGGGGCTTTAAAATGGGGAAAGTTTTAAAGGATAGAAAAGATGTAGAGCAGTCACTTACTTGGGATTTATCTGCTATTTATGCAACTGAGGAACAGTATAATTTAGCTGTAAAAGAACTTCAAGGGCTCGCTCTTATGGTGGAAAGAGATTATAAAGGAAAGCTTAATGCACCAAGCAATATTAATGACTGTTTGGATAAAATGAGAGAAATAGCTCAGCTTATGTACCTTACAGGATCTTATTCAAATCTTGCAGTTTCCGTGGATCATACTAACGATGAAAATCAGGATAGATTTATGAAATTTATGAATATAGCATCTGATATTGAAAGTAAGCTGAGCTTTGTAAAAAGTGAGATTATACAAGCTGATGAAAAAATTATTGAGGATGCAATAATTGAGTCAAAGGAAAACAGCAATTATTTAAAGGATATAAAAAGAGATAAGGAGCATGCATTGCATCCAGAAGTAGAAAGAGTATTAGCTGCTTTATCGGGAACCTTAGACGCTCCTTATAGCATTTATGAAAGAGCTAAGCTTGCGGATATGAGTTTCAATAACTTTACTGTAGACGGAGCGGAGTATCCACTTAGCTTTGGACTTTTTGAAGATGAATGGGAATATGAAAAGGATACAAAGGTTCGTAGAGCTGCGTTTGAAGCTTTCTCTTCAAAATTAAGAGAATATCAGCATACAGTAGCAGGAGCTTATCAAACTCAAGTGCAAAAGGAAAAAACCATGGCAACGCTTAGAGGGTTTGATTCTGTAATAGACAGTTTATTATTCTCTCAAAAGGTAGATAGAGATTTATATAACAGGCAGATAGACTTAATTATGGAAAAATTAGCACCTCATATGAGAAAGTATGCAAGGCTTCTTCAGAAGATACATAAAATAGAGGAAATGACCTTTGCAGATTTGAAGGTTGCAGTTGATCCAGGCTACGAGCCAAATATAACAGTAGAGGGATCTAAGAAGTATATTGAGGAGGCCTTATCTATCCTGGGTGAGGATTACCTAGAGATGATTAAAAGAGCTTATGATGAGAGGTGGATTGACTTTGCACAAAACAAGGGTAAATCTACAGGAGCCTTCTGTGCCAGCCCTTATGGAAGTCATTCTTTCATTTTAATTTCTTGGGCTGAAAAAATGGCAGAGGTCTTTGTACTAGCTCATGAGCTTGGACATGCAGGACACTTCAATTTATGTAACAATAGCCAAAATATATTTGATACAGAGGTGTCAACATATTTCGTAGAGGCACCATCTACTATGAATGAGATGCTCATGGCAAATTACCTCATGAAAAATAATGATGATCCTAGATTTAAGAGATGGGTTTTATCCTCAATGATAGGACATACCTATTATCATAACTTTGTAACTCACCTTTTAGAAGCAGCGTATCAAAGAGAAGTATACAAAATAATTGATGAAGGTGGAAGCGTTCAGGCTACAACGCTCAATGAAATAAAAAGAAATGTACTTGAAAAGTTCTGGGGAGAAGATGTGAAAATAATTGAGGGAGCAGAACTTACTTGGATGAGACAGCCTCATTATTACATGGGACTTTATCCTTATACTTACAGTGCAGGACTTACCATAGCTACAGAGGTTAGCAAGAGGATTTTAAACGAAGGACAACCTGCTATAGAGGATTGGAGAGAGGTACTTAAAGCAGGCTCAACTAAAACACCAGTGGAGCTTGCAAAAATGGCTGGAGTAGATATAACTACAGAAAAGCCACTGCTTGATACTATAGAGCATATTGGTAATATAATTGATGAGATAATTAAGCTTACTGAGGAAATAGAAGGTAAATAGTATAGGTTAAATCATCATCTTCGATGCTGCAATATTAACAACTTTGGAAGCAGATTTACCCCTTTGTATTCCTCTGGGGCAGATAACAATTATTAATTGTTATCCTGCAACCTGCGCAACATTTCTAGGCTAAGCAACTGCAACTTATAGAAGGTGGCAGACTTGAAGCTTCCAAAATGTTGTTAAAGGACGATTAGAATAAAGTTATAGGATTAGCCGACTGAGGTATTTATTAACCTTGGTCGGCTTAATTTATTATTAGCTGGGAGAAGGAAGCTTAGAATAATTTAATTGAAAATTGCAAATATTCTAAAGTGAGAATTGTTTATGTATATAGAAGACTTAAAAGCAATATAATTTAATAGTGCAGAGTTGCAGATGATGATTTAAGGAGGAACATCACCATGTTCAAAACTAATGAATCAAGAGTATTAGAGAGGGAAGACAAAGATATTATTGAATTAAATATAATTATTAAAAACATAGATGATTTACTAAAAAATGATGGAAGTATAGCTTCTATAGAGGAGGGTCTTAGTAAACCTATAGAGGACTATTTATTTAAAGCGGTGAAATGTTATCCTATAAGTCAAAAGTTGAAGTTACTTATTATCATTAAGGAAAGTCATACACAGCGGGATGAAGATGAAATTTACAAGGTAATTCATAGTCATTTTTATTATAAGGTAAAGGTGACCCAAATATATTTAAAGGAGCAATTTAGACAGTGGGAAATTAACTTCTTTATAGGAATTCTATTTCTCATACTTTGTCTTATAATAGGAGGAATACTAGAAAAGTTTACCCACATTGGAGTCATAAAAATAATCAAGGAAAGTTTACTTATAATTGGCTGGGTGGCTTTATGGGAACCAGTAAGCTTTATTCTTTTTGGTTGGAGAGTTATAAATAGAGATAAACAATATTACAAGAAGTTATGTAATATTCCTATTGAAGTTATTGAAAAAAGATTTATTAAGTAAGTATACTTAAACAAATAGCATCTGACTGAAGAGTTTTACTTTCAGATAGCATAAATATTAAGCTAATTCTAAGAGTTTTTTAATCTGATTTTAATTTTGTAAATATATAATGTATAATATAAAATATGGTAATGTAAACATTTAGTTGTTTTTTATAAAAATTAGTGTGAAAAGAATGGTTCTAATAGGAAAAAGGATGGGGAACATGAGAAAATTTAAAAATAGTGGAAAGACCAAGAAAAGTGCATGCACACTTGTTTTATTATTTATAATATTTGAATTTGTTTTCACAGCCATTACGGGTCCATTTGTGATTTATTATGGTCCCTATAAAAATGTAAAATCTACGGTGGTAGGTGCAGCTATGACTACCCTTACATTGCAATGGCTAGCAACCTCATTTTTATCTGATGAGAAAATAAAACAAATTATGAGTGAACAAGCAATAGAAACTATAGCTCAAGATAGCTTAGATGGCGTAAATTCTGCTATAAAAGTAGAACGAAAAAATGATAAGAGTATTGAAAGATACGATGTAGCAGGAAAAAGATTTAAAGGATATTTACTCGTAATTAATGACCCAACTAGGATAAAAGTAGGTTATAGCAGTAAGCTCGGCATAGAAGGTGAACTTACTAGTGATATTGCAAGAGATAATAATGCCATTGCTGCCATTAATGGTGGTGGATTTACAGATAAAGCTGCTGGATCACTTTGGACAGGAACGGGAGCAAATCCAGCTGGAGTTATAATCTCTAATGGAAAAATAATTTATGATGGTATAAAAAATGAAAATGAAAAAAGAGAAGTTGTAGCATTAACTAAATCTGGAAAGTTAGTAGTTGGTATTCATACCCTTAAGGAACTTAAAGCAAATGGAGTAAGTGAAGCCGTATCTTTTGGTCCAGCTATGATAGTTAATGGAAAGAAAACTATAAATAAGGGTGATGGTGGTTGGGGCATTGCACCTAGAACTTGTATTGCACAAAGAAAAGATGGAGCAATACTATTATTAGTTATTGACGGT
>Ga0316601_100001000_pt1 | contig 13243 bp, 9 predicted proteins | sample OWC_soil_day5_no_FD_207663 | JGI IMG/M metagenome (GOLD analysis project Ga0316601, IMG submission 207663) | Wetland soil microbial communities from Old Woman Creek delta, Ohio, United States - OWC_soil_day5_noCT | ecosystem: Environmental > Terrestrial > Soil > Wetlands | place: USA: Ohio...
GGAGTCATTCATGATTCATCCACCGGCCATGCATCCCCCTGCGCACCGCGATCAGTACGTCCGGAAAGGCACCCTCGAAGGCGACACGCCGAACGAGCCCCAGCAGTGCAACTGCCACGGGGCGGCCCTCGACGAGGACGGCATGCCGTGCGACCCGGTCGCCATCGCGGAGGACGTCGAGGGCGCGGACATCGACGGCACCCAAGGGTGACAGCAGCCAGTAACCAGTAGCGGTAGCCAGTAGGGCGGATGGAGGCCGGGGCGTCAGCCCCGGCAGCCTCGTCGACGCTAAAGCATCGACGTCAAACTCGAGTCCCGAGCCCCGAGTCCCGAATCCCTACCTCAGCCTCTCCATGATCTCTTCGAGCGCCTTGGGTCCCGGGCGGGTTTGCGACTCCGGGAGCATCGACAGCGGCGTGTCGACGACGTTCAGCAGATCGATGAAGCTGGGGCGGTCCGGGTCGATGTAGATCAGCCCCGTCGCGAACTCGCCCTTGGCGTTCGACTCGTGCAGGAGCGTCAGCGCGGCGAGTTTGTCCTGCGGGTCGTACTTCTCGTCGAGCTTCTTCAGGAACACCCGCGAGCCGTCGTGCATCTTCACCTCGGTCGAGGTGCCGGCGTCGTAGTCCACCGAGATGTCCTCGAAGAACGGCACGAACGTGATCTCGCCGAGCGGATCGTCGTGGTCCTTCACGTAGGCGTAGCTCTTGGTCGATCCTTCGTGGTCGTTGAAGGTGACGCAGGGAGAGATGACGTCGAGCAGCACCGTGCCGTTGTGCCCGATCGCGGCCTTGAGCAGCGCCGACAGCTGCTTCTTGTCGCCCGAGAACGACCGGGCGACGAAGGTGGCGCCCAGCTGGATGGCCAGCGCGCACAGGTCCATCGGCGGCAGGTCGTTCACGACGCCGTTCTTCAGCTTCGATCCGAGGTCGGCGGTGGGCGACAGCTGCCCTTTCGTCAGCCCGTAGCAGCCGTTGTTCTCCACGATGTAGATGATCGGGATGTTGCGGCGCATCATGTGCACGAACTGGCCCGCCCCGATGGCGCCCGTGTCGCCGTCGCCGCTGACGCCGATGGGCATCAGGTGCCTGTTCGCGAGCACGGCGCCGGTCGCGACCGCGGGCATGCGGCCGTGCACCGAGTTGAAGCCGTGCGAACCGCCCAGGAAGTAGGCCGGGCTCTTGCTGGAGCAGCCGATGCCCGAGAGCTTGATGACGCGCTCGGGCGGCACGCCCATCTCGAAATAGGCTTCGACGATCCGCTCCGAGATCGCGTTGTGGCCGCAGCCGGCGCAGAGCGTGGTCTTGCCGCCGCGGTAGGTGGCGAGCTCGAGGTTGATCCGGTTGATCTTCTTGCCCGCAGCCGCGGCTCCACCTGGTGTCGGCGTCGTCATGATCGGCCCCTACTTCCCTTCCCGTTCCTGAGCCAGAACCTCGTCGGATATCGTGCGCGCGTCGATTGGCAGCCCGGTGTAGTACACGATGCTGCGCAGCTTGCCGACCTGGCCGGGCGTGAGGTCGAGCTTGAGCAGGCTCAGCATCTGGGCGTCGCGATTCTGTTCGACCACGTAGACGCGCTTGTAGCGGTCGATGAACCGTTCGACCGCCTCGGTGAAGGGGTACGCGCGCAGCCGCATGTACGACGTCGTGAGCCCGGCTTCGCTCTTCAACTGATCGCGGGCCTCCTCCGATGCCCAGTGGGTCGTGCCGAAGGCGACGATGGCGACCTCCGCGCCCGGCGGCTCGTCGGTCACCTCGGCCGGCACCCACGCGCGCGCCGTCTCGAACTTCCTCGCCAGGCGGTCGACGTTCGCGGTGTAGTCGTCCGCGCGCTCGCTGTACTGGCCCCGGGCGTTGTGGCCGGATCCGCGGTTGAAATACGGCGGCAGGCCGTCGCCGGGCACGGTGCGCCACGGGATGCCGTCGCCATCCACGTCCATGTAGCGGCCCCAGTCGCCGAGTTTCTTCAGCGTCCCGGGGTCGAGGCGCTTGCCGCGGTCGAGCGGCCGCTCGGGGTACTTGAACGCGTCGGCCATCCAGGTGTTCATGCCGAGGTCGAGGTCGGTCATGAGGAACACCGGCGTCTGGAAGCGCTCGGCCAGGTCGAACGCCTGCATGGTCAGCTCGTAGCACTCCTCGGCCGACGCCGGGATGAGCATGATGTGCTTCGTGTCCCCGTGCGACAGAACGGCGGTCGAGAGGATGTCGCCCTGCGCCGTGCGCGTCGGGAGGCCGGTCGACGGTCCGAGGCGCTGCACGTTGACGATGACGGCCGGCACCTCGGTGTAGTAGCCGAGGCCGGTGAACTCGGCCATGAGCGAGATGCCCGGGCCCGACGTCGACGTCATCGACCGCGCGCCCGCCCATCCCGCGCCGAGGGCCATGCCGATGGAGGCGAGCTCGTCCTCGGCCTGCACGATGGCGAACGTCGCCTTCCCCGTCTCCGGCTCGACGCGGTACTTCTTCATGTAGTCGATCAGCGTCTCGACCACCGTCGACGAGGGGGTGATGGGGTACCAGGTGACGACCGTCACGCCGGCCATCATCGCCCCGACCGCCACCGCCGCGTTGGCTTCGATCAGGATCTTGCCGCGCGTCCTGTCCATGCGCTCGACGCGCAACCGGTCGCGCTTGGGCAGGTGCTGCTCCGCGTACGCGAAGCCGGCAGCGAGGGCCGCCTGGTTGAGGGCCACCGCCTTCGCCTTCTTGCCCAGCTGCTTGGCGAGGGCCTTCTCCATCTCGGCCATATCGATGCCGAGCAGCTTCGAGAGGATGCCGTCGTAGATCATGTTGCGCACGAGGCGCCGCAGCTTGGCGTCCGGGCAGATCGGCTTGACGAGCTCGTCGAAGGGCACCGGGTAGCACACCAGGTCCGCACGCACCTGGTCCAGCTTGAGGGGCTCGTCGTACACGACCGCCGCGCCCGCGTCGAGGGCCAGCGCGTCCTCGCGGGCCGTCTCGGGGTTCATCGCGACCAGCAGGTCGATCTCCTTCTTGCGCCCGATGTAGCCGTGCCTGTTCGCCCGGATCGTGTACCAGGTCGGCAGGCCGGCGATGTTCGAGGGGAAGAGGTTCTTCCCCGAGACCGGGATGCCCATCTGGAACAGCGAGCGGATGAGCACGAGGTTGGCCGTCTGGCTGCCCGAGCCGTTGACGGTGGCCACCTGGATGCTGAAGTCGTTGACGATCTGGGTCGCGGCCGGCTGTACCGGCTGCGCGACAGCCGCGAGTTCAGAAGACATGCGTCGATCCTGGAGTGCGCCGCGCGAGCGCGCGCCGGCGGACCTTCCGCCGGGCCCGCTGCTCACGGGTGATTCATGAGAAGTCCGTCAAAGGTGAAGAGTATAACACGCGGGTTTCGTGGTCCGGGACTCGCGACTCCGCATGCGGGACGCGGGTCAGGGCACGACGTACCGGCCGCCGATCCCGAGCGGGAGGCCGACCATCCACCACAGCAACAGCACACCGATCTGCAGCACCAGGTACGCGGCACCGAACGGCAGCAAGAGCGACATCAGGGTCCCCACCTGGAAGCCCGTCACGTAGCGCCGGCAGAACGCGAGCACCAGCGGGAAGTACGGCATCAGCGGCGTCATGAGGTTCACGGGGCCGTCGCCCACGCGGAACGCGGCCTGTGTCAACTCGGGCGCGATGCCCGCCCCCATCAGCATCGGAACGAGAATCGGCGCGAGGAGCGCCCACTTGGCGGACGCGGACGGCACCAGAAAGTCGATGGCGGCGGTGAGCAGGACGATGCCCACGATGGTGACGGCAGGCGGCATGGCCAGGGCGCGCACGGTGAGCTGATCGCGGACCTGCAGGGCCGCGCTGGTCCGCGGATCGATGAGCCCGAAGTCCCGGCCCGCCAGGAGGCTCGACGCGGCCCAGGTGGCGGCGAGCGCGGCGAGAAAAAGGATGATCGGATCCGGAAATCGGTTCCCGACGCGCTCGAACCAGTCGAGCACGACGGCGCCTGGCGCACGGGCGGGCGGCGCGGGTGCGACGACGTCCTCGGTGGGGGCCAGCATGAAGTGTCCCGCGAGTATACAACGGGAGTTGCCGAGCGCCCGTTGCGCCCGCCGACAGGGCGATGCGGCCGGCGAGGCAAGCCTGCCGGCCGGCCCGGGTTCAGGTCGTTACTGCACGGAGAACCGGACGGTCACGGTCACCTGGCATTCCTGCGGGGCGCCGTTGAGGCGGACCGGCGTGAACTCCCACTGGCGGACGGCTTCCAGCACGGCGTCCACGAACTGCTTGTCCGGGCCAGCCTCAGGCTCGAGGTCTTTCAGGCGGCCGTCTACGCCCAGGATCGCCTTGACGACGACGTTCGCAGACAGACCGCGTGCGGCCAGCGCCTGCGGATAGACGGGTTTCACGTCGACAAGCTTGCGCGGGGGCGTCAGACAGCCGCCGACCGGCGAGGTGTCGCAGGGGTCCGCGCCGGTGCGGGCCGCCTCAGATGGCGTGGCGCGCAGCGGTGCCGGCTTCGAAGCGCCGACAGTCGCCTTCCGGTCGCCCTGGACACTGATGGTCTCCGATAGCGATCCGATCTGCAGGGCGATGGTCAGTGCAACCGGCGCATTCGGTTTCAACGCGACACGGATGAGGTTACGTTTGAAGCCGGGCCTGGCGCTCGCAACGTCGTACTCACCCGGGGGCAGCCCCTTGATTTCGAAACGTCCGTCCGGCCCGGTCCGCACTTGCGGCTTCGGCCCCCCGGGAGCGGAGATGGGCGTGACCTCGACCACGACATCCGGCATGGTCCTTCCGGCGGGGTCCTTCACGGTGCCCGAGATCGCGGTCTGAGCCCTTGCGTCCGACTGCGGCTCGGCGGCCGGCCCCGACACGGGCGGCATCAACGCTCCGCCTGCCACCACCGTCTCCGGCGACGGCGGTGAAGGCGCAGCCGTCAGACCGGCCAGCGGTATCGTCAGGAGTACGAGTACGGATACGGCCGCCAGTCCGATGAGGCCGGAACGGGGTGAGCGATCGACTCCCGTCGTCAACATGGCTGCGACTCTCCTTTCGAATCCCGAGGGCCTGACAACGTTCACGGCTGGAAGCAGACCCGGGCGGCCGGTCCTTCTGAACAGCTGCGCGACGTCCAGGAGATGCGCGGCATAGTCCGGCGCCGCCATCCCCCCATCGAGCACGGCATCGTCGCAGGCCTGCTCGCTCGCCAGCCGCAGTTGACGGCACGCCATCCAGACGAGCGGATTGAACCAGTGAACGCTGCGAAGGACCGAGGCGAACACGTGGACGGCCCAGTCTCTCCGCCGAACGTGAGCCAGTTCGTGGCCGAGCACGGCGCGGATGCGTTCCTCCGGCCACGTCGGCGCGCTGGCCGGGAGGACGATGGTTGGCCGCCAGAGACCCCAGGTGAACAGCATGGCGGGATGGAGGCCGGTGACCAGCCGCACTGGCAGCCGCCGCCTCGCGTCAGCGACGTCCTCGAGCGCCCGGGCCCATGGCCCGTCGTGCACGGGCGTCGCGCGCGACGCGATGCGCCTCAGACGTCCGAGGCCGACCGCAAGGAGCAGGAGGCTCACAGCGCTGCCTCCCAGCCAGATCCGCTGGACGAGCGGCAGGTGCCATTCCGAGGCGGCCGTCGAGCTGGCTCCGGGGCGGCCAGGCTGATTCGCGCGTTGGACTCCGCCCGGATCGTCGCCGAAGACCAAACGTGACTCGGTCGCCGACGGGACCATCCACGCCAGGCTGTACGGCGCATCCCACGACGGCACGACGAACTCGAGCGCGGGCAGAACCGCGGCGCAGGCGAGGGCCCATGCCAGGACCCAATGCCTGGTGGCGGCCGAGCGACGGCGAAGCACGCCGCTGGCCAGCAGTCCCAACAGCACGACGAGGCTCGCCTTGATCACGGCTGGCCCCCCTTCTTCGCTCTGGCCACCAGGTCCCCGATACGCGAAAGGTCCTCGTCGGTCAGTCTGGTGGCCTCGTTGCCCAGCAGGGCGGCGACGACCTGGGCCGCAGACCCGTCGAAAAACGTGTCGACGAGGTGCTTCAGCGCCGTCCGCCTGGCGGCGTGACGCGGCACGGCCGGCGCGTAGACGTACCTCAGCCCGACCTCCTCATGCCGCACGTGCCCCTTCTCTTCCAGGATTCGGAGCTGGGTGCGGACCGTGGAGTAGTTGGGGTCGCCGGGCAGACCCGCCATGACCTCCGCCGCCGTCGCGCGGGACCGGCGGTAGAGGATGTCCATGATCTGGCGTTCGCGGCGGGTGAGGCTGCTGTGCACGGGACCGGCCATGGCGTGTTACCTCCATAGCAGATATGCTATAAATATAACACCGCGGGGCCCTCGTGTCAAGGCCGGGGTTCTGCCGACCGACTTGGCCTGTTCACCTGGCGACGTCGGTCAGGTGCATCCGTTCGAGCACCGCCGCGAACCGCGGAGCGCGGGCAAGGGCCGGCGCGAAGATGTCCGTGTAGACGTGGACCCACGGCATCAGCCCGTCGCGTTCCGCGTAGCCCCGGTCGAACCACTCGAACGCGGCGTCGAACTCGCCGAGCGCGGCCGCCACCCACGCGATCGACGCACAGGAGACATCGGCCCGCTGCCGCGCTTCGACCATGCGCGCGAGAATCGCCGCGGCCTCGTCCTGCCGGCCCTGCTTCGCCCGGGCGATCCCGAGGATGCAGTCGGCCCAGAAGACCGTCAGCCCTTGCCGCACGCCCGACTCCACCACCTCGACCGCTTCGTCCAGGCGCCCCCGCGACAGGTAGGCGACGCCTGCGTGGAAGTACGGGAGACCGAACGTTGGTGCGAGCTCGACGGACCGCTGGAAGTTCGCGATGGCCTCCTCGCTCCGGCCGCATGCCGCATGCAGCCCGACCGCGAACCCGTGGAGCAGCGGTGAGAGCGGGTCGTACGAGAGCGCCTGGCGGATGGCGGCGCCGCACTCGTCGAAGCGGCGCCTGCTCAGCAGAAACCAGCCGTAGCAGCCGCGCGCCCACGCGTCGCCGGGATTGAGCGCCAGGGCACGCCGGAGACTGGCTTCGGCAGCCGTCCAGTCCCACTCGTACCAGAGGGCCATCCCGCCCGCGACGACGTGCGCGTCCGAAAGGTCGCGGTCCAGCGCCAGCGCCCGCTCGGCGGCTTCCCGCGCCTTCGGCCACGCGACGGCCGCCGGGGCCAGGTTGAACGCCGCGAGATCGCCCCACACACCCGCGATCCCCGCGTGGGCGCGCGCGAAGGCCGGGTCCTTGGCGATGGCCTCGCTGAAGCAGCGCAGGGCGGCCTGGACCGTGTCTGCGGCGATGCGGTGGTGGAAGTAGCGGCCCTTCAAGTACAGCGCGTACGCCTCGGGATCGACCGGCGCGCGGCCTCTCAGCGCCGCACGCTCGCGCAGGTGCAGCGCCAGCGCGAGCCGATCGACGATGGCGGCGGTGATCTCGTCCTGGATGCCGAAGACATCGCCCGCATCGCGATCGAACCGCTCGGACCACAGGTGAAAGCCGTCATCGACGGTGATGAGCTGCGCCGTGATGCGCAGGCGGCTGCCGGCGGCTCTCACGCTGCCTTCGAGCACGTTCCCGACGTTCAGCACGCGCCCGATCTCGCGCACGTCGAGCTCCTTGCCCTTGAGCGCGAACGACGAGGTGCGGGCGACCACGCGCACGCCCTCGATGCCGGCCAGCGCATGGATGATCTCCTCCGCCATGCCCTCCCCGAAGTACTCCTGCGTCCGGTCGGGGCTCATGTCGGCGAACGGCAGCACCGCGATGGAGGGCACGTCTTCTCGCGGCGGGCGCACGGCCGGCGCGGCCGAGCTGCCGCCTGCGGCCTGCAGGTCCTCGAGAAGACTCGACGCGTTCTGGTAGCGGCGGCGGAGATCGGGCTCGAGACAGCGCTCGAGGACGGCGGCAAGCGAGGCCGGCACGTCGGGCCTGAAGGCTGTCACGGCCGGCGCCGGTCCATGGACGATCGCGAAGACATCCACCTGGCCGCTGGCCGTGGTGAACGGCGAGCGGCCGGTCAGCATCTCGTAGAGCACGCAGCCGAACGACCAGATGTCGGTGCGCTGGTCCGTCGGCAGTCCCTGCGCCTGCTCGGGCGACATGTACGCCGGCGTGCCCGCCACGCCGGCGGTCTTGGTGGATTGGCTGGCGGTCTCCATGCGTGCCAGGCCGAAGTCCGTGATCTTCGCGAGCCGCGGTCCGGCGAGCATCACGTTGCCGGGCTTGACGTCCCGGTGCACGACGCCGTGGGCGTGCGCCGCCGCGAGTCCGGCCGCGACGCCGCACGCGATGGCGACGGCCTCGTCGATCGGGAGCGGGCCGTGCCCGATCCGGTCGCGCAGCGTCGGGCCGTCGATGAACGCCATGGCGATGTAGGCGCGGCCCTGGTCCTCGCCCGCCTCGTACACGGTGCACACGTGCGGGTCGTCGAGCCCGGCCGCTGCCTGCGCTTCGCGCAGGAACCGGGTCCGCGCCAGGGCGTGCGCCGAGAGTTCCGCGGCCAGGAACTTGAGCGCGACGAACCGCTTCAGTCGGACGTCTTCCGCCTGGTAGACCACGCCCATGCCGCCGCGGCCGAGCAGGCGCAGCACCCGGTACCGGCCGGCGAAGAGGCCTGCGGCGTCAACTGGCGGCGGCACGAGGTCGTCCTGATCACGATCGTCCGCCACGCCGGGCTCGGCCGCGACGTCACCGAGGCCCCGGCGCGATTCGAGGAAACGCTCGACGTGCGGCTCCTGCGCGAGCAGGGACTCCACCTCGCGCCGGAGTTCCGCGTCGCCGGCGCAGGCATCATCGAGCATCGCCGCGCGCCCCGCTTCCTCTACGGCCAGCGCGGCGAGATACACGCGCTCGATCTGCTGCCAGCGTTCGGCGTTCACCGCGGCGCCCCCCCGTTCGACAACTCACGGAGGAGCCAGGCTTTTGCCACCCGCCAGTCCCGCTGCACCGTTTCCGGAGACACGCCGAGCACCACCGCGGTCTCCGCCACGCTCAGACCCGCGAAGTACCGCAGTTCCACCACCTGGCTCTTGCGCGGGTCGACGTCCGCCAGCGTCGTGAGCGCGTCGTCGAGCGCGACAAGCGAGGCGCCGCGCTCGGCAGCGGGCAGCAACGACTCGTCGAGCGACACGCGGGGCCCCGTGCCGCCGCGCTTGCGCGCCCCTCGCGCCCGGGCGGCGTCGACGAGGATGCGGCGCATCGCCTGGGCCGCCACGCCGAGAAAGTGCGCGCGGCTCTGCCAGCGGACCCGGCGGGTGTCCACCAGCCGCAGATAGGCCTCGTTGACCAAGGCGGTCGTCTGGAGCGTGCGCCCGGGACTTTCGGCGCGCATCTGGTGGTGCGCGAGGCGGTGCAGTTCGGCGTAGACCTTCGGAACCAGACGGGCGAGCGCGTCGTTGTCGCCCTCGCTCCAGGCGACCAGCAGGGATGTGACGTCGGCGGACGCAGGCAGCGGCACGTCCTCTCCTCGCCGGGGGGCGGCGCTGCCCGGATTCTACTCGCTTCCGCGTACAGAGGTCACCCGGCGCGGCCCCGCGGGCCCGCCGGGAGCGTCGCGAGCCGCCAACGCGAGGTTACTTCTCCTTCTTGCCGTACCTCAGCGTGCCTTCGAACAGGGCCGTCCGCTCCGGGGCGTTCACATAGCCCATGCCGTCCCCATCGGCGAAGGCGAAACGGCCGGTCCCCCCGTTCTGGAACGTCACGCTGTCGACGGCCACCGAGCGGCCCGGCTGCCCGGTCCAGTAGAGGAACCTGCTCGTCGCCAACAGCACATCGCCGTTGGCCGCCGTCCAACGCATGTCAGCGAGCCATCCCGCAGGCGCGGGTTTGTCGTTCACGATCCGTCCGTACACACAGGTGTGGGTCTGGAAGTCGCCGGCGCCCAGATGGGTCGTGACGGCCAGGCCTTCACTGGTGTTGCGCATCAGGTAGACCATCCCATCTGGCGGATTCCCGTGCAGGCCCTGGCAGGGGCTGGGATCGCCCCCGTTGACGACCTTGGTCCACGCGATCTCCGAGTGGAACGGCACCTCGACGGTCCTGTCGGCGGGTGCCGCGGCAGCCCGGGAGTCGAACGTTGCGCCGGAGGTGGGCGCCGCCGGGCTGGCGAGCGCGCTTGAACTGTCGGCGGTTTGACCGCAGGCCGCCACTGACAACGCTGGAACCAGCAACACGATGAACAGTGAACGCATGGAACCCTCCTCAATGCGACGCCAGGCGCGTTTGCGCCCCATCTTGACGCCGACTCGGCGGCGTGCGAACCGCCTGCACGGCTGACATGGCCCGCGGGAGCAGTTGTCGGGCCGTGCCTCTACCAACAAAGGCGTAAAACGGTCGTGCAGGCTGTCACGACGGGCAACAGCGTCACCAGGGAGACTGTCACGACGACGGCCCGGCGCCCTTTTCCGATACACTAGCCTCATCCAGCAGAGCAAAGCGTCAGGTCGCCCCGTGAAGAGTGAAGCCAGACGATTGGGTCCGTATCAGCTCCTCGAACCGCTCGGATCGGGCGGCATGGGCGAGGTGTTCAAGGCGCGGGATACCCGGCTGGACCGAACCGTTGCGATCAAGTTCATCAAGCCCGAGCACGCCGAGCGGTTCAGACGGGAAGCCAAGGCGATCTCTTCCCTGAACCATCCTCACATCTGCACGCTGTACGACGTGGGCGAGGAGTCGGGAACCGACTTTCTCGTCATGGAGTACCTGGAGGGCAGGCCCCTCCCCGGCCCGCTGCCCCCAGCCGAAGCGCTGCGCTACGCCCTTCAGATCGCCGACGCGCTGATCGCGGCGCACCGGAAGGGCATCGTGCACCGTGACCTCAAGCCCGCCAACATCATGCTCACCGCCAGCGGCGTCAAGCTGCTCGATTTCGGGCTCGCGAAGGTCCGGACGGAGACGTCGGCGGACGGGGCGGACACCATCTCCTCGATTACGGGGCGAGGCGACATCGTCGGAACGCTGCACTACATGTCTCCGGAGCAGGTGTCGGGCCTCGACGTCGACGCCCGCAGCGACATCTTTTCGTTCGGGCAGGTGCTGTATGAGATGTTCTCCGGCCGCCGGGGCGTCGAGGGCGCCAGCCATGCCGACGTGATTGCCTCCATCCTGCGCGACGAGCCGCGAAACCTCACGGAGTTGGCGCCGTCGGTGCCGGCGGGAATCGACCGCGTGATCAGGAAGTGCCTGCGGAAGATCCCGTCGGAGCGCTGGCAGTCGATGGAGGCCGTCCGGGACGCTCTCGAGTGGGCAGCTGAGGCCGGCGCGGCTGCGTCGCCAGCAGCCCCCGCGCGGAGGCACCGCCGCTGGTGGCCGGCCGCCGTCGCAGGGGCGAGTGCGATCGCCGCGTTGTCGTTCGTCGCCGTCAGGCCGTACGTGGAGCCGCGACCCTCCCGCCGGACGCTCCAGGTCGAACTCGCCTTCCCGCCGCAACTCTCGTTCGGGTTCGACTCGTTCCTGGTGCTGTCACCGGACGGACGCCGGATTCTCTTCAATTCGAACCGCGCGCTCTGGATGAAGTCCTTGGAGGACGGATCGATCGCGCAGATCCCGGGAACGGCCGCCGGGACCCTTCCCTTCTGGTCGCCGGACGGGCAGCAGGCCGGCTTCTTCGCGGAAGGCAAGCTCAAGATCCTGACTCTTTCGGACGGTCACATCGACGTCCTCTGCGACGCTCCCAACCCGAAGGGCGGCGCCTGGGGCCCGTCCGGCGAGATCTTGTTCAGCCCCCGGTCCCTCGGGCCCCTCTACCGGGTCCCGGCCCGCGGAGGGGTGCCGACGCCGGCGAGCGTGCTCGACGAGTCCCGTCAGGAAACCGAGCACAGTGATCCCGTGTTTCTGCCCGACGGCAGGCGCTTCCTCTACCTCGCCCAGAGCCGGAAACTGACGCATGACTCCATCGTCGTGGGCTCGCTCGATCAGGGCACGCCTGCACGCGCCGGTGTCCTGATGACGGGCGTCGAAAGCGGAGTGCGCTATTGGGGAGCCGGCCGCCAGCAAGGTTGGCTGCTCTTTCGGCGGCAGCAGCACCTCATGGCGCAGGCCTTCGATCCGGGGCGGTTGCGTCTCGCCGGAAACCCCGTCGTCGTTGCCCGCCACGTGCGCCCGCAGGCCGACAAAACGCTGGCCGCCGCGTCGGTCGCGCGCGACGGAACGCTGCTCGTGGTCACGGACCCGGCGCCCGCCAGTCACTTGCGCTGGGTCGGGCGGGACGGCACGGTGCTGGGCACCATCGGTGAGCCGGGTGAGTACTTGAACGCGCGGCTTTCACCCGACGGGCGGCAGCTGGCGACCGTAAAGCGGGAGGCGCAGGCACTCGGCAAGAGCATCTGGATCGTTGACCTGGATCGGAACGTGGACTCGAGGGTGACCAGCCAGGGCGAAGCGGACGACCCCGTGTGGTCCCCGGACGGATCTCGGCTCGCCTACGCCTGGCACAAGGGCGGCGAGGACCAGGCCAATCTGTTCGAGAGCCGCCTCGATCGTGCCGAGGAGCCCGGCGTGCTGGTGCCGCCGGGAAGCGTCCGCTGGCCCCTGGACTGGTCGCGGGACGGCCGGTTCATCCTCTTCGCCCAGATTGAACCCGAAACGAAGTTCGACCTGTGGATGCTGCCCGTCGCAGAAGGCGCGAAACCCTCGCTGGTGGTTCGCACGCCAGGCAAGGACAATGAAGCACGCTTCTCTCCGGACGGCCGGCTAATCGCGTTCCAGTCCGACCAGGTGGTCGAAACGCGGGTCTACGTCAGGGCCCTCGAGGGCCGGCGCGGGCAACTGCCCGTCTCAGAAGGGCACGGCGCGGAACCGCGTTGGCGAGGTGACGGCCGGGAGCTCTACTACATTTCGGGCGACGGCGCCCTGATGGCCGTACCGATTGCCCCTGCGGGTCCGGACTTCGCGGCGGGACGGCCGATTCGCCTGTTCGGCGGCAAGAACGCGGGCATGCGCGTGGTGCACTTCGACAACGCGCCGGACGGGAAGCGCTTCCTCGTCATCATGGCGGGCGAGGGCGTCGACAGCACCGAGGTGCGCCTGATCTTGAACTGGCAGCCTTCTGATCGATAGGCGGGCGGGAGGAGGACCGACGCTCCACCCCCGGTCAGGCTGCTGCTTCGACCAGCACGCCGGACCGGCAGGCCTCGAGTCGGGGGAGACGTCGCTCATCCTCGGATCGAGGCCGATCCTGTTGCGCTCGCCGCTGATGAGCGCCGCGGTGCCGGGCTTCTTGCTTCTTGCTTCTGTCTTCCTACTGGCTACTGACTTGTATCTTCCCT
>Ga0316601_100001004_pt1 | contig 13236 bp, 15 predicted proteins | sample OWC_soil_day5_no_FD_207663 | JGI IMG/M metagenome (GOLD analysis project Ga0316601, IMG submission 207663) | Wetland soil microbial communities from Old Woman Creek delta, Ohio, United States - OWC_soil_day5_noCT | ecosystem: Environmental > Terrestrial > Soil > Wetlands | place: USA: Ohio...
AAGATTGAGAAGCTCCCTGGCAATGATCGTGATCTCCGCCGTGTCGATGCCGTAGGGGCAGAAGAGGGAGCAGCGCCGGCACTCGCTGCACTGGAAAAAGTAATACCACCACTCCTTGAGCACCTGGATATCCAGGTCTCTTGCTCCGGCAAACTTCCCCAGGATCTTTCCCGCCTTGGTGAATTCCCTGCGGTAAACCGATCTCAGGAGCTCCGCCCTGAGCACCGGCATGTTCCTGGGATCGCCGCCGCCAATGAAAAAGTGGCACTTGTCCGCGCAAGCCCCGCACCGCACACAAATGTCCATGAAGATTCTAAGAGAACGGAATCGCTCCAACCTTTCTCTCAGTCCCTCAAGAACGATTTCCTTCCAATTGGAAGGGAGCTTCCAATCCTCATCCAAAGGAGACCACTCTCTGGGATTGGGAAGATCAATGTACTTGAGGTTCTGAGGTCTTCCTGCGTAGCAGAAAATTCCGGGCTTTATTTCCGCCGGGATGTCCATCCACCCTTTGAGCAGGGGAGGGCGGTGGTTGATCTGCGCCATTTGTTCCGGTTTCACCTTTTCAACCTTTTCAGCCATAAGGACTCCTTTACTCCTTCTTCGCTTGCGCTCCTCTTACTCTGCAGTCTCTTCCTTTTCCACAGGGAGCCCTGCTTCGATCATCTTGTCTCTGAACTCTTCCTCGTACTCCTCGTAGGTGTGCACTTTCACCGGGTAGTTCCAAGGATTGATGTGCCGAACAAAACGGCTGTTGTTGGAGAGATTTCGTGTAGGACTCAGGAAAACCCCGGCCATGTGGAGAATTTTGCTGAAGGGAATGTAGGACAAGAGCACGCAGACAAGAAAGAGATGGATGTAAAAGAGGGCGCCGATGCCTTCCGGCACTTTGGGGCTGAACGTGACCAACCCCAGAGTGAGATTCTTGACGCTCACAATGTCCACCTTCAGAATGTACCTCATGAGAATCCCGGTGATGGCGATCGCGCTGATCAGGAAAAGCGGAAAGTAATCCGCGGGAAGAGAGATGTAAGTCACCTGAGGAATGAGGATTCTTCTGAGAAACAGAAAGGCAACCGCCCCCAGGAGCACAAACCCGCTGATCATCACACCCGGCGTCATGAACCCGTTGATGGGCGCAATGCCGGCTTGAATGAACCCGTCCAGATGCTCAATCATCTGAACGAAATAGGGAATCGGTTCCGTGAAAAACCGGAGGTGCCTGATCGCGACGGTCAAGAAAGCGTAGTGGAAAGCAAGAGCTGCAAGCCACAACCATTTCTCCCATTCATAGCCGATTTTCGGCCCCGACACGAACTGCATCTTGGTGTTCCTGAACAAGGATCGAAAGGTCAGCACTTCAAAGGCCATCCGGACCAGCACCCCGAGGGTGCCCTTGGGGTTGTCAATTCGACTGTACTTGATCCAGGGCAGGCTCCACTGCTGGCCTGCCGTCGTGGGAATCCTGAACGGGCTGGGGGAGCAGGCCCAGACCACCACTCGGTAAACCAGTCCCACAAAGAAGACGATCAGTGCCACATAGGGAAGAAACACACCAAAAAAGCCACTCAGGTTAAGCGCCCCCACCCCCACCCATGGGATCAAAACGAGGATGAGGACCGCAATGGCGGAAAGCACAATGCTGAGAATGAAATTCATAGACTGCTACCTCGTGCTAAGGATGGAATCATTCAGCGTTCACGCATCGACGTCGTCGTTTTTTCGATAAGAATCCCAGCTCGGGATCTCACAAAGCAATCCTGCCCTCTGGAGAAGTCTTGAGACATGATTCTTTGCCTCCTTCGCTCTGATCTCGTAAACTTTTTCCCTGCAATTCATGTAAAGCTCAAACCCGCGGAGGGCCATTTCATCCACTCTGGATTCCAGCACCAGCAGCTCTTCACAGGCAGCCGTGCTTTCTTTGATCTCCTGATGAAGCTCTTCCCTCAGAACCTTTTTCAGCAGGAAAATGAAGATCATGGCTCTGGCAGGGGAGAAATCCTGGATGGCCCTGATTCTCACGATCTCATCGAGAGAGGCGGTGACCTTTTCGGGATCCATCCCATGAAGCAGCTCATGATAGAGGCTTTCCACCGCCCGGGATAAGGTGGTTCCCACAGGGTTGGCGAACCGATCCTTCTGCTCTCGCAAAAACCTTTGGGAATCAGCAGGGTAAGTTTCAATGATGAGGTCTACCCATCTCTTTCGGATGTGTGGGGCCTTGTGCTTCAGGAGATCTTCCAGTTTCATAGAGTTTCTGGCCACGCCGTCTCTTTGTCCAATGAGCCGGATTCGACCCTCCGCCTGAGTTCTTTTTCCTAAAAAGTAGAGTTCCTCTCCTGACGAGGGGGTTTTTCCCTTTTTCAAGCCATAAGGACTAACAGGACGACGTGCAATGGGTTATTAAGAATGCGTTGCCGGGCGGTGTCACTTGGGCGTTGGTTTACAAAAAGATGTCCCGCGGTGTCAAGAAAAAATCATTTCTTTTTTGCAAAGGAATCAGCAATATGGTAAACATGAAAGATAGTTTTTCGGTTGATCGTGAAGAAATCGCACATCGTGTCCATGGGAAAAACGAACACGTGGGAGGATCACTATACCCGTCGAGCCAGGGAAGAGCGGTGGCTTGCGCGATCGGTCTACAAGCTGGAGGAAATCGACAGGAAGGGCCACCTCCTTCGCGCCGGAGACCGCGTTCTTGACCTGGGATGTTATCCTGGGTCCTGGTCTCAATACAGCGTCGTGAAAGTCGGTCCAAGGGGAGAGGTAGTCGGGGTGGATTTGAAAAGGCCCGATCGGTTCTCTTCCCCCCGATTCAGATTCATCGCGGCGGACGTGCTTTCATTGGATGTGGCGTGGTTGAGAGAACAGGTGGGAACAAGGGACCTTGTGATCAGCGACTTGGCCCCTGCAACCAGTGGCATTGCCGTCACCGACACAAGCCGCTCCATCGAATTGGCCCGTCGTGCGCTGGAGATCGCTTTGGCAGTGCTGAAAAAGGGAGGGCATTTCCTGTGCAAGGTTTTTGAAGGCCCGGAGGTCAAGGCCTTCAGAACGGAGCTGGCCGGGCACTTTACCACGGTGCAAATCCTCAGGCCCTCTGCCGTTCGCAAGGCGAGCAAAGAAGTCTATGTGCTTGCACTGAAGAGGCATCCCAGGGTTGCTTCATCCGGTGCAGAATGAACACCCGTACTCCCTCGGTGTACGTGTTTAATAACTTGTTCGCTTTTTCAAATTCTCGCCAGGAAACGGTATGAGGAGTCTTTCTCAAAACAAAAGGACGAAGAAGCCGCCGCCCCATGTTCCGCTTGAGGCCGTGAGCTGTTTCAAAAGGGTAACGTGCTACCGTGTTTTAAACTTTTTTTGACAGGGCTTGACCAAGCAGATTGAGGAGGTAGTCTTATGTCCGGTCATTCCAAATGGGCTTCTATCAAGCACAAGAAAGGGGCCATCGATGCCAAAAGGGGCAAGATTTTCACAAAACTGATCAAAGAGCTCACCGTTGCGGCCCGCATCGGCGGCGGCGATCCCAATGGCAATGCGCGCCTAAGATCAGCGATCGCATCGGCAAAAGCAGAAAACATGCCTAAGGACAATATCGATAGGGCGATCAAGAAGGGGACGGGCGAGCTTGAAGGGGTCAACTACGAGGAGGTGAGTTACGAAGCTTATGGGCCCGGAGGCGTGGCGGTTTTGATCAATTGTCTCACGGACAACAAGAACAGAACCGTGGCAGACCTCAAGCACATCTTCGACCGTCACGGGGGAAACCTAGGAGAACCGGGGTCTGTGTCCTGGATCTTTGCCAAGAAAGGCTTGATCGTCTTTGATCAGGACAAGGCTGAGGAAGACAAAATCATGGAGATTGCCCTCGATGCCGGGGCTGAAGACGTCAGGCAGAGCGGCTCACAGTTCGAGGTCGTCACGGACCCATCCGATTTTGAGAAGGTCAAAAAAGCCTTTGACGATGCGAAGCTCCCTTACAGCCTCTCAGAGAACACCATGCTCCCCCAGAACACGATTAGGATTGAAGGGAAAAAAGCCGAGCAGGTGCTGAACCTCATGGAAGCCCTTGAAGACAACGACGACATCAACAACGTGTACGCCAATTTCGATATTCCGGATGAGGTCATCGAGGCTGTAAGCTGATGATCGTGCTGGGCGTCGATCCTGGCTCCAGAGTGACCGGGTATGGGCTGGTTGAGAAAAGCGGCAATCAGATCACCTGCCTTCATTCCGGCACCTTCGGAACTTCGCTGGACCGCCCGTTCTTTGAAAGAATCTACGAGATCTTCCAGTCCATGAGCGAGATCATGAACCGGTATCGGCCTGAGGAGATGGCTATTGAAGATCTCTTCTTTCACAAGAACCTTGAAAGCGCCTTGAAGATCGGACATGCCCGGGGCGCGGTTCTCATTGCCGCCGTGCAGAACAACGTCAAAATTTTTGAGTATTCCCCTCTGGAAATCAAGAAATCCGTGGTGGGATACGGCCGCGCCACAAAGGAGCAGGTCAGATCCATGATCCAATTGATTCTGAAAATGAAAACCTTGCCGGCTCTCGACGCTTCCGATGCTCTTGCGACTGCCATCTGTCATCTGAACTGGATGCGGTATCCCAAGTAGCCGCCTGTGGCACGTTGCGTGTTGTCCATTGTCCGTGGTCCGTCGCTTAGTCTTTCAGGATTTGTTCTGTCTACTGTTTTCTGTATTCTGTCTTCTCGTGTTTTTAATTTTAGGCACTTTAGTGCACTTTTGGCATTTAAGGCATTTCTCTTATGATCGCACATCTGAGCGGCATCTTGCTCGCCAAAGCGCCCCAATCGGTGATTATTGAAAACGGGGGCATTGGCTATGAAGTGACCGTCCCTCTCTCAACCTTTTATGCTTTGCCTGAGAAGGACGGCACGGTGAGCCTTTATATTTACACCCATGTGAGAGAAGATGCCCTGATGCTCTTCGGGTTTTACACCCCTCTGGAAAAAGAGATTTTTACCATGCTGATCTCTGTTACCGGTATCGGACCGAAACTTGCGACCAACATCCTTTCCGGGATCGGACCTGACGCGCTCCTGGCGGCCATGGCCCGGGGGGACACGGCCCGAATGCAGTCGATTCCGGGCATTGGGAAAAAGACCTCCGAGAGAATCGCCCTTGAACTTCGGGAAAGGGCCATGAAACTGAAGGGAACCCTGGAACCCTCGCTTTCTCAGGTGGTTCTTCCGGAAGAGAAGCGGATGCTGGACGATGCGGCTTCCGCGCTGGTCAACCTCGGCTATTCGGTCAAATCGGCAAGGGATGCTGTGGAAAATGCCCGGCCCCGTCTGGAAACCATCAACCTTCAGTCTTTGATCAAAGAGGCCCTGAGAGTCCTCGCCTAGCGCCGACATGAAAAACACCATTATCGACCCACAACCGAACATCGATGAACTTCCGTCCGAAGTCAATCTCAGGCCGAAGTCGCTGGACGAGTATGTGGGGCAGGACGAACTCAAACGAAATCTCCGGGTCTTCATTGAGGCGGCCAAGGCTCGCTCCGAGGCGCTGGATCACGTGCTCTTTCATGGAAGCCCTGGGCTGGGGAAAACCTCGCTGGCTCACATTATTGCCAATGAACTCAAGGTAAACGTCAACAGCACCTCCGGTCCCGTGATCGAAAGGCCCGGGGACCTTGCCGCCATCCTCACGAGCCTGCAGCCAAGAGACGTGCTTTTCATTGACGAGGTTCACCGCCTGAACCACGTGGTCGAAGAGATCCTTTATCCGGCCATGGAAGACTTCCAGCTCGACATCATCATCGGCCAGGGGCCTTCCGCGAGAACCATGAAAATCCCCTTGCCTCCTTTCACTCTGGTGGGGGCAACCACCCGAGCCGGGCTTCTCACCCCTCCCTTGAGGGAGCGCTTCGGTGTGGCGCTCAGGGTCGAGTTTTACAGCCCGGAAGATCTCAGAAAGATCGTTCAGCGATCGGCGAAACTGCTGGACATCCCCATCAGCGACGACGGGGCTTTCGAGATCTCGGGAAGATCCAGAGGAACCCCTAGAGTGGCCAACCGCCTTCTTCGGAGAGTCCGGGATTACGCGCAGGTAGAGGCTCAGGGGGTGATTACGCAGGAAGTGGCCAAAGGGGCTCTGGACATGCTCGGCGTGGACGGCCGGGGTTTGGACAAAATGGACCGCCACATCATGCTCACCATCATCCAGAAGTTCAACGGAGGGCCTATCGGCCTGGACACCTTGTCCGCCGCTGTGAGCGAAGAGAAGGACACCCTGGAGGATGTGTATGAACCTTTCCTGATCCAGATGGGATACATCAAGAGGACTCCCCGGGGACGCGTGGCCACCAAACTCGCCTACAATCACTTCGGGATCCCTATGGATGAAAGGGATCCTCTGCAGAAGAAATTGTTCTAGGCAAACTCCGAAAATCATGTTTGAAGCGGAAGTCAATCCCTCAAGAATAGACAATGCTGAACTGGTGGTCGGCGTCCTTTCCCACAATGAGGCAGACACCATCCCCCATGCTGCCCATCAGGCCGACGAAGGATTGGTGCGTTATTTCCCGGGCGTGAGGGCCGTTGTCATCAACAGCGACCACAACTCTCCGGACCACACCAAAGAAGCCTTCCTGAAGACCGTCACCCGAGCGCCGAAGATCTATATCTCCACAGCTCCGGGGCTCCAGGGCAGAAGGAACCCCTTGAGAAACCTGTTTGCCAAGGCCGTTGAGCTCCAAGCGAACGCGGTTGTCGTCGTCGATGCGGATATCCAAACGCTCACGCCGGAATGGATTAAACATCTCGGAGAGCCTCTGTTCAAGGGTTTTGGTTTTGTCACACCTCTGTATGTCCAGCACAAATATGAAGGACTGGTCAACCATGAAGTCGCCTACCCTCTGGTCCGGGCCCTTTTGGGGAGAAGGGTCCGTCAACCCATTGGAGTGGATGTCGGATTGAGCGGCGGGCTCGCCAGCTCCTATGTGCAAAGCTCGCTCTGGGATGAAGGGATGGCCGGTTTTGGTATCGGGGTCTGGATGACGACCCTTGCCCTGAATCGAGGGGTGCTCCTGTGTCAGGCTTTCGTGGGGAAACCCAAAATGCGTCGACCCAGAGGCTCAGCCGGTGCCGTGTTCCGCCAGGTCCTCGGCACGCTCTTTTCCTCGATCCCCCAGCTGAATGCCTCATGGCTCGGGGTGAAACACTCCAAACCCACGCCGGTGTTCGGTTTTCACCCCGGGGTGCCGGAGCCGCTTCCCAGAGTCACGTTGGACACGGAAAGGCTCTTCTCCAAGTTTCGCGAAGGCCTGCCGTCCTGCACCGAGGTCTGGAAGCAGGTTCTCAGCCCGGAGGTCTTCAGCAAGCTTTTGGAGATCTTTGAAATGAAAAAGCCTGTTTTTGATTTTCCAACGGATCTCTGGGCAAGAATCCTTTTTGACTCAGCCGTCAGCTACAGAGACAGGGTCTGCGACCCGGACCTGATGGTCGGCTCTCTTCTGCCTCTTTACTTCGGCAAGATCTTTGCCTTTGTCAAAAAAACAAACCGGATGTCCGCACGCCAGGCGGACGAGGTCATCGAAGAAGACTGCACGGTTTTTGAAATGACCAAGCCCTACCTCGTGCAGAGATGGCTCGGGAAATGACCCTTACCGAACGAGGACGAGCCTCACATCCATAACATTCGTTTTTGTAGGGCCGGTGACGAGGAGTTCTCCCGTCTTCTCGAAAAAGCGGAAGGAATCATTGTTGCGTAGATATTCGGCCGCTTTCATGCCTGCCTGAATCCCCCGTTGAACGGTTTGGTTGTCAACGATGGCCCCGGCTGCCGGTGTCGGCCCGTCGTTCCCGTCAGTGCCTCCGCTGAGCACGACCACCCTGGCCGGCAGTGCTTCAAGGTCCAGCGCTGCCGCCAAGCAGAACTCCTGATTTCTTCCGCCGAGGCCATGGCCCCGTATGGTGACGGTTGTCTCTCCGCCTGAAATGACACACGCAGGCGCTCGAAGGGGTTGGCCTGATGCGAGGATTTCTTTTGCGATGGCCGTGTGCACTCTCGCCACCTCTTTGGTTTCCCCTTCAACCGTCGAGGAAAGGATCAGGGTCCGGTAGCCCATGCGTTCAGCCTCTTCTTTCGCTGCCTCAAGAGCGAGGAGATTGCTCCCAACGATGCGGTTGCGAACGCGGGTGAATACGATGTCCCCGGCCTTGGGTGTTTCCGGTATCCTGCCCTCCAAGCCTTTCCGGAGATGGGCTCCAATGGATTGAGGGATGTCCGTGAGCCCGTATTTCTCGATGATCGCCCAGGCTTGTTTGAACGTGCTCTGATCCGGAACAAAAGGCCCTGATGCGATGACATCCATCTTGTCACCCACCACATCGGAAAGCATCAGGTTCACGGTGATCGCTGGAAAGGCAGCCCTTGCCAGTTGACCTCCCTTGGACATGGAGATGTGTTTTCGTATGGCGTTGATTTCCTCGATGCTGGCTCCGCATTCGAGAAGTTTTTGAGTCAAAGCCTGCTTCTCGGCCAGCGTAATGGTTCCTGCAGGCAGGGGAAGTAGGGCGGAGCCGCCTCCGGAGATGAGAGAAAAAATCAGATCCCTCTCCCCTGCAGACTGCAAGAGATCGAGGATTTTTCCAGCCCCCTCCACCCCCTTCTGATCAGGAAGGGGATGCCCTGCCTCAACAACTTCCGTCCGAAGCAACTTCTCCGCAAAGCCATATTTAACATTGATGACGCCTTTCCTGATTCCTTCTCCTAGAAGGTCTTCAACGGCTCTGGCCATGGGTGCCGTGGCTTTGCCGCCGCCCACCACGAAGACGCGGTCAAATCCCTGGAGGTCTAGCACTTCCTCCGGTTCGCCTTCCTGATGAAGGAGCAACCTTTTCCCTTCAAGACGTAAAAAGCGCTTGACCGCTTCATAGGGATCCGCTCTCCTCAAAGAAACGCTAAAGATCTCCAGAGCTTGAGATCGCATCGTGTTCAGGAGATTCGCCGACTCAGTTTCCATGATCAATTCTCCTGTGCGTCCCCTGCATCAGGTTCTCTGGCGTTTTCGTCTTCCTGCTCTACCCTTTTTTTCCCAAAGATCTTCGCGCCCATGATGCTGATCTCATAAAGAACAATGAGGGGGCCTGCCATCAAGAGCTGGTTCACCACATCGGGTGTCGGCGTGATGATGGCCGCGACCACGAAGCTCAGCAGAACGGCATATTTTCGATTCCTGCTGAGAAAGCGCGGGGTGACCATCCCCAACCGGGCGAGCATCGTCATGACCAAAGGAAGCTGAAAGATAAAGCCGAAAGCAATGAGAAGCGTTGTGGCAAGTGCGAGGTACTCCCTCATGGAGGGGAGAGCCTGGACAAGATCCGATTCAAAACCCAGCAGGTACTTGAACGCATAGGGAAAGACCACGGAGTATCCGAATAAAACCCCTCCTGCAAAAAAGAAACAAGAAAGAACGAGAAGGGGGAGCAGGAACCGCTTTTCTTTCTTGTACAGCCCCGGCGCAATGAACAGCCACATCTCGAAGAGGATGAGGGGTGCTGCAAAAAGGATTCCTCCAAAAAAAGAAACTTCAATGTACACGAAAAAAGCTTCAGGAAGCCCTGTAAAAATAAGCTTCTGGCCAGGCATCATCGCACTCTTCAGGGGCTGCATGAGCAGAACAAAGAGGCTTTCCTTGAAGGAGTAGGCAATCGCGAATCCTGCACCTATGCCGATAAAGCAAATGATCAAACGCTTTCGCAATTCAGCCAGATGCTCTGTGAAGGGCATCTTTGCGTTTTCGTCCATAGAACTTTCCCTTGCCGTTCAACCCTTGTTCGGTAGCCCATACTATGAAATCCCACCGAATAAATCATCTTGGATTTTTTTGATCCGCAAAGCTCTCTCTTCAATTTTCACTTACAAATCAAGAAAAAAGCACCATATGTTGTATATTTACTTGACATCAACCTCAATTAGTTGTATTTAAATTTTAACTCAATTTTGCTTAGGATTTTAATATATGACTGAAGTCAGTGTAAAGAAATGGATAGGAGAACATTTTTTGTAATTAGTTCCTCGTTTATTTTAGGTAACCTCCTCGGGCATAATTTTGTTTCAAAAGCCTTTGCCTTCAATGATACTGACCAAAATCCACGAATAAAACCTCGTCTTGCCATAATTATCGACGATATTGGCGCTAACCTTTCTCACGCAAAACCGTTCCTGGAACTCAACGTTCCCATGACCTTCGCCATTCTGCCCAGGCTTCCCATGACCGAGGAGTCGGCCTCCCTGATCCACAACATAGGCCATGAAATCATGCTCCACCAGCCCATGGAACCGCGGGATCGATATCTGAGCCCTGGCCCTGGGGCCCTTTACGTCGGAGATGAACCCATCAAGATTTTGCACACCGTTGAGGAGAACATCTCCTCTGTGCCTTTTGCTACGGGAATGAACAACCACATGGGTTCGCGTTTTACAGCAGCGCCCAAAGAAATGTTGGAAACCCTTCAAGTTGTGAAAAACAGAGGGCTCTTTTTCGTAGACAGCCTCACAACGGGCGACTCCAAGGGTTACAAGACAGCAAAGACACTCCACCTGCTCGCGACATCAAGAGATGTATTCCTTGACAACAGAGTGGAAGAAAGCGCTATTTTACGGCAGCTTCACCAGCTCAAGGGGATTGCCATCAGGCACGGCTATGCCGTGGGCATCGGCCATCCTTTTATCGAAACCAGCCGCGCGATTCACCGCTTCCTAAAAACGGTTAAGGAGACGGAGTTTAAGTTGGTCCACATGTCTGATGTGTTACATACCGTCGAATCATAGACGCGGTTGTGCCCTCCCACATGCTATTTCTTTTTGTCTGCTTTCGTATTAGAGTTTAGGCATTTCTTATGATCCTTTCCGCCCATCAGCCCTACTTTGCACCCTTCCCAGGGTTCTTCTACAAAGCCTGGAGGTCCGACCTGTTGGTCCTCCTGGACGACGTCCAATTCCCACAGGGAACCACCTGGATCAACAGGAATAGGTTCAAGAGCCACCAGGGGGCTTTGTGGATTACCGTGCCGGTTTGGAAAAGAGGACTGGGTCTCCAAAAAATCAACGAGGTCAGGATTTGTCATGAAGGGCGATGGGCCAAAAAACATCTGGAGAGTCTTAAAACCGTTTACAGAAAAGCTCCCTATCTGCCGGAGCATCTGGAATTCATAAAGGAGATGTTTTCGGAGAGAAATGAAAAGCTGATGGACTTGAATCTGGCGGCGATTTATTACCTCATGAGGGCCCTCCAGATCAAAACAAAATTGGTCCTGCTCTCTGAACTGAATGTCGCTTCCACGGGGAACCGGCGACTGGTGGACCTTTGCACAACCCTTGGAGCCTCTCAATTCATTGCTCAAGCGCCTGCAAAAAAATTCCTTGATGAGAAATCCTTCCGCGACGAAGGAGTTGAGATCGTCTACGTCGATCCTCCTGTTCCTATTTATCCTCAGTTGTGGGGAGGTTTTATCGCCAATCTATCCGCCTTTGACCTCGTCTTGAACTGCGGCCCTAAAGCTCTCGACATCCTTGTGAACCTCTAGCTGGGGCTTTTTCATCATCCTGCCGGTCCGCTGCGTGATCTTTTCTTGGTTGACACTTCTGCCTCTTCGGTCTATGAAGCAGAGTCAGAGTCATCGATTGCGCCCATCCCATGTGAGAGCCCTTCCCCACTCGGCACAAGGGCGGGATTTTTTTACATACACAATGCAGACGTCTTGTCAACCTGCTGCTCTGCTTAACCCTTCATCATGGAGTTCCGCGATGATCAAGAAATCCTGTGTCGTTTCCTTGTTCGCTTTTTTCCTCTTCTGCCATGCCGGCTCAGCCTTCGCAGAGGACAAGCCTTCAACTATAGAAATCACCGGCAGGGCTGCCGTGATGGCCTTGCCCACCACGGTGACGATCTCTTTCGCTGTGGAAACCGACTCCCCAAAAGCCCAGGCCGCAGTCAGAGACAATGCCGAACGAACAGAGAGAGTCCTGACCGCCCTCAAGAAGGTTTCCGACAAGGACACCAAACTGAGAACCACCGGTTTTGCCCTCTCTCCTGTCTATGAAAAGACGGAGCGAGTCATCGGATACAGGGTGCGAAACACGGTTGTCCTTGAATCAAAAGATCTCGACAAGACAGGCACGTTCATTGACGATGCCGCCGAAGCGGGAGCGAGCCGCATCGGGAACCTGAGCTTCAGCAACGACAAAGAAGATGCGCTGAGAAAGGAAGCCGGTCTTGAGGCCCTCAAGCACGCCATGAGTGACGCTGAGGCTCTCGCAAAAGCGGCGGGGATGACCGTCAAGCGAATTCTGAAGATCACCTATGATTCCAGAGAACATCCCACGATTGTGATGCGTGAAGCAGCCCCTGCTGCTGCAAGAACACCCATCGCCGTGGGTGAGATACCCGTTCAAGTCGAAGTACATGTAATCTTCGAGGTCAATTAACACAAGCGCATCAAAGACATTGCCCTTGTGCTGACTTATTCAAAATTCCCCCGTCCCCCTTTGGTAAAGGGGGGCGAGGGGGGATTTGTGAGGAGGTCGATTATGTCTGTAGCCCACACCAGTCACATCCGTATCGTGAAGCATGATGGCCCTCACCGCACGGCCTACATCGAGAACTTCACGGAGCCTGTCCATTTCGGCATGCACGGCGGGATCAAGAATTTCTACAAGCAGAAATACGGCCGTGAGATTGTAGGTCCTGAATATCCCGCGACCCTCGATCACGTGATTGCCGGAATTGGTGGGTGACTGACCGGTACCTTTGCCGCCGCGCTGGAAGCGCGGGAAATAAAGGCTGCGAACAATCTCGTCTCTTTTGTGGAAGGGGATATTGAAGACGTAGACGGCGTTCTCAAGATCACCAAGATCCGCCTGACCTATAAACTCAAGATTCCAGCCGGCTCCAGGGACAAGGCCGAGCGGGCTCTCGCTGTTTATGCGGACAAATGCCCGGCCTATCAATCCGTCAAGAATTGCATTGAGTGCACCTGGCAAGCGGAACTGGCTGAGGCCTGAACCCCACTCCTCATAGCCTTTGGGCCAACCAGGCCTTTGACTGAAATCCGTGACCCCAAGGATTCATTTGGTCAACGCTTTTAGAGCTTTCTTGTCATCCCCCGTCTTGAAAATCACTGTCATTTTCCCTTGCACCGGGCTTCCGTAGACGTAGTCAATGTCGACCCCGGCATCCGAGATCCGCTTTGCC
>Ga0316601_100001006_pt1 | contig 13231 bp, 8 predicted proteins | sample OWC_soil_day5_no_FD_207663 | JGI IMG/M metagenome (GOLD analysis project Ga0316601, IMG submission 207663) | Wetland soil microbial communities from Old Woman Creek delta, Ohio, United States - OWC_soil_day5_noCT | ecosystem: Environmental > Terrestrial > Soil > Wetlands | place: USA: Ohio...
GCAAGCTCTTGATTGAAGTCCCAGTAAACGGCGGCCGTAACTATAACGGTCCTAAGGTAGCGAAATTCCTTGTCGGGTAAGTTCCGACCTGCACGAATGGCGTAACGATGGCCACACTGTCTCCTCCAGAGACTCAGCGAAGTTGAAATGTTTGTGATGATGCAATCTCCCCGCGGAAAGACGGAAAGACCCCATGAACCTTTACTGTAGCTTTACATTGGACTTTGAACAGATCTGTGTAGGATAGGTGGGAGGCTTTGAAGCGGTGCCGCTAGGTGTCGTGGAGCCAACGTTGAAATACCACCCTGGTGTGTTTGAGGTTCTAACCTTGGCCCGTTATCCGGGTTGGGGACAGTGTATGGTAGGCAGTTTGACTGGGGCGGTCTCCTCCCAAAGCGTAACGGAGGAGTTCGAAGGTACGCTAGGCACGGTCGGAAATCGTGCTGATAGTGCATTGGCATAAGCGTGCTTGACTGCGAGACTGACAAGTCGAGCAGGTACGAAAGTAGGACTAAGTGATCCGGTGGTTCTGTATGGAAGGGCCATCGCTCAACGGATAAAAGGTACTCTGGGGATAACAGGCTGATACCGCCCAAGAGTTCATATCGACGGCGGTGTTTGGCACCTCGATGTCGGCTCATCTCATCCTGGGGCTGTAGCCGGTCCCAAGGGTATGGCTGTTCGCCATTTAAAGAGGTACGTGAGCTGGGTTTAAAACGTCGTGAGACAGTTTGGTCCCTATCTTCCGTGGGCGCTGCAAGATTGAGAGAGCCTGCTCCTAGTACGAGAGGACCGGAGTGGACGCACCTCTGGTGTATCGGTTGTCACGCCAGTGGCATTGCCGAGTAGCTAAGTGCGGAAGAGATAACCGCTGAAAGCATCTAAGCGGGAAACTCGTCTCAAGATGAGTCTTGCCGGGGCCTTGAGCCCCCTGAAGAGTCGTTCGAGACCAGGACGTTGATAGGTCGGGTGTGGAAGCGCAGTAATGCGTTGAGCTAACCGATACTAATTGCTCGTGAGGCTTGACCCTATAACTTTGACATGTAGTCAATGCGGGTTATGCCAGTTGACGCAATCTGTTGATTTGACTCTATGAATTGGTTGCCACGCTAGATTGGCGGGGCAACATCCAGTCAAGCCTGATGACCATAGCGAGGTGGTCCCACTCCTTCCCATCCCGAACAGGACAGTGAAACGCCTCTGCGCCGATGATAGTGCGGGTTCCCGTGTGAAAGTAGGACATCGTCAGGCTAATAATAGGCGAGGGCCCGGTTCAGCGATGAGCCGGGCCCTATTGCCATTTAAGGCTCTGTTCGACTACATACTGCGTCGATACTGCCCGCCGACCTCAAACAGCGAGTTGGTAATCTGCCCGAGCGAGCAGCAGCGCACCGCATCCACCAGCACTTCGAACACATTGCGGTTGTCGATCGCGGCCGCCTGCAAACGCTTCAGCATCGCCGGCGCCTCGGCCGCATGGCGTGCGTGGAAGTCTGCCAGCCGTTTCAACTGCGACTGCTTTTCCTCTTCGGTCGAGCGCGCCAGCTCCAGGCTTTGACCCGCCGGTTCGCCATGCGGATTGCGGAAAGTGTTGACCCCAACGATGGGGTACTCGCCGGTGTGCTTGAGCATCTCGTAGTGCATGCTTTCTTCCTGGATCTTTCCCCGCTGGTAGCCGGTTTCCATCGCCCCGAGTACCCCGCCGCGTTCGGCGATCTTCTCGAACTCGGCCAGCACCGCCTCTTCCACCAACTCAGTCAGTTCGTCGATGATGAAGGCGCCCTGATTCGGGTTCTCGTTCTTCGCCAGGCCCCACTCACGGTTGATGATCATCTGGATCGCCATAGCCCTGCGCACGCTGTCCTCGGTCGGCGTGGTGATCGCCTCGTCGAAGGCATTGGTGTGCAGGCTGTTGCAGTTGTCGTAGATCGCGATCAACGCCTGCAGCGTGGTGCGGATGTCGTTGAACTGAATCTCCTGCGCGTGCAGTGAGCGGCCACTTGTCTGTACGTGGTACTTCAGTTTTTGGCTGCGTTCGTTGGCGCCGTAGCGGTCGCGCATCGCCGTGGCCCAGATGCGCCGCGCCACCCGACCCATCACCGTGTACTCCGGGTCCATGCCATTGCTGAAGAAGAAGCTCAGATTAGGCGCGAAGTCGTCGATGTGCATGCCACGGGCCAGGTAGGCTTCGACGAAGGTGAAGCCGTTGGACAGCGTGAAGGCCAGCTGGCTGATCGGATTGGCTCCGGCTTCAGCGATGTGATAGCCCGAGATGCTCACCGAGTAGAAGTTGCGCACCCGGTGGTGCACGAAGTACTCGGCGATGTCGCCCATTACCTTCAGGCTGAACTCGGTAGAAAAGATGCAGGTGTTCTGGCCCTGGTCTTCTTTCAAGATGTCCGCCTGCACCGTGCCGCGCACGTTCTCCTTGACCCAGGCGGCGATCTTGGCTGCCTCGTCGTCGGTCGGTTCGCGGCCGTTGTCGACGCGGAACTTGTCGATCTTCTGGTCGATGGCGGTGTTCATGAACATCGCCAGGATGGTCGGTGCCGGGCCGTTGATGGTCATGCTCACGGAGGTCGCCGGGTTCGTCAGGTCGAAGCCCGAATACAGCACCTTCATGTCGTCCAGCGTGGCGATGGACACGCCGGAATTGCCCACCTTGCCGTAGATGTCCGGGCGCCGATCCGGGTCGTTGCCGTACAGCGTCACGGAGTCAAAGGCGGTGGACAGTCGCTTGGCCGGCATGCCTTCGCTCAGCAGCTTGAAGCGCCGGTTGGTGCGGAAGGCGTCGCCTTCGCCTGCGAACATGCGTGTGGGGTCCTCGTTCTCGCGCTTGAAGGCGAAGGTGCCGGCCGTGTAGGGGAAACTGCCGGGCACGTTGTCCAGCAGCAGCCACTTCAGGATCTCGCCGTGGCATTCATAGCCCGGCAGCGCTACCTTGCGGATCTTGTTGCCCGACAGCGTGGTGTGGGTGAGCTGGGTGCGGATTTCCTTGTCGCGAATCTTCACCACGTACTCGTCGCCTGCGTAGGCCTTCTGCATGTCCGGCCACATTGCCAGCAACTTGCGCGAATGTGCGTCCAGACGTGCCTCTCGCGCCTGCGCCAAGTCGAGCACCGCCTCGACGGCACGATGACGTTCGGGTTTGTCGGTCTGCAACATGACGGCACTGGCCTTGAGCTGCTGCAGCTCGCGCGCCAGGCGGGCCTGCTCGCGCGCATGGCGCTTGTAGCCGCGAACGGTGTCGGCGATGTCGGCCAAGTAGCGCACGCGTGCGCCAGGCACGATGGGCACCTGGTGAGTGCTGTGGCGCGTGGTCACCAGGCCCAGCCTGCCTTCGCCCAGCTTCAGGCCCAGCGCAGCCAGCCGCGGCTTGAGCGCTTGGTACAGCGCGGTGACGCCGTCGTCGTTGAAGCGGCTGGCCATGGTGCCGAACACCGGCATGGCCTCGGTCGGCTGCTTGAAGGCTTCGCGGTTGCGCTGCACCTGCTTGGCCACGTCGCGCAAGGCGTCGGCGGCGCCTTTGCGGTCGAACTTGTTGATGGCCACGAACTCGGCGAAGTCGAGCATGTCGATCTTCTCCAGCTGGCTGGCCGCGCCAAACTCCGGCGTCATCACATACATCGGTACGTCCACCAGCGGCACGATGGCGGCATCGCCCTGGCCAATGCCGGACGTTTCGACGACGATGAGATCGAATCCCGCCACCTTGCAGGCCGCCAGCACGCCGGGCAGGGCCTGGCTGATCTCGCTGCCGAAGTCGCGCGTGGCCAGACTGCGCATGAACACACGCGCGCCGTCGTCTTCGGCGCTGGCAGTGCGCCAGGGGCCGATGGCGTTCATGCGAATACGATCGCCCAGCAGCGCGCCGCCGCTCTTGCGTCGGCTGGGATCGATGCTGATGACTGCGATCTGCAGCCGATCGTCCTGGTCCAGCCGCAGCCGGCGGATGAGTTCGTCGGTCAAGCTGCTCTTGCCGGCGCCGCCGGTGCCGGTGATGCCGACCACGGGGGTCTGGGTCTTGGCGGCCGTGGCTTTCAGTTCAGCCAAGAGTCCCTCGGCGACTTGGCCGTTTTCCAGCGCGGTGATGAGTTGGGCCAGCGCGCGGCGGGCCGCCGCGCCAGCGCCACAGACCGCGGCCAGGTTCTTGGGAGCGTGAACCGACAGGTCGGTGTCGCTCATCATCAGCATCTCGCCGATCATGCCGCCCAGGCCCATGCGCTGGCCATCTTCGGGGCTGTAGATGCGGGTCACGCCCGAGGACTGCAGTTCCTGGATCTCGGCCGGCACGATGACGCCGCCGCCGCCACCGAAGACCTTGATTTGTGCGCCGCCGCGCTCGCGCAGAAGCTCGACCATGTACTTGAAGTACTCGACATGGCCGCCCTGGTAGCTGCTGATGGCGATGCCTTGCACGTCTTCCTGCAAGGCGGCGGTGACGACTTCTTCGACCGAGCGGTTGTGGCCCAGGTGGATGACCTCCGCACCCATGCCCTGCAGAATGCGCCGCATGATGTTGATCGCCGCATCGTGTCCGTCGAACAGCGACGCGGCCGTCACGAAGCGTACCTTGTGCTTCGGGCGGTAGTCGGCGAGAGCCTTGTATTCGGCGGACAGGTCGGTCATGGTGGTATCGGTCTGGGTTGGGGGCGGGCGGTGCAGGGGCACCTGGACGGATTGTCGATCCCCGATCATGGCATTGCACGCCACCACCAGACTGAATGCGCCGGCCTGTCAGCTTATGGTTTACCCGAGTCTCGATGTCATCGGCGGCCTGGTGACGCACATCGCGCCCCTGTGCCTGATAGGCTCGCGCCACTCGAATCCCCGGCCGGCGGCCGTCCAGCATGAGCTTTCTTGCCATCGACATCGGCAACACGCGCCTGAAGTGGGCGCTGTACGCGGCGCCTATGCCGGGTGCGGCAATGCTGGCCCACGGTGCCATCTTCCTCGAAACCATCGACACCCTCGCCGAGACGGACTGGAAGCACCTGGCTGCCCCCACCAGCATGCTCGGTTGCGTGGTCGCCGGCGATGCCGTGCGGCGCCGCGTGGAAGAGCAGATGGAAATCTGGGACACCGAGGCTCACTGGGTCGTGTCCTCCGAGCGCGAGGCTGGCCTGGTGAACGGCTATGACCATCCCAACCGGCTCGGTGCCGACCGCTGGGTGGCTTTGATCGGGGCGCGTGCGCGCCTGCTGACCTCCGGGCCGCCGCGGCCGGCGCTGGTGGTGATGATCGGCACTGCAGCCACGGTAGACGCCATCGATGCCGAAGGCCGCTTTCTCGGCGGTCTGATCCTGCCGGGCTTCGGGCTGATGCTCAAGGCGCTGGAAATGGGTACCGCCGGCTTGAAGTTCCCCACGGGCGAGGTGGTGGACTTCCCGACCAACACCAGCGACGCGCTGATGAGCGGCGGCGCCAACGCGATCGCTGGCGCCATCGAACGCCAGCATCGCAAGCTGCTGGAACGCACCGGCCAGCAACCGGCGCTGTTCATGACCGGCGGTGCGGCGGTGAAACTGGCACCCATCACCGACCTGGCCTTCGAAACCGTCGATTCGCTGATCTTCGACGGATTGCTGCAGATCCAGGCGCGGCGCTCGGACGCCTGAGGCGCTGAGCTGCAGCTACAGGATGTAGCGCGACAGGTCCTCGTTCTTCGCCAGGTCGGACAGGCGGGCGTTGACCAGCGCCTCGTCCACCAGCACCGTCTGGCCGTGGCGGTTGGGCGCGTCGAAGCTGATCTCGTCGAGCAGCCGTTCCATCACCGTGGCCAGGCGGCGCGCGCCGATGTTCTCAGTGCTCTCGTTCACGTCGAATGCAATCTGCGCCAGGCGACGGACGCCTTCGGCCGTGATCTCCAGCGTCACGCCCTCGGTGGCTAGCAGCGCCTGGTACTGTTTCACCAGGCTGGCATGCGTGCTGGTCAGGATGGCCTCGAAATCGGCCACGCTCAGCGAACCCAATTCCACGCGGATCGGAAAGCGTCCCTGCAGCTCTGGAATCAGGTCGCTCGGCTTGGCCAGGTGGAAGGCGCCGGAGGCAACGAACAGGATGTGGTCGGTCTTGACCATGCCGTACTTGGTGTTCACCGAAGTGCCCTCGACCAGCGGCAACAAGTCGCGCTGCACGCCCTGGCGCGACACTTCCGGCCCGCCGTGCTCGCTGCGCGAAGCCACCTTGTCGATCTCGTCGATGAAGACGATGCCGTTGTTCTCGGCATTGGCAACCGCCGCGGTCTTGATCTCCTCGTCGTTGACCAGCTTGCCGGCCTCTTCGTCGACCAGCAGCTTCAGCGCATCTCCGATCTTCAGCTTTCGCGTCCTGCGCTTGCCCTGGCCGAGGTTGGAGAACAGGCCCTTCAACTGCTCTGCCATTTCCTCCATGCCCTGCGGGCCCATGATCTCCAGCGAGGGCCGCGCCTCGGCCAGGTCGACCTCGATCTCGCGGTCATTCAGCGCACCTTCGCGCAGCCGCTTGCGCATCACCTGTCGCGCGGTGTTGTCGGGGCTGGGGGAGGAGGCGGTGACGCCGAATTCGGCGCGCGGCGGCGGCACCAGGATGTCGAGCACCCGCTCCTCGGCCGCGTCCTCGGCCTGGGCGCGCTTGCGCTTCATTTGCAGGTCGCGCTCCTGCTTGACCGCCACCTCCAGCAGGTCACGGATGATGCTGTCCACGTCCTTGCCGACATAGCCCACCTCGGTGAACTTGGTGGCTTCCACCTTGATGAAGGGGGCATCCGCCAGGCGCGCCAGGCGGCGTGCGATCTCGGTCTTGCCCACGCCCGTGGGCCCGATCATCAAGATGTTCTTCGGCGTGATCTCGCCGCGCATCGGCTCGGCCACCTGCTGGCGGCGCCAGCGGTTGCGCAGCGCGATGGCCACGGCACGCTTGGCCGCGGCCTGGCCAACGATGTGGCGGTCGAGCTCGGAGACGATCTCCTGCGGCGTCATCTGGCTCATTCCAAGGTCTCGATGGTGTGGCTCTGGTTGGTGTAAATGCAGATGTCGCCGGCAATCTCGAGCGACTTCTTCACCATCTCGGCCGGAGGCATCTCGGTGTGCGCCAGCAGCGCGCGGGCCGCGGCCTGCGCATAGGCGCCGCCCGAACCGATGGCGACGATGCCGTGCTCCGGTTCCAGCACGTCGCCGTTGCCGGTGATGATCAGCGAGGCAGTGCGGTCGGCCACGGCCAGCATCGCCTCCAGCCGGCGCAGCACCCGGTCGGTGCGCCAGTCCTTGGTCAGGTCGATGGCCGCGCGCACCAGGTGGCCCTGGTGCTTTTCCAGCTTGGACTCGAAGCGCTCGAACAGCGTGAAGGCATCGGCCGTGGCGCCGGCAAAGCCGGCCAGCACCTGGTCCCGATAGAGCTTGCGCACCTTGCGCGCGCTCGACTTGACGACGATGTTGCCCAGCGTCACCTGACCGTCGCCGCCGAGGGCCACGGCGGCACCGCGCCGCACACTGACGATGGTGGTGCCGTGGAACACGGCCGGTTCTGAAGCCTGCATGGCGATGAGCTTGGGTCGCTTCGGCAAAGGACAAGCCCGATTGTCGCCCGCCGCGCCGCGGCGTCGGGTCAGACCTTGCGCACCTGCACCTTGGCGTGCTCGTTGATGCCCATGGCGCCGAAGAACAGCGCCACCAGGCGGTGCGCATCGACGAACTGCACCATCCGGTTTTCGCTGCGCTTGACCAGCACCCAGTTGAGCAGGTCGCCGGCCGCGATGAAGTCCACGCGGATCAGCTTGGCGCAGGATACCGTGACCACCTGCGACTTACCCAGTTGCGAATTCAGTCGCTCCAGCGTGCCGCTGATGTCGCTGACCAATTGACCCGAAAGCTCGATGCTCGCCACCTGGGTGCCACTGATGGTGTCGTCAACGAGCCCGGACTCCATGAACCCGGTGGACACCTCGCTGACCATCGACAGCGGCGGAGTGTGGGTGTTGAGGGTGGAGCCGCCGATGCGCACGTTGCAGCGTGTGCGCTCCCATGACGGAGGCGAGACCTCGTAGGTCACGCAGTAGTCGATGGCGGCTTCGTCGAATTGATCGGCTCGATTGGCCAGGCGCAGCGCATCCAGACGCGCCTGCCAAAAGGCCGGGTCGGCATCGCGCACGCCAGTCGGCGCGGCTTCCTGCAGCCTGGCGAAGAGGTTCTCGCCGGACATCCAACGCATTTCCAACTGCTGCTTGCTCCAGTGTCGGAACAGCGATGACAGTTGTGTCGCCGCTTCGGCATCGATGCTGCGAAGCGCGGCCCAATCAAACACCCAGGGCAGCGGCATCTGCAACGTCTGCGAACGCAGCCGCGCGACCGCGTCGATGTCCAGCAACTCTGGGCAGACCCAGCCGACGTCGCCGCCTGTCGGGCCGTTGCTGCTGATGCGTTCGGCGTTGGCGGAGTCGGCCACCGCATCAGACACCAGCTTGGGCAGCGAGAACCATTGCGGCGCCGACCAGCCAAACTGGTGAGCGTAGTCACTCGCCAGCGCCTCGAAGCGCTGCTGCTGGCCGGTGGCGCGGTACAGGTCGAACAGCACCAGCCAGGTTTCGGCATGCTGAGCCCGCGCACCGCCGGCACTGGTGAGCTGCGACAGCGACTGCTCGCACTGATTGAAGTCCGCGTTGGCGAACGCGATCACCGCCTCGTCCAGGTCGGGGTCGTGCACCACCTCGCTGATCTCGACACCGAAGCGGTGCTCGAACTCGCCGGTGTCGCCCGAAGTGGCCAACGACAGCGGTGCCAGCGGCGGCAGTCCCGGTGCTGCAAAAACCGGCGCCTGTACTTCGACCGGCGCTACATCCAAATCCGGCAGGAGCGGCAGCGCCGGCAGCTCTTCGCGCTGCGCATCCAGTGGCACGTCTGCCGACGGAGGCGGTAAACCCGAACGGGCCAACACCGCCGGCTCGGTGGGCGCATTGAAGAAACCTGAATTCCGGCGCCCCGATGGCGAAAAGCTGCCGCCGACCATCTGCTGCTCGATCTCGTCGATCTTGGCCTTGACGCCGCCTTCGGGGCGGGCGCTTGCGCTCTCGGACTGCCGCGCCTCGGAATCGTCGAGCCGCGACGAACTGCCCAGCGTTGCCAATTGCTCAGGAGAAAGCCCTTCGCGGCGCACCTTGCGCAGCATGTCGAACTCGCGCTTGCGCACGAAATCGTTGCGCCGCTTGCGTTCGACCATCGCCTTGAGCTCGGACTTCTCGAGGTCCAGCTCGCGCGTGTCGTCCACCCGGGTGCCCAAGTCGGCCCAATCCGTGGCCGGATTGGCCACGAAGCGGACCACCTTGCGGAAGAAGCTTTCGCCGTCCTTGTTGTCGGCCATCAAAGCGCCCAGTGCGGTCTTGCGGAAATGAGCAGGCGGTCAGTCACCAAACATCTTCTGCTTCATCTCGCGCCGCTGCTGGGCCTCGAGTGAGAGCGTGGCTGTCGGCCGGGCCAGCAACCGGGCCAGGCCGATCGGCTCGCCAGTCTCGTCGCAATAGCCATAGTCGCCGGCTTCGACGCGCGCCAGCGACTGGCCGATCTTCTTCAGCAGCTTGCGTTCGCGGTCGCGCGTGCGCAGCTCCAGCGCGTGTTCTTCCTCGATGGTGGCGCGGTCGGCCGGGTCGGGCACGATCGAGGTGTCCTCGCGAAGGTGCTCGGTGGTCTCGCCGGCATTGGACAGCAGATCATCCTTCTGCGCCTGCAGGCGCAGCCGGAAGAACTCGCGCTGCTTCTCGTTCATGTACTCGCTGTCCGGCATGGCCAGAAGTTCGGCTTCGGTCAGGTCGCCGGCCGACTTGGTCTTCCAGGCGTTGGCCAGCTTCGGGTCGGGTTTCGCCAGCGGCTTGAACACGTCGAGTTCGTCATGGCCGCGCACCGGCGCACGCGCCGGGGCAAAGCGGTCGGTAAAGCGGTTGGTGATTGGGGCGGGCGCCGGTTCGGGCATCGCATGCGCCTTGGAGGAGCGCCCGGCAGGCTTGCTGGCAGCAGCCGCGGCGGGCTTCAGGCCCGCCTTGGCCGGCGGCGGCGCCTCGGCGGGTTTTGCAGGCGCGACCTTGGCGGGGACCTTCTTTGCGGGGGTCGCGGCGCTCTTGGCCAGCGTCTTGTTCAATTGGGGTCTCCTTGCCGGAACTCTAGGGAAAACAGGCTCTTCTATCCCAGTGGGAGCACCGCCGGAGCGGCCCGGCCACCGGGTTCGAGCGCGCGGATTGTAGCCATCATGATGCGCCAGCTTGTGGCCCCGCCGACGGCGCCGTTGCGGAGCCTGTCATGGCGTCGTGAAATGCTGCTCAGGACACGCATTGCTCCAGGCCCTGCAGCAGGATGTCTCGGGGCAGATCGATGCCGATGAAGACCATCTTGCTGGCTTTTTTCTCGCCCGGCGCCCACTTCGGGCCGAGGTCGCTGCCCATCAACTGGTGCACGCCCTGGAAGATGACCTTGCGCTCGCTGCCCTGCATGTGCAGCACGCCCTTGTAGCGCAGCATCTTCGGGCCGTAGACCTGCACGATCGCGCCCAGGAAGTCCTCCAGCTTGGCCGGGTTCAGCGGCCGGTCGGCATGGAAGACGAAGGACTTGACGTCGTCGTCATGGTGATGGTGATGCGGGTGGTCGCAGTGCTCGCCATGCTCATGATCATCGTCGTCGTCGTGATGTTCGTGCCCGCCGTCGGGCTTCAGGAACTCCGGGTCGATGTCCAGCTTGGCATTCAGGTTGAAGCCGCGCAGGTCGAAGACCTCGGCGATCGGCACTTCGCCGAAATGCACCTGGCGCTGCGGCGCGCGCGGGTTCATGTGCTTGAGCCGGTGCACCAGCGCCTGGACCTCGCCTTCAGCCACCAGGTCGGTCTTGCTGATGAAGATCTGGTCGGCGAAGCCCACCTGGCGACGTGCCTCCTGCCGCGTGTCGAGCTGGCCATCGGCATGCTTGGCGTCGACCAGCGTCAGGATCGAGTCGAGCAGGTACACCTCGGCAATCTCGTCGTCCATGAAGAAGGTCTGTGCCACCGGTCCGGGGTCGGCCAGGCCGGTGGTTTCGATGACGACGCGGTCGAAGTCGAGATCGCCCTTGCGCTTCTTCTCGGCCAACTCGGACAGCGTGGTGCGCAGATCCTCGCGGATGGAGCAGCACACGCAGCCGTTGTTCAGCTGGATGATCTCCTCGCGGCTGTCCTGCACCAGGATGTCGTTGTCGATGTTCTCCGAGCCGAACTCGTTCTCGATCACGGCGATCTTCTGCCCGTGCGATTCGCTGAGCACGCGCTTGAGCAAGGTGGTCTTGCCCGAGCCAAGGAAGCCGGTGAGGATGGTGGCGGGAATCAGGCCTTGGGACATGAGGGTACCTTGCTGCTGTCGTACATGAGAGTAACGAAGAGAAATGCGGCCATTGTGTCCAAATTCAAGTGCAGGCACCGGGCAGTGGGCCGGGGGCGCCGTGACCTGGGCCTTTGGCCACTGCGTTATTCTTCGTGCAGCGCCACTTCGCTGCCTCCAAGTTGTCAGACCCCCAGCCTTCGCGGCACCTGCGTCCCCCCGCGGACAAGCGCTCCTTGTTCGACCGGCTGGTCGAATTCATCTCGCCGGGCCCCGATTCGCGGGCGGAGCTGATCGCCACGCTGGCCGATGCCGAGCAGCGCGAGCTGATCGAGCCCGAATCGCGGCAGATGCTCGAAGGCGTGCTGCGCATGGCCGACATGAGCGCCGGCGACGTGATGGTGGCCGCCCCGCGCATGGACCTGCTGGACATCGACGCGCCCTATGACGAGTTGCTTGGGGTGGTGATCGAAACCGCGCACTCGCGCTTTCCGGTGTACGAAGGTCGCCGCGACAACGTCATCGGCATCCTGATGGCCAAGGACCTGCTCAAGCTGCAGCGTGCGCCCGAGCTGAACCTGCGTACCCTGTTGCGTCCGGCCGTGTTCGTGCCCGAATCGAAGCGGCTCAACGAACTGCTGCGCGACTTTCGCTCCAACCGCAACCACCTGGCCATCGTCATCGACGAATTCGGCCAGACGGCCGGGCTGATCACGATCGAGGACGTGCTCGAGGAAATCGTCGGCGAGATCGAGGACGAGTTCGACGACCACGACGAGGAAAGCGGCGTCTACACCCTGGCCGACGGTACGCACCGCGTGGCTGGCGACACCTCCATCGCCTCGGTCAACGAAGCCTTCGGCCTGCACCTGCCCGAGACCGACTTCGAAACTATCGGCGGCCTGGTCGCCCATGAGCTGGGCCGGGTGCCGCGCCGCGGCGAGACGGTCGATCTCGGCGGTCTGCGTTTTGCGGTGATGCTGGCGCGCGGCGGCGCCGTGCGCTGGTTCCGCGTGGCACGCCTGCCCGCCAAGCGGCCATCGAGCGACGGCGCTTGAACCCTCGCGCGGGGCTGCTGCCGCAGGGTCTGGCCGCGGCGTCTCTGGGCGCGCTGCAGACCCTGGCCTTCGTCCATTCCGCGCTGTGGTGGCTGCCGCTGCTGTGCACCGCCGCGCTGGCGGCGCTGCTCTGGCGTGAAGCGCCGCGCCGCGCCGCGCTGCTGGGCTGGTTGTACGGCAGCGCCTGGCTGGGCGCGGGCGTGTGGTGGCTGTTCATCAGCCTGCACCGCTACGGCGACCTGCCCGCCTGGCTGGCGGTGCTGGCGGTGGCACTGCTGTGCATGGGCCTGGCGCTGTACCTGGCCCTGGCGCTGGGCCTGTTCGCGCATTGGCGCCGTGGCCGCGTGGCGCTCGACGTGGCCCTGTTCGCCGCACTGTGGTTGCTGGCCGAACTGGCACGCACGGTCATCTTCACCGGATTTCCCTGGCTGGCCAGCGGCTATTCACAGGTCGACGGCCCGCTGGCTGCGTGGGCACCCTGGATCGGCGTCAGCGGCATCGGCACGCTCGGTGCAGCAATGGCCGCGCTGCTCGCGGCCGCCTGGCACGGGCGTGCGAAGCCGCCTCAGGCGCTGGCGGCGCTGGCGGTGGCCTTGGCCGTCCCGGCGCTGTCGGCAGCGGTCGGCACCCGTGACTTCAGCCGACCCAGCGGCGAGCTGAGCGTCAGCCTGCTGCAGGGCAACGTGCCGCAGGACGAGAAGTTCTCGATGCAGCACGTGCCGCAGACGCTGGCCTGGGTGGCGCAGGCGCTGCAGGGCGCACGCGGCCAGCTGGTGGTGGCGCCGGAGACGGCCGTGCCGCTGCTGCCCGAGCAGCTGACCGAACTGGTGCCCGACTACTGGCCGGCGCTGCGCGCGCGCTTCGAGAA
>Ga0316601_100001008_pt1 | contig 13231 bp, 15 predicted proteins | sample OWC_soil_day5_no_FD_207663 | JGI IMG/M metagenome (GOLD analysis project Ga0316601, IMG submission 207663) | Wetland soil microbial communities from Old Woman Creek delta, Ohio, United States - OWC_soil_day5_noCT | ecosystem: Environmental > Terrestrial > Soil > Wetlands | place: USA: Ohio...
GCCGGCTGGCGCCGAGCACGAACATGTTCACGAGCAGGACAGTGACGAGAAGGGGTTCGAACAAGCTCGACATCATTCACCTCGCGAGCAAGACCAGCGCGAGTGCGCAGAACAGACATGCCGACAGCAGCAGGGCCGGGACGTAGGGCAGCCGGAGCCGCGCCATCGCCGACTCGATCACGCCGATCGCGATGGCGACCACGACGAGCCCCCCCAGAAACGCGAGCCACGCGAGCCACGCTGGCTCGGCGATCGGAATCGCGATGCGCACGAGGAGCGCGGCGAACACGTAGAGCTTGACGGAGGCGCCGTACAGCACGACCCCGAACAGCGGCCCGCCGTGATCGAGGACCATCACCTCGTGCACCATCGTCAGCTCGAGGTGCGTGTTCGGATCGTCGACCGGAATGCGGCTGTTCTCGGCGAGCAGGACGAGCAGGAGGCCGGCGGCGACGAGCACGAGAGACGCACTCGCGACCGACCACACGTGCACGATCGATGGCCCGAGGAATCCCGACAGCGACAGCGAACCAGTCGCGCGCGCGATCGCGAGCAGCCCCATGATGAAGGCCGGCTCGGCGATACACGCGAACGTGGCCTCGCGTGCCGCGCCCATGCCCTCGAACGAGGAGCCGGTATCGAGCGCGGCGGCCATCGTGAAGTAACGCGCGAGACCGAGCACGTACGCGAGCACGATGAAGTCGCCCTCGAAGGCCCACAGCGCGCGTCCACCCCCGATCGGAACCACCGCGGCGGCGAAGAACGCCGCGACGAGCGCCACCGCCGGTCCGGCGACGAAGACCCACGTCGTCGTGCGGCTCACGACCGTGCCCTTCGCGAGCAGCTTGAACAGATCGTAGTACGGCTGGAGCAGCGGCGGGCCCACGCGCCCCGCGAACCACGCCTTCGTGCGCGCGATGACGCCGAGCAGGAACGGGGGCACGGCGACGATGACGACGACCTTGCCGAGCGTCGCGAGGATCGTCTCGAGGGTCACGGTCCCCCCCAGAAGTCGCGGAGGCTGACGATCGCGACGGTCACGACGACCGCGAGCACGACGTAGAGGATGTAGATATGCAGGAGCCCGCGCTGAACCCAGCGGAGCTGCCCGAACCGCCGTGCGAGACGATCGAGCACGGGCTCGTAGGCCGCGCGCGTGAACGGATCTTCGACGTTCGCCCGGAGGTCGACGGGCGGCGGAAACAGCTCGGTCCGATACGGGACGTTGATCTTCGCGCGCAGCACGCCCGGCAACAGCCGGTGCATCCCTTCCGCGAACGAGGCACCGCTGTACTGCATGCGCGGGTTCGGCGCGACGTACCCGCAGCCCCAGGTCTCGCTCTCGCGCCGCCGCCGCGCGAGCCGGCGAACGACGAGGTACACGACGATGATCCCCGACCACAGCGCGATCCCGACGTACGCCAGGTCGACCAGCGCGTCGTGCGCGGCGACCGAGCTCGGCGCCTCGACGCCGAGCTCGACGAGCAGCGGCGTGAGCGCGTCGACCAGGAGTGGGGCGACGAACGGCATCGCGATCGCGAACGCCGCGAGCACGGTCATCGGCAGCACCATCCCGCGGCCGGACTCGTGCGCGTGTGCGGCACCGTCGCCGCGTGGGCTGCCGAGCAACGCGATGCCGGCCAGCCGCACGAAGCACAGGACCGCCATCACGCCGACGGTCGCGACCGCCGCGACGGCGAACAACAGCGGCAGGCCCACGGACGAATCCGCGGCACTCCCACCGCGGGCGAGGCCGAGGTAGATGAGCCACTCGCTCGCGAACCCGTTCAGCGGTGGCAGGCCGGCGATCGCGACGGTCCCGAGGATCACGAGCGCGCCGGTACGCGGCATGCGCTTCAACAAGCCGCCCATCTGCTCGAGGTCTCGCGTCCCCGATCCGTGCAGCACGCTGCCCGCGCCGAGGAACATCAGCCCCTTCATGATCGTGTGGTTCCAGATGTGGAACAGCCCGCCGCAGAACCCGAGCGTGGCAAGCGTGGGCTCCCCCGCGGACGTCGCCCAGAAGCCGACGCCGAGCCCGATCGCGGCGATCCCGATGTTCTCGACGCTCGAGTAAGCGAGCGCCTTCTTGATGTCGCGCTGATACAGCGCGAGCGCGATCCCGACGAGGGCGCCGATGGTGCCGACGGAGAGCAACACCGGCCCCCACGGCACGGCATCGCCGACGAACGTCGTGGTGCGGAGGATCCCGTAGAGGCCGAGCTTGATCAGCACGCCCGACATCAACGCCGAGACATGCGACGGCGCCGCCGCGTGCGCTTCGGGCAACCACACGTGCAACGGGACGAGGCCGGCCTTCACGCCGAACCCGACGAGCCCGAGGATGCCCGCGACCGTGACGGCACCACCGTCCGCCCTGCCGCTCGCCGCGAGGTCGGTGAACGCGAAGCCATGCGAGCCGAGCAGCAGGAACATGCTCAGGACCGCGGCGACGCCGAGGTGCGACGCGATCAGGTAGACCCAGCCCGCGCGGCGAACCTCGCTCTGCGCGTGGTCGAACGTGACGAGGAAGTAGCTCGCGAGCGTCATGATCTCCCACGCGATCACGAACCCGATCGCGTCGCGCGCGAGCAGCACGACGAGCATCGCGGCGATCGCGAGGTTGTAGAAGAACGCCGGAAACCCGAGGTGGCGTCGCGCCCGCTGGTCGTCGAGGTAGAACGCGCCGTAGATCGCGCAGATCGCACCGAGCACCACGAGCGGCACGACGAAGAACGCGGACATCGGATCGAGGCCAAACCGGAGCTCGTCGATCGGCGAGGCCCAGAGGATCGTCACCTCCGCAGGCACGTCTCCCGCGAGGACCGCGATCGCGTCCGGTAGCGCGAGCGCAGCCGCGGCCACCGCGCCGCACGCCGCGATCGCCGACGCGGCACGGCCGCCACGCCCGAACGCGAGTGCCGCACACGCGGACACGACCAGCACGCCGAGCGCGATGAAGCATCCGGTCATGTCGGCGCTCCCTGCGCGAGGCCCAGCTCCCACCGCCGAGCCTCGACGACGACATCCTCGAACGCACCGACCCGCTGCGTCGCCGTGCGGAACACGCGATCGTGGAGCGCCAACGACAGCCGAGACAGCAGCTCGTGATGACGGCGGATCGTCGGCGCGACGATCAGGAACACCACATTGATCGGGAGGTCGCGAAGCAGGAGCGCTCGGTGCGCCGCCCACCGCAGCAGCACGAGGCCTGCCGAGCCGGGGCAGATCAGCGGACTGCTCGCGCGCGGCATCGCGATCCAGTCCGCCGCTCGGCTGACGAACATCTCGCCCCCGCGCGCGGCGAGCACGTCACGGACGACCGCGCGATCGGCAGGCGCGATCGCGGGGATGTCGTCCGCGATCGCCTCGAGGTCGACATCGATCGTGCCGCCACCGCCTCGCTCGAGCGCGCTCGTGAACGGCAGGACTTCGCCGTTCTCGTAGAGATCGACCGAGAGCGGAAGCTCGAGCTCCATTGCCCACTCGAGCAGCTCGATGCGATGAAACAGCGGGCGATGGTGGATCATCGTGAACGGAATCTCGCCGGCGTCGACCCAGCGATAGATCTTGGTCTCGGTGACACCGAGCATCCGTGCCGCTTCACGCGCCGTGAGCTTCACGACAGCCCCCACGCGCTACGTGACGGGCCCTGGACCCACAACACGAGGTCGAGGCCGTAGACCGGAACGCGCTCGTGATAGACGAGCGTGAAGCTCGGCGGCATGACACCTCCGAAACCATGCAGCGTGACGACCCGCGTGCCGTGACGAAGCATCGCCAGTCGATCGCGAACGCGTGCCGCCTGTAGCGCGCCGTCGACCGAGCCCTCTGCGAGGCCGGGAGACGAGAGCGCGTGCTCGAACGGGTTGTACAGGTACAGCGCGTCGAACTCGTGCCAGTCGATGGCGAACGCGTCGCCGTGGAGGAACACCGTTCGCCCGCCGACACCGAGCTGGCGCGCGATCCGCTCGGCGACCCGCACGAGCGACGCGTGCTGCTCGACGCCGCACCAGATCCCGATCTCGGAGAGCGCGCCGACCGTGCACAGCTTGCCGATCCCGGCGCCGACGTCGAGGACGCGCGTCTCCGGCCGCGGGCAGAGGAGCCCCGCAGCCCGCACCGCGATGTCGACCGGCGTCCAGTGCGTCTGCGAGAGGTGTCGGAGCTCCGGTGGAACGAGCTCGTCGAAGGCTCGGTCGATGCTCGGCGCCTCCGCGCAACGCCTCCGTCGTTTCTTCGGTCGCATCGTCATGGGCTTGCCGTGTTGGAGACCCCGGTCTCGAGCGCGCGCACCTTCATTCGGCGTCTTCCTGCACGTCGATCTCGCGGGTCACGGTTCGCGTCTTGACCCACAGCGCCAACCGCTCCGAGCCAATCGGATCCTCGCGCGAGAGCTCGTAGCCGCGCGGCGGAGGAGCGCCGAAGCCGTGATACGTGACGACACGCGTGCCCACGCGCGCATCCGCGAGCTTGCGACGGACGCCGGCGACGTTCGCGATATAGGTCGCCGGATCGAAGTCGATCGAGTGATCGAGCACGAGGTCGTCGTACAGCTGCTCGGCGAACGGATTGAAGAAGTAGAACGAGTCGAACGCCGACCAGTCGAAGTCGAGCGCATCACCGTGGACGAAGCGTGCGTTTTCGACTCCGAGCTCGCGAGCTAGCACGGTCGCGAGCTCGACGAGGTGCGGTCTCAGCTCGATGCCGACGAACTCGCACGCGGGTGCGGCGAGCGCCGCCGCGAGACAGAACTTGCCGGCTCCTGAACCCACGTCGAGCACCGACATGCCCGGTGAGGGAGTGAGCAGCCGCGCGGCGTAATGCGCGACCTCGACCGGCGTGAAGTGCGTCGCGGCCTGGATCTGCAAGCGAATCGGGAGGCGCTCGTCGAAGGCCGGATCGTCATCGAGTAGGCGAGCGGGAGAAACCACGCCCTGCATCCCGTGCACGCGATGCGCCAGGGTTCGTTCGCGATGACTCCTGCCGACTTAGCCGCGGCTCGCAGCGGCAAGCCGCTGAATTACGACACGCTGTCGTGGTGTCACGTCAGGGTCGCCAGCGCACTACGACAAGATAGCGCGCGATTCGGAGGACTCGTCCACGTTGCCGCCGGATGCGAGGGGTGTCGCTCGCGCGCACACGCTGTCGCGTTCCGCTCCGACAGGATGGCGGGAACTCCAAGCGCTACGAGGAATCCGCTACGACAAGTTGTCGGGCGGATCGCGTGCCCGCACGCAGCGCTCGGCGACGCGCGAGGTTTCCACCCGTTGGCCGTGGCCCAGCGGATGCAGCTGCGCGGGGTCTTGACGACGATCATCGTCGGCGCCTCCGAGGCGACGTGGACCGGACCTACCGCGAAGCTGCTACGCGAACGCGGCATGAAGGTCGTACGGCTGCCCGATCTCGCGATCGTCGGCTTCCTGTTGATCTCGGATCAAATCACCGCCGTTCTCGTCGATGGGCGGTTGGTCTCGTCGGGGTGGAAGACGACGGAGGACCGAATGCGAAAGCTCGCACCGGACTGCCGGATCGTGGTGGTGCACGACCCCGACCAGTCGCCGCAGGAGCTCGCCAGGCTGGTGTTGCCGTGAGTCCGCGGTTCACGCGCGCGACGCGCCGGCTCGCTTGATCCAGAGCGTCAGGTGGTCGGTGCCGATCTTCTCCCGCGAGGACAGCTCGAAGCTGCCCGGCATCGCGCCTCCGAACCCGTGGTACGTGAGGACGCGCGTTCCGGACGGCAGCGCCGAGAGCCGTTCCTCTGTCTCGGCGACACAGTCGGCGTATCGCGGGAACACGACCTGGGGATCGAAGAGCTCCGACGCGAACAGATCGGCCTCGAACGGGTTGAACAGATAGAGGCTGTCGTAGCCGGCCCAGTCGATCGTCGTCATCTCCCCGCACGTGAACCGCGCGCGTTGATCGACACGCAGGGCACGCGCGGTCTTGATCGCCGCAGCCACGCGCCGGCCGTCGCGCTCGATGCCATCCCAGACCGCACCAGACACGAGCGCGCCGATACAACAGACCTTGCCGACACCCGAGCCGACGTCGAGCACGCGCATGCCTGGTTCGGGCGCCAGCAACTCGGCTGCACGAAGCGCGACGCCGACCGGCGTCCAGTGGACCCGCGACAGCTTCCGGATCTCCTCGGCATACAGCTGATCGAACACCTCGTCGTCGAGCGGAATGTGCTGCTCCAGCGCATCCCGGATCAGCTTCGGGTTCGCGAGTGTGCGGGTCACGAGCCACCTTGTAGCAGGCGTCGAGCCAAGTCGGGCTGCTACTTGCGCTGCGCCACGTGTGCGAGCGTGTGCCGGCCGTCGGCGAACTCGACCTCGATGCGTTGCGCCGCACACGAGATCACCGAGCCGCGACCGAACTTCGGATGCTCGATCAGGTCCCCGACGGCAAAGGTCTGGCTCGCGGCGTACGGACGCACCGGTCGCTCCAACGGGCGCCACGCGAGCCGCGACAACGCGGTCAGGCTCTCCAACAGCGACTGCACGACCGCTGCCGGCGCCTTCGAGGCGCGCGGTTCGCAGAGGCGCCGGATCGCGACATCGCGCGGCGTCAGCTGATGCGTGATCGGGAGATCGATCCGTGCTGCCGCATCGGCGTCGGCGCGCGCGATCGTCTCCTTGGCGCGATCGATCGCGACCCGCGCCGCGCGTTCGATGACCGCGTTCCGGGCGTCGGTCAGCACCTTCTGCACCGCCTGAACCGCATCGAGCGAGAGCTTCGGCTGCCGGAGCATCGTCATGCCGCGATCGTCGAGCTGCGCCGCGATCCGGTCGAAGGCACTGTGATAGTGCGGGTCGCAGAGCTCGCGGCCCTTCGCGATGATGCTCGTGCGGAGTTGCGGCGGAGCGAATTCGACGTCGATCGCGCTCGCGAGTGCCGCGACCACCTCCAACCGGACGTCATCGGCCAACTTGATGGTGCGATCGGGTTCGTCCGACACCGCGAGCGCGAGGGCGGCGAGGAGACAGTCGGCCAGCTGTCGCGGCTTGGCATTCCGCGGGCCACCTTCGTTGTAGTTCTGGCCCAGCTGCTCGACGAGCGCAGCGCGCAGGCTCGGATGCTCGGACAGCGAGAATCTGTCGGTGCTGTCGAGTGGAGGGAACGCCCGCTCGAGCTCGACTAACAGGCCATCGAGACCGGTCCGCATGCAGACGTCGAAGAAGCCGGTGAGGAGGTCACGGGCCAGGGTTTCGCGGTCGCACCCGACCTGACGCACGTCGAGCACGTGTGAGGCGAGCTCGTGCAGCAAGCCGAGATGATGTCGCGGAAATCCCAACGTCGGCACGGACGGCAGTTAACCACAGACCTCGTCGGCCACCCGCCGCCCGTACCAGTTTCGAGACCGATCGTGCACCGGGCAGCGGGCTCGATCCTTGTCGGGCATGACGCCCTGCCCGCTCGCGGCTACGAGATTCGACGAGGACCGGCCGTTCAGCGTTCGGTCAGCCGCGCGCGCACGGTGTCGGCGCGATCGGAGCCCGGAAATCGCTCGAGGAACCGCACGAACCGCGCGCGCGCACCGGCGACGTCGCCGGATCGTTCGGCCGCATGGCCGGCCCAGAACGCGGCATCCTCGGCGACGGCGGGATCGTCGACGCGATCGAACGCGGCGATCGCCTCGGCGTCGCGGCCCTCGCGATAGGCCATCCAGCCGATCGCGAACCACGAGGGCTCCGCGGACGGCGCCGACGGTGACACGCTGGGCGCGCCGGGGCGCACCCAGGTCTCGCCCGCGATGATCGTCGTCGTGACCCGCGAGGCGTTCGCGATCTGCGCCGAACCGGCAAACACGTGGACGCTCGCGACCACGCCACGTGGGGCGCGCAGCTCGACGTGTCCCGTCACGGTGACGGCGGTGCCTCCGAGCTCGACGACGATCGGGGTCGGCGATTGGATCCGTGCACCACCACCCCGGAGGCGCACGCGATCGTGGTCGAGCTCGTAGCTCGCACCCTCGAACGGCTCGATCACGAACCGGTCGGCTGCGGGCTCGGTCGTGTCGAGCGGCGCGAGCGGCGTGATGATCGGCCGCGCCGGCGCGGGCACAGCGACGCTGGTCTCGCGCGGCGACGGTCGCCACAGCGTGTAGGTCGCGAGTGCGACGAGCGCGATGACAGCGACGCCGGCGATGCACGCGGCGGCCAGCGCGAAGCGGTCGCGCCGAGCGTGCGGGCGCGCGCTCGCGACGAGCAGATCGCCGAGCTCGACGCGAGCGTGGTGCGCCAGCGGCGGCGGTGTCGGTAGCACCGCGAGCGCGCCGCGCGTCGCCTGCTGCGCGTGGACGAGCGTGCGGCACCTCGCGCAGTCGGCGAGATGCTCGACGATCGGATCCTCGGTCGCGGCGTCGGAGGCGGCGAGCGCGAGCAGCTCCGCGGACAAGCACGCGGCGGTCATCGCCCACTCTCCTCGACGAGCTCGCGTAGGCGGCGGCGCCCGTGAAAGACGCGGCGCCAGATCGTCCCCTCGGGAACGTCGAGGGCGAACGCCGCTTCGCGCGCGCTCTGCCCCTCGAGATCGACGAGGACGACCGCGGCGCGGAGATCGTGCGGTAGGGCGAGCAGCGCGTCGGGCAGGCGCGCGAGGCGCTCGCGATCCCAGGGCTCGAGCGTGGTGCTCGGCTCGTCGCGAAACCACGACGCGATGGCGGCGAGCGCGCGCAGGCGCCGGCCTTCACGACGGCCGTGTGCGCGCACGACGTTCGCCGCGATCCCGTAGAGCCACGGCCGTACGCGACCGCCGGCGCGAAACCGCGAGAGCGAGTCATAGGCGGAGAGGAACGTGGTCTGCAGCAGATCGGCGATCGCCTCGTCGTTGCCACGCCACATCCGGCGGAGGAAGCGATGGATCGCGTCGACGTGGTGTTCGAACAGCGCGCGCCGGGCGACCGGATCGCCGGTCGCGCACGCCGCGATCAACGCGTCGTCGCTCAGATCGGCCACGTCGGTGCCACGCCGGCGCAACGGGACGATGGGTGCGAGCGCACGTGCCACCGCTAGAACCGCCGATCGATCCCGAGCCAGAGCCGGAGCTGGAGGCCCGACGTGATGGTGAAGTCGCCGAAGGTCACCGCCGGGCTGCGCTCGATCATCGGGCCTGCGCGAACGCGCCAGCTCTCGGTGATCCAGCCACCCGTCGTGAGCGCGGCCGTCGCCACCGCGCCGACGTCGACGGTGCTCATCGTGTCGGCGATCCGTTGGACACCGAGCGCGGCCTCGGCGCGAAGCGAGACGCGCGCCAACCACGTCTTCTCGATCGCGACGCGCGCCATGAGCTGGAGCGCGGTCGTGTGCAGCGACGGCGAGTCGTCGATCGCCCACTCCGAGCGTTGCCGCACGGCGACTGCACCGAACGCCACGCCGGCGGCGTGGAAGACATCCGCACCGAGCCGGAGCGACGTCCCCGGCTCCGAGATGCTGTACGTGCCGGCCACGTCGACGAGCGGGCGCTCGCGGGACGGGTGGTTCGCGGCGACCGGCGCGACGACGATCCGCGCGCTCGGGTTGACGTTGACGACCGGCGGCGGCGGGTTCACGTCGATGGTGACCTCGACCCGCGCGGGCTCGGGCGTCGGCGCACCGTCGTCCGCGGCCCAGCTCGCGATCAACGCCGCGGCGGTCACCGGATCGGCAACGAGCCGCTCGCGCAGCCGCCCCGAGGCCTCCTGCGCGCTGACGTAGAACCCAGTCTTGGTCTCGACGACCCGCACGTCGAGCGCGCGCGTGCACTGCGGCTCGCGCATCATCCACGCGTCGATCGCTTCGGCGACCTCGAGCGGGGCGTGGAGGACGCGAACGGCGCACGGCTCGGCATGCGCGACGGCGGAGCCGGCACTCACGACAAGCAAGACGACCAGGACCCTCACCAAGACAGCCATACATCGGTCTTTGCCGCTCCGCCGAAACCCTTCGCGGTGAACCTCATTTCGTTGTGGGTGCGCGAAATCGTTGCGGTTCGAGATCGGGCATCGCGCGTGCAGAACCTCCTGAAATGGACGCTCCGCACAACCGGCCGCTCTCGACCCGCCGGTTGTCGTGGATTCTCGGAGTCGCGGCGATCGCGGCGCTCGTCGTGTTCGTGGTCAAGCTGTCCGAGGAGCGCGCCTTCGTTCGCATGCTCGAGCGCGCGAATCCGTGGTGGCTCGTCGTCGCGTTCGCGCTGCAGTTGCTGACGTACGCGTCGTCGGGAGCGATCTGGTCGTTCATCACGCGGCGCACCGGCGGCGCGTTATCGATCGGCGCGGCGCTCGGCCTCAGCGTGACGAAGCTGTTCGTCGATCAGTCGCTGCCATCGGGCGGGCTGAGCGGTGCGGCGGTCGTGGCCGGAGCGCTCGAGCGCCGCGGGATCGCGCGGCCCATCGCGTACGCGACCTTGATCGCCGACGCCGTCGGCTACTACGCCGCGTACATCTTGGCGCTCGCCACCGCACTCCTGATCGCGGGCGTCCAGGGTCATGCATCGACGGTGATCGTCGTGCCGGCGGCGTTGTTCGGCAGCTTCGCCGCAGCGGTCATCGTGGTGTTGATCGTGTTCGCTGGTCGATCATCGGGAGCTCGCGCGCCGACCCGCATCCCGTTCCTGCGCCGAGCGCTCCTGGTGATCCGTCGCGCAGATCGGGACGTCGTGCGCGACCGCCGGAATCTGCTCGCCGCGACGCTGCTCGAGATCGCGATCATCGTGCTCGACGCTACGACGACATGGACGTTGATCCGCGCGCTCGGGTTCGAGGCGCCCTTCCTCGGCGTGTACGCGGCGTTCCTCGTCGCCTCGCTGTTCCGGACCATCAGCATCACACCGGCCGGGCTCGGGGCGTTCGAGGCGGTCTCGGTGATCACGCTCGAGGCCATCGGCGTGCCGCTCGCGGTCGCGCTGTCGGCCACCCTGCTGTTTCGAGGGCTCTCGTTCTGGCTGCCGATGTTGCCGGGCCTCGTGCTCGCGCATCGGATCCGGACGAGCGGGCCTACCAGCGGTGATATGCAGGATGGTCGGGCTTGACCGCGACGAACGTGCCCGTGCCGATCGCGGTGACCTTACCACCGGCGGTCATGATCGCTTCGATCGTCGCGCGATCGTCGGTCGACGAGACGACGCGCGCGTCGACGTGGACGACACCGATCGGCGTCGGCCGCTTGAGGACGACCTTGAACTCCGCGGTCACGCAACACGGCGCGTGATCGAGGCCGTGCTTCTTCATGAGGTGATGGATCGCCGTCCAGTTCATGTGGCAGTCGAGGACGGTGCCGATGATGCCGCCGTTGAGCACGTCCTCGAACGCCTCGTGATGTCTCTCGGGCGTGAAGTCCAAGACGACGTGCGCGTCGACGGAATCCTCGGCGGCGAAGCTCCGGATGCGCAGGCCCTTGTCGTTCGCGGGACCGCAGCCGAAGCAGCGGCCCGCCGGCGCGTAGCGCTCTTGCAGAGACTTCATGCAACTTACTTACTACGGAGCGCCCCGATACTGCGGGTTAGCTAACCCGGCGTTGACGTCGCGACGGTGGTCTCGCCGGTTCGCGCGCACGCTGAACGCGACGGCGGTGCCGATCATCGTCGCGATGATCGCGACCGAGACCAACGGTTCGATCGAGAACCACTTCGTGACGAGGAGCTTGGTGCCGGCGAACCCGAGCACGCCGGCGAGCCCGAATCGGAGGTATCGCAGATCGGCGATCCAGCCGGCCAACACGATATAGAGCGCGCGCAGGCCGAGCAGTGCGAGTAGGTTCGAGCTGTAGATCAGGAACGGCTCCTCGGTGACGGCGAACGCGGCGGGGACGGAGTCGATCGCGAAGACCACGTCGGTGAGCTCGATCGAGATCAGCGCGAGCAAGAGCGGTGTCGCGACGAGCTTGCCCGACACGCGCGTGATGAAGTGGTGCCCGTGCAGCGTGCGCGTCCACGGCAGGTGGCGTTCCAGCCAGAGCAGCAGGCGGCTCTCCTCTTCCTTCTCCGAGCTGCGGAGCAACTTGATCGCCGCGACGATCAGAATCGCGCCGAACAGGTAGAGCACCGAGTGCCAGCGCGCGACGGCGGCGGCGCCCGCGAAGATCAGCACGCCGCGCGTGATGATGGCGCCGAGGATGCCCCAGGTGAGCACCCGCCTCTGCTCGGTGGGCGGGATTCCGAGGGAGCCGAAGATGAGCAAGAAGACGAACAGGTTGTCGACCGACAGGCTCTTCTCGAGCAAGTACGCGGCGAGGAACTGCTCGCCCGCTTCGAGACCGAAGTGAAGCGCGACGAAGAGATTGAACACCAGCGCGACGCTGATCCAGACGACGCTCCACAGGAACGCGCGGCGACGCGAATCGACGTGATCACCACGATGCGCGACGAGATCGATGACGATCGCGCAGCAAACGACGACTGCAAGCACGACCCACGCCCATGCGGGCGCGTTGAACGAAGACATGTGACCTCCACGATGAGGGGTTGAGACCGAACGATTTCACTCGACGGAGCTCACCCGCGCGGAGGGCGGAATACACCTGGACAGCCGGCACTGGACGGACCGACCTGAAGGGCGGACGACGCTCGCATCGTCGAGCAGGTCGGCGATCGGCGGGTCTCGACGGAGACGATGACGACCTCGTCGGTCGCGACATCTCCCTCTTCGACTGAGGTCTCCGCGCTCGCGTCCGCATTGTTGGGCAGGAGCACCACGGTGCTCCCGACCATCAACACGATCGCGATCAGCACGCGGAACATGCGCGAACTATACCGGGCGCCGGCGCACTGTCGACACCCGCGCCCGAGACTCGGCCGCCGCCCGATGGAGCGGGGGGCTTCGGATCAGCCACCACCGGGGAACGGTCACATGCCGGCCATGTCGCGCGCGGTCAGCGGCGGCTGTGCGAGCGGAACCGTCGTCTCGACACGCGCACTGACCGGACCGCGCAGCTGTTCGTACGCATAGCCGAGCTCGATCACCTTCGCGTCTTCGAACGGCCGCGCGACGAGCGACAGCCCGACGGGCATGCCCATGACCGCACCCATCGGGATCGTGAGGTGCGGGCAACCGGCGATCGCCGCGTGCGCGCTCGCGACCTGCGTGCCGGTGTCACCGGTCTGGTAGTTGATCACCCACGACGGACCCGTCGACGGCGAGATCAGCGCGTCGAGGTTGTTCGCGGCCATCACCGCGAGGATGCCGTTGTCGAGCGTGGCCATGCGCGCGCGCTGCTTTGCGTCGATGTACGCCTGCGTCGCGAGGCCG
>Ga0316601_100001013_pt1 | contig 13206 bp, 10 predicted proteins | sample OWC_soil_day5_no_FD_207663 | JGI IMG/M metagenome (GOLD analysis project Ga0316601, IMG submission 207663) | Wetland soil microbial communities from Old Woman Creek delta, Ohio, United States - OWC_soil_day5_noCT | ecosystem: Environmental > Terrestrial > Soil > Wetlands | place: USA: Ohio...
TTACTCACTATTGGCAACATGTTTTAAAAAGGCACTTCAAAAATTCGTCTTCAACAAAAAATAAAAAAAGCCCCGAAAGGCTTTAAAATCAATTGGCGGGAGTATGTGAGAATCGAACTCACCCGTCGTGGTCTTAGCACGGCAACACAGTTTTGAAGACGCAAATAACGCAACTATGCAAGCAAAACCGTTGAAATCACTTGATTTGCTAAGATTTTCATATCTATTTGCATATAAGTTTACTCAATATTCATAGTTAATATTATACTCAAACAAAACTACCAAAGCAATTGTAAATTATGTAACTTTATTTGTTTATAAATTGAAACTAATATTTACTTAATACTAAAATACTTTTGCACTAAGATTAATAATACATAGTCAAAAGACCATTCAATTAACATCTTTCAAAGATAAATGCTAATTATAATATCATAAATTATTAAATTAAGTCTATGTTACAGTTTTGCAAGCCAAAGCGAACACTTGAGTGTATTGTTAGGCGAAGTTTTTATGCTAGTCTCTTTGTAATACCTGATATTCTCTTACTGCTTGATTGATTTTTTCTCCCCAAAATATCATATTCCCAAATCGTTTTAAACAATCATCTAATGTTTTTAAACTATCAAAATCATTTAATATATATTTTTTAAAATCCTCTTCAATTAAATTAGCAAACTCCTTTTCATCAGTGTTATCTTTTATATTATAACAGCCCCTATCACGAAATTGACCTTTACATCTACTTTCAGGTAAAAAACTTGATTCCCTTACTTGCACATGGCAATACTGTACCCCAAAGTTTTCGGGAAGTTCAAATGGTAATACAACGTCTTTTACTAGGATTCCAAAATTAAAACAAAACTCTACGTCATCTGAACTGTTCCATGAAAAGTTTTGAAGAGTTATAACTTTATAAAATTCATTCTCTTCTTTTCTATAATTATTTCCTTTATTCTTAAATCCCTTATCTTTTAAAATCGTTTTGATATTATTTTTGATTATTACATTCTGTTTTTCCTTAGCATTCATTTATGTACCTCCCGTTAAATTTTATTTCGCCTAACGGCTCGTATTCAAGACGTTCCTGAGCCTAGCCAGACTTGGCTTGGTGAATGGATATGCTTTGGCTGCTTTTCCAAGCCTAAGCGTTTTGAGTGCATTGTTATATGATGCGCCATGTTTAATACTCACCAAATTTTAAAGTAATATTACATTACCAATCTTTTTATAAGTTACCTTGTAAATTTAAGAATTTCACTTTTGCAAAGCATCGTTCTACTCTTTCTCTCTATAATTATTTACTAAATCTATAAATTCTCTTTCATATTTTTCAAGACGCTTTCTATCCTTTTTAGAATCTAGAAATGGTTTACGTTTCCCAATCACTAGAATATCTAAATTCTTTCCATTATATTCTATAGAATCTTCTATTTTTTTATATGGCGCTAAAACTGAAGATTTTATGCTGTTTTTCTTTGCTGTAAGCCATGCTACTTGCTCCGTGCAAAAGAGATTTGTTGTAAACTCTAGTTTTTCAAGATTTCTAATTTCTGCAAGAGGTGTGATATCATTATCATCTATCTTTTTTGCTGAGAAGACTAAAGTTTTTAGATTTATTGCTTGACTAAGTGGTTTTAAAGAACTCAAAATGTATGTATTCCATACTGCATTGCCAAAGTACAGTTCTTCAAGTGCAGGAGCAAGAGGAATTTCTACAAGTGTATGCATTCTAGTAAAATCATCAAAGCTAATACCCTTTAAGCAATGATTCTTCGATAGATTCCAAAGATGTGTAGCTCTCTGATTCCAAAAAAATATCAGGTATTCTATATTGGTCAATTGCTCTAATTTAGTGAAATCTGAAATTAAAGGACATGAAATAAAATGAATTACTTTAAACTGCTGTCCATAATTCTCAATAAAATATTCAAAAGTTTCTTGGGTTAATTTACTTATCCATACTTCAGTTGCATCTGGATATTTTTTTAATTCATCTATTTGTTCGTATGTTCGTTTTTTACTTAGAAAGTATGGTTCCATTAATGATACTATCTTGTCGTCAGAATTTTCTCTTAGCGAAAAATCCTTTAGATAGTATTCTAAGTTTTTTATTCCCTCCATTTTTTCACCTCTTCTATAAGTATTTAATCCTAAAGGATACTCTCCTGAATCATCAAATAAACAAGGATTTGCTTAATGAAACATGGCTTTTCACATAACGTTCTGGCACTCAAGACGTTGCTGAGCCTAACCAGAAATGGCTTGGTGAAGGAATATGCTTTGGCTACTACATAGGCTTGACCCTAGTTTAGCCAAAGCGAACTTGAATGTTTGTTATGTGAAGTTTTAAATCTTTCGCTATCTATGTGTGGAAATATCTCCACTCTTAATGTTTCTTTCCAAATAGTTCATAGGTAAAGAAAAATGCTAATTATCTCTGCATAATTGTTTATGTCTATGTAAAAGTTATTTTCGTTTTTTGAATACCTGTGGTAGGACGCCTTCTTCCCAAAGTGTGTTTAAATAATCATACCATCTATCGCCTGTCTTTTCTGGTACATCTGAAATCGGGTCATTAAAAATATACTTCTTTGAACATGGTGCTACTGTAAAATGAATATATTTGTAACAATTATAACACCAGTACCAAGATGTTCCTATAAGCCTGCATATATTTATCTCGCGATAATAATGGCGAATCGAATTTCTATGGCAACATGGACAATTTCTTTCTGTATTAACATCTAATGTCTTTTTATTTGTAGACATAGCACTGATTTCTTCTGGTAAAAATGCTCTCCATTTATTCAAGATACAAAATATCTCCTTTCTATGACTCCTATTAAATTCAATAACAGACATGGCATTATGTAATTAAAATAAAAAATGTTATGCGTAATTTAAAATGTCATATAACGTCTCACATCCATTTATACAATTTCTCACGTAGATAATTTCAGATAAATTTTTATTGTCCATGTATAACTCTTAATATCTTGCCGTCATCTTTAGATATCTGTATTTCTGCCACTCCACCTATATAATTTCTAGGCAATGTTCCTTTTACAGTCCAAACATCATTATTTAAGACAGCTACAAATGGTTTTTCTTTCTCTATATCTTTTCCGTAAATAGGTAACCATACTGCCTCAGCTATTTTTTTAGCTGTCTCTTCGTCTTGAACAAATCCGTTTCCTGGTTTATACCCTTTTGATTTGGTATATTCCCTAGATTCTAGTACAGCAATTTTCACAATAGGTAAAAATCCAGTTTTATATCCTATGAATACTACTAGCAATGAAATTAAAATTCCTAAAATGATTCCCTTAATAAATCTAAACATAAAAAACCTCCCGATTCATTTAAACTCTTTCCTTAGTAATTTAAGAATTACAATATGTGAACCAATTAGGTGTTTCTGGGTAACTAGAAGAAATAATATCAAATAAATCTCCTTCTAATTCATTAACAGCAGCCAAAACATACTTAAAGTATTCTTCAACCTCTTCTTGAAATTTTGGCTGTATATCTTGAATGTTAAATGAATATAAAAAATTTATTCCAGTGTACCGTATGGCAGCAGATAATATGCCACCTGCATAATCCAAATAAATTTTAACTTGATGGTTATATTTATCTACTTTGGAAATGGCATATACTCCATTCTCACAACCAAAATACATAAAATCCAAGTTTTTTATTAGTTTGCATATAGCTTTTCTAGGTGAAATCGTACTTGTGCCATTCTCAAACGCCAGTTTATTAATTAAAATGTCATTAACCTTTTCCTCGTATTTATTTATTGTCTGTTTTATATTTTTTTCAATGTTTTTATTGAAAAAAATCTCTTCATCTTCAAAATATACATATGAATTGAATTCCTTATAATTTGTTTTTAAAAATGCCGCGGTCTCTTCTACATATCTTTTATATTCTTTTGTACTTTCAGTTATTTCAAAACTTAATATAACTTTATTTTTTCGTTCGTATCCATTCCACCCTATAGATATATTAGACGATATAGGAAGTAGTGTTGGGACCCTATCTTTATTTTTAGATGTTATCTCTATTTGTGGGAGAGAGTTTCCAAACCAGCCGATTTGATTAAAAACAATTTGATAGTCTATATTCCAAGGCCTAGGTATTTTTAATGTAATCTCTTCAATGATATTACTTAACCCTGAGACATATGATTTGCTTTTATTCCAATTATCGGGTTCACAATTTGTAAAGCCAACATAATTAATATCACTTGCAAATGTGCAAGGATCACAGAAGTAATAATCAGTATATTGCGGATACATATCCAGGAGCCTTTGTACCTTTATTTTTTTATTCACACTAGATTTTTTATCAACGAAATCATAAAACTTGAACAATACCTCTTCGTAGTTAACTCCAAGATGCTCCACAAGTGAAATAACTGTTTTATAGGAATTCTGTATAGGTATTGATTTGGTTATATCGAAGTAGTACCGATAGAAAATTCTCATGTAACGTCCTCCAATTCAAAACTTTCATATATAGGTTCAATATTTTTTATTTGAAATAAACTTGCTATTCCTATTACCAGTCAAATGAAGACAGCCTTGTTTTAGTACTCACTACTAGAGTTCTTTGACTAACGAAGAATCTATTCATTAATGTCTTGATATATGCAAATACTGCGATATTTGTGTTAATAATTTGATACAATTCCATTGTAAAAACACTTCTTCTTTACAATATATTACCATCCAATTCACTTTAATTATACACATTTTATTTTTTACTGTACATAACTAAAACCATGCACTCTCAACATTTTTATACTGGCTAGGAGCAGATGTACTCCTGCACCACTATAAAATAAAAACCTTGCTATAGTTTTTTAACTATCCCCCGCTCTCCATAATTCCCCGAAACTAAAAAGAGTCTTGCGACTCTTCTTATCCTTATTATCTTTTTAGTTTTCTATATAATTCATCTTGTTGTTTAGTTGTAAATTGAAAATATATCATAGTATTATCTACTTTCTTATGCCCTAGAATATATTGCACCTCTTTTATATCAAGCCCTTGTTCTGCTAGAAATACCCCTGCCGTATGCTTTATAGTATGAAAGTGTGCTTTATCATTTGGCAATTTGGCAAGATGGAAGTACTTCTTACATATCTTATTTAAAGTAAAATTAGTTATTTGCTCACCTTTCCTACTCATAAAGATGTACTCACTATCATTTGAAGATTCTCTTAAATATTTCTTTAGCAAAGTAGCTGTAGTCTTTGTTAGCCTTATTGTATTATTATTAGAACCTTTTAATCTTCTGCAATATAATTCATTTGCACTAGCATTAAAGTCTTCCTTTTTAAGTCCTCCAACTTCTGTAGCTCTTAATCCACATTCAAAAGCTATAAGGAAAATTAATTTATCTCTGAGCCAGTATCTCCCATACACCGTATCTTTTGTTTTTTCAATAGCAGAAATAAGTTTACTAAATTCCTTCTCTGTAAGATACTTGACTTTCTCTTCCTGCTTTCTAACCATTCTCCAATCACCTTAAATAATTATTCCCTAATTATAGTATATGCCCAGCTCTTGCGAATGTTAACAAATAGTTATATGTTGACATTCATATAACCTATGTAAGTTATTGATATTACTAACTTTGTAAGCATTAAAGCACTCCACTCTTTATTCAATGTCAACTTACAAGAGAAAATTTAACTAATTAGTTCTTCTATTAAGTTTTATATCTACATTAGTTTATAACACTTCGCAAGAATTAATAACGCTCTTTGCTACAGTTCATCATATTAATAACACTTTAATAAAATCATAACTTGACTTAGTCATAAACAATAACAGTTGAATCGCAACCAATAACATAACACTTATTTAAGTGCCTCTCCTGCTCCATCTATACTCTTGAATTTTTACTACATTCACAATAAACACTTCCTAACATATAACTTTCAATTTTATATTGCAATAACATTTTATCTAAAGGAGGATTTAATTTTCGATAAAATTATGGTAAACGTTTAGTCCCTTCGCTCTCTGCTTTCTACTCCAGAATCTGCCGCAGTTGGTAGTACGACCAGTATTTTAATAAAGTTCCTTGAATCGATCCTTTCATTGATATTTACTCCCCATATAATTAGGCATAACTAAATACCAATTTTCATCTTGCATATCTAGATAATATTCCTTTTCCTTTTCGTTTTCCTGTATAATCCTAGCAATATACTCTTTTATATAGTTTGTTATTTCATCAGTTACAACAAGATTTTCTTTTTCTAGTTCTTTAATAACTTCGTTATAATCAAAGCATACTTCTTCAATTATTTGCTGCAATCCAGCTTTACTTTTATAGCAATTTTCTATAGTTTTATGCTTTAAAAAATATTCATCTTTTAACTTTTCTTGTCTCTTCTGAATTTCTGCTAATTCCCTTTCTAAATCCTTTTTAATTATTTGACTCAACATAATATTAACTTTATGCTTAGTATCAAATCCCCTAAATTTTTCACTTGTATATACATACAAATGATTATTAAAGCAATTCTTAATAACATTAATAAAGTTAGTAAATCCTATCTCCCTTGCTTTATCAAAGGTTGACTTTGACAATTCCCATTCATCTTCTTTTACTCCAATAATACCTGCAATGGTATTCTTTAACTTATCTCTATCAAAGTTATTATCATCTTCTTTTTCATTTATTAAGCCCACTTCTTTATTACTAGAATTAGTTTCATCTTTTTTAGGAGTATTATATTTAGGCTTTGAAACTGTTTTTCCAAAACCAATTTGAATTACTTTGCCCTCTTGCTTTAAATCATCTCCAATCAATTCACTTAATCTATCATGATTAATATAATACTTTGTATTTTCTCTTCTCTTTTTAGTAGGGTTATAAGCTGAATTAGTATAGTAAATTAACCCCTTTTGTTTAAGCATTTCTCTGTAGGTTTTAATAGTCTTATTTGTTATTCCTAAATCTCTTTCAATATCTTCTTGCTTTGGAAAGGCATAGCCATAGCTTTTATTTTCATAGCTGTAGATATATATAAATAAATTTATCAATTCCTTTCCTATACACTTAGTAAGTTTAAACATTGAAATTGGAATAGGAGTAAACGATTTATGCTCTAGCACTAAGGATATAATAATTAAATCATCATAATCAACAGAATTTAAGTCTTTATCAATCAATATTGAATTTGTAGTTTGTAAATGCTTTAATGCAGCCTTAATTTTATCTTTGTTATTTGTCCTTCTGTTTAATTCTAATCCTTGCAAGAGTAATGAAATATTAGTTAAACATATGTTATTAAAGTTTTTATTCTGAATAAGAAATAAATATAATGTTATTGATAGTTTATCTGCCCCTTTCAATACATTATTGTTAAATGAAAACTTGTACATTTTTTGATACTCCTTTGAAAAAGAACAATATAAAAAAAAAAAGATATCACTATGTTATATTATAATATTATTTTTTTAATATAGTATTATTATTATATTAAGGAATTATTGTTTGAATTAATACATAGATTCCCACTAAGTGCTAGGAATTTTTATATAAGTTTAAACTATTTTTCCTAGTAGGTAGTAGGAATTACCGTTTGAATTTAACTAAAATTCCTCTGTGTATTTTTGTTGCAAAAACTTAAAGCCTACTCATAAAATTTTAATATTCACTATTTTTCACCCCATCTTCCGACTTTAATTCATTTCAATAACACCACCTCCTTATAAAAACTCGCAAAAAAAGACACAGAACATTAAACTCGACAACTAACTCATAGTTTGCCAAGCAAAATACACTGCGCCTTGTAAAAAGCGAGATTTTTTGACTTATTTGTTGACTGATTAGTTAATTGATATAATACCATTATACCATATAATTAATATTTTGTCAATATCTTCCATATATTTGTATTTTGTTGTCTGTATTTAAACCATACAACATCTCTGAATTAATTTCTATTTCATTTACATAAGTCTAATAATTTTTTCTTCAAATTTAATATTATAAGTTTAAATGCTTTATTTTATTTTTTTGTTTTCGGAGAAGAAAACTCACTGTCGTTCATTTCCCTCTCCTAGCAGATTCTAAGTTTTTTGTGTTTTCAAGGCTTTTAACTGTCCGAACTTTACGGAGCATCTTATTGTGCTATAGTATATAGTACGCGGATATACTATACTATAGCTATTCTATAAATTCTTCATAAAACTTAAATTTTATAAACCATTGCTAGTTTTATTTCTACGTTTTTCTTGGAAACAAAGCGGGCATCCATTCCCATTACTTCTGCTGGCAACAGTTGCCTTCCACTCATGTCCCTTTTCGCATATCCACCATACCTTTTTTCCTGTACCGAAAGTAACATCTAATGGAGTTAAGCAACCATTATTTTCCTTATGCCACTGACTAGCCAACTTAGGGTTTACATTAGCTAGGCAATTATCCTCACATGCCTTTTTACCTGCACAAAAGGGACATCCCCTTCCTTTCGCTCGATTATTAATTGTAGCTTTCCACTCATGTCCTTTTTCACATCTCCACCATACATTTAAACCAGCACTGCCAAAAACTAGGTTTGGTGTTAGATCTCCATTTTTCGTCGGATGCCATTCTTTGGCTAATTCGGGATTTACAATAAACAAAGAGTTTTCTCTTTCACTAAACTTCATTAAGTCGTATATTCCATTTTTTTCTTCTTTCAGAGAAATCTTTTTAACTTTTTCAATTAAATTAAATGTAAAATTGTCCAAATCATATTTATCTTGTATATATTCTATAACATTTATAATTACATTTTCTAAAGATTGGTCCGAATTTGGATTTTCCCTTATAAACACAATTGAGTCGAACGCGTCAATATCGGGTAATCCATCTTCCCTAATTCTTATTAGGTTGACTTTTCTTTCAAATAGCAATTTGTTTTTCTTTTCATCACGCACTACAGATGTTTTTTTACTATGATACCATAATCCATCATACTCAATCGCAAGGTTTAATTCATGTATAAAAACATCAACTTCAACTCCCTTTTTGCCTACTATTTTGCACCTATTTACTGTAGACTTAAATATTCTTTTTAAGCAATAGAAAATAGCCTGCTCTGGAAATGACGTTCTTCTCCACGAGCTACATTGTGGGCATCCTATACCATTGCTCCTACTATAAATTCTTGCCTTCCACTCATGTCCTTTTTCGCATTTCCACCAAACACTTTTTCCAGAGCTGATTGTAACATCTTGAGGTGTAAGTGCGCCATTTTTACTAGGATGCCACTCTTTGGCTAATTGAGGGTTAATACTAGCTAAGCTATTCGAAGCGCAAACCTTTTTGCCACTGCAATATGGACAGCCCGTACCAGATGATCTATTGTTAACTGTGGCTTGCCATTCATGTCCATTCTTACATTCCCACCATACTTTTTTATTTGACCTTAAAGTAAACTCAGTAGGTGCTAAGTTTCTATTTTTAAAAGGATGCCATTCTTTCGCTAAATCTGGGCGTAATACCTCTAAATTATTTTTTTCACTCGCATATCTACCAGAACAATAAGGGCAGCTGCTTCCATCATTTCTATCTTTAATAGTTGTTTTCCACTCATGACCCTCTTCACATATCCACCAAACTCTTTTATGACTTCCACAAGTTACATCTATAGGCTTCAATGAACCATTTTTAGTGGGATGCCATTCTTGTGAAATTTTGATGTTTACATTAGCTAAACTGTTATTTCTGGTTACTCTTTTTTTTGAACAAAATGGGCACCCCCTGCCGTTTTTTCTATGATTAACTGTATCTTGCCATACATGGCCATTCTCGCATTTCCACCATACTTTTTTGCCCGAACTAGATGTAATATCTGCAGGCATAAGCGATTCATTTTTATGAGGATGCCATTCTTTCGCTAAATCTGGGTTTAAAATCTCCAAATTATTTGCTTTACTTGCATATCTACCAGCGCAATACGGACATCCTCTTCCAGACGATCTACTATTAACTGTAGCTTTCCATTCATGCCCTTTTCCACATTTCCACCATATCGTTTTGTTAGATTTTATTGTTACATCAAAAGCACTTAACGTCCCATTCTTAGTAGGGTGCCATTCTTGAGCCAATTGTGAGTTTATCGCAACCAAAGAATTATCAGTACATACCTTTTTTCCGTTACAATATGGGCAATTTGAGCCTTTACTCCTATTATCAATTGTTGCTTGCCACTCATGTCCCTTCTCACACTTCCACCATACTTTTTTCGCTGAATTAGGTGTAAAATCTTTAGGAGTCAATTCCCCATTTTTAGAAGTATGCCATTCATTTGCAAGTGTAGGGTTTCTATTTGCCAAATTATTTTCTTCACTTGCATATCTTCCAGAGCAATAAGGACAGCCCGTTCCATTATTTCTGTCCGATATTGCAGCTTCCCATTCATGTCCCGCTTTACACTTCCACCATACTTTTCTGTTAGTGCCACAAGTAACATCACTTGGCTTAAGCATATCATTTTTAATATAATTCCATTCTAGCGCAAGTTTAGGATTCACGTTTGCTAAACAATTGTCTGCACATACTTTTTGTCCTGCACAAAACGGACAACCTTTTCCTTTGGATCTATTAAATACTATTGCCTCCCATTCATGCCCTTTTTCACATAACCACCATACTTTTTTACTAGAGCCAACTGTAATCTCGCTTAATAATACAGATTTATTTTTAGTTGTATGCCATTCTTTCATCAGTTCTGGTTTATTTAATATTAATAATCTCTTATCTTTCATCTTATAAATTCCCCTTGTATAATGTTTACCGTGGTAGAGTATTAGTATATTTATATATTAGAATTTAATTTTATCATCTCAATGTTGTAATCAACATCATGTTACATCTCTATTCTTTCTTTACCTTTGATAAAATATTAGACTAAATTTCTGTTTTTAAATTCTATCTATACACTTAATTATACAATTTTTACCTTTCACTATTCAATATATAACTGCTTTTTAAATATCTATTAATGATGCATCTACTTAGATATGGAGATACTTAATAACATAGTAAAAATAAAGAGCAAGCCCTTTTGCTTGCTCATAACAATTGATAAAATTTAATGTTAAATAATATTAATGTTTTATTTTTTATTATTTATATACTTATATAGAGTTTGAAGTAGTTCATAATATATTAAAAGTTCATTTATTCTCTGATAGATCTTCTCCAAATTATCATAATCATGTAAAGTTATTTCTTTGCCATAAAAAAATGTCGTAGTCTTGACATTTTCTTCAGCATTAATATCTTCCTGGTGCAGCCGTAACAAATACATATCAAGCATAAAAAATATATAATCAACAGAAAACCTATATAATACTTCAAATGGTGGTATCATGTCTGGAACTTCTTTATCATACAGAAAACTGTGTATTATAGGATGAAGAAACTTATGGGTTAAAAATAAGTTTTCTTCACTATCATTTATTCTACATCCATCTATATGGTGAACATGCAAAAATGGTGGAAACTCACTAACATTCAATCCTAACATACCAGACATAATATATCTGCATCTTCTTACTCTATCAGTTCCACTATAAGACAGAACGTAGTATCCGTGTTGTTTAGTAAAATAATCATCAAAACAACCAAAAACGTTATACCACTTTGCACCATATTTATGTCTATAGTATGATCTCATCGCTACTATAGGCTCCCCAATTTCATAACGCCCAGTTGCTAGCTCACTTGTTGTTATCATTTTTTTGTTTTGTAAAAACCCTATAAATAAATTATCAAGATTTATCTTTGAATCGGGATGAATATACTTATATAATTCTTCATTAATATTTAAAAATTCATTACTGCTGCTGTAATTAATCATTGTTACTTCTCCTAACCGATTTTTATATTATCTCAAATATTTATTCAACAAATCTATCTTGCTGTGTTTATTAACCAAATCACTGCTCTCCAGTTGCACGTATTTCCTCGTCATAGCCATTGTTGTATGCCCTAATATTCTTTGTAGTGTAAATGGGTCAATTCCTCCCTTGACTGCATTTGTGGCGAAGGTATGGCGATATATATGTGGCGTACAGCGTACCTTTAATCCAACCTTTTCTCCAAGCCTTGCAAAACTTAAAATAATGTTCTGCTTCTTGATTTTGCCACCGTAGGTTGACTGAAATACATATTCGCAGTTATTTTCTTCTGCTATAGCTAATAAATCACTTAATAACCTACAAGTTTTAGGACTAATAGGCAATTGCCTAAATACCCTTGTCTTTGCATTTTCCCCTTTAATGTTAATCAATCCAGCCTTTAAATCAACATCTTCAACTTTAATATTTACAGCTTCCCCTACTCTTACACCACAATCAAGCATTAAGACCATCATCACATAATCCCTATAACCAGAATATGAAGTTTTATCAGTTGCATTAAGCATTTTCTTAACATCTTTATCTGATAGCGGTTTTATAGTATCCTCTGGCACTCTTACGAGTTTTAACTTCATAGCATAGTTATAATTTAAGTATTCTTCATCATAGAGCCACTTCAAATAACACCTTAGTGTTCTAAGCCTTACATTTATTGTACAAGGCTTAAACTGCTTCTCTTGTAGCATATAATACACATATCCCTTTAAAACCTCACTATCAATTGCAATACAGTCTGCACCAGACTGATATTCTTCATTAATGTATTTTTTGAAGTATTTAAAGTTTTCTTTATGCCCATTGATTGTCGTAGAAGCCAGTCCTTCCAACACTTTGTCTTGTATAAACTTTTCGTGCAATAGGAAAAATTCATTCGCTATCATAGTATCGTTTTTTCCTCGTACAGTTTGCATATTCAGTCTATGACTGTCTATGCTTGGAATTTTTAAAGTTTTCTTACCCATTGATTTTCCTCACTTCTTTAGATTTGAATATGAGTAAAACTTATAAATCTGCATATCAGTTTAGTATTTCAAAAAATAAAAAATGGCTTAAACAATTATTTATGAATAATTGCTTAAACCAAGTAAATTCAATGTTTGGCGGGAGTATGTGAGAATCGAACTCACCCGTCGTGGTCTTAGCACGGCAACACAGTTTTGAAGACTGGCAGGCACACCAGCACCTATCTACCCCCATGTTATGAATACGTTTGTATTTTACTATGTTAAGAAAGAAATGTCAATGTTAACACTTTCCATTG
>Ga0316601_100001016_pt1 | contig 13182 bp, 6 predicted proteins | sample OWC_soil_day5_no_FD_207663 | JGI IMG/M metagenome (GOLD analysis project Ga0316601, IMG submission 207663) | Wetland soil microbial communities from Old Woman Creek delta, Ohio, United States - OWC_soil_day5_noCT | ecosystem: Environmental > Terrestrial > Soil > Wetlands | place: USA: Ohio...
GGCGGCACCAGCCCCTTCGGCGCCTTCGGCTACAACCCGCAGGGCATCCGCATCGGCCAGGACAAGGGCCGCAACAAGAGTGCGGTCAAGGTCTGGGACCAGCGCGCCTACAAGGACTACGACGACACCCTGGAACTGGGCACGCGCAACATCAAGGTGGCGCTGCGCCGGCTGCGCCGTTTTGCCCGGGAAGGCAACGAGCTCGAACTGGACCTGGACGACACCATCCACTGCACCGCGGCCAATGCCGGCATGCTGGACATCAAGATGGTGCCCGAGCGCCACAACAAGGTGAAGGTGCTGCTGCTGATGGACGTGGGCGGCACGATGGACGAGCACATCCACCGCGTGGAAGAACTGTTCAGCGCCACCAAGACCGAGTTCAAGCACCTGGAGTTCTACTACTTCCACAATTGCGTCTACGACTTCATGTGGAAGAACAACCGCCGCCGCTTCAGCGAGAAGTTCAGCACCTGGGACATCATCCGCAAGTACAACAAGGACTACAAGCTGATCTTCGTCGGCGACGCGACGATGAGCCCCTACGAAATCCTGCAGCCCGGCGGCAGCGTCGAATACAACAACGAGGAGCCCGGCGCCGAATGGCTGCAGCGGCTGACGCATGCCTTCCCCAAATACGCCTGGATCAACCCCGAGCCGATGGGCGTGTGGCAGTACCGGCAGAGCATCGCCGTGATCCAGCAGATCATGAACCAGCGCATGTTCCCGCTCACCTTGCAGGGCCTGGAAGGGGCCATGCGGCTGCTCAGCAAATGAGTTTTCGCGCAGCGCTGCACCTGGCGCTGTGGTTCCTGCTGGTGGCGGCCCTCGCCGGCTGCGCCAGCCTGCCGTTCCAGTCCGAGCCGCCCCAGGACACTCCGGCCGAGCCGAAGCGGCCGGCGCAGTTCCGGCTGGAGGTGGACGCGCCCGCCGACCTACGCGCACTGTTGCTCAAACACCTGGATCTGGCACGGCTGCAGTACGCCGCGGAAGCCGACTCACTGACCCGCAGTGAGATCGACCGACTGATCGGCGCCGCCTCGGCGCAGGCGCTGTCGCTGCTGCAGACGGAGGGGCATTTCAACCCGGTGGTCAAGGTGCAGCGCGTCGACGACGGCGCCCAGCCGCCGCTGCTGCGCATGAGCGTGCAACCGGGCCCGCGCGCCACCATCGAGCGGCTGACGCTCGAGGTGCAGGGCGGGCTGTACGACGAGGTGGCCGGCGGCGATGCCCAGGCCGAGGCGCTGCAGCGCGCGCTGCAGTCCGAATGGGCGCTGCAGCCCGGCCAGCCCTTCACCCAGTCGGCCTGGGACAGCGCCAAGAACCGCGTGCTGGCCACGCTGCGCAGCAACGGCTATCTCGGCGCGCAATGGAGCGGTACCGCGGCGCAGGTCAATGCCGAGAACAACACCGTGCGCCTGTTCGTCGTGGCCGACAGCAGCGAGCTGTTTCGCATCGGCTCGATCCGCACCGCCGGGCTGCAGCGCTTCGACGAGGAGGCAGTGATCCCGACCGCGCGCGAACTGATCGGCAAACCGGCCACCGAGCAGTTGCTCCGCGACGTGCAGGACCGGTTGCTCAGCCTGGGCCTGTTCGAGAGCATCATCATCGACGTCGATGCCAGTTCGCCAGAACCAGGCAAGGCCCAGGCGCTGCTCGCGTTGCGCGAATTGCCGCTGCAGCAGGCCACCGTCGGTGTCGGCTATGCCGACGACACCGGCTTTCAGGTGACGCTTGAGCACACCCACCGGCGCATCTTCGATACGCGCTGGGTCATGCACAACCGGCTGCAGGTCGGCCAGGAACAGAACCTGTGGACCGGCGAGTTGATGTCGCACCTGCAGGACGACGGCTACCGCAACCTGCTGGCTGGCCAGGCCGAGAAGCTGACCACCAACGACGAGACCCGCTACTCCTGGTACGCGCGGGTCGGGCGCACGCGCGACACGCTGCGCATCTGGCGCCTGATCTATGCCGAGTACACGCGTGCGCGGCTCGAGACCTCGGCCGGCGACAACGACAGCGAGGCGCTGTCCGGCAACTACCACTGGACTTGGCGCGACGTCGACGACCTGCGTACGCCCACCGACGGCACGGTCTGGTCGCTGCAGGGGGGTGCGGGCGTCGCGCAAGGCACGGCCACGTCGGCCGACACCGGCCGGGAGACGGAGGATTCGGGCCCGTTCGCGCGGCTGTACGGCCGCGTGCAGGGCTACCGGCCGCTGGGCAACAACTTCTACGGCAGCGCCCGGCTGGAGTTGGGCCAGGTGTTCGCCCAGGAGACGCTGAGCGTTCCGGACACGCTGCTGTTCCGCGCCGGCGGCGAGGATTCGGTGCGCGGCTATGCCTACCGCTCGCTCGGGCCCGAGGTCAACGGTGCGCTCGTCAGCGCCAGCACGCTGTTCACAGCCAGCCTGCAGGTCGCCCGGCCGATCTTCGCCGACCAGCCGGCCTTCCTGTGGGCGCTGTTCGTCGATGCAGGCAATGCCTCCGACGGCTGGAAAAAAATGCGTCCGGTGCTGGGCTATGGTGTCGGCCTGCACTGGCGCAGTCCGGTCGGCCCGCTGCGGGTGGACCTGGCCTACGGCGAAGAAACCCGCAAGTTCCGGCTGCACTTCAGTGTCGGCGTGGTGTTCTGATCGATCGCGATGAGCGACTCCACCCCCCCCGCCCCCGCCCCTGCTCCGGCAGTGCCTGCCGCATCGCCGCGGCGCTGGCGGCCGCTGCGCAGCCTGGCCTTCAGCTTCAGCACCTACCTGCTGGGCCTGGCCAGCGCGGCGGCACTGGTGGTCGTGGCATTCTGGTGGCTGCTGTACACCGAGTCCGGTGCGCAATGGCTGCTGCCGCACGTGCCGGGGTTGCAGATCAGCGGCATCCGCGGCAGCCTGCTGGGCGACTTCTCCGCGCAGCGGGTCGAACTGCCGCTGCCCGGCCAGGGTGCGAGCCTGCGCCTGCAGGACCTAGGCTGGAGCGCGCCGCGCCTGCGCCCGCCCCACGGCAGTTTGTGGCTGCGCGTCGAGTTCGACGAGCTGCGCGCGTCGCGGGTCGACCTGACCCTCTCCGACGAGCCCAGCACCGATACCGAGCCACCGAAGAACCTGGAACTGCCGGTCGGCGTGAAGGTGGGCACGCTGCGCATCAACGAGCTCCACGTCCAGGGCATCGACACGCCGCTGCGCCAGCTGCGCGCCCAGCTGGAGTTGGGCACCGAGGGCGGCGCGCGTCACACGCTGGACGGCTTGCAACTCGGTTGGGACAAGCTGCGCCTTGACGGCCGCGCCCAGGTGGCCACCCGAGACGGCCTGGCCGTGGACGCAGCGCTCAACCTGACCCAGCAACCCGCCGGCGCCGGCGAATGGACAGCTGCGCTGAGCCTGGCCGGCCCGCTGGCTACGCCGCAATTGCAGGCCACGCTGCGCGCGCAGGCCACGCCGTCGAGCCCGCCGCAAACGCTTGACGTCAGCGCCACGCTGCGGCCCTTTGCCGCTTGGCCACTCGGCGACCTGCAGGCCAGCGCTCGCGCTCTCGACCTGTCGGCGCTGCACGGCGACGCACCGCGCACCGCGCTCGACCTGGAGGCGTCGGCCCGCACGCAGGGGCTGGAGCTGCCGGCAGCCCTGCAGCTGTCGTTGAACAACCGCGACGCCGGCCGCTGGAACGAAGGCCGCCTGCCCGTGCGCACGCTGACGCTGCAGCTCAGTGCGCGGCCCGACGATCCCAGCCAGCTGGAGGTCAAGGCCTTCGAGGCCGAGCTCGGCAGTGCGCGCGCCGGCGCCGGGCGCGTCACCGGCAGCGGACAGTGGAACCCGGCCACCTGGCGTATCGACACCCGGTTGTCGGCACTGCGGCCGACGCTGCTGGACGCCCGCGCGCCCGACATGCGGCTGGATGGAAGGGTGCAGCTCGACGGCAGCGGCTTCGACGCCCGCACGCCGCACAGCGCGCAGGTCGACGTGCGCGGCAACCTCGACGGCACTCTGGTCGGCCAGGGGCCGGCACAGCCAGTGCAGGTGCGGCTGGATGCACGCCTGAACCTGCTGCGCATCGAACTGCGCGAGCTGCTGGCACAAAGCGGCGGCGCGCGCGCGACCGTCAGCGCCCGGCTGACGCGGGCCACGCCGTCGGCTGGCTGGGCCGCAAGCGGCCAGGCCACGCTGCGCGAGTTCGACCCGCTGCCCTGGTGGCCCGGCCGCGAGGACTCGCCGTGGCGCCAGGGGCCGCACCGGCTCAATGCGGCGGCCGACTTCGAGCTGCAGCTGCCGGCCGCAGCCGGTTCGGCCGTGCAGATGCTGTCGCGCCTGCGGGGCCGCGCGCAGCTGGGTCTGGAGCCCAGCCGCCTGGCCGGGGTGCCGCTGAGCGGCAGCCTGGCCCTGCAGACCCAGGCCAACGGCAAGACCAGCGGCCAGCTGCAGCTCGAGGCCGACGGCAACCACCTGCGCGCCGATGCCCGACTGGACAGCCTGGCCGAAGGCAGCGGCGACCACTGGGACCTGAAGGCCGAGCTGCCGGCGCTGAAGAAGCTGCAGCCGCTGTGGAAGCTGCTGCTCGGCGCCGACAGCGATGGGCGGCTGGCCGGCAAGCTCCATGCCGAGGCCAGCGTCGACGGCCGCTGGCCGGCGCTCAGCACCCAAGGCCAGCTCGACGCCAGCTCGCTGCAGTTCGGCGCCGTGGAGCTGAAGCGTGCCGAGGGGCGCTGGACCCTGGGCACACGCGGTGACGCGCCGCTGGACGCCCAGCTGGAACTGAGCCAGCTGAGCCGCGGCGCGCCGTCGGCCGAGGTGGTGAAGCTGCAGCTGAAGGGCACGCTGTCGGCGCACACCGTGGAGATGCGCGCCGAGTCGAAGGCGTTGCCGCCGCAGTGGGTGGAGGCGATACAGAACGCGCCCGCCGGCACCACCGCCAAGCGCTCGCAGGCCCAGCTGCGCCTGGAGGGCGGCGCAATCGGCGCCAGTGCGGCGGGCATGACGGGCTGGCGCGGCAAGGTGCAGAAGCTGGAGCTGCGCGGCGACGCCGCGACCGCCCCGCCCTGGCTGAACCTGGCCGAGTTCGGTCTCAAGCTGCAGTGGGCCGACGGCCCGCTGCGTCTGAAGGCCGATGCCGGCCGTGCCGAGCTGCTGGGCGCGGCGTTGAACTGGAGCCGCATCGCCTGGACGGCAGCCGACCCGGACCGCGCCCCCGCTCGGCTGGACGCCGAGGCGCGGCTCGAGCCGCTGGACATTGCACCGCTGCTCAAGCGTGCGCAGCCCACCTTCGGTTGGGGCGGCGACCTGCGCCTGGGCGGCCACCTGATCGTGCAGAGCTCGCCGAGCTTCAGCGCCGACGTGGTCATCGAGCGCAGCTCCGGCGACCTGACGGTGACCGACGACTCGGGCACCCGCGCGCTCGGCCTGTCGGACCTGCGCATCGGCCTGAACGCGCGCGACGGCACTTGGAGCTTCAGCACGGGCCTGGCCGGGAGTACGCTGGGCCGGGCCGCCGGCGCGGTGGTGGTGCACAGCACGCCCAAGGCCACCTGGCCGGCGGCCAACGCGCCGATGGAAGGCGTGCTGGAGCTGCAGATTGCCGACCTGGGCGTCTGGGGCCCGTGGCTGCCGGCCGGCTGGCGTCTGACCGGCGGCATGCATGCGAACGCCGCCATCAGCGGGCGCTTCGGCGCGCCAGCCTATGAAGGCGAGCTCACTGGCGCAGGCATCGGCGTGCGCAATGTGCTGCAGGGTGTGGACGTTCGCGACGGCGAACTGAAGATCCTGCTGCTGGGCGACAGCGCACGCATCGAGAAGTTCGCCGCCAGCGCCGGCAAAGGTCGGCTCAGCCTGCTGGGCGACGCCAGCCTGGGCGCCAACCCGCGCGCCGAGCTGAACCTGAGGCTGGAGCAGTTTCAGCTGTTGGGCCGGGTCGACCGGCGCATCGTCGCCAGCGGCGACGCCACGCTGAAGCTGGGCCGCGACACGCTGGCGCTGAACGGCGACTTCAAGGTCGACGAAGGGCTGATCGACTTCAGCCGCAGCGAGGCGCCGACCCTGTCCGACGATGTGCAGGTCAAGCGCGGCAACGCCGAGGACTTCAAGCTGGCCAGCGCCAGCCCCGCCGAAGCCGAGGCCAAGGCGGCGCGCGCCCGGCGTGCCACGCTCGACCTGCGCGTGCAGCTGGGCGAGAAGCTGCGCATCCGCGGCCAGGGACTGGACGCCGGCCTGCGCGGTGAGCTGCGACTGAGCGCGCCGCAGGGACGGCTGCGCGTGGATGGCAGCGTGCGCACCGTCGACGGCACCTACCGTGCCTACCGCCAGCGGCTGAACATCGAGCGCGGCGTGCTCACCTTCAACGGCCCGGTGGAGAACCCTCAGCTGGATATCGAGGCCATCCGCCCGAACCTGGACGTGCGCGTCGGCGTGGCGGTCACCGGCACGGTGCTGGTGCCGCGCGTGCGCCTGTTCTCCGACCCTGACATGTCGGATGCCGACAAGCTGAGCTGGCTGCTGCGCGGGCGCGCCAGCGAAGGCCCGGGCTCGGGCGACACCGCGCTGCTGCAGGCCGCGGCGATGGCACTGATCTCGGGCGACGAGCCGAGCGTGCTGGACCAGCTTTTCAACGTCATCGGACTGGACGACCTGTCGGTGCGGCAGAGCGACACGGCCACCGGCGGCGCCATCGTCTCGGTGGGCAAGCAGCTGTCGCGCAACTGGTACGTCGGCTACGAGCGCGGTCTGAATGCCACCACCGGCAACTGGCAGCTGATCTACCGCATCGCCCAGCGCTTCACCATCCGCGCGCAATCGGGCGAATCGAACTCGATTGAGCTGATCTGGAGTTGGCGCTGGAACTGATCTGCCGCCGGCAGCACATGCCAGAATCGCGCCCGCGCTCGCCGTAGTTCAATGGATAGAACGGCCGCCTCCTAAGCGGCAAATACAGGTTCGATTCCTGTCGGCGGGACCAGCGCCGCCAGGCGGACCTGGCGCGTTGCATCGGCAACGCCACGGCCCTGCCCGGCAAGCCCACCCAAGCTCCCCGCGAGGAATGCCCATGATCCGCAGCGCGTCGACCCGCTCGCCCCATGATTTCGAAGTCGACGCCGCTGCCGTTGCCGCCCTGCGCAGCTCGCGGCCGCGCGGGCATGGCGCGGTGCCGGCCTACGACTGGATCGCCCACCACCGCGCCCACCGCCCCGGCAAGGAAGCGGTGCGCGAGGTGTCGCCGCCGCGCAGCCTGAGCTACGGTGAACTCGATGCCCGCGCCGACGCGCTGGCGGCGCACCTGGGCTCGCTGGGCATCGGCCGAGGCGACCGCGTGGCCCTGCTGGCTCACAACGGGGTCGAATACTTCGACCTGCAGTTCGCCTGCGGTCGCAGCGGCGCCATCGCCGTGCTGCTGAACTGGCGGCTGACCGTGCCCGAGCTGGACTACATCCTCAAGGACTGCACGCCCAAGCTGCTGATCCACGACGTCGAATTCGCCGAGGCGGCTCAGGCCCTGCAGCGCCAGTGCGGCGTCGCGGCGCTGCTGTGCATCGACAAGCGCGGCGGCACGGCGGCCAACGCCTACGAGGCCGCCCTCGATGCCGGCCGCAGTCAGCCGGCGCCGCGCGAGGCGCTGACGCACGACGACGTGGTCACCATCATGTACACCTCGGGCACCACTGGGCACCCGAAGGGGGCGATGATCACCCACGGCATGAACCTGTGGAACTGCATCAACCTCGGCACCCCGGCCGGGGTGGGCCGCGACACGGTGCACCTGTCGGTGCTGCCGCTGTTCCACACCGGCGGCCTGAACTGCTACTCCAACCCGGTGCTGCATGCCGGCGGCACGGTGGTGCTGACGCGCGGCTTCGACCCCGGCCAGGCGCTGCAGCTCATCGGCGACCCGGCGCACGGCATCAGCCATTTCTTCGCGGTGCCGGCGCCGTACCAGTTCATGGCCCAGCACCCGGACTTCGCCGCCACCGACCTGTCGCGCCTGCGCAGTGCCGGCGTCGGTGGCGCGCCCTGTGCGCTGCCCATCCTGCAGGCCTGGGCCGAGCGCGGCGTGCTGCTGATGCAGGGCTTCGGCATGACCGAGACCAGCCCGGCCTGCATCTTCCTGGACCCGGCCGACGCGATCCGCAAGCTCGGCTCCACCGGCAAGGTGCTGATGCACACCGAAGCGCGCATCGTCGGCGACACGGGCGCGGACTGCGCTGCCGGCGAGATCGGCGAACTCTGGGTGGCCGGGCCGAACATCACGCCCGGCTACTGGAACCGCCCCGACGCCACCACGGCCGCCTTCGAAGGGCGCTGGCTGAAGACCGGCGACGCCGCGCGCACCGACGACGAAGGCTTCTTCTACATCGTCGACCGCTGGAAGGACATGTACATCTCGGGCGGCGAGAACGTCTACCCGGCCGAGGTCGAGAACGTGCTGTACCAGCTGCCGCAGGTGGCCGAGGCGGCGGTGATCGGCGTGCCCAGCGACAAGTGGGGCGAGGTCGGCCTGGCAGTGCTGGTGCTCAAGCCCGGACAGGTGCTGGACAAGGACCAGGTGCTGGGCCACTGCAGCGGCCGGCTGGCGCGCTTCAAGCAGCCGCACGACATCGCCTTCATCGCGGCCTTGCCGCGCAATGCCACCGGCAAGGTGCTCAAGCGTGAACTGCGCAAGCACTTCGTGGGCGGCGACGCGCCGGCCATCAGCTGAAGCCCATCCGGGCGGAGCCGGGCTGAGGCGGCTGCGGCGGCGCCGCTCGGCCCAGGTTCATGGCCGGGAGCCGGCGTTGCGCCCAGTGCGCCCGGCCCGTGATCGCCTGTCGGACCTGCAGCCTCTGGTCCACCGCCTCCGCGGAGCCAAAGACCCAGGGCGTGGTCTCGATGCGGTCCAGCAGTGGCTGGGCGCCGACCTGGCGCACGTTCAGCCGCCATGGGCAATCCATCATCGGGCCGTTCGACCCGGGCATGCCGATGCCACGCACGTCCAGGCCTGCGAGTGCCCGGTTGATGAGTCGGTGCGGGTCGGCGACGGAGCTTGAGTTCGAAGGCCAGGTGTGCATCCTTGGGGCCAGCCGGGGCCGAACCTAGCCCGGGCCGCGCGGGCTATTGCTGCTGGCGCAGCGCCCGCGACAGCAGCACCACCGGCAGCAGCCCCACCGCCACGATCGCCAGCGACGGCAGCGCCGCCTCGCCCAGGCGTTCGTCGCGCGCCAGGTTGTAGGCCACGACGGCCAGCGTGTCGCTGCCGAAGGGGCGCAGCACCAGCGTGGCCGGCAGCTCCTTCATCACGTCGACGAAGACCAGCAGCGCCGCCGCCAGCGCCGAGCGGCGCAGCAGCGGCAGGTGCAATTGCACGAACACGCGCCGCGGCGTGGCGCCGAGAAGCCGCGCGGTGTCGTCGATGCTGCGTGGCACCCGCGCCAGGCCGGCTTCCACCGACTGCAGCGCCACGGCGGAGAAGCGCACCAGGTAGGCGTACATCAGCCCGAACACCGTGCCGGTGACCCACACGCTCAGGCTCAACGAGGGCCAGCGCTGCTGCAGCCAGGCCAGCGGCAGCAGGATGCCCACCGCGATCACCGCGCCGGGCACTGCATAGCCCAGCGACACCACCCGCGTCATCATCGGCAGCAGGCCGAAGCCCGATGGATTGCCGCGGCGCTGGGCCACGCTCAGGGCCAGCGCCAGCAGCGTGGCGGCCAGCGCCGCCAGCGCCGCCAGCCGCAGGCTGGCCAGCGACCATTCGACAAAGCGCTGCAGGGGCAGGCCAATCTCCGAGGTGGCCGCCTCGACCCACAGCATGCGCAGCAGCCAGGCCACCGGCAGCACGAAACCCAGCGCCACCGGCATGGCGCACAGCAGCCAGGCCGCAAAGGCCGCCCTGCCCCGCAGCGGCACTGGTCGCGCCTCGTTGCTCTGTGCCGCGCGCCCGGCGGCAAAGCGCATGCGCCGCTGCGCGCGGCGCTCGGCGGCCAGCAGCAGCGCCACCGCCAGCAGCAGCATTGAAGCCAGCTGAGCCGCAGCCAGCGGATCGTTCAACACCAGCCAGGCCTTGTAGATGCCGGTGCTGAAGGTGCTGAGGCCGAAGTACGCGCCGACGCCATAGTCGGCCAGCGTTTCCATCAGCGCCAGCGCCATGCCGGCGGCGATGGCCGGACGCGCCAGCGGCAGCGCCACCTGCAGTACGCGGCGGCGCAGCGGCGCGCCGAGCAGTCGCGCGGCTTCCATCATCTGCACGCCACGCTCGGCCAGCGCGGTGCGCGTCAACAGATAGACATAGGGGTACAGGCACAGCACGAACAGGATCACGGCACCCCAGAGGCTGCGCACGTCGGGCCACAGCGGACCCTTTGCACCAAGCCCCTGGCGCAGCGCCGTCTGCAGCGGACTGCTGAACTGCAGCGCGTCGGTCCAGGCATAAGCCAGCACATAGGCGGGCATGGCCAGCGGCAACAGCAGCGCCCATTCGAAGAGGCGCCGACCGGGAAAGTCGAACAGGCTCACCGCCGCAGCACACGCCGTACCCAGCAACACCACGCCGATGCCCACGCCAAGCGCCAGGGTGGCCGTCTGCAGCACGTAACCTGGCAGCACCGTGCCCGCCTGGTGCGACAAGGTGGCCAGCGCGGCGGCGTCCAGCGCCAGCCAGGCGCCCAGCACACCCAATACCGGCAGCGCCAGCAATAGGCACAGGGTGCTCAGCAGCGCACGCATCACTGGTCGGACGCTCGCCGACACCGGAACAAGGACTGCGAAATGCGAAGCATGCTCATTTCCACCGGTGCAATTATCATGCTGACATGTACCTGAGCCTCGAATCGGTGGGAGTGCGCTATGCCGGCGGCCGAGCCGACCATCCAGCCGTGGACGCAGTGAGCTTGGGCCTGGCGGCCGGGCAGATCGGCGTGCTGATCGGCCCATCGGGTTGTGGCAAGACCACGCTGCTGCGCGCGGTCGCGGGACTCGAACCGCTGTCCAGCGGGCGCATTCGCATGGACGGCCAGGTGCTGGGCGATGCCGAAAGCGGCGTGCAGGTGCTGCCCGAGAACCGCCGCATCGGCATGGTGTTCCAGGATTACGCGCTGTTCCCGCACCTGAGCGTGGCCGACAACGTGGCCTTCGGGGTGCAGGATCTGCCTCGCCCCGAGCGCAGCGCGCGGGTGCAGCAGATGCTGGACCTGGTGGGCCTGTCGCATGCCGCCAAGCGCGCGCCGCATCAGCTGTCGGGCGGACAGCAGCAGCGCATCGCATTGGCCCGGGCGTTGGCGCCGCAGCCGCGCCTGCTGCTGCTGGACGAGCCCTTCTCCAACCTGGACGTGGACCTGCGCGAGCGCCTGGCCCATGAGGTGCGCGGCATCCTCAACGACACCGGCACGACGGCGCTGTTCGTCACCCACGACCAGCTGGAGGCCTTTGCGCTGGGCGACGTCATCGGCGTCATGCAGCGCGGCCGCCTGGAGCAGTGGGACGACGCCTACGCGCTGTACCACCGGCCGGCGACGCGCTTCGTGGCCCAGTTCATCGGCCACGGCGTGTTCACGCCGGCGCACATCGACCGCGCCGCGGCGGCCGACCTGGGCGGCTGCGTGCAGACCGCGCTGGGCGCGCTGGAAGACCTGCAGGAATGCCCGCTGCCCGAGGCCTACCCCGGCGGTGACTGCGACGTGCTGCTGCGTGCCGACGACATCGTGCACGACGACGCCAGCCCGGTGAAGGCCCGCATCGAGCGCAAGGCCTTCCGCGGCTCGGAGTTCCTCTACACGCTGCGCCTGGCCAGCGGCGAGCAGGTGCTGGCGCACGTGCCGTCGCACCACGACCACCAGGTCGGCGAGTGGATCGGCATCCGCGCCGAGGTGGACCACGTCGTGACCTTCGCCCGGGAGAGCACATAGCCCGCCGCAGCGTGCAACTTTCACCCCCGCCTCACACTCTGAGCGGTGTCGGGTTTTATACTGGCATGGAAGTTGTATGAGGAAGCCTGGAGCACGCATGAACGCCAAATTGAGGGTCGCCGGGATGATCGCGCTGGGTGCGCTGGCCGGTGTCCTGGCCACGATCCAGTTGCAAGCCTTTGCGCGCAACGCCGCAGCCCCGCTGCCGCTGGAAGAGCTGCAGCAGCTTGCGGCCGTCTTCGGCATGGTCAAGAGCGACTATGTCGAAGCGGTGGACGAGAAGAAACTGATCGGCGACGCAATCAGTGGCATGGTCGCGGGTCTGGACCCGCACTCGCAGTACTTCGACAAGAAGACGCTGAAGGAATTCCGTGAGCAGACCGGAGGGCGCTTCGTCGGCGTGGGCATCGAGATCGGCATGGAAGACGGCCTGGTGAAGGTGCAGTCGCCGATCGAAGGCTCGCCGGCCTTCCGCGCCGGCATCAAGTCGGGTGATCTGATCACGCGCATCGACGAGACCGCCGTCAAGGGCCTGAGCATGGACCAGGCCGTCAAGCGCATGCGCGGCGAGCCCAACACCAAAGTGTCGCTGACCATCTTCCGCAAGAGCGAGAACCGCAGCTTCCCGGTCGTCATCACGCGCGAGGAAATCCGCATCCAGAGCGTGCGCTCCAAGATCCTCGAACCCGGCTACGCCTGGCTGCGCGTCAGCCAGTTCCAGGACCGCACCGTCGACGACTTCGTGCGCAAGCTCGAAGACATCTACAAGCAGGAGCCCAACCTCAAGGGCCTGGTGCTCGACCTGCGCAACGACCCGGGCGGGCTGCTCGACGCGGCGGTGGCCATCTCGGCCGCTTTCCTGCCCGAGAACGTGGTCGTCGTCACCACCAACGGCCAGATCCCCGAGTCGAAGGCCACCTTCAAGGCCGCGCCCGAGTTTTACGCTCGCCGTGCCGGCGCCGACCCGCTGAAGCGCCTGCCGGCGGCCGTGAAGACGGTGCCGCTGGTGGTGCTGGTCAACGAAGGTTCGGCCTCGGCCAGCGAGATCGTCGCCGGGGCGCTGCAGGACCACAAGCGCGCCACCATCATGGGTGCCCAGACCTTCGGCAAGGGCTCGGTGCAGACGGTGCGACCGCTGTCGGCCGACACGGCGCTGAAGATCACCACGGCGCGCTACTACACGCCTTCAGGCAAGGCCATTCAGGCCAAGGGGGTGGTGCCGGACATCTGGCTGGACGAAACCGCCGACGGCAATGTCTTCGCCGCGCTGCGCATGCGCGAGGCCGATCTGAGCAAGCACCTGACTGGCGCTGATGAGAAGAAGGACGACG
>Ga0316601_100001018_pt1 | contig 13169 bp, 9 predicted proteins | sample OWC_soil_day5_no_FD_207663 | JGI IMG/M metagenome (GOLD analysis project Ga0316601, IMG submission 207663) | Wetland soil microbial communities from Old Woman Creek delta, Ohio, United States - OWC_soil_day5_noCT | ecosystem: Environmental > Terrestrial > Soil > Wetlands | place: USA: Ohio...
AGGCTGCGGCAGTTGGCCGGCGTGAAGTCCGACGATTCCGGCTCCAGGAGGCCGAGCGGGACGATCATCCGGCTCGCCTCGGAGAGGATCTCGTAGACGCGGCTGCCCTGCATGAGGGATTTGCGCGCCGGCGCCTGGTGGAGCAGGGCCTCGACGCGGCCGCGGTGAATCGCCTGGCCCGTGGCATCCACTGTCGTGAGATCGCCGGTGCGCAGCAGGCGCGCGGCCTCCGGGACGGCGAACAGCGCCGGCACCCCGAACTCGCGGGCCACGTTGGCGAGGTGCCCGGCAAAGCCCCCCTCTTCGGTGACGAGCGCGGCGGCGCGGCTGAGCAGCGAGGCCCAGCGCGGCTGCGCTTGCTTCACCACCAGGACCGCGCCCTCCGGGAAGGCCAGCACGTCGGAGCCCTTGTCGGCGATGAACACCGGGCCGCTGGCCGCCCCGGGGCTGGCGGTGATCCCGCCGCGGAAGACCACGGAATTGCCGTCCGCCGCCGCCGGTGCCGTGCCGGGGTGCGCCGTTTCGACCGGCTTTTGCTGCAGCGGCCGGCACTGCAGGAAATAAATGAAGCCCTGGGAATCGATGGCCCACTCGATGTCCTGGGCCACGTCATAGTGGCGCTCGAGTGCGACGGCCGCCCGCGCCAGCTCGAGCGCCTGCTCGCGGGTGAGGGACGGAAGCTGCCGCTCCTCGCCGGTCACGTCCAGGCGGCAGACGCCTTCCTCCGGGTAGCAGACGAACTTGCGGTCCTTCGGCCGGATGTCTTCGGCGACGACCGTCATGGGGTCCTCGCGCGAGACGACGAAGAGGTCGCAGGCGGCGCTGCCGTCCACGACGGCCTTGGGAAGCCCCCAGGCCGCGTTGGTGAAAACCCGGTGGTCGTGGATGTCCACCGGGTTGCGGCTGTAGGTGACACCGCCGGCCGCGGCGTCCACCATGGCGAGGCAGCCGACGCACATGGCCACGTCCTCGTCGCGGAAGCCCCGGGTCAGCCGGTAGGTGATGGCCTGCAGGCTGTACTTGCTGGCCAGGACCTCGCGGTAGGCGTCGAGCACCGTCTCGGCGCCGACGTTGAGCTCCGAGCGGTACTGGCCGGCAAAGGAGCTGCCGGCGGCGTCCTCGCCCAGGGCGCTGCTGCGCAGGGCGACGGTGACCTTGCGGCCGGCCTCTGCCTCCATGGCGGACCAGGCCCCGCGGACGGCGTCGGCGAGGTCCGCGGGCACCTCGGCGCGGATGATCATCTGCTGGATCTCGGCGCTCAGGGTGTAGAGCGCCTCGATCCGGTCGCTCTCGGCGGCCTGCAGGCGCCGGTCGATTTCGGCCTGCAGGTCGTTGTGCTCGAGGAACCGCTGATAGGCGCGCGCGGTGATGGCGAATCCCGGCGGCACTCTGACCTTGAGGCTGTTCTTGATCTCCCCCAGGTTGGCCATCTTGCTGCCGACGACATCCGCCATCTCCTTGGTCACCTCGCTCAAGGGAATCACCAGGCGCTCGTCGGCGATGGGTTTGCGCCGGGTCAGGACCTCCTCGATGGCCTTCTGGATGTGGTCGAAGCGGTTGAACAGCTCGGCGTATTTGCCCGGGGCGAGCTTCTCGATGTTTCGGACCATGGAAAAGACGTTCACGGAGACCGAGGTGCAGGCGGCGCGCACGAAAGTCATCCCGAACGGCCGGACGCCGTGCAGGGCCTCCTCGATTTCGGCCATGATCTCGAGGGCCTTGTGGTTGGCGCTCAGGAGCAGCTTGAAGCTGTGGTAGCGCTCCTTGAAGTCGATGCGCAGGGCGTCGACGTTCTCGGCTTCCCCGGGCTGCTCGCGGTTGAAAATCTTTTTGAAGAAGCCGCGGATAGGCATGAGAATCGCTCGAAGCTGTGATCTCGAAGCTGAAAGCGTGGAACGATATTTGACTTATCTTAGTACGAGAACATGATGGGCGCATCCGCCCGGATAAGCGATTTTCCGCCCCCGGCGGACGGCTGGAACGTATCCGTCGGAGGCGGCCAAATGTGTTTACTTTTTTTCTTCCGGCAGGAAGAAAAAAACATCAGTGCTCAAGCTGCATGCCCCAGCCTTCGAACATGAACATGATGGCGAACCCATACCAGAGGGTGTAGATCACGTAGAACACCAGCGAGAAGACCACCACCCCCAGGCGGTCCATGATGCTCTGGGGCACCACCCGGTAGAAGTTGTAGCTCGCTTCGATGCCTTTTTTGCTGATGTTGGCGACCGCCTTGGCCTCTTTGAATTTCTTCTGGCTGTTGAGGTCTTTCTCGATCGCCTTGAAGGCTTGCCACCAGGTGTAAAGGGCCTGGCGCTCGCCGAAGCCGTATTTGTCGGCGACCGCTTTTCCGTCGTTCTTGTACATGGCATCGGCGTCGGCGAGGACGCCGTCCAGTATCTTGCCCAAGTCGCCGGAGGCCTTGAGCGTGGCGTCGGTCACGCTGACCGCGGCCCCCGTTTTCGTTAAGAGCCGGGAGGTCTGTTGGGCCTGGGTCGGGTTGGCCATGGCAACGGACAGCTCCACGTTGTTCCCGCTGAAGGTTTTGGCCTCGTCCTTGAGCTTCGGGATGTAATAGGCCGATCCTTTGGAGATGGAGTTGTAGAGGCCGTCGAGGTAGTCCAGGCCGTTCAGGCCTCCGAATATCGGGGTGAAGAAAAGGGCCAGCACCGCGAAGAACGAGATGAGCATCGCCAGGCCGAGAGTGAATTTCTTCTTGTGTGCGATCATTTTTTCACCCCCTTTCCGAGCAGGACCGGAATGTTCTTGAGAAACGTGCCGATGACCCAGACCGAGAAGATCGTAATGACAATGAAAAACATGTAGATCCCGATCGACTCCAGGAAGGAGCCCGCCTCCTTGGACAGCGGGATGAAGCCGACGTCGCTGAGTTTGGAGGGCAGGGCGAAGATCCGGTTCACGAACCCGGCGAGCACCGCCATGGCGTAGAACCCGCGGATGGTGATGCCCGGGACCACCTTGGTCGCCATGGCGCCGATCTGGATGCCGAGCAGCGAGCCGAGCAGCATGCCCATGGCCAGCGTGTAGAAGATAAAGCCGTAGATGGCGTACTGCGAGATGGCGGCCCAGCCGGCCGTGAAGATGATCTGGAAGATGTCGGTGCCGACCGTCGTCATGGAAGAGACGCCCAGGACGTAGACGAAGATCGGAAAGGTGAGGAACCCTCCGCCGACCCCCATGATGCCCGCGGCCAGACCCACCAGGGCGCCGCTGGCCACCAGGAACACCCAGGAGATCGCACGGCCGCCGGGAACGAGGTCGTGGTCGAAGCGGACCATCGGCGGGATATTGACTCCTTGGAGCTTGCGGGGCAGGCCGCCGATATCGGCGCCCTCGGATTTGCCGCCGTGGTGGGCGGTGGTGCCCTTGGGGGCGTCGGCTTTCTTAGAGACCCCGCGTGCTTTCAGGAAGTCGAACAATGCATAGAAACCGAGGAAGCCCAGCATGATCGAATAGATCGTGGTGATGAAGGCGTCGCTGATGACCGGGTTGAGCTCATAGAGGCCGCGGTTGATCAGGCCGCCGAGGGTGGCGCCGAGGACGGCGCCGATCAAAAAAACCGCCGCCAGCGGGACCGAGACGTTGCCGAGTTTGCGGTGGATGACGCTCCCCATGATGGCTTTGGCGAAGATGTGAAAGAGGTCGGTGCCCACCGCGAGGATGCCCTTGATGCCCGCGCTCATCAGCGCCGGGGCGATGATGAAGCCGCCGCCGGCCCCGATGCAGCCGGTGATCAGGCCGGCCATCAGCCCGATGCCGATCGAGGCCAGGAAGATCGTGGTGGAATAAAAGGCTGGGCTGTAGGTGGACTTGCCCCCTATCATCGCCGGAAGGTCGTCGGCCAGCGCGATGCCGCCGATCACGACCGGCAGCATGAGCAGGAGCAGCACGAAGAGCCGCCGCCGGTCCCTGAAGATCCGGTTGGACACCTCCAGCTCCCACTGCGCGTGGTAGCGGGCGCCCGCCATCATGAAGCGTCCCAGTTCTCTAAGAAATTTCATCTCCATCCATTCTCCCTTTCTCAATGTGGTTCTTGGCAAAAACCATACCTGCCGACCGTTGAACCAAGCGGCTGTCACTTCCGGGACTCGATCACCCCCTCTATGGTTTTTATTTTATGCTGCTGCAGGTTTTTTTTCTGGTAGGCGTCTTCGAGCTTGTAGAGGAGCTCGTCGAGGTCGATCGGCTTCATCAGGTAGTCGAAGGCCCCGAGCTGCATCCCCTCCCGGGCGATCTCCAGGCTGGCATGTCCGGTGAGCATGATCACTTCGAGCAGGGGGTGGGCCGACTTGACGGCCCGCAGGGTCTGGATACCGTCCATCCCCGCCATGCGCACGTCGAGCACCAAGATGTCCGCCGTCTGCTGCTGCAGCCAGGAAAGCGCCTCCTCGCCGCTGCGCACGCCGAAGGCCGCCACCCCGCGCTTCTGCATGCGCTTGAGAATGGTTTCCAGAAAATCCGCTTCATCATCGACGAACAACACGCGGAAATCGCTCATGGCCTCTCCCTCCTGCGGTTGCCTGCCGAACTGTCACGCTCGGAAGATTCGGGTTTGGACAAGATATTATGTATATAAGCGCTTAAAAATTAATTCAATATAAAAACCGCGTTAAAGAACACACGGTTTTTAACTGGTTGTCCTGGCCGATAAACATCCGCGCAGCGCGCTGCGCGAATGTTCATCGGCGAAGGAGGGAGTCTGCGATCTGTTTCAGGCGTTCGACGCTGCTGCCGCCTTTTTCCACGGGGATGAGCTTCGCTCCCGCCTCCGGCAGGGCGCTGGCGTAGTGGGTGTGGAGGACGACCGGCACCGGGGGAACTCGGACTTGCAGGGCTTCCAGCAGATGGGAGTCTACGGCGCCGGGAAGGTCCGGGTCCAGGATGATGAGATCGACCGGCTCGTGGTTGAACGCCCATTGCAGAAGGTCGCGGGCGTTTTCCGCCAGCCGGATCCGGTAGCCCTCCCGGCTCATCTCCCGCTGCAGGAACCCGCGCACGTGCGGGTTGCGATCGGCGATCACGATGGTGAAAACCTTTTCCACGCCAGCTTGCTGAGCAACGGGTGTGCCAAGAGAAAAGTGTTCGCACGTTGCACTTTAACTGACCGAAACCATTGATATAGTTGCCGGTGTAGAGAGTGCGGAGAGGGGGTGGGCAAGGGAGAAGTTCTGTCCGCTTTTTTTACAGGATGTAAAGCATATAAAGAAGGTGCGAGGGTTCGGGGTTCAGGAAAGAAGCGGTTGCCGGACCTGATCGCTGCCAGTCCGATGGATCCGTGCGCATGGAAATCCGGAAATTATGGTGCGTGCCCTATCGGTTCCCCTGAACCCCGAACCCTGCCCCCTATTAGTTCTTCCCTTCTTTCTTTTCCCAGGCCGCCTCGATCTTGGCGACCAGCTCGTCGATCTCACAGGGCTTGGTGAGGTAGTCGTAGGCGCCGAGCTTCATGGCCTCGAGCGCCGTGTCGATGGAGCCGTGGCCGGTCAGGATCAGGGTCTCGGTGAAGAGCCCCAGCTTTATGATCTCCTTCAGGGTGGCGATGCCGTCCATGCCGGGCATCTTGAGGTCGAGCACGATGACGTCGAAGTGGTTCTGCTCGAGCTCGCGGATGGCTCCGTCGCCGCTGTTCACGGCGGTGACCTGGTAGCCGCGGTTTTTGAGAAGCTTGGACATGTTCTTGGTGAAGATCGTTTCGTCGTCGACCAGAAGAACGCGAGATCCGGGCATACGCTGTCTCCTTCTTACGCCGGTTTCTTCGGCGGATGCTTTTTCGCCAGGCTGTCCTGCAGCTCCTTGGGCGGGGTGTAAGGCAGCAGGATGGTGAATTCGGTGCCCTTGCCCACTTCGCTTTGAACCGACAGGCTGCCTCCCAGCCGCTTGACGATGCTGAAGCAGATCGACAGCCCCAGCCCCGTGCCCTTGCCGACGGTCTTGGTGGTGAAGAAGGGGTCGAAAATGCGGTTCAGGTGCTCCGGCTTGATGCCCGACCCGGTGTCCGCCACCTTAACGACGGCCATCTGCCGATCGGCGTCCGCCTGGGTAGCGATGCGGATGGACCCGTAGGGTTGGCCGTCGTGGGCGTCGATGGCGTTGGTGATCAGGTTCAAAAACACCTGCTGCAGCTGCGAGGGGTCGGACGACACAGGCGGCAGGCCAGGGTCCGGCTCGCTGAAGAACTTGATGCCGCTGGTTCGGGCTTCACGCTCCATCAGGTCGACCACCTCCTGGATGAAGGCGTTGAGGTCCACCGTTTCGATCAGGGACTGGGTGCGCCGCGAAAAGCGCAGCAGGTTCTGGGTGATGCGTTTGCAGCGCTGGACCTGGATGTCGATCTGGTTCATGGAGTCGGCGAACTGCTCCCGGAACTCCGGGTCCGCGATCGGAGCGTGCTTGACACCGTCCAGCAGCAGCTGGCGCTCGGTGAGGATGATCGCCAGCGGGTTGTTGATCTCGTGGGCCACGCCGGCCGACAGCTCGCCGATGGAGGCGAGCTTCCCGGCCTGGAGCAGCTGCTGGTTGAGCCGGTCGGCCTCGGCGTCCCGGCGCTTGATGCTGGTGATCATGTGCCGCGTGATGAAGACCGTCACCACCAGGATGCTCGCCGCGCTGAGGTGCAGAAAAACGAGGGTCCAGGTGTTGGCGTGGTTGACGTCGGCGAACGCTTCGGCGTAGTCCTGCTGCACCACCAGCAGCCAGCGCGGGTTTTTCAACCAGGCCTTGCAGGCGATTTGGGTCGGCCGGTCCAGTCCCTGGGCGTTTTTCAGGCCGTCCAGCACCCGGACCCGAATGCCCTCGTGGTAGGGTTCGATGGGGAAGGAGGATTTGTCCATGATGGCGGCGTTGGCCCGCGGGCTGGTCTGGTAGACGCCCTGTTCGTTGAGGAGATAGGCCTCGCCGGTCTTGCCGATACGCACGTTTTCCACCAGCGACCGGAAAGACTCGGTGTTGATGGTGGCCCGCAGGATCCATTTCTTTTCGCCGGTCGCATGCGTGACCGCGATGATGAAGTGCGGCTCCTTGCGGAAGCCCATGAACATGTCGCTGATGTAGACGCCTTTTTCCATCACCTGGTCGAACCAGAACTCCTTGGAGTAGTTCCGCGCCCAGAGGTCGTAGGGGCCGACGTAAGCCAGGTGGAACCCGTGCTCGCCGATGACGCCGAGGTCCGTCAGCGCCCGCTGGTCCTGGTTGAACAGGTCGAAAACCGTCTGCAGCGCCCCGGGTTCGAGGAGCTGGTCCCGGTCGTGGGTGCGGGCGATCAGCTGCAGCTTGGAGGTGTGCTCGTTCAGAAAGCGCTCGATAAGCTTGCGGTGGTCCTCCACCTGGGTCTGGAAAAAATTGAGCATGCGCTCGCGGGCAAACCTGCTGTAGTGCAGGTTGATGCCCCAGCCCACCAGCAGCAGCGGGACCAGGGAGCACAGGATGGTGAGCCATACGAACCGCCAGAAAAGCCGTGAGTAGGTGACCTTGCGCTCCGCGGCGATGTCCGGGGCCGCGGCGGCCTCGGGCCCGTTATGGGAGGTGGGGGGTTCTTTCGCCATTGCCTCAAAGTATCTTACAAAAAACATGCCACTTGCCCGGTTCGGACGGCGGCATCGAACAATCCCCCGGAAACGGCGGTGAAGCAGTCGTTTGAGCGGAATGCCGCCGATCGCCGTCCGCGTAAAAAGTGCATGCATGTCACCTTCGAGGTGACATGCATGGGTATTGGTTATTTCAGTACATCCCAGTAACCGCGGTGGATCTCGATCGCCTTTTTCAGGGCACCCAGCCGGCCGGGGTTGTCGGCCGCGACTTTTTCCAGGGATTCGAGGTTCGACGGCGAGGGGCGGCAGAGGGCCTGGAGCACCCTGAGGCCGCACTCGCGGATGCCCTCGGCGCTGTAGCCGCCTTCCATGACAAACGCGATCCGGCCGCTGCAGACCTCGGCGGCGATGTCCGCCAGCAGCGCGGTGATCAGGCCGTAGCCCTCGGCCGAAACCCGCATTTCGGCCAACCGGTCGTGCAGCCAGAGGTCGAACCCGCAGGGCACCAGGATGATCTCGGGCTGGTAGGCCCTGGCGAGGGGCCGGACCAGGAAGTGCAGGATGCACAAAAAATCACCGTCGCCGTGCCCCTTGCGCAGCGGCACGTTTACCGTGTAGCCCTCGCCCTTGCCGCGCCCCGTTTCGCCGAGCTTGCCCGTGCCCGGGAACCCCGGAAACTGGTGGATGGACACGCAGAGCACCTCGTCCGTGTCGTAGAAGACCGCCTGGGTGCCGTTGCCGTGGTGGGCGTCGATGTCCACCACCATGATGCGCTTCAGGCCGTGGCGATGCTGGAGGTAGCGCGCCCCCAGGGCCGTGTTGTTGAACAGGCAGAACCCCATGCCGCGGTCCGGCTCGGCATGGTGGCCGGGCGGCCGGACGGCGGCAAACCCCCGCTGGATGCGGCCGGACCAGATCTCCTCCACCAGGTTGAACACCGCCCCCGCCGCCAGGCAGGCCGTTTCATAGGATTTCGCCGTGGTCTGGGTGTCGAGGTCGAAGGAGGTGAGCGGGCGGCCCGCCGTTTGCGCCACGCGGTCGATGTAGGCGGGGGTGTGCACCCAGGCCAGCTCCGCGGGGGTCGCGGCGCGCGGGGCGACCCGCGTCAGCTTGCCGGAGAGCGAGGCGTCTTCCAGCACGGAGCGGATCGCCTCGTAGCGCTTGGCGTTTTCCAGGTGGAACACGTTTTCGAGGTGCTGCGTAAACCGGTCGTCCCAGGCCACGCCGACGGCGGGGGCCGCTCCCGGGATAAACGCTTTGCGGACGGCGGGGTTCTGGGAAGCGACGGCGAGCAGGTGCTCGAGGTCGGAGAGGCTCCGGCGGCAGCGCAGCAGGCCCCGCGTGGCGGCGGTGGCGATGGCCGGATAGGCGCGCGACGACAGCGCCGTCTGCGCCATGGCCTCCACCTGCGCGTGCAGCGCGCGCTCGCGATCGTCCCGGCTGCTCCGGCGCAGCAGCTTGACGTGCTTCATGACGAGATCGCCGAGCTCGACCGCCACCTTGGGCGGGAGGCGGGGGCAGTTCTCGGCCATCATCAGGATCGTCCGCAGCAGGTCGGGACTGGGTTTGGACAGAACATACCGGTGGGGCCCCTTGAAGGAGAAGCCGACATGCGTGTAGAACCGGCGGGCCTCGACCTCGGAATCCAGAACGATCTCCCGGGCCCTGCCGTAGCCGGTTTTCCATAACAGCCAGGTCCCCGCCACCAGGAAACGGCCGACCCCGCGAGGGGGCGGCTCCTCGTCGTCGCTGCGCCGGCCCCGCAGGGTGGCAATGTACTTGATTTCCAGGCCGGAGTAGAACAGGGCCGTTTTCAAGGCCAGGAAAAGCATCCCGACGATCCGCCCGTCCACCGCGCAGGCGAAGAGGCGGTGCTCCTGGCCGCGCATGAGGCAGGTGAGCAGGAACCGGACATGAAAAAATTCCAGGTTGATGTCCGCCACCTGCATCAGGGCGTCCAGGCAGAAGGGGAAGGGGGTGAAAAGGGCCTGCCGGCCGTCGTCGACGGCGCCGCTGAAGATCACCCGTTCGTCCCCGGCGGAGGCCGGGATTCCCTGGGCCGGGCTTTCCGTTTTAATGCCATTCAGGGCAGCGATCCGTCCCTCGGCGCCGCCGGGGATGTCGGCGTCCGCGAGGCTGCGCGCCCGCTCGACCGCCGAGTCGATCTCGTGCGCGACCATCAGCCGAAGGCCGGCGCGCCGGACCTCGCGGGCGGCCCTCAGGAAATCCCGCTCCCGACGGCCTTCGATCAACTCGCGTTTACGGAGAAGCTCCCCGTACTTGATGAGCAGCCCGCGCTCGATGGGCGCCGCGCCCTCGTTGATGAAGATGAACTTCTTGACCCGGACTTTTTCCTTGTCGAAAAAGAAATGGAAGTCGGTGTCGGTGGCGGACTCCTGCGATGAATCAGCGGTCCCGATGCGGCCCACCCCGAGCAGCTCGTCCAGTGCACGGCCGATGTCGGGGGAGCGCTCGGAGATGGCGTCGATGGCCTGCTTTATGTGCTCGCGCTTGATCACGGAGAAATGCCGATGTCAGTCAGTCGATACCGTGTCGCTTTAACCTCAGCGAGGTCATGCGGTGGCTGCAATCGCTGTGCGATACTGGATGCTCGATGCTGGATGCGCGCGTCGCGCGCGAAGGAGCTGGCATGCGTTTATCAAGCATCCAGCATCCTGCATCGAGCATCGCTCCGATTGAAAAACGGCCGTCTTGAATCATCCGCTCGTCCGGAGGAAGATCACAGGATCAAGCGGGCTTCAGCGGCAGCTCCACCGTGAAGGCGGCCCCGCGGCCGGGCAGGTTGCGAGCGGTTATGGATCCGCCCAGCCGCTCGACGATCGTCCGGCTGATGGTCAGCCCCAGGCCCAGCCCCTCGGGTTTGGTGGTGTAGAGCGGCTCGAAGATTCTCTCCACGTCCTTTTCGGGGATGCCGGGGCCGCTGTCGACGACCGTCAACCGCAGCCGGCCGGCCTCGACACGTGAGCCGACCTCGATTTCCCCGCCGTCCGGCGTGGCGGCGACGGCATTGCTAATGAGGTTCTGCAGCACCTGTCGCAGGCCGTCCGGGTCGCTGCAGACGGTGGCGGCCGTGTCGGGGGATTCCCGCTTCACGCGGATGCGCTTGAAGTGCAGCTCGCGCCGCATGAGATCCAGAAGCTCGCCGATGAGCTCGTGCACGTTCAGGTCGATGCACACCGGGCCGGCCGACGGCCGGGCCAGGTCCAGGCCGCGCTTGACGGCGCTTTCGCTGCGGTGGATCTCGGCGTTGATCTGGTCGAGGGTGCCCGAGATCTCTTCGGGGTCGGGCTCCGCCTGGGGGCGCTGTCCCCACAGCTCCCGCAGCCACTGGGAGGCGCTGTGGATGTTGGCCAGGCTGTCCGTGATGTCCTCGAGGGCCCCCTGGGCCAGCCGGCCGGAGGACGCCATCCGGCTGGCATGCTGCAGCTGCTGGTCGAGGAAGCGCAGGTCCTTGCGCTTGGATTCCAGCCGCCGCACCAGGTTGTTGGTGGTGAAAAGCACGGTGGGGACGATCAGCAGCGCACCCAGCATGAACGTTAAGAGGCAGATCCAGCGGGCGCGGTGGAGGTCGGCGAAAATGTCCGCGCGGTTCATCGCGACGATGCTCACCCAGGGCACGGTTCTCTGCCAGGCCATCGCGAAGATGCGCTCGCCGCGCTCCTCGATGCGGATGCCGTCGAAGGGGGCGATCTGTTGGAACGGCGATTTCTCCATGGGCGCGCCGGCGGACCGCGGGCGGGTCTGGTACACGCCCTCGCGGTTGACCAGGTAGGCCTCGGCCTTGAAGTCGCCCGCGCTCGCGGCGACGAAACTTTCGAAAAAGTCGGCATCCACGGTGGCGCGCAGGATCCAGAACCCGTCCGCATCCTGCTGCTTGACGGCGATGATGAAGTGGGGGACCTGGCGATAGCCCAGGTAGACGTCGCTGATGAAAATGCCCTTTTCCACCGCGGGCCGGAACCAGAAGTGGTCCCGGTAGTTGCGCGCCATCAGGTCGTAGGGGCCGACGTAGGCCCGGTGGTTGCCTTCGGAATCGATGACCCCCAGGTCGCTGAAGCAGGCCAGCTCCTGCTGCAGGGAGCGGTAGGCGCGTCCGAGCCCGCCGGCGTCCGTGAGCTGCGCGAACCCGACGTTGGCCGCCAGCAGCCGGAGGTCCGAGACCCGTTCGGACAGGAACTGGTCGATGACCGTGCGGTGGTTCTGGACCTGGAGGCGCAGGGTCGCGACGGCGTTCTCTTTCAGCACGCCGGTCGTGTAGACATAGATGACGCTTCCCAGGAGCAGCAGGGGCAGGAAGGCCGCCGCGAGGAGCGCGACCACCACGAGGTTCCACAGGCTGCGGAAATAGGGGTAATCCCCGCTTTTGGAGGGCCCCTTTGCGATGCCGTTCGCGGACATGGCGGAATGCCTCCTGCGATAGAATTAATTTTAGCGCTTCCGTCTTAAGCCACGAGACGACCGTCTCAGCGCGACAGGTGCTGCAGCACGTCGTTCAGCCGGACGATGCCGGTGACCCGGCCGTCTTCGATGACCGGCATGCAGCGCACGCTGGTGTCCAGCATACTGCGGGCGACCTCCGCCAGGTTGGCCTCGGGGTCGGTGGCCACCGGGTGGCCCGGGCGCATGATGCTGCGCAGGGGGGCTTCGGGGAGCAACACCGGATGCGCGAGCAAATCGGCCCACTCGATGGTGCGCTCGGGCGAATGCTGCCGGGCGGCTTCCAGCAGGTCGCGGCGGGCGACCACTCCCTGGAACCGGTTTTCCGCATCCAGGATGTAGAGCTCATCCCTGACGCTCATGCCCGGCTCGCGCATGAAAACCCCAAGCGCCTTTTCCAGCGGGTCTTCGATTCCCAGACGGATGAAGGACGGCCAGGTGATCTCCTTTACGACATGCCGGGGCCAGAGCACGGGGCGGCGCCGGATGTCCTCGATTTCGTGCGCCTCGCTGATCTTGGCGACCAGGTCCTCGATGTCGCAGGGCTTCATGAGGTAGTCGAGCGCGCCCTCGCGCATGGCCGCAATGCCGGTCTCGACGTTGGCGTGCCCGGTGAGCATCACCACCTCGGTCTCGGGGGAGATCTCCTTGATCCTCCGCAGGGTCTCGATGCCGTCCATGCCCGGCATCTTGACATCGAGCAGCACGACGTCTATCCCTTCGCTTTTCTCGACCGCGGTCACCCCGGCGGCGCCGTCGAAGGCGGTCGAAACTTCGAAGCCCCGGCCGCGCAGGAGCTTGGCCAGGTTCAGAATGAAGCGCGCCTCGTCGTCGACCAGCAGAACGCGGATGGGGTTGCCCATGGGGCCTCCAGCTTTGATGGCTTCGTAAAAAACCCAATTTCGGCGTTGCGCTTCATCCCGCTGTCGCTGCGGCGTACTGCACGTACGCCTCACTCCACGGGATTCGCGCGCCTTGAACTTGGGCTTTTTACAAAGCCATCGGCTATGATGGCTTTGCACGAGTCCATTGAACCGTTGTCAGGTGCTGAATAAAAACCCCGGCCCATGGCGAATTTACCATGCGGCCGGGGTGGACGCAAACCCGAAAGGATATCTTCGGGGAGGGGGTTCAGTCGATGCCGCCCGCCGTCAGGCAAGGTAG
>Ga0316601_100001023_pt1 | contig 13141 bp, 14 predicted proteins | sample OWC_soil_day5_no_FD_207663 | JGI IMG/M metagenome (GOLD analysis project Ga0316601, IMG submission 207663) | Wetland soil microbial communities from Old Woman Creek delta, Ohio, United States - OWC_soil_day5_noCT | ecosystem: Environmental > Terrestrial > Soil > Wetlands | place: USA: Ohio...
TTGACTTGTTCTCCTCTACTTCCCCCGCAAAGCCGCATTGATGGCGGCACGGAAGATGTACCCGGAGAGGTGCATCAGCGTGTCGGACAGCTCCGGGTCGACCTCCATCGACGCCATGCACGGGTGATGGAAGGCCCTTTTCGCATCATCAGGAATAACGCCGCCCGTATCAAGTACCCTCCCGAAACTGCTAAATAATAACGCGAAATAACGCTTGACGCTCACCGGGCATCATCGGCTATAATTATCCCGTGCTTGTGGGGAATGATGTGGGGAATGAAACAGGATCAGCGGTTTCACCTTTTACAACGAGAAGGAGGATGCGATGTCGAAGGCCTTCACCCGGTTTCCGCTGAAGGGATACAAGGGCGTGTTCTTCATCCTCGGGACTTCTCCGGTGACAGGAGAAGCGGAACGCATCTTCTACATCCGATATCGGAATCCCGCCGGGAAACTGGTGGAGGAGAAGGCGGGCCGCGCCGGGAAGCCTGACAGCATGACCCCCGCGAAGGCGCGAGCGATCCGCGAGGATCGAATGAGGGGCAAGGAACTTCCGAACCGGGAACAGCGGCAAGCGGAGCGGGCCGAGTTGCGGACCGAGTCCGGAAAGTGGACCTTCGACAAACTGTGGAAGACGTGGAAGGAGGACCCAGAGAACGCCGGGAAGCGGGGGACGCACTCTGCAGATATGCGGTACAGGAAACACATCATGGTCCCCCTCGGCGGTCGGGAGCCGAAGAATCTCATCATCGAGGATATAGACCGCATCCGGCTCGGACTCGCCAAGACACACGCCAGAGAGACCACGCTGTCCGTTCTCAACCTCATCAACAGGATCGCCCGTTACGGCTTCATCAAGGGTTATTGCCCCGGACTCCCGTTTGTCATCAACATGAGGAAGAAGCAGATGGGCCGCGAGCCTCGGATCAAGGTCGCCCCGACCGACGAGCAGATCGCGTCCTATATCAAGACGTGCCGCGAGTGGCCCGACGTTCAGGCGGCGAACTTCCAGCTCCTGATCGCGTACACCGGGATGCGGCGCGGATCGGCGTGGAACTTGAAGTGGGAAGACGTGAACCTTGATACCGGGAGGATCGTCCTCCGCAACACGAAGAACACCCGCGACATCCCTATCCTGTTAGCGGAGGACGCCGTGAACCTTCTCCGTAACCACCCTCAGCAGGAAGGCAACCCCTACGTCTTCACCGGGGCGCATCCGAGCGGCAAGCGGAGCGACCGTCAGGTGGAGATCATCCCGCGCAAGATCAGGGACGCGGCGGGCCTACCGAGGACTTTCGATCCTTGCCACATATGGCGCATCAACCTCGCAACGCAGGGACGACGGCATGGGGTGGATACATTTTACATTCAGAAGATGGGCGGATGGGAAAGTCCGAGGATGGTGGATCATTACGCGAAGGTCAACGAGTCCACCTTGCGGGATGCGGTCGAACTGATAGCGGGCGTGTTGCGGGAGAAGGACGCGAGGGAAGAAACGGCGTAACACTGCTTCCGGCAGGAGGTGGACACCATGACGACAAAGCGATCCTTGAAGAAGAAGTACCTGACGTGCGATCCACCCGTCGAGAGTGTCGCGGACGAAATCGCGTTCGCTCCGCCCGACGAGATCAACGAGGCGATCTCCCGCGTCGTCGAGTGGACGCGGCATCCCGTGAACGATTCCGACCTGACCCCGGCGGAGTTTATCCTCCGAAAACTCGAAGAGGACGCACGGAAGATCCTGATCGATGCCGGGATCTCTCCCGACCTCTCCGACCTCTGGTGGATCACGAAAGATCCAGACGCGGCCCTCCTCGAACATGGCGAGGCGTTGAGCGTTCGTCTCTCCTCCGCAGCCGATTTCCTGCTGGCAGCCGATACCGTCCGCGACCGGATCGACAACGGCGACGCCTCCGGCGCGGCCCTCGGCATGGCGCGAGCGATGGCGTCCGCGATGCGGATGAAGATGTATGAACCCGCGCTCCACGGGATCGACCACAGTCGAACTCAGAGCGAGGCAGGGAAGAAACGCGGCAAACAAATATCCACAGAGAAGCAGAGAGAGCATGATTCTTGGAAGGAGGAAGCCGCGAAGGTCTGGAAGAAAAGACCGGGCGCGAGCAAGTCCGCCGTGGCCGGAATCGTACAATCCCGCCTGAAATCCCCCGCGTCGATCCGCACTATCCGCGCCGTGATCTAACCCTCCCGCACGTTGGCAAGTAGCCCGACTACTTGCCAACTTTCTAAGTTAAATCAATGGGTTACGGTTGACACCTCAAGTTACACCCTGCTATCGTTGCGCTCAGATCATGATGAAGGAGGGCGACGATGGCGGAACTGAAACTCCCCGAACTGCTGACACCGCGAGAGGCGGCGAAGGTGCGGCGAACGACGGTCGGACACCTCGCGAACGAGCGGAACAGGGGACTCGGACCTCCCGTGGCGAAAATCGGGGGGCGCGTCTTCTACCCCGCGACGGAACTCCGGGACTACATCCTCTCGCGGATCGTGGACCCCTCCCGGCGGGCGGGGTAATGATCGGCGAGATTCTGTTCGCGGTGTTCGTCCTCGCGCTCGGGTCGATGAGGGCGATCCGGTGAACGAGATGCCCTTCCCGGCGTCCTGTACGCCCGCAGGATCGCCGATTTCCACCGAGGCGGCACTCGGGGGCGGTAAGTGAACGCCGACACGAGGAAGGCCGAGTGGCTCCAGTCGCGCCGTAAGTTCTGGAGCGGGTTCACCGGCCTGACGAACAGGATGATCGACAGCGAAGCCTTCCAAGCCCTTCGTTCCGTGCACTCCGTCAAGGTGCTCATCTACTTCTGGCAGAAGGCCGAGTATGCGAAGGAGAAGAGGAAGCCAGGGCATGAGTCCTTCATCGGCAACTTGACCAAAATCCGCAATCAAGGGGAAATGTCCTTCGAGTATCGAATCGCCGGATACCGTGGGATGCGTCCGGACCAGTTTTCAAAGGCCTTGAAGGAACTGTTCCAGCATGGGTTCATTGACATCTCCCAGCCCGGACGCGGTGTCAAGGGGGAGTACACCAAGTTTGCCATAAGCACCCGGTGGATGAAGTACGGGACCATCGAGTGGCAGGAGATTCCATTTCCCCCCTGCTACCGTGCCGGGTTCACCTCCGAGGAATACAAGCGGAAGCGACGCGAGGGAAGGGAACGAGAAGAGGATCGCTACGGAAAACCGGAGTTAATAACTACGGAAAGCCGTAGTTACTCCGACCCGGACCCCCCCCTCCGACTACGGAAACGCTTAGTTAAAAACGACCGTATTCGCCCCCCAGCAACTACGCAAACGCGTAGCCTTCTAACATCTTTCCATGCCTTGGAAGACTCCGAAGGGGATCAAAGGGAAGGTCTGAACCCTGATATGGAGTCAAAAGGCTCGTCGGCTCCAACGCGAACGAGACTTCCATTCACGAAGCCGAAGGTTCTTGAGTGCCAACTCTCCTCGGAGCAGATGGACGACTTCCTCCGTGAAGTGGAGGGCGTGAGGTCATGGACATGAGGACGAAGGAGTCGGGGCGATGAACACGATCGCGTGGATGACCATGATCACGACGATGACCATGAACACGATCATGGTGGTGAACACGATCACGCTGATCCGCCGGGGGGGCATCGCATCATGCCAGACGACGCAATAAAACCGGCTGGCTAACCGTCAATCTTCGCCGGGAGATACGAATCGACCGTGTTTTCGGGAGAAATGAGAAATGACCGCTGGTAATGGAATACTTCGCGCTCCGAAGCACCTTCGACCGGCTACCCGGAGATGGTGGGAAGGTATCGCTCGGGATTATGACCTTGCGCCGCACCACGTCAAGTTACTCGTCGCCGCTGGTGAGGCGTGGGACAGATACCAGCAGGCGCGTGAGGCGTTGGCTGTCAACGGGACGACGTTCACGGATCGTTTTGGGATGCCGCATTCCCGCCCGGAGGTTGCGATTGAGCGGGACTCCCGCCTCGCGTTCGTTCGGACCTTGCGTGAACTCAACATGAGCGAAAATCCGCCGGACGATTCCCGTCCGCCGAAACTGAAGTACGGAGGGTGACGTGACGACTTACAGGAAAACCTTGTCGAAGAAGGAATCGCTCTCCCCCGGTGTTCGGGAATATCTGGTCAGCGGGGATACGGGCGGCTCCCTTGATGCGTTCCTTCTCAGCGACGACGAGGCGGCGAAAATATGGGAGTCGGTGAACGATGAACTCCTCGCCGACTTCATCCGCAAAAATCCGGGCCGCAGACCATGGGGCTGGTGGAGATGGACCGCACCGCGAGCGGTGGTCGATCCGTCAACCCCCCGCTGGATCGCGGAAAGGATGCCGGAACCGAGGAAGCGTCTCGGCGGGATCGGAACGCCGAAGCATGATGCACTCGCTGTCGCCCCGTCATACGACCGAGGGATTCCCGTCTGGTGGATCAGCGCGTTCGACGTGGCGTATTACAACGGGCGGGCAAAGGATATCCACGGGAAGCGGATCGGCGAGCAGTACGAGGAGGGCCACTTCCCGTATCAGGCCATCGACCCGGCGGACCCTCCGGTCTTCGAGTCCGAAGCAAATTATTTGAAGAGGCTCAACTTGTTCGCACCCGGCGAGGAGGCGCGGCTGACGAAGGCCGACTTCGCCGATGAGGTGATCGGACCGGAGGACGACGATGAGAGCAGTGACAACAACAAGGAGGGATTATGAACGTGAAAGAAGCGATTGCGAAAAAGGAAGAAAAACTGGAAGCCTTGTTACTGCAAGCCGAGTCTTCGCCGGCGATCATAGCGGTCCGGGCGCAACAAGCCGCCGCGATTCTGACCACGCGGACGGATGCCACGCGGAAGATTGCAGCGCTGCGGAACGAGGAAAGCCTGACCATCCCGAAACTGGAAGCGGTCCGGGCTGCGAAAGAGAAAATATATCTTGCGGCAAAGATCGCGCTGCAAGCCGCATCGGATGAATTTCAAACGGCGCACGCGGCGCTGTCGATTGAGAGAAGCCAGTTTACGAACGAAATCATCCGGCAGGAACAAGTTTTATTCGAAAGCGCCGATCCCGCGCTTGACGCGGCGATCCTGTTTTTCCGGGACAAACTTGATTACCTTCGGTCGCCGGGCCGGATATCCCGGAACGCCATAGGGTCGGAAAATAATTTAATTTCTTGGAGAAAAAAAACGTTCGAGGAAAATAACACGCAAGCGGTCCACGACGCGTTGAGATATTGCATGGATGCGATCACGGCGCTTGAAATAATGAAGTTAACGCCGGAAGTGGACAAAGTTAAAATCGAGGGATTAAAAGACGGAATCCCGAGTATTGACCAATATGCCGTATTCACCGGCTCCGCGCCGATGCCGAAGGCGCTGCCGTCCTGGGACAAGTTGCACAACTTCGTAGACGAAAGAATTGAAGCGCTGAAAATAAAGGCGGGAATCGCGTGATCCTTAAATGAGAGGGAAGAAACGGGTTGACTGCCGAAGGAGGGACTCGAACCCGCACGGCCCCCCCCTTACGTAGCTCCGACTCAATAATTATGTCTCTTCGCTTTCAAGTTCTCCTTCATTGGCGTCGATAAACTCAAGATTTTCAATTTTTTCCCGAATAATTTTGGAAAACCGCGAAAAGTCTTCACTCGATGACAGATAAAACCTTAATGCTTTTCCGTCATTTACCGGCTCCGCCTCTGCCTGTGGGCCGATTTCTCTGTTCCAAAAATCATCATCGCCCTTGAAGCGGCCACGTTGCCACACATAAGCTAACTTTTGACGTGCAACAACGTTAAATCTTCGACGTGATCCTTGCCTGTAGTATAGGCTTCTCCGTCTGCCCAATTTATTTTCTTGACTCGCCTTCAACTCGCTCTCGAAAAATGCAGCAACTGCTTTATTTTCTATACTGGCAACAGCCTCCTTCCAGTCAGTCCATTTGGCTTCAGTGAATTCACTTCGTGTCTTTCGACGAATCGCATGCTTGGTAATTTCCGGTGGTGGGTATATGCAGGTACAGGATAAAAACTCTCCAGACGCATCCTCGGAGAGAGTGAGTCGATAGCAGCGAACATCCATCTCATAGCTTTCCGTAAGCCATTCCGCGGTCACTAACACCTCGTAATCAAAATCTTCCGCCAACAGGATAATTCTCTGAGCCTGATTGATGCTCTCGACATCTCCCAACAGAAACTGTTCAATCTCCTCCTCAACAGACTCTGGCTTCCCACCAGCCAACTTGAGCCGCTCCTCGATGACGCGCTCCTTCTCCCATTTCGAAACCATGGATGCATACGTCAGGGCTTGCAGAAGCTGCATCTTGTGGTTTCCGCGTTTGATCTCAATGATGACGGTCGCGCCCAGTCTGTCCAACGCCAATAGATCGATCCTATCGTCAACAAAATCATCGGGGCGAACCTCCTCCCCCACCAGCAGTAACTCTTCTCCCATCTCGGAAAAAAAAGCCTTGGAGCAGTTCCTGATCATCTGCTGAATGTCTTGTCGCTCGAGTAGACCCACCTCAGCCATTTTTTTAAGATTGAGCTGCTTGAGCGATTTTCCCGCCCTTTCAATCTTCAGCATGAGACTTCACCCACCTTTATTTATTGGCCTTCCCTGGTTTTGTAGACACCTGATCAGGAAGCAATGAGGGCCTCAGTAAGTTAGGTCATTCCTTTAATAGCCTTCACAATCTCCACATCCGCCGGCGCCAGATCCATCGTTGATAACTGGCCAGGCAAGACCCACATGATTTCCTCATGATCATGGGGATGCAGCTCTCCACCGACGATGGATGCCTTCATAGCACATAGTCGAATATCGAACGTCGGATATTTATGATCGACCATGAAGAACGCACGCGGCTGGGAAATCTGTATCCCCATCTCCTCGGCAATTTCCCGCGAGAGGCAGGCCTGAAGCGTCTCACCTTTCTCAACCTTGCCTCCCGGGAATTCCCACTTCGAACCAAGATGGGAGGTATGCTTTCGCTTGGCGATGAGAACGCGGCCTTCCTGATCCTCTATGACCGCTGCTGTGACAATGATCAAATGCTTATTGTCGATCGCCTCTTCGACTCGCTTGATCCGTTCGTGCGCAGCGGCGTTTATTACATCCCTACCATCTCCGTGATGAACTCGTCGATGGCAAGTTGGACAGGCAGCGACCACATCCTTTGGGGCATCAGGGCCATCATCTGCAAGCTGTGTGATGTGGTGGGATTCAAGGTAAGGCTTGCCATTCGGTCGAACAAAGGGGGCTGCAAACCCGCAGACCTCGCAAAACCCAAGCGCTCTCTCCTGGACATACTTCGAGATTTTCTGGCTCCGCTTCCTCCGTTCCTGGGCCGTTTTGACTTTCTCGGCTACATCCTTGGCTGCTTCAATTGCAGAGTTACGTGAGGCAAGGAAACCAAGCCCTTCCTTCGTTTCAGGAGAAGGAGCTTCGATTAAGGCCGGCGTGTCCGTTTCGGCAAGTTTGAATATGATCCCCTGGCGGGGATTGCCGTTTTTATCAGGGAGCGTTTTTGTATAGTGCCCTGCGTACGACATTGGTCCGACGAAACGTCTGCGTCCATCCTTTACGGTCTCGAACACGAGAAGAATTTTCCCGTCCTGGGCGTGGTCTCGGATCGCTCGGTTGCCACGTACCCACTGCATGTTTCCGACCTGGCCTTCGCCGGTGTAATGGTAAAAACCATCGGTGTTCCAACCGTCCTCGTATCCAAATTCCTCACCGCGTGGACTGCTGAAGATGATGATGTACGGCTTCTTGGAGGGAGTGGATATACCACCCTGTTCCTGACCGCCGAGGATGGCGTGGATTTCCGAGCGTTTCCAGTGTGACCCGACGGGGAAATCGTTCAGTGAAAAGTTCACTGGAATACCTCGAGAGATCTTATCTCGACCCTTCAAGCGAACATATCAGTGCTGCATTTTCACATTCAACACTTTATCTCAAAATATGATGAGCGCCGCCTCTATTGCTGCAGCAACGATTAGAAGAGGGAACACAACGGCGAGGTACTGCCGGAAGGCATGCGCAATGTTGGATCGGAAAAGTGTGCTTTCCTTGCCCCGTATCCTCCGAACCAGCATCACTCCGATCCACAGACCGTAGGAGGCAGCAATAAGAAGAGCCGGCAACTCGAATACGCCGTGAGGTAACACCTTCAACGCCGCCTTCGAATAACCCATTCCCTCTGCGGTCTGGCGGTACACCACGCCAAGGACAAAGCCATTGGCCCCGATGGCGATTGTCGGGATGATTCCTACGATGACACCGGAGACGAGCAGAAATATTGTCGCCGCAACATTGTGGAGGAGGATAGTGAAGAAGAGCATTCCACCGTCAAGCGCACGATAGTTGTCTACGACGACTTGGAACGCTTCGCTCATTTGTTGTCTGGTTGACGAGGGGGCACGTATTCCTGCGAGGAAAGCAGCGACGAAGATCAGGGACAAAATCGGAATGTACGACTTTATGGTCCGGTCGAATATCCCCCCGAGATTCAATTCCTTCCCTCGTACCTCTTAGCCGCCCTAAACTCCCACGGTGGCTGCGGGTTCTTATCCTGCCACAAACCAACCTTCTTCGCCTTCGCTTCCTGCTCCGCAAACTCGTAGCGACCTTGGTCCTCGGGGGACTGTTCACGGGCGTACTTCCTGTACCACCACGCCATACCCGTTGTGACCTGAGCAAGGCCCACATCGAGGGTCCTATCGCATGTAGGACAATCGGGCGGTCTCACCCACACCTTCCCCACGATGCGGCCCCAGCGGTCATGCTTGTTGAACTCGACCCGGACTTCCTTCTGCGCCACCAACTCGCCGAGCCGCTTCCTGGATGCGTTACCAAATGCTTGCCCCTTCTCAGGCGCGTCGATCCCTGCGATGCGGACTATGTGCTGCACCCTGTCGGAGTCGAGGACGGTGATCGTGTCGCCGTCGGCAATCTTGACGACGGTGCCTTCGAGGACGGTGGCTGCGGAGTGGGATGGGGAAGCCGAGAGGAGGAGCAGGAGAACGAAGAGCAGGGAAAGACGGGATCGAAGGCTATTCATAGTCAATGCCCCAAGGGGGAAAGTGACATTATGGGGGAATCAAGCGAGAAAACAGGGAAATAAAGGAGCAGGGCTTATATAAAAGATTATCTATACAAGCACTGTGTTCAGGTGTAAATTGTATACAGTATACAAAATGACTTTCGGTCTTTATCGCAACCGTCAACCCTTCACGAAGGGGGCCTTCATGAAAAAGTTCTCTTTCCTCCTCGTAGCGTTGATATTCATCGGTTGTGGTGGCGGCGGAGGTGGCGGAGGTGACAGCGGAAACATCCAGACGCCCGCAGCTCTCACGCAAACCGAGCGGGCAACGATCAAGAGCGCTACCACGAATATCGTCTCAAGCGTATTTGCCTCCGCCAATAGCAGCGCCAAGATCCCTAACGGAACAATGTCCTGGGTTGTCGCTGACAAATTCGATGATGGCAGCAATGTGAATTTCAAGTTTTTCGACCGGGCCAACAACTGGGTATGGCCCGGTGCGACGGAATATTACTACACGTCGGCAATTAACACCTCTTATCAAAAAACATTATCCTGCTCTGCCGGCGGCACGGTATGCATCGGCGCGCAGAGCCAGAGCGGCCAATATTCCTGGGGAGTCGGCCTTGACGGAAAAAGCGGGTGCACAGCGTGCTGCGCCCCTTGTGATGGAAAGACCTATTCTTACAATTTCACGAGTGGAACACAGGCCGCAAGCGTAACGGCCGTGCCACTGCTCGATAGTGGTATGCATGCAGACGCTGGCGGGATCAAAAGCAGCGGCGTTGCCGAAAGAGCAATCCATGTTGCGTCCGTAACGGTTAGCCTGACGGACTGCGACCCCGACGGGGTTTGCCATTCCGCGACGGCCGCAATCTTTAATGAATATGTAGCCTGTCCCTTAAGCGGCCGCTCAAATACAAATGGCAACCTTAAGGTCAGCGATACGGGAGCGGTCAGCGGAATGTTCACGACCCAGTTCAGCGATCCGACCAATAATCTGTACGACTGCCAGGTCGCCAATGATGTGTACGTAAAAGGAAGCATAACCGTGACGATCTCGGGCAACGCGAACACATGCATCAAACTCTCGCTTAATACAGGCCTGGGGCTCGAAATAGCAAGGAGAGGCCCTACCGGCGGCCTCATTCCGATCGATAGCATTGACGTACATTGCTCATTTTCCTCCCCCGATACGTGCGGCCTCAACCTCTGCCTGTGAGGCCTGTTATGGCGACCCATACGTTTGCCCACATCGCCCTCGCCCTCGGGAAACTCGAGAAGGTGGGGAAGCCCCAAGGGCCCCGCCACGGGCAACGTGGTGCTGGGGAGGAATTATGAAACGATACTGCAGAACGAATGTGTTTGCTGTTTTCTGTGCACTGACATCGGTTTTTCTCATTTTGAATGGGTGCGGAGGTGGTGGAGGCGGTGATGGGCCAACCCCGACACCCCCGCCCGGCCCGCCAGCCGCGCCAACCGCCGTGACGGCTGATGCAGGGAACGGCCAGGTCATCCTCAACTGGGCACCCGTGGCCGGAGCCACCTCCTACAACGTCTACTATGGGACAACGGCCGGGATCACTAAGACTACCGGCACTAAGGTCGGCACCAACATCACCACAAGTACATTTACCGTAACCGGGCTTGCCAACGGCACTCCCTGCTTCTTCCTTGTAACCGCAGTCAACTCTGTCGGTGAAAGTGGCGAGTCTGCTGTGAAAGAAGCGACACCGAGCCCAACACCTACGCCCGCGGCACCACCCAACGTCAGGGGAGCGGTCGGGGTCGGCAAGGCAACCATCAGCTGGGATGCGTCTACCGGGGCCACCTCGTACAACATTTACTATGGCACGTCCAGCGGCGTCACCAAGACAAGCGGCACCAAGGTCACCGGTGCCGTAAGCCCGAGGGATGTCACCGGCCTCACCAATGGAACCACCTACTTCTTCGTGGTAACGGCGGTGAACGCCAACGGCGAGAGCGCCGAATCCATCGAGGTCTCTGTCACCCCCTCCGCGTCTCCGCCGCCGGCAGCCCCTACCGGGGTTTTTGCATCTTCGTCCGGGGCCGCCGGGACGACGATCAGTTGGAGTGCAGTAAGCGGTGCGACTTCTTACAACATCTACTGGTCGACTGCATCTGGGGTTACGAAGACCAACGGAACAAAGATCACCGGGGCCGTAAGCCCGCAGGTCGTCACCGGCCTCACCGTTGGAACCACCTACTTCTTCGTGGTAACAGCGGTGAACGCCAACGGCGAGAGCGCCGAATCCTCCGAGGCCTTCCCGCCGGCCCCCCCCACCGGGGTCACTGCAACGGCTGGGAACGGCCAGGTAACGATCAGTTGGAGTGCAGTAAGCGGTGCGACTTCTTACAACATCTGGTGGTCGACTACACCTGGTGTTACGAGGACCAACGGAATAAAGATCACTGGTGTCACCAGTCCGTATACGCATACAGGACTCACAAACGGTACAACCTATTACTATATCGTCAAGACTGTAAATTCCTCGGGAGAGAGTATGAGGTCGGCCGAGGTATCGGCAATGCCAACAGATGTGGGAGCAACCTACAGCATCTCCGGTACGGTGAGCAGTGCCGTTACGTCAGGGGTTACGATAACATTGACAGGCGCTGCAATCGCATCTACAACGACTGATGCCAGCGGCAATTTCAGTATCACGGGACTTGCCAACGGGGCCTATACGGTAACGCCCGTTATGACAGGCTATACGTTCACACCCGCCAGTTCGGCCGTAATCGTCAGTGGAGCAAATATTACCGGTATCGGTTTTATTAGCATCACAGTGACGGTACTCGAGTCAGTTAGTCAGGCCATCACGGCAGCACAGGGCGGGACGATTACTCTTCCCGGCGGGAGCAGCGTCACGATTCCAGCGGGGGCCTTAGCCTCTGACCAAACGGTTCACCTATCACTAGTATCTTCGCTTCCGAAACTACCTCCGAACGGATCGCTCACAAGTGTCGGTCCGGCGCTGGTTCTGGATTTCGACTCGAAGCAGACCGCCTTACCAGAGGGGGGAAATTGGACCTTCGTTATTCGATACGGTGCAAACCTCCCCGCAGGGCTCACGGGCTCCGCCCCGTTAGTGGATGTCATGGGTTCCGATAATTTTCTCGGTGGAGTCCCGATCTCATGCGATTCGAGCGACAATTGCTTCGTCGTATGGCCATCCACCATCCAAAATGCGCAGGGCATTTCGGGGGGACCGGTCAATCTGAGCACCGAGATAACTTTGCGGCCACCCCCGCGCTTCGGTCCCAGAATATGGAACGGCTCAATATGGTTAGATTATCCGCAGGGTTTCGATTGCAATAGAAAGACGCTTGTGCTCATCCACGGGATCTTAAGTACGGTAGAAAATGCTTTTGGATTTGGAATTGAAAATTGCGTGAACGAGATTATGAGCCGGGGCGGTTACCAGCAGGTAATCGGGTTCAACTACGACTTTGCGGGGAAGCGCATAGATGAAAATGGACAACTATTCGCCGATTTCCTCAACTCGCTGCAGGAGCAGTGCGGGCCCACCGCTCAGGTTGATATACTGGCACATAGCTTGGGGACACTGAATGCATTGTATGCAGCATCACGGACCAATTTGAAAATTAATAATATGATTCTTGAGGGCGGTCCGCTTGATGGGACACCTGCGGCAACTACGGCCGCTAGACTTTTGACACTATACGCAGACTGGGAAAATCTTCCGACCGTCTTGGCGAATACGATACACGATTCAATAAAAAGTGGATGGTATCTAGATCTACTGCCGGGCAACCCCCTGCTCCAAATAATCAGAACCAATGCTGTGAAAGAACACCCAAACACGAACTACATAAGGGTCTTCGGCAGTAAGAGCTTTTTACTTCCTATCCCTAACGGTTTTGTATTTGAGGGTGCTCCGAACGACGGTGTGAGCCCATCGGGCTATACGATTGGCGCTGATCTCCCTGGCCCCCCCGCCGGCATCTTCTCGGAAACCCACACTCGGCTCGAATGTAACTCGGACATATTGCAGTTCGTTCAGCAGAATCTCTACAATCCGCCAGACAATGTTGTAACTGAAGTCTATAAAGGTACT
>Ga0316601_100001026_pt1 | contig 13129 bp, 12 predicted proteins | sample OWC_soil_day5_no_FD_207663 | JGI IMG/M metagenome (GOLD analysis project Ga0316601, IMG submission 207663) | Wetland soil microbial communities from Old Woman Creek delta, Ohio, United States - OWC_soil_day5_noCT | ecosystem: Environmental > Terrestrial > Soil > Wetlands | place: USA: Ohio...
CCGCTTCCGCATTGACACGGGCGCCATGGTTATCCCCCACTGAGAGCGCCGAAGCGGACGCTCCTGATTGGGATGTGGCCATGGCAGCCGTCGCGTGGCAGTGCGAGGAAACCGGCGAAGGCTCGCGACGGCGCACCGAGCAACTCCAAGCTCACGTGTTCGTGCTCGCCGTTGCGGTGCGCCGGCGGCATCGCGGGCGCACTCGGCGCGGTGATCTTCCGAGCGCTGATCCAGCTCGTCCAAACCTTCGCGTTCTCACCCGAGCCGCTGCTGGTCCCGGTGGTCTCGGTGCTGCGCGGCGCATTCGGGGTCGAAGATCCGAATCTGCTCGCGCCCGGAATGGACCTCGCATGGTGGCGACGACTCGTCGCTCCGGCGATCGGCGGTCTGCTCGTCGGCCCGATCGTCCACCTGCTCGCGCGCGAGGCGAAGGGCCACGGCGTACCCTCCGTGATGGAAGCAGTCGCCGTCCGCGGAGGCATGATCCGCCCTCGTGTCGCGTGGTGAAGACGATCGCTTCGGCGATCACGATCGGCAGCGGCGGATCGGCGGGACGCGAAGGGCCGATCGATCGCGGGTGCGCTGTTCGCCGTCGAGGTGATCCTCGCCGACTTTGCGACGACCCAGTTCGTCCCGATCGTGGTCTCGTCGGTCGTGGCCACCGTTCTGTCGCGGGCGCTGCTCGGCGACGCCCAACTGCTGCGAAGCGCCGATGTCTCCGAGATCGCCGTCGTCTCACGAGCGGATCCCAATCGGCTGGTCGGCTCGATCAACGAGCGCAGCGTCCTCGAGGCGTATCACCACGAGATGCTGCGTCGCGACCTCGCGGGAGGAATGGGCACGCGCCTCTCGCTCGCGAACCGCGGACACGAGGTCGACCTGGGCGATGGCTACGCGCTGATGGAGATCGAGGCGCCGGCGAGCTTCTACGGGCGCTCCCTGCGTGAACTCGAGCTTCGCCAGCGCCATGGAATCCAGGTCCTGCTGCTCCGCTCACGGACGCCGAGCGGCGAGGCAGTCCGGGTTCCGACGGCGGACGATCGCATCGTGGCCGGCGATCGGATGGTCGTTGCGGGCACCGCAGAGCAATTTGCGAGACTCGACCGGACCGGTTGATGCGCTACATCACCTGGTCGATCACGATCGCGATGCCGCTTTCGCCGGGCTGATGCGGCTCGGGCGTCTGGCCCTGCAGGTCGCCGGGTACGCGCGTCATGGCATTGCCGTCGGCGTCGAGCCGCGCGGAGAGTTGCAGCGGTCCCTCGAAGGGCATCGTCTTGATCATCCGGTCGTCGGGACCGATCGAGAACTCCATCGGAAACTTCGGCGATTCGACGCGCTTGACCGCGAGCGGCGGACCGCCGCCAGCACCCGTTCGCACGATCAGGAACAGCGTCGCCCCAGCGGGAACCCTGGTCTCGAAGCCGGGTGCGAGTGCAATCGTTCCGCTCAGCGGCGCGCCATCTCCGCCCGCGGCAGGCGGTGCATCGCGACCGGCCGCGGCCGCGGGCGCTCCCGGCATCCCGGAAGCAGCAGCTCCGCCCATCGGACCGCCGCCCTTCTTCTCCGCCGCTCGCTCCGCACCTTCCGGAAAGATGCGCGACAGATCCGGCTGTTCGGGTTTCTCGCCCGGCGCGTAGGGCTCGACCGCGCGGTCGCAACCGAACGCGGCGACCGCGACGAGCATCCAAGCCGCGATCTGCACCGGGAAACGAAGGGCTGCTTTCGATCGAGCGCTGCGCATGGTCGGCCGACCTTAGCAGGTTGCTGACGAACCTCTCCCGTCGCCGTGCACGGATCTTCGGGCCGATCTCTTCGTTGCGAAAGCTCGCCGTAGCTCTGCTACGGCTGCGCTTCCGCGCCTCGCCGCGGAGCCCTCTGAGTCATCGGGCTCGTCCCGAATCTCCGCGCCCGGCTCGGTCCAACGTTCGTCAGCAACCTGTTGGCGCTGCGTTACGGTTCGAGCCGCATGAGCGGGAGCCTCGTGGACGAATCGCTGCGTCTCGACGATGCGAAGCTGCCCGACTACCTGCGCCGTCTGGGTCTGCTCGCGCAGGGCGAGGTCGCGCGCGTCGAGCCGGCCGGCGACGGCAACATCAATTGGGTGCGGCGCGTTCGAGCCGGCCGGGCGGGCGATCGCTCGTTCGTGGTGAAGCAGGCGCGCTCCCACCTCGAACGCTTCCCCGAGTATCAGGCGCCGACCGAACGCATCCTCTGCGAAGCCCGCTACTTCGAGACGGCGCGCCCATTCGATCGCGACGCGGTCTGCCCGGCCGTGCTGGGCTTCGACGCCGACGCGCGCGTCCTGGTGCTCGAAGACCTCGGCGACGCGCCGCGCCTCGACGCGGTGCTGGCCGGTGGCGGCGACGCCCGCGGCGTCGCGCAGCGGCTCGCGCGCTTCCTCGGCGCGGTACACGCGGCCACCGCGAACGACGCGTCGCTCACCGGACGCTTCGAGAACGAGGCGATGCGGCGATTGCACGGCGATCACATCTTCGAACTGCCGTTCCAGCCCAACGAGTTTCCGCTCCCGGCAGCCGTGCGCGCGCGTGCCGAAACGATCTGGGCCGATGGGCGCCTCGCGGGCGTCGCGCGCGATGCCTACGCGCGATACCTCACACCTCGCGGCGCGCTGGTGCACGGCGACGTGCAGGCGGGCAACGTGCTGGTCGCTGCGCGCGGCGCCGTGCTGCTCGACGCCGAGATCGCACACGTCGGTGACGCCGCCTTCGATCTCGGGAGCTTGTTCGCACATCTGTGGCTGCCGGCCGTGGCGCGCGGCGTCGCGAGCGAAGCCGATGCCGCGATCCACGGCGCCTGGCGCGCGTACGCGAGCGCCGCGACCGACGCGGATGCAGACCTGCACCAGCGCGCCATGACCTACGCCGCGATCGAGATGCTGCGCCGGACCCTCGGTACAGCGCGCGTCGCGGCGGTCGCGGAACCCGCGGCGTCGCTGCGCGTCGTCGACTTCGCGAGCACGCTGCTCGGCCTCAGCTAGCGGCCGCGCTCGCTTGCCGGCGGCGCGATCTCGTCGTCGGCCCAGTGGATGCGGCGGTAGTCGAAGTCGCCGCGCGAGATCGGATTGAGCTTGACGATGTCGAAATACGGCGAGAGGTCGAAGTCGCGCGGCGTGATCAGGGTCGGATGGCGCATCCGGAACAGTCCCGTGAAGTCGCGGCTCGGCTGGCCGAAGATGCGGCGGGCGATCTGCCCGCGGCGCTCGTCATCCGTCTCCTCGGGATAGGTCACCGTCGGCTGGATCGGGAACCGCACTTTGTCGAAGAGGCGCGCGATCAGGCTCGAACAGATCACCTCGGTGGGTTGGCCGCTGCCGAAGTGGAGCGCCGCGAGGCGCCAGCGCGGCGGCACCACCGAGACGGGGACGAGGTAGCGGGCGAGATCGAAGACGTTGCGCAGGTCGTAGCGCCAGCCGATCGCAGCGACCGCGTCGTCCATCAAAATGCCGCAGTGGTCCTGGCGCAACTTGTGCGGCCGGCAGATCCGCAGGTTGTAGTCGACGTACTTGGCGATCGGCGCGACCGACACGCCGCGCGGCAGCGCTTCGACCATCAGCTGCGCCGCCTCGTCGCCGAAGTGATCGCGCGCCCAGTCGGCGCGCTCGCCGCCGCGCCGCAGCAACTCGTCGCCGACGTAGATGCCGGCGTGCGACCAGCAGCTCTGGGTCAGGTAGCGGATCACGGCGGAGACGCGCTGATCGCCCTCGACCAGGATCACGTCGGCCTTGCGAAGCCCCGCGCCGAGGGCAGCGAGGTCGTTGCGCGCGCGCCGCTCGTAGAAGGGGAGCGGCTCGAGCAGATAGTCGACGATGCGGTCGACGAGCCAGCGCCGCAGGCTCACGTTCGCGCCCCCGCTCGGCGCGCGAGGCGCCGGCTCGCTTTACACGCAGAAGTCGATCGGCCAGCATCGCCCGCCGTGTTGCCCCCCGCTTCCGTGGCTCGACCGTGGCTCCGCGCGCTGCTGTGGCTCTGTCTCGGCGTCTGGCTCGGCGCGATGGGTTTGTTTGGAGCGATGACGCGCGTGGTGTTCGAGGTGGTACCGACCCCCGAGGTCGCGGGGCATCTGGTGAGCCGACTGCTCGCCCCGGTGCTCACCACCGGCGCCATCCTGGGCGTCGCGATCGCGGTCCTGGGAGCCGCGCTCGGTCGGGGGTGGCTCGCGATCTCGGTTTCGCTGCTGCTGTCCATCACCTGCCTCGTCAACCAATTCGGCGTCTCGCGAGCCGTGGCTGAGATCCACCTGACCGATCCGGGACTCGCGCCGGGGTTGGTCGCTCGCTTTGCCACCCTCCACCAGCTCTCGGTCTCGCTCTTCACCGGTACGGGGCTCGGCGCGCTCGTTCTCGCGGCGATCCATGGCTGGATCGAGGCCCGAGAGGTGCAGGGCATCGGCCCCAGCGGGATCAAATCAGCCTAGGTCAGCGAAAAAACATCGAGAAAACCACGCCTGCGCATGGAAGTGGCTCCGGCCATCCGGTATGTTTTGCCCCTCGCTGAATTGATTTCTCAAGTAATGTCGCCCACTTAGAAAATCCCCGGGCGGCCAAGGGCTCCGATGGACGTCAAGATCAAAGCCGTCCTGCAGTTCACGATCTCGGGCGAAACGCTCGAGAACACGCTCGCCGAATACGACGAACTGACCGTGGAGGGCCTCCTGAGGGAGGTCCTCGACAAGGCGATCGCGTGTGACGCGATCAAGGCGCAGGTCCTCGAGGGTCCCAACACACTCGAGGACTACGACAAGCAGGCCGAGGCCGGCTGACCGCCGCTGCGCCCGGCGCAAGGCGCCATGCCCTCCGGATCTCGAACCAGGACTAGAAGAGTGCGAGTTGCTCGGGCCCCGATCGGGCATGCGGCGCGCTGCGCGCGACGACCAGCTCCGCCCCGCGCGCGCGTTGCTGCGCCACCGGGATCGTGGCTTCCAACTCGTCGTCGCGCCCGGGCCGATAGATGCCCTCCCGGCGCGCGTGCTCGAGGATGCGCCGGTAGAAGGATTGGAAGCGCTTGCCGTGGTTGAAGTGGCGAAGGTGCGCCAACTCATGGCAGAGCGTGTCGACGAGGCTCGAGTACTTGAGCGGTCGGCCCGTCGTCGAGTGGTTCAGGCGGATGCGGATCGTGCCGTCGCGGTAGCAGACGCCGAGTCTGCGCTTCACCTGCGGTCGCTCCGGCTCGATCACGCGATAGCGGAGCCCGAAGATGCGCGCGATGCGCAACGCGTCGCGTTCGAGCTGTTCGATCAGCATCGCTTGATCGGCACCATGCGCTGCGCACGAGTTTTCCGCTGTGCTCTCGCCACGTCAAGCAACGCGGACCGGGTCGCTATGATCGGCGCGTGACCACTTCGATTGCGACCGAGGTCATCCCGCTCTTCCCGCTCCCGAACGTCGTTCTCTTTCCGCAAGTCCATTGTCCGCTCCACATCTTCGAGCCGCGCTACCAGCAGATGGCGGCCGATGCGCTCGGCGGAGCGCGGCGCATCGGGATGGCGACGGTGCGCCCCGAACATCAGTCCGCGCTGGCGGGCGACCCGCCGCTCTTCACGATCGGCTGTATCGGCGCGATTCAACAATCGCGCCGTCGCGACGACGGCCGCTACGACATCGTTCTCTTCGGCGTGCAGCGCTTTCGCATCGTCGAAGAGATCCCGCGCGAATCCGAGCGCTTGTACCGCCTTGCACGAGTCGAGCTGCTCGACGAGCGCTTCGACGAAGCGCGCGAGGGCATTCCACTCCAGGGACTGCGCGCCGATGCGATCGAGTTGCTCACGCAAGTGCTGCGCTTCGTCGCGCCCGACTCCGCGCACGAGTTCGACCCGCGGCGCTTCTCCGGCATCGATGACACGGCGTTTGTCAGCGCGCTGTGCCAGATGTTGGAGCTACCGCCGGCGGAGAAGCAGGGACTGCTCGAAGCAGACGGTCCGCTGGCTCGTTGCGAGCGGCTCGTCGTCGTCTTGCAGTTCCGTTTGGCGGAGTTGCTCGGCGGAATGCCCGGTTCTTCGGGCGCTTTTCACTGAGTTCGCGCGAATCGCCGAAAGATTGAGATCTTTCGAGCAGGCGTGAGATCGGTGGCTGCGACCGGGGTCGGCGCGCGACGGGATCGATGCGCGGTTGCGGTGCTCGACGCGCTCTCGCACGACGCTGCGAACTCCCCGAAATCGTATCGCGATCTGGTTTGCAAACGCGAGTTCTCCCTCGCTGAGTCGCTGTTTCACGCTGTTTCTTTTCGGTGTCGCTCGACACGCGCGATCGCCGAGTTTTCCCTCTTGCGCGTGTGCAGGTCGTATGGTCTACTCCGCGCGCTTCCGGGAGTCACCACCGGAAGATTCCGGGGAAACCCGCGCAAAACTCCGAATAGTCTGGGAATCGTCGCATGGCCTGCCCCCCTCAGGTCTGGGACGGCGTGCTGCGCCGTCTAGCGCACGAACTCTCGCCGCTCGCCTTGTCGGCGTGGATCACTCCACTCCGCGCCGACGCGAACGGCGTGGTTCTGCATCTCTCGTGCCCGAGCGCGTTCCATCGGGAGCGCGTTCGCGAGCGCTTTCTCGGGCGCATCGAAGAGCTGGCGAGCGAAGAAGCCGGCGAGCCGATCCAGGTGGCGCTCGAGATCGGCGCTCCGCATTGCGCGATCGCGTCGATCGCGCCCTGCGACGACATCGAGACCGCACGCGACGCCGCTCGCGCGCGACGTGGAGCGCCCGCCTCGGTGCGCGCGCTGGAACCTCGCACACGCAGCATCGCGCTCGTTCCGGAACCGGCGCCGCTTCCGCCGCGTCCCGATCTTCCGCAGCACACCTTCGCGAGTTTCGTCGTCGGACCGGGCAACGCGCTGGCGCGCGAGGCATGCGTGGCGCTCGCGCAGGGACGCCAGCTCGCGATGAGTCCGCTCTATCTCGTGGCATCCGATGGACAGGGCAAGACGCACCTTGCCGCAGCGGTGGTCGGCGAAGCGCGCGAGCACTCGTCGGCGCGCGTGGTGTTCGCCTCGGGGGAACAATTCGCGAACGAACTGTTCGCGGCGATCCGCAGCAACCGCACCGCCGAGTTCAAGGCCCGCTACCGCCGCGACTGCGATCTGCTCGTGCTCGAAGACGTCCAGTTCGTCGGCGGCAAGCGCCAGACCCAGCTCGAGCTGTTGCACACCCTCGAATCGCTCGCGCAGCGCGGCGCGCGCGTGCTGCTCACCGCGGAACGGCTCCCGAAGGAGATCCCCGATCTCGACCCGCGCCTCGCCTCGCGCATGGCGAGCGGACTGTGCGCCGAGATCGAGCCGCCGGACGCCGAGCTGCGCCGCGCCATCCTGCGCGCCAAGGCCGCCGCCGGCGGGGTGCGACTCCCGCCCGGCGCCATCGAGCGCCTCATCGCGGTACCCGGCAGCGTGCGCGATCTCGAAGCCGTGCTGATCCAGCTGGTGGCGAGCGCGTCGCTGCTCAAGCGCAGCATCGACCTCGAGCTGGTCGAGTCGGCGCTGCGCAAGATGCTGCCGCGGCTGGCGGCGCAGGGGCTCGATTCCGAGCGCGTCGTCGAGACCGTTGCTACGGCGTTCCAGACGACGCCGTCGGCGCTTGCGTCGCGCACGCGCCGCCGCGACGTGCTCATGCCGCGCCAACTCGCGATGTACCTCTGCACCCGCTACACGGACGCCTCGCTCCAGCGCATCGCGCAGCTCTTCGGGCGCAACCACCCGTCGGTGGCCAACGCGGTGCGCGCCGTCGAGCGCGGCCTGCTCGAACGCGCGCCGCTCCGTTACAAGGTCGAAGCGCTGATCGCGCGTCTCGACACGCTCTCGGGCAAGCCGTCGAAGCCCACGAAGCGCTGAACCATCGCGGCTCAGGGGCTCGTGCGATCCGCGCTGAGCTCCGCGCCGAAGCGATCGAGCGCGAGCCCCTTGTACTCGGCGCGGAAACCGGCCTGCTCGAAGGCGCTGCGCAGCGGCGAAGCGAGCGCGGGCTCGCCGTCGATGCGCTCGATCCGCAACGCGCGTCGGCGGCGATCGGCGAGCAGGCCGCGCAGCGCGCCCGCCGCCAGCGCCACCGCTTCGGTTCCGCCCGCGGCCGGGAAGCTCAGCAGCTGGCGGCCGCTGCGGTCGAGATGGAGCGCGAGTTCCCCGTCCGCGAGCACGACGCTCGCCCCGGCATTGCGACGTGGCTGCCCCGCATCCTGGTTACGCGACGCAGGCCACGGCAACACGGCGCCGTAGGCGTTGGCCGGATCGGTCGCGGCGAGCATCATGACCTCGGGCGTCTGCGACCCGGCCGCTCCGTCTCCCCGCTCGCGCGCCGCACGGAGTTGGTCGACGGCGCCGGCGAACGCGAACTGCGCGCCGCCGAGGCCGTCCACGAAGTGACCGCGGCGGATCTTGCCCGCCTCTTCCATTGCGCGCAGCACCGGATACAACGCCGAGAAGCCACCCGCGATCGACTCGGCGGCGAGCGCGTCGCGCGCGACGACGCCCCACCGATCGAGAAGCACGAGCGCCCGTGCGTGCGCGCGTCGCGTCGGATCCGCCGGCGCCGGCGCGAGCTGTGCGACCAGCGACCAGCGTCCCGCCGCCGGCGACGGAGCATGTTTGCCCGGTCGCCGCTTCTCGGCGCGCGCCGCGAGAGCGCGCAACGGGTTGAATGTGTCGTTCGTGACGAGACCCGCCCACACGAGATCCCAGAGCGCGTCGAACGCCTGGCGTTCGGTGGCGGGACCGGCGATCGCGAGCAGCTCGGCGAAGAACGAGGCGCCGCGCCGTTCGAGGTGATCGAGCATCGCGCGATGCAGCGCACCCAGCTCGGCGGGAACTTCGGGGACCTCGACCAGCAGGCCCGCGCGCGCGCGGCGGTACAATGCGACCCGACCGTCGCGTTCGCCGAGCGCGCCGCAGCCGACCCAGACCAGCTTCCCGAGCGCGCCGCGTTCATCGAGCATACGCGGGTCGAAGTCGCGCACACGCGCCGGCAGGATCATCCGTTCGAGATCCGAGAACGGCAGCGGCACGCCTTCGAGTTGCGCAAGCGCTTCGTCGAGCCGGCGTTCGCCGGCGTGCCCCGCGCCGATGCCGTGCCACGCCGGCAGGAAGCGCGCGAGCACGCGCGCCTCGACCGCCGCGACCTCGCCGCGCAGCTTCGCCATCGTGCGGCGGCGGATCCGGCGCAACACTTCGGCGTCGCACCATTCGCGCTCGCGACCGCCCGGGCGGAACTCGCCCGAGAGCAGCCGCCCGCGCGCCTCGAGCAGTCCCAGCGCCACTTCGGCTTGCGCCGGCAGCAGATCGAAGCGGCGCGCGAGCTGCGCCGCGGCGAACGGCGCGTGCGTGCGCGCATAGCGCAGTAGCAGTTGTTCCATCGGCTCGACCGTCGCTTCGAGCAGCGCGCTCGCGAGACCGGCGGGCGGCACGCAGCCGAGCGCGTCGCGGTAGAGCGCGGCGTCTTCGGCCGCGATCCATCGCGACTCGCCGGCGATGCGCATCGCCACGACGCGGCGTCGCGACTCGAGTTCGCGCAGCCATTCCGCCGGATCGACCTCGCAGCGCAGCGCCAGCTCGCCGGTCGTGAGATCGCCGACGCGGCGCAGGAGATCCACCAGCGAATCCGGGTGCGAGACGCGCATCGCTTCGGCGCGTCCCTGCAGCTCGTCTTCCACTTCTTCGAGCGCGCGCGCGTCGAGCAGGTCGCGCAGCTGCTCCTGGCCGAGCAGGTCACGCAGCATGTTGCGATCGAGCTGAAGCGCCTGCGCGCGGCGCTCGGCCGCGGGCGAATCGCCCTGATACAGATAGGCAGCCGTGTACGCGAACACGAGCGACCGCGCGAACGGCGACGCGAGCTGTGTCTCGGCTTGATCGACGCGCACCTCGCGCGCGCGGATGCGCCGCAGCAGCTCGACGAGGCCCGGCATGTCGAAGACGTCCTGCAGGCAGCTGCGGTAGGTCTCGAGCACGATCGGGAAACTCGGGAACTGACGCGCGACGGCGAGCAGGTTCTGCGACTTGAGCCGCTGCACCCAGAGTGGAGTGCGCGAACCCGGCCGGCGCCGCGGCAACAGCAACGCGCGCGCCGCGTTCTCCCGAAAGTTGGCCGCGAAGAGCGCCGAGTTCCCGAGCTGCGCGACGACCAGGTCTTCGATGAGTTCGGGATCGGGCAGCAGCGCGTCCACGTCGGGCAGCACGTCGGCGTCGGCGAAGCGCAGCACGATGCCGTCGTCGCTCGACACGGCCTGGACTTCGTAACCGGATTCGGCGGAGAGTTGCGCTTCGAGCGCCAGCGCCCACGGCGTGTGCACGCGCGCGCCGAACGGCGAGAGAATGCAGACGCGCCAGTCGCCGAGTTCGTCGCGGAAGCGCTCGATCGTGATGGCGCGGTCGGTGGGCAGCGCGCCGGTGGCTTCGCGCTGTTCGTGCAGGTGATCGAGCAGGTTGCGCGCAGCGAACGCGTCGAGATGGTGCGTCTCGCGCAGCCACGTCTCGGCTTCGTCGCGCGGCTTGTCCGCGACTTCGCGCACGAAGGCGCCGAGCGCGCGGCCGAGTTCGATCGGGCGGCCCGGCCCTTCGCCACGCCAGAACGGCAGGCGCCCTGCTTCGCCGGGCGCGGGCGCGACGAGCACGCGGTCGCGCGTGATCTCGGTGACGCGCCAGGTCGAAGCGCCGAGCGTGATCGTCTGCCCGGGCCGCGACTCGAAGACCATCTCCTCGTCGAGTTCGCCGACGCGCGGACCTTCGGGGCCGACGTGCACGTGATACATGCCGCGATCGGGGATCGTGCCGCCCGAGAGCAGCGCGAGCTTTGCAGCGCCGCGCGTGGGCGTGAGCACGTCCGCCTCGCGGTCCCACACCAGACGCGGTCGCAGCTCGGCGAAATCAGTGGACGGGTAGCGACCCGCGAGCATGTCGAGCACTGCAACGAGGGCGTCGCGCGAGAGGTCGCGGTAGTTCGCCGCGCGGCGCACCACGCGCTCCAGCTCGTCCACCGCAACGGGAGCCACGCCGCACATCGCGACGATCTGCTGCGACAGCACGTCGAGCGGATTGCGCGGGATCGACGTCGCCTCGACGGCGCCCTCTTCCATGCCGCGGCACACGACGGTGGCTTCGAGCAGGTCGCCGCGGTGCTTGGGGTAGATGCGGCCCTTCGACACCTCGCCCACCTGATGGCCCGCGCGCCCGATGCGCTGCAAGCCGCGCGCGACCGAGCCGGGCGACTCGACGAGCAACACCAGATCGACGGCGCCCATGTCGATGCCGAGCTCGAGACTCGAAGTCGCAACGATTCCGCGAATCCGCCCCGCTTTGAGCGCCTCCTCGATCTCGCGCCGCTGCTCGTGCGCGATGCTGCCGTGGTGCGCGCGCAGGATCTCCTCGCCCGCAAGTTCATTGAGCCGCTGACACAGCCGCTCGCAAAGCCCCCGCGAATTCACGAACAAGATCGTCGATCGATGCCCGAGCACCTCCTCCAGCAGCGCCGGATGAATCGCCGGCCACAGCCCCAACGAAGCCTCCGCCCCCCCGGGTGTCAGGAAACGTGCCGGGCTCCTGTTGTCAAGTTGTTGTGACGCGGGCGTGACTGGGCGCGTCATGTCGGGAACCGGCACGCGGATCTCGACGTCGAGGCGCGGGCGTGCGCTCGTGTCCACTACCGCGACGGGGCGATCACCACCGAGGAAGCGCGCGACCTCGGCGAGCGGTCGCGCGGTGGCGGAGAGGCCGATGCGCTGCGGATCTCGCGCGGTGAGCTGCGCGACGCGTTCGAGCGACAGCGCGAGATGCGCGCCGCGCTTGCTCGGCGCCAGCGCGTGGATCTCGTCCACGATCACCCACTCGACGCTGCGCAGCGTCTCGCGCTGCGCCGAGCCGAGGATCAGGTAGAGCGACTCGGGCGTCGTGACGAGGATCTCGGCGGGATCGCGCGCTTGCTCGAGCCGCTCGCGCGCGGGCGTGTCGCCAGTGCGCACCGCGACGCGCGGCATGCGTACGGGAAGACCGAGCTTCTCCGCGGCGCGGCGCACCCCGACGAGCGGCGCGCGCAGATTGCGCTCGATGTCGTAGACGAGCGCCTTCAGCGGCGAGATGTAGAGCACGCGCACACCGGGCGGTCGCGGCGTTGCTGCGGGAGCGGAACCGATTGCGCCGTCGCGCGAGAGGCGGTCGATGCACCAGAAGAACGCCGCGAGCGTCTTGCCGCTGCCGGTCGGCGCGATCAGCAGCGCGTGCTCACCCGCGGCGATGCGCGCCCAGCCCTGCGCCTGCACGGGAGTCGCGCGTTCGAACGACGACTCGAACCACGCGCGTGCCGCGGGGCCGAAGGGGGTGAGGGCCATCGCGCCATTCTAGACCGGGATGACTCGCGCGACCGCCGCGCCCGGTGGCATCATGCGGCATGCCCGACGAGCCCCTGCGCGTCCTCGAAGATCCCGCCGCAGCCGACATCGAGTTCCTCGTGGAGCAGATCAACGATCACAACGCCGACGTCACCGGCCATCACGACGGCCGCATGCTGGCGATCTTCCTCCGCGACGACCGCGGCGCAATCCGCGCCGGCCTCAGCGGTCACACCTGGGGCGGCTGCGCCGACGTGAAGTGGTTGTGGGTCCGCGAAGCGGAGCGGCGCAGCGGGATCGGTTCGCGCCTGCTCGCCGCCGCCGAGCGCGAAGCGCAGGAGCGCGGCTGCCGGCAGATCGTGCTCAGCACCCACAGCTTCCAGGCGCCCGAGTTCTACAAGAAGCACGGCTACACCATTTCCGGTGAGTTCCCGGGCTACCCCGTCGGCGGCAGCCTGATCTTCCTGCGCAAGGCGCTCGGCTGAACGCGCTTCAAGCCGCCCCGTCGATCCGCCGATCCGCGCGCGCATGAATCAACTCTTCCGCGTGCTCCGCGCGCTGCTCTTCTGGTTCTGAGTGATGCGCAACGACGCCAAGGGATCTCCGCCGATCGGCCTGTGGGCGCTCGCGCTCGGCGCGGTGGGTTTCGCGTGCGGCTTCTTCTGTTCGATTGCATTGAACCCGGGCTTTAACCAGGGCCCGCTGCTCGGCCTCTTCATCACCGGACCGGGCAGCGCGATGTTCGGACTCGTCGCTGGCGTGGTCGCGCGCTGGCTGCCGCTCATGGTGCGACAGCGCTGGCGCGCACTCGGCGCT